>Ga0189290_100013_pt1 | contig 308224 bp, 326 predicted proteins | sample UW140minimetaG_FD_130318 | JGI IMG/M metagenome (GOLD analysis project Ga0189290, IMG submission 130318) | Marine microbial communities from the Costa Rica Dome - UW140 mini metaG | ecosystem: Environmental > Aquatic > Marine > Oceanic > Photic zone | place: Costa Rica: the Eastern Pacific... | reverse complement strand
TCGCCGTTTAAAGAGGTACGTGAGCTGGGTTTAGAACGTCGTGAGACAGTTCGGTCCCTATCTGCCGTGGGTGTAGGATACTTGAGAGGAGTTGCCCCTAGTACGAGAGGACCGGGGTGAACGTTCCACTGGTGGACCAGTTGTCGTGCCAACGGCAGTGCTGGGTAGCTATGAACGGACAGGATAACCGCTGAAGGCATCTAAGCGGGAAGCCCCCCTCAAAACAAGGTATCCCTGAGAGCCGAAGTAGACCACTTCGTCGATAGGCCGGAGATGTAAGCGCAGTAATGCGTTCAGTTGACCGGTACTAATTGCTCGATAGGCTTGATTTGATCCAGTAATAGACAGACTGGAAATCAAGTGCACTTATGCAAAGTCACTGACTTGGAGATGTTGTTTATTTGGTGTGGTGGTTATAGCGCGAGCAAAACACCCGATCCCATCCCGAACTCGGCCGTTAAGTGCCGCTGCGCTGATGGTACTGCGTCTTAAGGCGTGGGAGAGTAAGTCACTGCCACACCTAATAAGCAACATCTGATGATCTCTCGACGATGTAACTACACCGAAAAGCCTATTGTTTCATCGTCAAATTTGGCGTCGTTTCTATTCGCTTTATGTACGCAGTTTTTTGTTACAAATTTGGAAGCAGAGTTGGATATTTTGTTCAACTGTATCCAAAGAGTGTACGGTATTTGCGCGAAATATCGTGCCTGTCACTTTTGTGTTGAAGTACCGATTTCTCCGGTTCAAGTTCGATGTTGAGAACTGATAAATGGGGATCAAGTTCTTGTTGAGCAGTTGCCCCGCACGAGAATGAGGCGTTTGATGTCGGTGGCGGCTCACGACGATATCGAAATTTCTATATTGAAACTCCCAGGCGATGCTTCGCAATGGGAACTCGTGATGCGTTTTCTCACCTTGCGGCGCAGCATTTTCATTCACAAAAAGAAATGGCAGCTGTTCGACGAAGGTTCGATCGAGTTTGAGCAATATGATACGGCCACGGTTGCGACCTATGTTATTGCGCATAGACAAGGTGAAATCGTCGCCGGCGCACGTCTCTTGCGGTGTGATACCAAAATAGGACCGGAATACAGCTACATGATCCGGGACGCCTATCTCAAGAAAATCGAAATTCCTTCGGAGATTTGCTTTGAAGAGCCACCTGTAACGAGCGATGCATGGGAAATTACAAGGGCTATTTCCATCGATAAGACACCTATTCCGATGCAAATGGTTTTGAGTACGATCCACGACTATATCCAAAAGGACGGCGGCAAGGTCTGTTTGTTTCTTGGGCCGCCAGCATTTGTCAGAATGGCGCGTCGTTCTGGATACGAGCCTCGGCGAGTCGGCAATATCGCGCAGGACGACTCGGGCAGATACCTCGCTTTGGCATTCGATATTCGTCAAACCGATGAGGCCGGATAAATGAGACTTACGACAGAACAATCACAAGTTTTTCAAGAGCTTGGTTGGTCGATTCGTAAGGATGCGATCGGCGATCCGATGATTTACCGTGTCGATGGCGATCAGTTGTTCGAAGTGGTTTTTCAATATTTTGAGCGCGGCAAGCAATTTTATTTTCCTTTGCTGTACCGAGCGACCACGGTGAGCTACCGTCAATCATTTCTAGAAGTGACAGCCCGCAAGTCTACAGAAAACGCTCCAATTTTTGGTGTTGTAGAATTCCATTTCGCAGATACTTCACATGACGTAATGCAGGACATTTCACAGAAATTAATAGGCATGGCCGACAAAGCCGATGTTGCTTCTGCGATTTCTCGTCTGTCTCAGACGCGACCCAGCACTTTGGAGGGGCAGTACGAATACCTTACGGCACTCGCGTGGCTTGGCCAATACGACAGACTGAAACTAGAATTGGAAGCACTCAAGTTGAAAAACGAGCGAGAAAATCCGCTAAAGTGCAGCGTAGATGTGTTTAAACGCATTGATGGCATGGACGTATATGCAACGTGAAAGCCAGAAATTACCTTCCCTGATTTAACAATTCCCCATTTAGCTGTTAAATGTTAACGTTATCGTAAGACCACTTACTCTAAGGAACCAAACGTGGATGTTGATCATAAGAACTTAGGTGGGCTGATCCCGACCTTTGAAGAGGATCGGCAAATCCTATTGGGGATGTGCGACATGGGATTTGCAGTCGCACTCGATATTCACTGGAACGGACCTGTTTATTCTCACAACGAATATCCAGAGAAATGGGCAAAGCTCTATTTCGACAAAAACTTCTTCGTTCTCGATCCGCTATTCTACTGGACCGTTGTTAAGACGGGTCACATTCGGTGGTCAGAGGTTTCTTTCCCAGATCCTCGAGGCGTTCTTAAAATGGCTGCTGAACACGGCCTGAAGTATGGTTGCACGTTTTCGATGAAGGAATCCAACCGCCGCCATCTGCTTTCCATTTCCCGATCGGACCGTGAATTCACGGATCCAGAAATCTCAGAGGCGAAAAAGGTGTTCGAACGTTGGACGGCTGCGTCAATCAATATTCGCCCGTCGAAGAAATAACTTACTTGCCTAAACTTAACTAAGAAATCCGTCGAAAAAATCTGAGTTTTTCGCCGAATTCGCTTGTAGACTCACTGGCTTCGTCATAGATCTCTCTCACTTGGCGCGGGATGGAGCAGCCCGGTAGCTCGTCAGGCTCATAACCTGAAGGTCGTAGGTTCAAATCCTACTCCCGCAACCAAAAAGGGCCGCCCTTTAGGGCGGCTTTTTTATTGCTCAATCGGTCTTGGATCTATGAGTAGGGCGCCTATCCACCCAGCGATAAATCCGCCAAGATGGGTCTGCCAAGCAAGTTGACCGTCCATTGCCCACCAGAGGACGAGGTTTAGCCCTACAAGAAACAACGCGGCCCGGGCGACAGGCCAGAGCGCTTCGTTCAGATTAAAGCGATCGATGTAGCTCCACGCCAATAGCCCGCCCACAAGTCCGAAAAGAGCTCCTGACGCGCCGACCATGGGCGCGAGCGTTGGGGCGAGTAGACCGTAGCCGATACCACCTCCCACAATCGCAACGCTATATAGAATAAGAAACCCTTTGGTTCCTACACGTTCGACAACAAGGGTTCCCGCGGTCACCAGGGTGATCATATTTACGATCAAGTGACCAAGACCAGCGTGCAAGAAACCGTATGTCAGAAACATAGTGTAAGGTTGCAGCGGGTAGTTGGGAGTCCAATCCCCGAGGAGACCAGACCAAAACCCAGCATATTCATAGACTCGAAATCTGAGCGAGGTTGAAAACAACACTCCCCAATCAGACAGCGTAAGAACAGCTTCTATTGCGACGCATAAAGCAACAATGGTCCAAATCGCCGGACTCGTACCGTGGAGCAAAGTCGCTATCTTTTGGTTGTCTTCGGACATCCGCCGCTGCCCGTTCTATGGGTCAATCAGGGTGCGCCTTACGGGCGCCATTCGAAAGCTCGATCTACCCCAAAGAAAATCGTGTTTGAGTCGCGATCATCGGCACCGTCAGAAGTCGCGAACGAGTAAGTGTAGCCGCTGACCAATCCCCAATCACGGCTGATGCTGTGCCGATACCTTACATTGAAATCCCAACGGGTCGCGTCTTCGATGTCACCACTCAGAGCATTTGTGTCTCTGTACGCGAGGCTGGTCGATACGTCGGAAACGCGTGATAGAGCTTGGCTATACCCTACCGTAAGGTTCGTATTAATCGCTTCATCTCCATCCGCTTCGATATTGTAAGCTTGGTTCAGGCTAGCCCTGAGATTGCCGCCGCGTACGACTTCTGTGTTGTAGTTCAAGCCGTACAAGGGGGAGAAATCGGTATCTGAAGAATCGCTTCCTCCGATCGTTAGGCCGAGTTGACCATTCTGTAGTTCCCAATTTCTGCTCAGAGAGAAACTGTTGCGACGACCATTTTGTTCGATGCTAGAAGACACTCTGCCGCTCAGTGAACCGTTGGGCAGCGTTTGACTGGCTGTGGCAGTAACGCCGAACCCATCTTCTCGATCGGATACGCCGCCTTCTCGACTTTCAATGTCAAAGTAGTTGAGATCCAAGCCGACAGTTAGAGTCGGGTTCACCAAAAGAGACACGCCAGTGCCGAACCTCAACGTTGTTTGATCGGTTCCGCCGTCTTCTTTAACCTCAGACCAACCGGCGGTAAGGCGCCCTGTTATCCGGTCGTCAAACCGCAAATTAATAACGCTGTTCGCAGATAAAGTAGTTGTATCCAATAGGTCTGGATCAGTGGTGTCAGTATAATCGCGGGTCGAACCGGAAAGCGTAAAGGACCCACCAAATGGTTGATCCTTGCCAAACGCCATCAAAATAGAACCGCTTATGTCTGTTCTTGTTCCAGCGTCTAGAACCGTCAGATCAGTCTCTGGGTCTTCATCATCAATAAAGGTGTTCAATTCGACAGAACGATAAAAACCGGTGATGCTAAATTCGGCTGTTCGACTGGTTCGCCCGTACGAGAACCTCAGAGACGGATCAATGATACCCGTGTCTACGCCATCATCGGGTGAAAAAACCAATCCGGTATTTGCGGAAAAGGAAAACGCTTCGCTACGCGTTTGAGAAGAGTAGCTGAGGCCCAAATTGGTTTGAGCGCTGAATGCAGAATTTGCATCCACTTCCAGTTCGGTATTGTCCGAGTAACGCAATGTCTGCGAAACAGACAGTGTGAGGTTCGTACCGCCAGAATCCTGAGCGTCCGCCATGGTCGTGGCGAACGCTGTCACAAATCCTAAGGTCGGATATTTGATATAGTTCTTAATTTGCCCACCCCGAAGATAGGTTTACTCGAATAAACGCCGTTCTGGTACCAGAATGACGTCGCCGTCCTGTAGCGCTACGTCGCTGCGCATCTGTGCGCCGTTTTCCAGCGCTTCATAGTTAATTTCATACACAGATTGCAGGCCATTGGAATCCGTTCTGCGCAATTGAACGCGTTTTGTTGCAGCGAAGTTGGTAAATCCGCCACTAGTAGAAAGCGCTTGAAGGATTGTGGATCCGGCAGGCAGTGCCTTTGGGCCAGGTGCGCCAACTTCACCAACAAAGAAAATGTTGATTGTCGCTGGGGCCGCAGAGGCTGAGCCGGAGGAAGACCCCGGACGGATCGCAGGAGTTACCGTAACAAAAACGTCTGGCGCAGCGTTGAAGTTGTCAGCAATTGCATCGCTGATCGCAGCTTCGATTTGCCCGATCGTACGGCCGCGAGCGGTCAATGTACCGGCGAAAGGAAAGCTGAAGCGCCCGTCGTTCAGAACCAAAACTTGGCGGTTCAGCGCAGGATCCTGAAGAACTTCGACGGCAAGAGTGTCGCCTGACTTCACCCGATATTCGCTTTGCGCCATCGAAAGGGTTGCTGTCATAACCAATGCAACAACAGCTGCGATATATTTCATCAACTTCATCTCAGTAGCCTTTCTGCCCCTTTGGACACCGTTGTACCTGCAAAATAGTCAGGGAAAAGAAGATTCTGTGTCCAAATCAGGAACAATGCAACTTTGTAGTGAAACCATCACGACCTTGGGCTTATTGTTCGATTGGCGCTTGCGAAAGCTCAGCAAGTTTCAATCTGGCGTCTTCGATCTGAGGGCGCGTATCCACAGGACCTGCGACATCTAACACCTTTTGTAGCTGTACTTTTGCGTTCTCGGTATCGCCTGTCGCTATGTACGCCATAGCGAGGTGATACTGAGCCAAGGGATCGTCATCGAGCTCCTTTGCCGCGTTCTCAAGATAAGGTACGGCTTCAGCAGAGTCCCCACGTCGGTGCAAAATCCAACCGTAGGTATCTTGAAGCGCCGGGATGTCGGTATCTTTGAACCGGCGGGCAACCGTGAAAGCGCGTTCTAAACTCTCCTCGTCTGTCCGATAAACCGATAGCAGACTGGCGAGATTGTTTGCCACGATAATCGAGTCTGAAGCACGTTCATAAAGCTGCTCATAAATTTCGATCGCTTCTTCAATTCTGTTGTCAGTTTCCAAAATTGATGCGCGCGCCCAAAGCAAATTTGGATCGTCATTGTTTTCAGCTAAACCTTGCTGAATGACTTCTTCGGCAGCCGTCGTATCGCCAGTCCTTGCCAAAATACGGGACAACTCAAGCCAAATTCGTGGGCTATTTGGGTTGTCTTCCAAAAGCTTGCGATAGTCGTCCGCTGCTCCATCCAAGTCACCAGAAGCACCTTTGACGGCGGCGAGCGCGTAGGGCAAATTTCGATTGTTTGGGTTGTCTTCAATAAGCTTCTGAACCAATTCTTGGGCCGCATCTGTGTCACCTGCCGCAAGGTGGCCGCGTAGCAAAAGAAGTTGTGCGTCAAGTCCACCTTCGCTGCTAGCAGCCAGCTGTTCAAGGAAGACAACCGCTTCGCCAATACCGCTAGCAGATCTAAGTTGGTCGGCCTGTAAGGCATTCGCGATTTGATTGGTTCGATCGGTATCGAGGCGTCTCAGCGTATCGATAACTTGTTTTGCACGGGGCTGATCATCCATTTCTAGATAGAGACGTCCCAGCACAGCAAGCAATTCTGGGTTCCCTGGCGAAAGACGTAGTGCCGGAAGCAAGACGTTTTCTGCTGGTAGGAACTGCCTTCTTTCCATGAGCGCTGACGCGTAGCGGATCGATTGCTCTGGAGCGTTTCCTGACGTTTCGAAGGCGCGAGACAAGCTTTCTCTTGCGAGTTCATGGTTGCCCGCACGCTGATACGCTTCGGCAAGCAGCTCATGCGCCTCAGTGTCATCGGGATTTGCATCGAGAGCGGTCCGCAAGCTGAGCAAAGCAGAGTCTGTATCGTCTGCTTCGATCTGCCATCTTGCTTGCAGCTTCAAGGCTTCGACTTGAAGAGTGTCTTCAGCCAAAACCTCTTCCACTAATCTACGAGCGCCTACTTCATTGCCCGTCCCGATCAGCATTTTTGCCAATCCGACTTGAATCCCTCGACGTTGCTCAGATGGTTCGATCTCGGAAATGATCCGCTCCATGTCGGCAATGGCTTCGGAGGTTTTGCCTTCCGCAAACTCGATACTAGCAAGCAAAGCTTCGAATGGAGCTTTGTTGGGATTTGATGCGATAGCCCGCTCAATCTCAGCCTTGCCGGCCTCCGGCCCGTTCACTTCCGTGACGAACCTAATTAAATCCAAGAACTTAGACGGATCTTCGTCTGAAGGGTCGCTTACGTTTCGAAGAAAGTCTTCAGCCGCCTGAATGTTCCCTGTTGACGTATAAAACCTAAACAGTGTGCTTTGAATTTCATCTTCTTCAGGGAAGGTCTCGATCATTGTCAGCAGTTGCTGCTCAAGCAGGTCTGGATCCTGCTTTTGGGCCAAGATCGCGAGCTTTTGTTGATGCAGACGTAGGTTTTCAGGATCTTGCGAAATCATGTGATCGATGTGAACGAGAGCATCATCGATCCTAGAACCTCTGATCGCATTATCGATCAACATGTTCCGGATGATCGAGTTGTTGGGCAATTCGGATACCAAGCTTTCGGCTTCGGCCGCCAACGCCTCAGCCCTGAGAAGATCGTCGCCTTCAATTGCTTCCTGATATTTTAGGCCAAGATCAATGGCGGCAACTTCAGTATCTTCTGGAGAAAGTTCGACCGCACTTCCGCCGTGCCGCTGGAATTCGTCCCAGCTCTGGTTGTCAAAAGCCAATCTGGCAAGTTGGACGCGGAAGCGCGGTTCTCTAGGGTACTGCTCCGCAAGACGCAGGAGCTGGTTGTAACCCGAACCGATGTCACCTTGATCAAGGAAGATTTGAGCGAGAGTCTCGCGAGCGCCCACATGGTTGCCCTCAACTTCAAGCACATTGCGGAACTCAATGATCGCGCGTGCAGCATCCCCGGATTCAAGTAGATTAAGCCCTGATTGATATCGCTCCTCGGCTCTTTCTTCAGCAGTCTTACAAGCTGCGAGAGAGAAGGCTAGGATCGCGACAATGGCAATCTTACTAGTACGATTCATCATAGAATGCTCCAAAAGGAAGTAGGTTCGCACAGATCATCTTACTAAGAAGCGTGCGAAAACTACCAAGAATTTTGTCGGAACTAGTAACCCGTTCCCCTGATCACAACGAGAACAGTTTTCAAGAGTGTTTTCATGTCGGTTCCAAAGGACATCGACCGTGAATAAGCATCATCGAAGGCTACCCGATCAACAAAGCTGGATTCATTTCTTTCAGAAATCTACCAAAGACCGGTTAGACCTGGACGAAGAGAGTAATAAGCAGAACCAAAATAGTACTGTTCCTGCTCTGGCATCATTGGACGCGGACCTACCAAAGACATGGAGCCCTGCAGCACGTTAAACAACTGAGGAAGCTCGTCTAAAGAAGCTTTTCGAAGGAAACGTCCAACGGTTGTAATGCGGGGGTCGTTTTTGAGCTTTTGATGCTTGTTCCACTCTGCTCGCGCTTCTGGATTGCTATTCAAGTAACTCTCCAAACGAGCTTCCGCGTCCACGGTCATCGTCCGAATCTTCCAAATGCGGAAAAACCGACCATTCTTGCCGACCCTAAGTTGACTATAGAATGGATTACTCCCGTCGAGAGCCGTCACCGCAGCCATCAGCAGGACGAGCGGGCCGACGATAGGAAGGAAAAGCAAAACAAGCGCAATGTCTAACCCACGCTTGGCGTAGCTTTTGTAAAAGGTCTGAGTTTTAAAGGATTCTACGGAAGAAGTCGGCGAAACCGCAACGTCTTCGTTAACTCGTACATGTAATGTCATAGCAGCAACACGGCCGAACCAGCGACCTCCAAACTTGTTGAACCGCGTACCAACGTGGCACGCACAATTGTTAGCCCCAAGCGGACTATAGCATTAGGCTCTAAATCTTCAAAGCTTAGATTCAATTTCGGTCCAACACGGTTAACTGCTTCTTTCACCTATTAAATAAGGCTCAGAATGTGGCTTTGTCAGGTCTAGTTAAAATCAAATACGGGGAATTTTTTTAGCCTAGTTGTCAAAATATGGGAACAATGTGTTCAAAAGGCCCCATTTGTTTACGATTCTCTTTCAATTGATGAATAACTGCACAAAAATCTTAGCAAAGATGCGAATCGATATTCCATTAGCGGTTTAAACCTTTACCCAGCATCGCCATATCAACTCCGCAATTTCGGCGTCTTGCAGGTGTAAAGTGTGCGAAGTTGAATTGTTTGACGTGTAAAAGAAAAGAGCGTTACGCGCGTGTCAGGTGACCTTTATTCAGAATATTTCGGGTTCTCCGAACGCCCATTCAAGATTCTTCCTGACCCAGATTTCTTGTTTTGGTCGAAGGATCATCGTCGGGCATTCGCCATCCTTGAGTATGGAATGGTAACGCGCGCGCCGCTCACAGTTGTCACAGGTGAAGTCGGGACAGGTAAGACAACATTGATTCAAGCGTTGCTAGGGCAGATCAGCGACGACGTGACCGTGGGATTGATCTCCAACGCCCAAGGCGGTCGAGGTGACTTGCTTCGTTGGGTATCCAGTTCCCTTGGTTTGCCCTTTAGCGCCGACGAAGATTACGTGACATTGTTCAATCAATTCCAGGAATTCGTCATCAATGAATATGCACATGGTCGATATGTCCTTTTGATTATTGATGAAGCTCAAAACCTAGAGAAGGAAGTACTGGAAGAGCTACGGATGCTCACCAACATCAATTCTAACAAGGATGAGTTGTTGCAACTGATCCTCGTGGGCCAACCCGAATTGCAAGATATGATCGCTTTGCCAGAACTCAGGCAATTTGCGCAGCGGGTATCGGCAACCTATCACCTTGATCCAATGGACACGGTGACGACGCATCAATATATTGCCCACAGACTAAAACATGTAGGCGGAACCGGGCAGGAGTTCACGCCTCAAGCGATCCAATATATCTTTTATCAATCCCAAGGTATTCCGCGCATTGTGAATAAACTTTGCGACCTTGCGCTTGTTTACGCAGCGTCCGAACAGCAGACCCATGTAGATGTCGGTACAGTTGAAGAACTCATCAAAGATGGAATAGTGAAGCCAATGTCGCCGCCTCCCTTGTTTTTGACCAATCGCACCGACCTGGGTGAAAGAGCAGCAAGATGAACCTAGATCTCCGTTTTTATTTCTCACTGTTTCTTCGCCGGCTACCGGTGATGTTGACGATCTTTTTGGTCTGTTCGGTTTTGGGCGTTGCGACGGCCTACAATGCCGCGCCGACCTACACATCCTCGGCAAGGCTGTTGATCGAGGAAGCTCAGATCGAGGTGGGTGTCGCAAACAGTATTAATCCCGATCAGCAATTGCGGCTCATTCGCGAACGTCTGCTCACACGAGCAAATCTCATTGATATTGCTAATGAGCTGAACGTTTTCGAAGACATGCAAGACATGACACCTGATGCGATTTTCACTAAAATGCTTGCAAATACCTCGGTTCAACTTAGCGGTGGCCGAAATCAAGTTACCTTGATGACGATTTCCTTTAAGGCGCGGACAGGTCAAATCGCTGCGCGAGTTGTCAGTGAATACCTGACATTGATCCAAGCGGATAATTCATCAAACACAAATGCGCAGGTTGAAAATACCTTGGCGTTCTTCCAGCGCGAAGTTGATCGTCTGTCGGCTGACTTGGACCAGCAGAGCGCTCGAATTGTCTCTTTTAAGGCAGAGAATGCTGACGCGCTACCCGAAGATTTGGACTTTCGTTATGGCCGTCAGGCGCAACTGCTTGAACGGATAGATCGATTAGAAAAGGACTTTGCTGACCTTGAACGTCAACGCGAGGAGGCCATTCGGTTTTTCGAAACGACAGGGCGTTTGAGCCGGCCTGGCGGAACAGCGCTTTCGCCGGAGGAACAGCAACTGGAGCAACTTGAGTTGGAGTTACGAAGAGCGCGCGCTGTCTATAGTGATACGAACCCACGCGTGGTTTTGCTGCAGAACCAAATTGATCAGCTGCGTGAAATTGTAAGTGAAACGCAGCCCAATGACGTCGACGATACGTTCCAATCTCCTGAGAATGCTCTTTTGCAACTTCGCATAGCCGAGTTTGAAGATCGAATGGCGAGCAATGTTAACGAACGTGCGGAGATCGAAGCTGAGCTTACGCAAATCGATAGCTCTATTCAGGCGACGGCAGCGAATGGTATCGCATTAGCCACGCTCGAACGCGATTTTGCAAACCTTCAAAGCCGCTATAATGCTGCCAACAACAATTTGGATCGGTCACGGCTCGCCCTTGATATTGAAGCATCGAACCAAGGCCAGAAACTGACCATCATCGAAAACCCGAACGTGCCGCAAGATCCTTCTGGACCCAATAGGATTCGGATCGCAACCATTGGAGTCGGTGCCGGTTTAGCTCTGGCGGCTGGTTTCTTTGTTCTTCTTGAGATCACAAATAGGACAATTAGGCGGCCAGAGGAAATAGAAGCGAAATTCAACGTGACGCCGATTGCTTCAATCCCTTACATGGAAAGCAAGAGGCAACGTCGTATGCGAATGGCCTTGCTCGCGGGCGCGCTCCTCGTCGTCTTGATCGGGGTACCTTTAATATTGTGGTATATCGACACGTACTATCTCCCGCTCGATGTTATCGTCGCGCGGATCACAAACCGGCTGGGACTATAAGTATTCAACCCTCCCGAGACGTTTAGAATAGAAAGCGGAACAGCCAATGGAAAAACTTCAGGCCGCACTCGCCACAGCACGTCAGAACCGAACGGGTAAGGCGCCCGAACGGCGGCTAACGGAGGACTTGGCGCGGCGGAAGCAGCAGCGCAGTGCCGGTTCAGTCGTGTGGAGCCAGCTCGAAGAATTTCATCCTCCAGCGGACAAACTTCGTGAGCATCGCGTCGTAACACAGACAGCTTCTTCAGCAGCAACTCCGTTTGATATTCTGCGCACCAAGATCCTTTTGCAGATGCAACAGAATGGTTGGACCCGCTTGGCGATTACATCTCCTATGCCGGACAGCGGAAAAACGACGACTGCCTGTAATCTGGCCCTCGGTTTGGCACGCCAAAAAGAACTTCGCTCGATGTTGTTCGATATGGATTTGCGCGATCCTTCTGTAAATCAATTCTTCGAAAAGAACCCTCGAAACTCTATCGGCTCTTTGCTGGAAGGTGATGTCAGTTTTGAAGAACAGGCGCTGCGTATTGGGAATAACCTGGCAATTTCGATGGCAAGCAGCCCAGAGAGTGATCCGTCGCGCATCCTTTTGTCCGAACAGGCGACAACGGTACTAGACGAAGTTCAGCAGCGGTTCCAACCCGATGTCATGATCTTCGATCTGCCATCTGTTTTGGTCAATGATGACACGCGCGCCTTTCTCAAGAACGTTGACTGTGCCTTAATTATTAGCCGCGCCAACGCCACCAAATATAGTCAATTCGACATTTGCGAGCGCGAAATTGCGGAACATACAAACGTCTTGGGTGTGGTGTTAAACGCGTGTCGTCACGGGCGCGGATCCACCGACTTCGCTTAACGCGCAATCAGGAATCGAACGAAAGCAGCACCGGACCAGTAGCTAGGATTGTTGGCCTAGCTTTCCCTTCCCGCTTACCTGCGATAGTGCTTGTGCAAATTGGAGGGGTGCATAGTGACGTCCATCGTTTCTGTTCGAGATCTAAAAAAATCCTATGCGGGTGGATTTGAAGCACTGAGCGGCGTCAATCTTGACATCGAAGAAGGTGAAATTCTTGCCTTGCTCGGTCCGAATGGTGCCGGGAAAACCACATTGATTTCCACGATATGTGGCATCTCTGTTCCAACTTCTGGAACCGTGAGTGTAGGCGGCCATGATGTAATCACTGATTTCCGTGCGGCTCGAAATCTGATTGGCCTTGTCCCGCAAGAGATCAATCTAGAGCCATTCGAGACCGTGATGAACACGGTTCGGTTTTCCCGTGGCCTTTTCGGGAAACCTCGGAACGACGCCCTAGTCGATCAAATTCTCAAAGACCTCTCGCTTCACGACAAACGCGACAGCAAAATCATGATGCTTTCAGGCGGGATGAAGCGACGGGTGCTGATCGCTAAGGCGCTGAGCCATGAACCTTCGGTTCTGTTTTTGGACGAACCCACGGCAGGCGTCGACGTCGAACTGCGCAAGGACATGTGGGATGTTGTGGGGAAGCTCAAAGCTTCGGGGGTCACGATCATTCTGACGACGCACTACATCGAAGAGGCAGAGGCCATCGCGGATCGGGTGGGGATCATTAGCAAGGGGTCAATTCTTCTGGTTGAGAAGAAAGAAGACCTCATGCAGCGTATGGGCAAGAAACGATTGAGGATCGAACTATCAACCCCAATCTCAGAGCTCCCGCAAGCGCTGGCAGATAGAGGGCTAGAGATCGCAGCGGACGGCAATGCATTGATCCACGACTACGATACACGAAGCGATCGGACGGGAATTACCTCGCTGCTTTCGGATTTACAAAACGCCGGTCTTAAAATGACGGATTTGGAGACCCAGCAAAGCAGTTTGGAAGATATCTTTGTCGACTTGGTGAGGGAAACGTCATGAATTTTATGGCAATCGCATCAATTTACCGGTTCGAGATGGCGAGGTTCTTTCGGACGATCACTCAAAGTTTAGTATCTCCCGTCCTGTCGACGTCTCTGTATTTTGTCGTGTTTGGTGCCGCGATTGGAAGCCGAATCGACGAAGTAGAAGGTGTAAGCTACGGCGCCTTCATTGTTCCCGGCTTGATCATGCTAACAGTAATGACCCAAGCCACTTCCAATGCTTCGTTCGGAATATATTTCCCAAAATTCATCGGAACAATATACGAGCTTCTCTCTGCCCCGATTAGCTTCATCGAAGTAGTCATAGGCTATGTCGGCGCGGCCGCAACAAAAGCACTTTTCATCGGTCTCGTGATTTTGGCGACCTCATTCTTCTTTGTGGATATTCAGATTGCGCACCCCATAGCGATGATCTCTTTCCTCGTATTGACCTGTGTCAGCTTTGCTTTGCTCGGGTTCATCATCGGCATTTGGGCTGGAAACTTCGAACAACTGCAACTGATCCCGCTTCTGGTCATCACACCTTTGGTGTTCCTCGGTGGCAGTTTCTATTCGATTTCGATGCTACCAACCGTTTGGCAAAATATCACCCTGTTCAACCCCGTGGTCTATTTGATCTCAGGGTTCCGGTGGGCCTTCTTCGATACGGCGGATGTGCCGGTCGCGATCTCTCTTTTCGCCATCGGACTGTTCACAGCCATGTGCCTTGGCGTCATTTGGTGGATTTTCAAGACAGGATGGCGAATCCGGCAATAAGCTCCCCCTTGCTGGGTCTTGTACGGAAACCTAAATCAACAGCATGAAAAACATTCTTCCCTTTATGAAATCCGACCCGTTGGTCAATGTCGTCCGCTTGCAAGGCGCGATTACAAATAGCGGCAGCGGGTTGGACGACCCGTCGCTTGCACCCGTGATTGAAAAGGCCTTTCGCAAAGGCAAACCTCAAGCGGTTGCGCTGCAAATCAATTGCCCTGGCGGCTCGCCCGTCCAATCGTCGCTCATAGCTGCAAGGATACAGAGGCTATCTGCAGAGACCGAAGTTCCAGTCTACGCCTTTGTGGAGGACGTCGCCGCGTCGGGTGGCTATTGGCTCGCCTGTGCGGCCGATGAAATTTATGTCGACCAAGGGTCTATTGTTGGCTCAATTGGTGTGATTTCAGCGGGTTTCGGATTTCAGGACGCCATTGAGCGGTATGGGGTTGAGCGTCGAGTGCATACGGCGGGTAAGTCAAAATCGATGTTGGACCCCTTCAAGCCGCTTGCGCCAGCCGATGTGAAACGTCTCAAAGGATGGTTGGAAGATTTGCACGGTATCTTCATTGATCACGTGAAGGCGCGTCGTGGAGACAAGCTTGCCGACAACCCTGACCTCTTTACGGGCGAAGTTTTCATCGGTCAGAAAGGCGTGGACCAAGGATTGGCTGATGGCATTGAGCATCTTGTCCCATTCATGAAAGCTCAGTTTGGCGACAAAGTTCGCTTCCGACGCTTTGGCCAGCGCAAATCACTCTTACAAAGGGTAGGTGTACGTATTGTCGGCGATGCGATTGGATCGCTCGAAGAACGCGCAGCTTATGCGCGGTTCGGCCTCTAACATGCTAGCAAAAATAATCTTCCTTTTTATGGCTTTTATGGCCGTCCTCGCTATCTTTGGGAAATGGCGGTTTCCGGGGCAGGACAAACTGGAAGCTGCTAAATGCAAATCATGCGGGCGATACCGCATCGGCAAAGGCAGCTGTCGCTGCGGAAGGGGCTAATCTTTGTTGGATTGGATCTACGTAGCGCTCGGCCTTGTGCTGCTGCTGCTTGCGGGCGACTCGCTCGTGCGCGGCGCGGTGAATATGTCGTTGCGCGTAGGAATTCCGGCATTGATCGTGTCACTCACGATCGTGGCGTTTGGCACGTCTGCGCCTGAACTGTTGATCTCAATTCAATCAATTTACGAAGGTGTTCCTGGGCTCGCGCTAGGCAACGTTGTCGGATCCAACACGGCGAATGTCCTGCTTGTATTGGGTGTTCCTGCGATGTTTGCCGCGATGCACACGAGTGACTGCGACACGAAGAAATCATACGTCCAAATGCTCGCGGCGACCGCACTCTTCATGGTCATTTGCTTTCTTGGGCCAATCACCTGGCAAGACGGTTTCATTTTGCTCGCTGCTTTGGCGGCGATGCTGACATGGGCAGCGTTTGAAGCAAAGAAACATCGAGAAGCCGAGCCAGACGATGAGGAAGAAATCGAAGGTGCGGACCCGAATTTGGGCTGGGGTAAGATACTGTTTTTCCTTTTGTTGGGGATCATTGGTTTGCCGCTTGGCGCCGATCTTCTCGTCAACGGTTCGACCAACATCGCGCGTGGGTTTGGGGTAAGTGAAACGGTTATCGGTCTCACACTTGTTGCGGTCGGCACGTCACTTCCTGAGCTTGCGACAACAATGTCCGCAGCGATCCGTCGCCAAGCAGATGTGGCGCTGGGCAACGTCATCGGTTCGAACATGTTCAATCTACTTGGCATTATGGGTGTAGCAAGCTTGTTCGGGACCATCCCAGTAGATGACGAAATCCTGAGCTTTGATATCTGGATAATGCTCGGCGCATCGCTTCTGCTCATTCCATTTGTCTTCTTCAAAATGGATATCAGCCGTATCTGGGGCGTTATTCTGTCGGCGCTCTACGCGACATACATCTTTTTGGTGCTGGTCTAATGCCGCAAATGCGCGCGCTCGTAACCGGTGGCGCGGCCCGGCTGGGGCGGGCGATGGCGCTTTTCCTGGGCGGGCGTGGGTATGATGTTGCGGTACACTTCGCAACGTCGGCAGAGCAGGCGGAGGCGACTGTCGATGAGATCAAGGCACAAGGTGTTCAGGCCGTCTCGGTCCAAGCTGATCTTTTGCAGGAGGGGCAAACCGAAACGCTAATTCAACGCGCAACGGATGCGCTGGGCGGACCTTTGAGTGCTTTGATCAACAACGCGTCAATCTTCGAATACGACACATTAGGGACAGCTACGCGTGAGAGCTGGGATCGCCATATCGAAAGCAATCTACGCGCACCGTTTGTCTTGACCCAGCGATTTGCCGATCAGGTACCAGACCCAGAAACCGACGAAAACGGCGAGCCAGAAGCGCAAGGTCTTATCGTGAATATGATCGATCAGCGCGTTCATAAACTGACGCCGGAATTCATGAGCTACACCTTAGCTAAGGCAGGGCTTTGGACGCTGACGCAAACTTCGTCACAGGCTCTTGCCCCAAAGGTTCGTGTGAACGGCATTGGGCCGGGGCCGACCCTCAAAGGCTCCGCGCAATCCGAAGAACAGTTCGCGCGACAGCGCAAGGCAACGCTCTTAATGCGCGGCGCCAATCCAGCAGACATAACGGCTGCTCTTGGATATCTTCTCGATGCACCATCTGTGACTGGTCAAATGATCAATGTTGATGGGGGTCAACACCTTGCTTGGCAGACACCCGATGTTGTCGGTTTGGAGTGACAGTCGGTCGAGTTGTGCACCGCTGGATATCGAGTTCACATTTCGTTTACAAAAGCTAATAATTTCAAACTCTTGGCCGAGGGGTGTATTTTTTACCGTTTGTTTTCAGAGACTTAATTTGCTGCCTAAAAATTAGGCAAATCATTGAAAGCCCCATAAAACAACGGAAATTCGTAATTCGCTGAGATTTGCCCACGGAGTTATCCACATAAACCGTGGATGCCTTTTATCTTGTCACTGGCACGCTATCGTTGCAGCACAGCAGAGAATCATGGACTTTACGGAATGAGTCACGACATCCAAGCAACTCAGATTGTTGCGCTCAAAGGGTATGATCGCATTCAGAGCTATCTGAAAACATTGGATAGCTCGCCTGGTGTGTATCGGATGTTGGATGAGGACAGCCGTGTCCTTTACGTCGGCAAAGCGAAGGATCTAAAGGCCCGGGTCAGCAGTTACGCTCGACCAACCGGTCATTCCGGTCGCATTGCTCGAATGATTTCAGAAACAGCATCGATGATGTTTCTAACGACTGGCAGCGAGACAGAGGCGCTGTTACTTGAACAGAACCTGATCAAGCAGCTCAAACCGCGATACAACGTTCTGCTCAGAGACGATAAATCGTTCCCAAACATTCTGGTGCCGTCAGAGCATCCCTTCCCTCAGATAAAAAAGCATCGGGGAGCAAAGAAGGAGAAAGGCAAATACTATGGACCGTTTGCAGGGGCAGGGTCGGTAAACCGTACGCTAAATCAGCTGCAACGGGTTTTCCTTCTTCGAAACTGCAGCGACTCCGATTTTGCAACACGGACGCGGCCGTGTCTTCAGTACCAGATCAAACGGTGTTCAGGCCCCTGCGTCGGGCTGATTTCCGAAAGCGACTATGCGGCCAACGTAAAATCGGCCGAGAAATTCCTGTCCGGTCGAACCAAGGGTATACAGGAAAGTTTGGCCAAGGAGATGCAGGCAGCCTCTGAAGCGATGGAATTTGAAAAGGCCGCAGCGCTTCGCGATCGGATCAAAGCATTAACACAGGTACAGTCGTCGCAGGGCATCAATCCACAAGGCGTCGCAGAGGCGGATATCTTCGCCTTGCATATCGATGGTGGCCAAGCCTGCGTGCAGGTCTTCTTCATTCGCGCCAACCAGAACTGGGGGAACCACGACTACTACCCTCGGATCAGCGGTGAGGAAGACCCGATGGAAGTGATGGAGGCTTTTGTCGGCCAGTTCTACACGACGCGAGAACCGCCGCGGATGGTGCTGTTGTCCCACGGACTTGATGATCAGGAGTTGATGGCCTCGGCCTTGGCAGAGAAGGCGGGTCGAAAGGTCGATCTGCAAATCCCGCAGCGGGGCGAGAAAGCCGACTTGGTCAAAGGCGCGCTCCGCAATGCGCGAGAAAGCCTCGCACGGAAGATGTCTGAATCTGCTACTCAAGGCCGTCTGCTTAAAGGTGTCGCTGAAGCCTTTGACCTGCCCGAACCGCCCAAGCGTATTGAGGTGTATGATAACAGCCACATCCAAGGCGCGCATGCCGTGGGTGCTATGATAGTTGCGGGACCAGAGGGATTTGAGAAGAATCAATACCGAAAATTCAACATCAAAGGCGATGATCTGACCCCCGGCGATGATTTCGGCATGATGAAGGAAGTTCTCACCCGGCGGTTCAAGCGTTTGTTAAAGGAAGATCCACATCGAACTGAAGGGACGTGGCCGGACCTTCTGCTAATCGATGGCGGCGCTGGTCAGGTCAGTGCTGTCAGAGAGATTATGGATGATCTCGATGTCGGTGACGTCGCTATGGTCGGGGTGGCCAAAGGCGAAGATCGCGATGCGGGCAAAGAGGAGTTTCACCGCACCGGAAAATCCGTCATGGCGCTACGCCACAACGATCCAGTTTTGTACTTTATTCAACGCATGAGAGACGAAGCGCATCGATTTGCGATTGGAACGCACAGGGCAAAACGCAGCAAGGCCATCGGCGCGACGCCATTGGATGACGTCCCAGGTGTTGGGGCGACGCGAAAACGCGCCCTTCTGGCGCACTTCGGATCGGCCAAGGCTGTATCAAGGGCGAATTTATCTGATCTAAAGGCTGTCGACGGAATTTCAGAAGCGATGGCGCAAACAATTTATGACTTTTTCCACGAAAGCAGCTGAAAGCATGGTCAGCGACTGCGCTAAACGATAGTGAAGAATTATGAAGCTTAATTTGCCAAACATTTTAACGATCCTGCGATTGCTCGCAGCGCCCGGCGTGGCGGTCATGTTCCTGTATTTCACACGTCCTTGGGCGGATTGGTTTGCCTTGGTCCTGTTTGTTGGGGCCGCGATTACCGACTTTCTGGACGGCTACCTTGCGCGGGCGTGGAAGCAGGAAAGCCGCCTTGGTGCGATGCTGGACCCGATTGCCGACAAAGCGATGGTTGTCATCGCGCTGCTGGTAATTACTGGTTTCTCCGGCATGAACCCGTGGCTGCTATTGCCCGCTACTGCGATCATTTTCAGGGAAGTCTTTGTTTCTGGTTTGCGTGAGTTCTTAGGCGATACAGCCGGAACGCTGAAAGTGACCAATCTCGCAAAATGGAAAACATTCACCCAGATGGTCGCCATTGCGGTTCTCTTTGCCAAAGGCGCGTTCGAACATTTCTTGATCGAGCAAACCATAGGCATGGATCAGGAACTCATCGACGCAATTCTCGCTGGCGAAGTTGCGGATGAAGTGGGCTTGCGCTGGAAAGAGCTCGGTTGGGATACTTGTTGGTATGGCGGGATCACCTTGCTTTGGATCGCAGCGATCCTGACGCTTATCACCGGATGGGACTATTTCCAAAAAGCCAAACCATACCTGCGGGAGAACGAGTGATGGACGTGGTCTATTTCGCATGGGTGCGCGAACGGATTGGGCTGCCGAAGGAAACCATCGAGACCAAGGCACAAACAGTGGCCGAGTTGGTTGCCGAGCTTTCAGACAAAGAAGAACGATACGCTGCTGCCTTTGCTGACACATCCGCCTTGCGCGTGGCATTGGATCAAGAACTCTCTGACTTTGATGCGCCTTTAGAAGGCGTGCGCGAAGTCGCCTTTTTCCCTCCGATGACCGGAGGGTGACGTGAGCGTTCTTGTTCAAGAACAGCCCTTTGACGCCGGTCAGGTTCTTAACGAATTTTCTGCGCAGCAAGAGGGCGCCGGCGCGGTTGTCAGCTTCACCGGGATCGTCAGGGATGTTGCGGCGGGTCTCGATCATATGGAGATCGAACACTATCCGGCGATGACGGCGAAAGCGATCCAAGCCATTTGCGACGAGGCGCGCGAGCGCTGGGCATTGACAGGCGTTCAAGTGATCCATCGCTATGGAAAGCTGAGCGCAGACGATCCGATCATGATGGTCCTAACTGCATCAGCGCACCGTGCAGACGCTTTCGCAGCGGCTGACTTTCTGATGGACTACCTGAAATCCCGCGCACCGTTCTGGAAAAAGGAAACGACGTCCGAAGGCGCGGATTGGGTCGCTGCGAAGGATGAGGATGAAGATGCGCTCAGCAGGTGGTCACGCGGATAGCTTTGCGTGGCAATGGCAGTCGACCACATGGTCGTTCACCATCCCGGTCGCTTGCATAAACGCATAGACAATCGTCGGCCCGCAGAACTTGAAACCGGCTTTCTTGAGATCTTTTGAAATTTGGACTGACAACTCCGTCTGCGCGGGAACATCGGCTTTGGTTTTTCGATTAGGTTGCAGCGGTTTGCCATCGACATAGTTCCAAAGAAATTTATCGAAACCCTGATCAGATTCTATCCTTTGCCATGCTTGTGCGTTTCCAATCGTCGCTTCGATCTTCCCGCGATGGCGAATGATCCCCTCATTCTGGAGTAAAGCCTCAACCTCCACTTCGCCCCACGTCGCGACGATGTTTGGATCGAACCCCGCGAAAGCTTCTCGAAAGTTATTGCGTTTCTTAAGAATGGTGATCCAGCTCAACCCGGCTTGAAAGCCGTCCAAAATCAACTTTTCCCAAAGCGCACGGCTATCGTATTCGGGCACGCCCCATTCGGTATCGTGGTAGTCCACATAAGTCGGGTCCGTCCCCGCCCAAATACATCGATTTGTCATCGTTTTCCCCCGAAAGGTGAGAGGTCTTAAACGCTCATTAGTATTGATGTCGCAAGTTCTGTCCATGGAACTTTCGCCCCAATCCACTGAACCAGCTGGGTCAGACCCGCTCAGCTTTGCCTTCGCCAGGCGCGATGCGGATATTCTTGAGCTGGTGCGCAGTGCTTTGGCCGCAGGTCGCGCTCAATTGGCGTATCAGCCCGCCGTTATAGCGGGTACTCCCAAACGGATCGCCTTTCATGAGGCGTTGATCCGTGTCTCTGACGAAGGCGGCCGTGTGATACCCGCGGCTCACTTCATGCCAATCATCGAGCAAACTGATCTCGGACGGCAAATAGACGCCGCGTTGTTGGAGCTTGCGATAAAGATGTTGAAGCACCAACCAAGGGTTCGATTGTCTGTGAATGTCTCGGCACGGTCGCTGGCAGATTGGACTTGGCGGCAGCAACTCGAACTTGGATTGGCGAGCGGAAGTAGTTTACGTGATCGTCTGATCTTTGAAATCAGCGAAACCTCGGCCATGCAATTGCATGAAGTTGTCATTCGTTTCATGAAAGAAATGCACCCGATAGGTTTGAGCTTTGCGCTGGATGGATTCGGAGGCGGGCAAACGTCATTCAGACATTTGCGCGATTTTTTCTTCGATTTTGCAAAAATCGATAAGAGCTTCGTAAAAGATGTTCATCAAGACCCCAATAATCAGGTTCTGGTCGAGGCCCTGATAACCGTTGCCCATCAATTCGAGATGTTTGCCGTCGCGGATGGGGTTGAAGTCGCTGAAGATGCTCGATTTTTGCAAGCCACAGGAATTGACTGCATGCAAGGATTCCACTTTGGCGTGCCGAAACCAAGTTTCTAGACCGCACAAAATGTGTTTTGCCGTTGCGGCATAGCCGCTTTGCACGTGCAGAATCTCAGTTGCCCTAACGGTATCGACCTCCTACACAGATAGCGATTTTTAGCTTTGGGTCGATAATGACGACCGATCCATCGTTTTCAAGACTTCGTGGAGGACATCACATGACCAACGTCGTAATCGCATCTGCTGCCCGTACCGCTGTAGGCAGCTTTGGCGGATCATTTGCAAACACACCTGCGCACGATCTGGGCGCTGCTGTTCTGGAGGCCGTCGTCGAGCGCGCCGGTATCGAGAAGGGTGAAGTTAGCGAGACCATTCTCGGTCAAGTACTTACAGCCGCTCAAGGTCAGAACCCAGCCCGTCAAGCACACGTAAACGCGGGCCTTCCAATTGAAAGCGCCGCTTGGGGCATCAACCAAGTGTGTGGTTCCGGCCTGCGTGCCGTAGCGCTGGGCGCACAGCATATCCAACTGGGTGATGCAGATATTGTGGCAGCTGGCGGTCAAGAGAATATGACTTTGTCCCCACATGCAGCGCACCTTCGCGCGGGCCATAAAATGGGTGATTTGAAATACATCGACACAATGATCCGCGATGGTCTGTGGGATGCGTTCAACGGCTACCATATGGGTCAGACGGCCGAGAATGTCGCTGACCAGTGGCAGATCACACGCGACATGCAGGACGAATTCGCTGTTGCATCCCAGAACAAGGCAGAAGCTGCTCAGAACGCTGGCAAGTTCGATGACGAAATCACAGCCTTCACAGTCAAGACCCGCAAAGGCGACATCGTCGTCGATAAAGATGAATACATCCGCCACGGCGCAAACTTAGAAGCCATGGTGAAAATGCGCCCAGCCTTCACGAAAGAGGGTTCCGTCACAGCCGCGAACGCCTCTGGCCTGAACGACGGTGCTGCTGCGACTTTGCTGATGTCTGCGGATGAAGCAGAAAAGCGCGGGATCGAGCCATTGGCCCGTATCGCATCCTACGCAACAGCAGGCCTCGATCCAGCCATCATGGGTGTTGGCCCTGTCATGGCGAGCCGTAAAGCGCTGGAAAAAGCAGGCTGGTCAGTAGGTGACCTCGACCTGGTCGAAGCCAACGAAGCTTTCGCCGCTCAGGCTTGTGCCGTGAACAAAGACATGGGTTGGGATCCTGCGATCGTGAACGTCAACGGCGGCGCTATTGCGATTGGTCACCCTATCGGCGCTTCCGGCTGCCGCGTGCTCAACACGCTTTTGTTCGAGATGAAGCGCCGTGATGCTAAGAAAGGTCTCGCGACACTTTGCATCGGCGGCGGCATGGGTGTTGCCCTGTGCGTTGAGCGCTAGGTTCAACAAATCCAAAAAGACGCAATGTCATAACGAATTCATCACGCAATAATGTTGCGTGATGAAGATTCTGATCCTAATAAGATTTCAAACTCAATTTTCCTAAAGGAGAACCCAATGTCCCGTGTTGCACTTGTCACCGGCGGCTCGCGCGGTATCGGCGCGGCGATTTCGACAGCTTTGAAAGAGGCAGGCTACACCGTCGCAGCGACTTACGCAGGCAACGATGAAAAAGCCGCGGCCTTTACCGCTGAAACTGGCATCAAAACCTACAAATGGGATGTTGGTAACTACGAAGCATGTGCTGAAGGCATCGCTCAGGTCGAAGCTGATCTCGGCCCAGTCGAAATCCTCGTTAACAACGCGGGCATCACTCGCGATGCGCCTTTCCACAAAATGACACCTCAGCAGTGGAAAGAAGTGATGGACACAAACCTGTCCGGCGTCTTCAACATGACACACCCACTTTGGCCAGGCATGCGTGAGCGTAAGTTCGGTCGCGTGATCAACATCAGCTCGATCAATGGTCAAAAAGGTCAGTTCGCCCAAGCCAACTATGCGGCTGCAAAAGCAGGCGACATCGGCTTCACCAAGGCATTGGCTCAAGAAGGTGCACGCGCTGGCATCACAGTGAACGTCATCGCACCGGGCTACATCAACACAGAGATGATGAGCACGATCCCAGAGAAAGTGATGAACGAAGTTATCTTGCCTCAGATCCCTGTTGGCCGTTTGGGCGAAGCATCCGAGATCGCGCGCGCTGTTGTCTTCTTGGCCTCTGACGAAGCAGGTTTTGTGACTGGTTCCACCATGTCCGTAAACGGCGGCCAGTATCTCGCATAAGAAAATCTACTTTCCAAAATGTAAGGGCCGCGTTGATCAGACGCGGCCATTTCTACGTTCGGTCCCCAAAACTGGCACCGTAGCGAAGAGTTTTATCGTCCTGTCATCCAGCGCCAAACTTCGCCTAGGATTTTCCCACGCTCTTTGTGAGCGTTCTCAATGGCTTGGCGGGTCTGGCAGGATGTAGCGAATTCCAACATGGGAAGCTCCTATTCAGTGTTTCATCTTTGATCTGAATATGGGTTTTGCTGCGCTCTGTGACAAACGAGACTTTTCAATGCTTCAGTTAAGTTATATTTAACTGAGCATGGAACGCTTACCTTCTCTTACTGCGCTGCGCGCCTTCGAAGCTGCAGCACGCCACATGTCGTTCGCCAAGGCTGCGGAGGAGCTTTTTGTGACCCCAGCTGCACTTTCGTTTCAGATTAAATCTTTGGAGACAGAGCTGGGTCAGCCACTTTTCCATCGTTTGAACAGAGCCGTGACTTTAACCGAAGCAGGCCGAGCACTGGCGCCCGGTGCTACGGATGGGTTCTCCATTCTTCTGTCCGCATGGAGAAACGCTGCGCGATTATCTGACAACGGTGTCTTGACCGTCACAGCGGGGCCGGCATTCACTGCGAAATGGTTGGCTCCACGGATGTTTGATTTCGCCCAAGCGCATCCAGAGATCGAACTTCGTTTTTCTGCTAGCTTGCGGATCATCGATTTTGACCATGATGAGGTCGATGTCGCGATCCGTTTCGGCCTTGGGCATGACAAAAAGGTTTATTCCAATCCCCTCATCAAGGAGTGGATGACGCCGATGATGACGCCTGAGATGGCTGAAAAATTTGGGTTAGACCTCACCGGTGCGACATTCGTTCACGACGATTCGATTGGTTTCTTTAAGACGCCATGCGATTGGCCTGCTTGGTGTCGGGCCGCTCAAATAGACCTCGATACCAGTCACGGCCCTCGATTTTCACAAGCCGACCATGCGCTCGATGCTGCGATGTCGGGGGCGGGTGTGGTCTTGGGGCGTGTATCTCTAGCGACCAGAGCACTCGAAACCGGGCGCTTGGTCGCACCTTTCAAAACCGGCCTTGTCGCTGATGCGCAGTTTAGGTTCATTTGTCCCGAGGGCTCAGAAACGCGCCCTCAGGTGCAAGCCTTTGAAGCTTGGGTGAAAAAAGAAATATCGGCGTCTACCAAATTCGAAGAAGGCCGAGTCCTTGTCAGATCGCGCGACGTGTTGCCTGACTAGGTCGCGCTGAGCCGCGAGATTTCCTCTTTCAGCATGAGTTTTTCTTTTTTCAGACGTGCGATTTCAAGATCGTCACTTGCTGGACTGCGTTGAAGCGTTTCAACCGATGTTGATAGGTGTGCGTGCTTTTTCTTCAGTTCCTGCAGGTGTGAACTTAAGCTCATAGTCGTCCTCCAATGTTCGGTTATGTTTACAGTCCACCACAAGTTGCGTCCTATGTCACGCCGCAGAGCAGCGATGGCTTTGAAACCGAGTTAATCGGCAATTTCTTGCGAATGGGTTAAGCGTCCCAGCCCAAATGCGCGCCATCGCGCAAAATCGCCTTCACGTCGGATCTGTAACTCTCAAAATCGCCTTCATGCGCGTCCCCTTCGTGCATGACGAGGGGTGGAAGCATTCGAAAAGGGGCCCGTCCGGAATGACGAGCTTGCATCAGAAAAAGGTTTGGCGAACGCCCGGTGCGGGGGGCAATCGGGCGGACGATAATAGATCCAAGCTTGACGTTGGTCGCCCCTAGAACTTCCGGAAGCCTCTCGATCCGTTGGATCAAGGTTAGGTACCCTTTGGGCAACAGGCGTTTCGCCCCGACAGAAATCCACTCAGCGAGATCCGTTGCCCCGCCCACGGCAATATCCCGACCTGGATCATCGGAAGACGCACCTTCCGCACGATCAAAGTAAGGTGGGTTCATTATGACGTGAGCGAATTGAACCTGCCTCAGTTCAGATGGTAGCTCCGTTAGATCGGCTTGAATGACTGTGAGGTCTGCTTTGTTAGTGTCCGCATTTTCGCGGGCAAGTTCGGCATAATTTTTCTGAAGCTCAACACCGGTAAGTGAAAGCCCACTCACCCGAGCGTCCAAACAAAGGCTTGCCGTTCCCACACCCAGACCCAGTTCCAAAACTCTTTGACCAGATTTGGCTTCAACAGAGGCCGCCAGCAGAACCGCATCCACTCCGGCGCGGTAGCCAGTCTTCGGTTGGAAAACCTTTACTTTTCGCCCCAGAAAGTCGTCCTTGGTGATTGTCTCAAACGCGGCCAAGGTCGATCTCGGCATCTCGCATAATGGCTTCGGCCATAAACAAATCGCGGTCCGCGACCATCAACCGGCGCGGCATAATTCCGATGCTGCCTTCTAGCACGCTCATGTTTACGTCGAAGGCAAAGCAAGCTATACACTCGCCGTCCAAAAGGGCCGTCGCAAAAGCGATGACAGTAGGGTCATTGGTGCGTAAAAGCTCTTTCATAACTCCGACGTAAGACCTAGACCTGTCTTTGTCCATTGATCTGACGGAACTGTGCATGAGCCTCGACCACGCAGCGACAAAACCGCATGAAAGACTGGCAGACGCCTTGTCCGAAGACATGGCGGCGGTAAATGCGATGATCCGTGAACGGATGGCTTCAGAAAATGCCCCGCGCATTCCTGAAGTGACTGCGCATTTGGTCGAAGCAGGCGGCAAGCGCGTGCGCCCAATGCTCACTTTGGCGGCGGCGCGCATGTGCGGCTATGAAGGTCCCTATCATGTGCATCTGGCGGCGACGGTTGAGTTCATTCACACCGCGACGCTGCTTCATGACGACGTGGTTGATGAGAGCGCGCAGCGGCGTGGCCGCCCTACGGCGAACCTGTTGTGGGACAATAATTCCAGCGTCTTAGTGGGTGACTACCTCTTTGCGCGATCTTTCCAACTCATGGTGGAAACCGGCTCAATCCGCGTTCTCGACATTCTTGCGAATGCGGCGGCGACGATCGCTGAAGGTGAAGTGTTGCAGCTGACAGCCGCAAGCGATCTGAAAACCACGGAAGAGACCTATTTGAAGGTTGTGCGCGGCAAGACCGCAGCGCTGTTTTCAGCCGCCACGGAAGTTGGCGGCGTGATCGCAGGGATGCCTGAAGAGAAAGTTCAGGCGCTCTTTGACTATGGTGACGCGCTCGGAATTGCCTTTCAAATTGTTGATGACCTTTTGGATTTTGGCGGAACCGATGCCATCGGGAAGAATATCGGCGATGACTTCCGCGAACGAAAGCTGACTATGCCGATCATTCGCGCTGTCGCTCAAGCAGACGCCGAAGAACGCGCGTTTTGGGAACGGACGATCGCCAAAGGTCGCCAAGAAGATGGCGATTTGGAAACTGCGATCGCTATTCTAAAGGGTCACGGCACCTTGGAAACGACACGCGAAACAGCCCTTGCTTGGGCTGCAAAAGCGAAAGACGCGCTGACGTCACTGCCTGATCATGAGATAAAGGATATGCTGAGTGACCTTGCCGACTATGTTGTCGCGCGGATCACTTAAGTATCTGCGTCGGCACCACCCACCAATTCATGTGACTGACTTGTATGGCTCTCGCCACTTGGCGCGCTGCTCCGATGTCACTCACCAAGCCAAAGCAGGTCGCGCCCGATCCTGACATACCTGCGGCTAGGACTAGGGGGTTGTTTTCCAAAGCTTCCAGTGCCGCATCGATCTCTGGCACAATCTGTCGGGCCGGTTGCAGCAGATCATTGCGTTGATGCTTTAGCCAGCTTGCAAGTTCGTCGACATTGGCTCCGTCAGGGACCGAGCTCATCGGTTCGTTATCCTTTGACGGAAGTGCGTCGAAAATTCCACCAGTCGGCACTTGAACCATTGGGTTCACCAAAACCAATGCGCAATCCGGCAAAGGTGAGACGGGGTTAATAACTTCGCCGATGCCTGACATCCGCACTGGGGCAGGGGCGTGCATACAGACAGGAACATCTGCGCCAAGCGCGACCGCGGCTGGCGATGTTGGGGCAAGTTCAGGGACGTCCCAAAGTTGCGCAAGCATCGATAGAACGGTTGCAGCATCTGATGAACCACCACCAATCCCAGCGCCATTTGGAAGGTTTTTTGTGAGGCGGATGGCAGCTCCGTCTTCAATGCCGTGTGCATACCTAAGCGCGTTAGCAGCCTTCAAAACGATATTTGAGGAATCTGTGGGAACACCTTCTGTAAAAGGGCCCGAAATCGTCAAATCGAGGTTTGGCGCTGGGGCAACCTCAATCTCATCCCCCACATCTGTGAACACGACCAAACTGTCGAGAAGGTGATACCCGTCCTCTCTTTGTCCGGTCACATGGAGCGTCAGATTGATCTTCGCGGGTGCGAGACCTTTAAGAATCGTCATCAGCAACCTTGATGAGTTCGCCGCCCTCGGCTTCCAAAACAGCATCAAGGCCCACGTCCAGTTTCCGGCGAATACGATCCGCAAGCTCTTCATCAGGCTCAAATGATAGGGCACGATTCCATTGGAAAACTGCTTCTATCTCGCGGCCAACAGACCAATAAACGTCGCCTAAATGATCGGTGATAATTGGGTCAACAGCCTCCAGAGAGGCAGCGCGTTCCATGTAGCTTACCGCTTCCTCGTACCGGCCGAGCTGGAACAAGACCCATCCCAAGCTGTCAACGATTGCCCCGTTGTTTGGTTGCGCCGCGACTGCGGTTTCAATCATACTCATCGCCTCATCAAGCTTTTCTTTGCGCTCAACAAGGGAATAGCCAAGGTAGTTCAGGACCTGAGGCTGATCTGGGTTGATATCCAGGGCCGCGCGAAAATCTGCTTCGGCTTCCGGCCAGCGATCAAGTTCGTGATTGGTGATCGCGCGCGTGTAGTAGACCAGCCAGCGTGCTGTGTCCGCGTCACTAAACAGGTCCAAGGCATCGGAATAGGCGTCGGCGGCCTCTTCATACCTTTCTAGTCGGCGGAACGAGTCACCGAGCTTCGCGTGAACCGCCGGAATGTCTGGGTGGAGCCGTACCAAGTTCGACGCAACTTCTGCAGCAGCATCGTGCCTCTCCGCACGCCTCAAAACGTCGACGCGCCCAAGCTCTGCGGCAACAAAGCTCGGATCATCCTGTGGAATGCGAGAGTAAGTCTCGCTCGCAAGGTCATACTGTTCGAGATTGTCCAACAACCGACCGCTCGAAAGAATGGCAGCAGTATTGCCGGGGTCCAAGTGTTCCGCAGCGCGCGTATACATCAAAGTATAGCCATCTGGGGTATCCCCTGACAGCAACTCTGACACCATGAACATGACCTCACCGACCCCTTGTTGCGCCGTCTGGACAACGCTGTAAGGAACGGTTTCGCCATTTTCCAACTTTGCGCGGAGGTCCAAAACACCCGGATTTCGCGTTTGGCCAAAGACCTGCCCCAACATGATAAGGGCGTCTTCATTGCGTTCGAGTTGGCTCAATACTTGGGCATGGGCAATCGCAGACCGTGCGCTGAAAGCTTGTCCGTTGTCCCCAGTTCGAAACAATTCTTCCGCAGCCTCGAAATCGCCAACGGCGGCCAGCGCAAGTGCCTTGTGGTAAAGAGCGAAGGTTCTGGTTTGAGGGTTCTCAATAGCTGCGTCAAATGTTGCCATAGCAGCGGTAACGTCGCCGCGACCCAATTCCGCCCAAGCTTGGATCAACATATCAACCAACGGGCTGATGGTTTGGCCGGCTTCGAGGTTGAAAAAGATATTATCCCAATTTTCGGTGCCAGCGGCACCAGATTGCCTGACAATCGTAGCGATTTGGCTCTTTTCGCCTCTATCAAGCAGACGGACTGCAAGCGGTTCTGCACGGTCAAGCTGACCGAGGCCCAAATAGGCCGTCAGTGCGTTTTCGAGGAGTTCGGGATTGAAGGGATCAGATAGAAGGCTTTTCGTGTAGTAACGCGCGGACTCCAAGAAATCATTCGACATCGCTGCATGGCGCGCTGCCAAATAAGAACCGGGGTCGATTTCTGCGCTGACGGGCGCAGATAATGTTGTCGCTGAAATCAGCGCTGCTGCTCTCAAAAACCTGATCACCAAGTCAAGCTGTCCCTTCGTCGTGTGGCTTAGGCAAGCACGTTAGGAGTGCGAAAGGATTCTGGCAACCAAAGATACGGGGTCGTGGCGGGATGTCGCGACGACACCCCGCACAAACCGATCACATATTCGGGTAGTTTGGCCCGTCGCCGCCCTGTGGGACAGTCCAAGTGATATTTTGGCTTGGATCTTTGATGTCACAAGTTTTGCAGTGCACGCAGTTCTGAAAATTAATCTGGAACCGCGTGTCTTTGCCTTCTTCCTCGACAAACTCATAGACGCCTGCAGGGCAATACCGCGCAGATGGCCCAGCGTACTTGGCGAGGTTCACCTCGACCGGGATCTTGTCATCCGTCAGTTTTAGGTGCGCAGGTTGGCTTTCCTCATGATTGGTAAAGCTGAAGGACACATTGGTCAGGCGATCGAACGACAGTGTCCCATCCGGTTTTGGATAGTCGATCGGCTTGTGCTTGCTCGCTGGTTCGGTGCTTTGAGCATCGGTTTTGCCGTGCTTAAGCGTACCAAACAGCGACCCTTTGAAGATCGTCTGGAACCACATGTCGAAGCCACCGAGCGCCATACCACCGATAGGGCCGTATTTGGCGTTAAGCGGGGCAACGTTGCGCACGATTTTCAGGTCTTTCCCAACAGGGCCGGTTTTCAGCGCTTCATCATAGGCCGCCAACGTATCGCCTTCGCGACCCTCTTGGATCGCAGCGTGAGCTGCTTCAGCCGCCTCAATACCCGAATGCATCGCATTGTGGTTGCCCTTGATACGCGGCAAGTTCACGAGGCCAGCGGAACAGCCCAACAACACACCACCCGGGAAAGCAACTTCAGGAATCGACTGGAACCCGCCTTTGGTCACAGCACGCGCGCCATAGGCAACGCGTTTACCGCCTTTCAGAAGCTCAGCAATCTTCGGATGATGCTTCAACCGCTGGAATTCCATGTAAGGGAAGATGTGCGGGTTCTTGTAGTTCAAATCGACAATATAGCCGACGTACACTTGGTTGTTGTCGAGATGGTAGATGAACGATCCACCGCCATTCTTGAACCCAATCGGCCAGCCCAAAGTGTGCGTGACTTCGCCTTCATTGTGCTTTTCCGGATCGACTTCCCAAATCTCTTTCATGCCGATGCCGAACTTCGGTACATCGCATTTTGCGTCGAGATTGTATTTCGCGATCACTTCTTTGGAGAGCGAACCGCGCACACCCTCCGACAGCATCACATATTTGCCGTTCAGGATCATACCAGGTTCATAGGATGGCCCCGGTGTGCCATCAGGGTTCTTACCGAATTCGCCAGCAACTACGCCTTTGACCTCGCCATTGTTACCGAAGACCAATTCAGAGCAAGCCATGCCTGGGAAGATTTCGACACCCATTTCTTCGGCTTGCTCAGCCATCCAACGGCACACGTTGCCCATGGAAACGATGTAATTTCCGTGGTTGTTCATCAGCGGCGGCAACAGGAAGTTTGGCAAACGAAGCGAACCTGCCTCGCCCAGCATATAGAAGTTGTCTTCTTTGACAGGCACGTTAAGTGGCGCACCTTTTTCTTTCCAATCTGGAATCAACCGAGTCAACCCAGCAGGGTCCAAAACCGCACCTGACAGAATGTGCGCACCCACTTCGGAGCCTTTTTCGAGAACGACGACATTCAAGTCGGCGTCAAGTTGCTTAAGACGGATCGCCGCAGACAGGCCGGCAGGGCCTGCACCAACGATCACGACATCAACGTCCATTTCTTCGCGTTCAAACTCGGACATGCTAGTTCCCTCTATGTCGTCTGGGCATTCCTCCCAGCAATTATGTTGCGCACAGCACTACATCACATGCTGCAAGGCGGCAATCGCGACACGACGTTAAAACGGCGCACTGCGACAGCATTACGCTCTTGACCTTGACAATGCGCCTGCAAAGTAAGGTAAGTACGCTCGATCTATTGATTTGTCCGTTTAGAAAGGTGCTCAAGATGGAAAAGATCCCACTGACCCAAGCTGGCTTTGACAAGCTGGATGAAGAGCTCAAGCACCTCAAGACGGTGGAACGCCCAGCGATCATCAAAGCCATTGCCGAAGCGCGCGAGCATGGCGATCTTTCGGAAAACGCAGAATATCATTCAGCGAAAGAAAAGCAGTCCTTCATCGAAGGGCGCGTGAAAGAGCTTGAAGGCGCTATTTCGCTGGCTGATGTCATCGATCCATCTAAACTCTCCGGCAGCATAAAATTCGGTGCGACGGTCGAATTGGCTGATGAAGACACGGATGAAGAAAAGACCTACCAAATCGTCGGTGAATACGAGGCCGACATTGATGCGGGTCGCCTTAACATCAAGTCACCGCTGGCGCGGGCATTGATTGGCAAAGACGAAGGCGACAGTGTTGACGTTCGCACACCGGGTGGGACACGGTCATACGAAATTTTGTCGATAACCTATAAGTAAGTTGCGGGTGTTTCATGGTGTTGGATCGCAAACGGCGCGTTGAGAACGACACTGGGATCAGTTCGACCGAAATCATCGCTATCACGCTGTCAGTCATCTGGATGGCCGCCGTCGGGCTGTTCTTTTTGATCCTTCCGCCCCAGAGCGATCCATCTGCGCCTTTCGATAGTTTGCGGATCATCCTCATTCTGATGGCTATTTTCCTGCCGGTCGCGATGATCTGGGTAGCCGCGGCCGCATCACGATCTGCGCGGATCATGCGAGAAGAATCCAGTCGCCTACAGCGCGCCATTGACGGGATGCGCGAAACCTACATCGCCGATCGGAAAGCTCAAAATGGCGGGTCTGCCCCGACGGTTGAGCGTAAGCTCAACGAGATCGCTCAAACCGCCAAAAAGACCGAAACCACGCTCGCGACCTTTGCATCGACAAGAGATGCACAGCCGCAGCGCCTTGCGATAACCTCTGTCCGCAGCACGGAAAGCGAAGATCAACCAACCTTGGCTTTGGGAACATCTACCGAAGACATGACACCGGTTTTGGCGCGGCCTGATTTGATAAGGGCGCTGAATTTTCCGGATACCGATCAGGACACCGAAGGGTTCACCGCTTTACGCCGCGCGCTTCAAGACCGCAGCGCCCGTCAGTTGGTCCAAGCCGCGCAAGATATTCTGACGCTTCTGTCACAAGACGGCATCTATATGGATGATTTGCGCCCTGACCGCGCCCGTCCGGAAATCTGGCGCAGGTTCGCCAAGGGCGAACGCGGACGCGCGATGGCCAGTTTGGGCGGTGTTCGGGATCGATCTTCTTTGGCTCTAACAGCTGGTCGGATGCGCGAGGACACGATCTTCCGCGATGCCGCTCACCATTTCCTTCGTCGGTTCGATCAAATGCTGATCACCTTCGAAACTGACGCGACAGATGCCGATCTTATCGCGCTCTCAGAAACACGCAGCGCGCGGGCATTTATGCTCCTTGGTCGGGTCGCAGGCACATTTGACTGAGATCTTCTTACAGACGCTGCCCTTCTTTGGGGTTATCGCGCTGGGCTATTTTGCAGGCCGCATCGGCTTCTTTGGAGCTGAGGCAACAGCTTATCTAACGCGTTTTGTCTTTTACTTCGCCCTGTCTGCGATGCTGTTCCTCTTTGCTGCCCGTTTGTCGATTGCTGAGGTTTTAGATTGGTCCTTTATCTTTGCGTACCTCTGCGGCGACATCACCGTTTATGCGATCGCAACGGCCGTCGCAGCATTTCAAGGGAAATGCATCGCTGAAGGCGCTGTCGAGGCACAATGTGCGATCATTGGAAATGTCGGCTTCCTTGGTATCCCAATGCTTGCGCTTTTGCTTGGCGAAGCAGCCATCGGATCGATCATGATGGTTCTCGTTGTTGATCTCGTCGTATTCAGCAGCTTGATTGTCATTTTGATCACTGGGTCGCTGGACGGAAAAGTAGGGCTTCGCACACTGCGAACAGTTGGACTTGGGTTGCTGAAAAACCCAATGGTCGTCGCAATCTCGCTCGGGCTGGCGTTCTCGTACTTCTCATTGACCTTGCCGAAGCCAGCAGAAGAATTCTTAACCATACTCGGTGGGGCAGCGACGCCGGGCGCCCTTTTTGCAATTGGGGCGTCTCTGGCAGGCAAATCAGTGGAACGCATAACAACCGCCGTTTGGCTATCCGTTTGCAAGTTAGCCCTGCATCCACTTGCAGTTGCTGTGTTCGCGCTGTTGGTCTTTGACGTCCCGACCTATGCGGCCGGCGTCATGATTGCCTGTGCTGCACTTCCGGTCGCGGGCAACGTTTTCATGATCGCACAGAACTACAACGTCGCCCCCGCACGCGCCTCTGCCGCGATCCTGTTTTCGACAGTCGCCAGCATTCTGACGCTCCCCCTCGTGATTGCATGGGTGACAAGCCTTTAGGTCTGCGATAGCCCTTTCTCAAAAGGAAGGGTGAACCATGGAAACCATCTCAGAGAACCGCTGCTTTGACGGTGTGCAAGGCGTCTACGCTCACGCGTCAGATGCTTGTAATTGCGACATGACCTTTGGGCTGTTTTTGCCGCAAGAGGTGCAATTCACCAAAGTTCCATTGCTTTGGTATCTGTCGGGCCTCACCTGCACCCATGAAAACGCGATGACTAAAGCAGGCGCGCAAGTTTGGGCGGCAGAGCAGGGGATCGGCCTGATTTTCCCAGATACATCGCCCCGCGGTGAAGATGTTGCCAATGACGACGCCTATGATCTTGGCCAAGGCGCAGGGTTCTATGTGAACGCAACCCAAGACCCATGGGCACCACATTTTCAAATGTACGACTACATCGCCGACGAACTGCCTGCGCTCATGGCAAAGAATTTCTCCATCGATATGGACCGGCAAGGGATTACTGGCCACTCTATGGGTGGCCATGGCGCACTGACACTTGCGATGACCCGTCCCGGACAGTTTCAATCCGTCTCTGCCTTCGCACCGATCTGCCATCCGACAAATTCCGATTGGGGCAAGAAGCAACTCGGTGCCTATCTGGGTGAAGATACGTCAAACTGGGCTGCGCATGATTCTACGCTGCTGATGAAAGACCGCGGTTTTGATGGCCCCATTCTGATCGATACCGGCACAGATGATCAGTTCGGCGATCTGCTTGGCACAGAACACCTCGCCGCCGCGATTGCGGAGCGTCGTCAGAACGCTCAGATCAGGCTGCAACCGGGCTATGATCACAGCTACTTCTTCGTTTCGACATTCATCGAAGATCACGTCGCCTTCCACGCTCAGGCGCTTTACGAATGATCTACGTTGATGCTGATGCGTGCCCTGTGAAAGCAGAGGTCGAACGCGTCGGCACACGACATAAGGTCAAGATCTTCATCGTCTCCAACGGCGGCATCCGACCGTCGCAAAACCCTTTTGTGGAAACGGTTGTTGTGCCCGACGGGCCCGACATAGCCGATATGTGGATCGCGGATCGCGCGACCAAAGGGGATGTTGTCGTTACAGGTGATATTCCCTTGGCCGCCAAATGTATCGAAGCCGGTGCATTGGTGATCAAGCACAACGGCGAGGCGCTGACTGAACGCAACATTGGCAACGTTCTGGCCACCCGCGATCTGATGGCAGACATGCGTGCCGCCGATTCGTTTCGACAAGGCGGCGGAAGACCGTTCAGCAAGGCCGACCGCTCGCGATTCCTCGATGGATTGGAAAAAGCACTCAGGCAGGCCAAGACGCTATGACACAGCGACAGACCCTATCGCCCAACATTGTGGGCAGCCTTTGCGCGCTGGGGTCGACGTTTGTTTTTTCCTTCAACGACAGCATCGTCAAATATTTCTCCGACGCCTATGCGCTGCATCAGATCATCTTGACCCGGTCCCTATTCGGCCTGTTCTTTGTGATGGTGTTGATCGCGCCATTCTCCGGCGGTCTTGGCATAGTCAAAACGAAGAAACTCAAACAGCATCTGCTGAGAGGTTTGTTTGTTGTCACCGCCAACATGACCTTCTTCCTTGGTTTGGCAGTGATCCCTCTCGCTGAAGCTGTCGCTATCTTCTTCATCTCACCACTTATCATTACCGCATTTTCGGTCATTTTTCTAAACGAACAAGTCGGCCCACGACGCTGGGCCGCTGTGGCAGTCGGGTTCTTAGGCGTCCTGATCGTCATGCGACCAGGGGCGGAGACGTTCCAGCTGGCCTCGCTGCTACCCGCCATCGCCGCTGTCGCTTACGCCAGTATCCACATAATGACGCGTAAGATTGGAACCACTGAATCCGCGGCGACGATGACTTTCTACATTCAGATCGTCTTTATCGTCGTCTGTCTTCTGATCGGATTGGCGCTGGGCGACGGCAGATATAGCGATCAAGACAATGCCTCCCTTGCATTTCTTTTTCGCGCATGGGCGTGGCCCGAACCCTTCGATTTGTTCCTTATGGTGCTGCTCGGCCTTGGGATTGCAATCGCAGGTCTTTTGATCAGCCAAGCCTACCGCATAGGTGAGCCGGGATTTGTGGCCTCGTTTGAATACGTCGCGATCCCGATCTCAATTCTCATTGGGTATTTTGTCTTTGATGAAATTCCCAACCCGGTAGCGCTTGTTGGTGTGGCACTTATTCTAGGGTCTGGTCTTTACGCCATCGCACGAGAACGGAAAGCGGCTGAGCGATAGGTGCTTGCCAAGCCCCGCGTTCTTTCAAATAGTCTTGGGAAACTAATCAAAAGGACCTGCGCCATGGTGGAAATGATCAGTTTTGAAGAGGCCGATCCGTTACTCGATTGGATCGCCCTGACCGACGCGCTTGCATCAGGTCACGATGCCGCCAAGGCAGAGATCGCAGACGTATTCCTCTATCAAGATGAGAATACGCTTCTCAACCGATCGGCTTGGATTAAGGGCATGGGTGTGGCGGTGAAATGCGCAACCATCTTTCCCGGCAACCCGTCACAGGGCAAGGGCATGATCGATGGGGCGGTGAACCTCTTCTCAGGGGACGACGGTCGGCTTGAAGCAATCTTAGACTTCCATCTTGTCACCAAGTGGAAAACCTCTGGCGATAGTTTGCTCGGTGCCAGAAAACTGGCACGCAGAGACTCTCAGAAAATCCTCTTGGTAGGGGCCGGAAACGTCGGGCAAGCACTCAGACATGCCTATGGGTCACTCTTTCCAGACGCGACATTCTCGATCTGGAACCGATCTGAGGCAGGGGCAAAGAGGTTTCACGCAGCGAACCCAGACGTCGCTATAGCGATTGACTTGGAATCGGCTGTTAGGTCAGCCGACATTATCGCATCGGCGACCATGACGACCGACCCGATTATCAAAGGTGAATGGCTTCAGCCGGGTCAGCACGTCGACCTTATCGGCGCATACCGCCCTGATATGCGGGAAGTTGACGATACCGCCCTGTCTCGTGCCCGGATCTTTGTGGACAATATGCACACGACTGCCGACCACATCGGCGAACTCAAAATCCCAATCGCAGAAGGAAAATTATCACGAGACGACATCGTCGCAGATTTCTACAATTTGGACGCCTTCGAACGGCAATCAGATGACGAGATCACCCTATTTAAGAACGGTGGCGGCGCTCACCTAGATCTGATGACAAGCCGCTATATCTTGGACGTATGGAAGAACCGATGATCAGCAAGACCGATATTGAGGCTTATGAACGCGACGGTGCAATTGTTGTGCGCGGCGTGTTCAAAGACTGGATCGAGACAATGGCCGAAGGCGTAGCGCATAACATGGCGGAGCCGGGTCAATATGCGTCAGAGAACGATGTTAGCGAAGGTCGCTTCTTTGATGATTACTGCAACTGGACTCGCATCCCTGCCTTCGAAAATGTGGTCAGAAACAGCCCAGCGGCAGAGCTTGCCGCTACTGCGATGCAAAGTGAAACGGCCCAATTCTTTCACGATCATGTTTTGGTAAAGGAGCCGGGCACACCAAAGCCTACGCCATGGCATCAAGATTCCCCATATTACTTTGTCGAAGGCTCCCAAACGGTCAGCATTTGGATCCCCCTCGATCCGGTGAAAGAGGCCTCACTTCGTTTCATCGCCGGTTCACACAAGTGGGAAAACCTCGTGCGACCTGTCAGCTGGGCGGACGATAGCGATTTCTACGAAGGCGATCATGACTGGACGCCAGTTCCTGACCCTGATGCCGATCCATCGCAGACCCAAGTTCTGGAATGGGCGATGGAGCCGGGTGACGCGGTTCTTTTCGACTATCGAACGGCTCACGGAGCCCGTGGAAATACGAGCAACACACGCAGACGCGCGTTGTCCTTGCGCTGGGTCGGCGATGATGCGCGCTATGTCGAACGGCCCGGGCGCACCTCTCCCCCATACCCGGGGCATCAGATGCAAGATGGCCAGAAACTGCGTGAAGATTGGTTCCCCGTGATTTGGCAAAAACCTGAATGACTTACCTAGCCTTGTTTCTTGTCATTCTCGGGGTCATCTTTGCCGTCCCGATTTGGCTCGAAAACAGGTTGCGACCCGTCGACGAAGACTATCGGGAGAAAGCTCCAGGTACTTTTGCGAAACTGTCCCAAGGCGTCACCCACTATCGTTGGCAAGGCTCCGCGCGAGGGCCTGTTCTTGTCGCCATTCACGGCCTCACAACGCCGTCTTTGGTGTGGGCAGCCTTGGCCGACGATTTTGGCCGATTGGGATATCGTGTCCTGACCTACGACCTCTATGGTCGAGGGTTTTCGGATGCTCCTATAGGTGTGCAAGACGCCGATTTCTTTATGCGCCAGCTTGATGAGTTGCTCGACCATCTCAACCTAGCAGGCAACATCTCGGTCATGGGCTATTCTATGGGAGGATCAATTGCGGGAACATATGCGGCTGCGAATACCCATCGGGTCGACCGAACCTTTCTGATTGCCTCAGCTGGTTTTGAAACCGTTGAAAGTGATTTCGACAGCTTTTGTCGCCGCAACACTTTGATCGGAGATTGGGTGCACGATGCCTTCGCAGCACGGCGGCTACGCAAGGATTTAATCGCGGATGATGCACCTTCTGATGTGCCGGAACTAAAAGAGGCGCAACTCGCCGAGCTGGGTCGTCAAGGCTTTATCAGGGCGGTGTTGTCCAGCCGGCGCGGTATGCTTTCGCAGTCTTTGGAAGAGGCTATGAAAACACTGGCGGTACATGACCTTCCGGTCTTTGCCGTTTGGGGCGACAGCGACCCTGTGATCCCCATTCGCTCGGTCGAGATGCTCCGCCAGTGGAACCCGAAGGCAATCCAAAAGGTGATCGCCAATGCCGATCATGCGCTGCCCTATAGCCACGGTGACTTTGTCTTTGATGCCTTCGAGACTATGCTGGCCGATGAAGGCTAAGCTGCCAAAGGCTGCCGGTTTTCTTTGATTGGCAAATGGACGATGGCGCTAAATGCACCAACGGCAATTCCAACCCACCAAACTGCGTCATAGCTTCCGTAGATGTCGTAGAGACGCCCACCCAGCCAAACACCCATAAACGACCCAAGCTGGTGCGAGAAGAAGACGATGCCATAAAGCGTGCCCATGTAGCGCAGGCCATAAAGATGGGCGACCAACCCGGATGTCAGTGGCACGGTGGCAAGCCAGAGCATACCCATGAAGATGGAGAATAGGATGACCGTCGTCGGGGTCATTGGTGTTAAGATAAAGGCAAGTGCGACGAGGGTCCGACCGGTATAAATTCCCGCCAAGAGGTACTTCTTGGAATACCTATTTCCGGCCCAGCCAGCCAACAATGTACCTGCAATATTTGCCAGACCAATCAGCGAGATCGCGACAGCGCCCAAGGCGCTTGTGGTCGTGATGCCGAGACCGGCCAACACGCCTCCCGCAGCGATTGGGCCGCAAACCTCTGTCACAAATGCCGGGAAGTGTGCGGTGATAAAGGCCAGTTGGTATCCGCAGGAAAAGAAGCCAAGAAAAATCAAGGTATACGACGGGTCTTTGAAAGCTCGGGTGAGGATTTCGCCCATGCTTTCTTCAAGCTCTGCTTTCGTCGCAGCCTCAGGGCTTTTCATCATTGGCAAGACTAAGAGTACGGCCAAGATAGCAGCGGCGAAGGTCACAAAGACCATCTGCCATGTCATGTAGCCCAACAGGATCTCTGCAATTGGCGCACCGATAACCTGACCCGCCGAGCCCGCAGCGGTTGCGATGGCGAGTGACATCGACCTGTTTTTGTACGAAGACGCACGACCAACGACCGCCAAAATCACGCCAAAACCGGTTCCTGCAATCCCGAAGCCGACCAAGACCTCATAAATCTGATGCTCTGTCGGCGTTGTGGCCCCTGCGGACAACAACAGCCCTGTCGCATAGCATAAGGCGCCAAGGACGATTGCCTTCCGATCTCCGATTTTCTCCGCAATGGCTCCGAAGATCGGCTGTCCAATGCCCCAAGCGAGGTTTTGGATCGCAATGGCCATGCTGAATTCGGCTCTAGCCCAACCAAACTCCTCCGCAATCGGGATCTGAAAAACCCCAAAGGACGCGCGGATTGCGAAACCTGTCATGATGATAATGCAACCGGCAATCAGAACCGGAGAAATCAGTCGGCTATCATGTGTCATGTGGGCAGTTGGTCTGCGGAACACGACATTGTCAATTGAACGAACATCAAAAATTGTGATCGGGGTTATTCCCAATTGATCGTCTGCGGCGTATGCCACTGATATGACAATGCAATCCGCATATGAGGCAGAGCTTGCTCTGGGCCGGATCAACTCTGATCCTGCGCAACTGGCCGTTCTGCCAGAATTGGAGCGCGTGCGCTTTGCCCTTACTCAGCCTGTCCAGAAAACGGGCTTCTTCAAACGCAAAGCTGAGCCTATCAAGGGGCTTTATATGTGGGGCGGCGTAGGGCGCGGCAAATCTATGCTTATGGACTTGCTCTATGAACAGGTGGATGCGGCCAAGGAGCGTTGGCATTTCCATGCGTTCATGCAGTGGGTGCATTCCGAAATGACCGAAGTGCGCAAAACTGGGGTCGATGACGCAATCAAACCCGTTGCGAAAACATTGTCTGACCGACTGCGGTTTCTGGCGTTTGACGAAATGCAGATCACCGACATCACCGATGCCATGATCGTCGGCAGGTTATTCGAAAACATGTTCGAGGCTGGAGTTGTTGTCGTCACGACGTCCAACAGGCCGCCGACCGACCTTTATAAGAACGGCCTGAACCGCCAGCTTTTTGTGCCGTTTATTGACCTCCTCCAAGATCGCATGGTTGTACATGAACTGGCTAGTGACACCGACCATAGGCAAGGGCGGCTTTCGGGGTCGGATGTCTATTTCACGCCGTTGAATGCCGACGCCTCCGCTCAGATGAATCAAGTCTGGACAGAGCTTTCCGGGGGGCGCGAAGAGGAACTGACGCTGCACGTAAAGGGACGAGAGGTTATCATCCCGCGTTATCACAACGGTGTCGCACGAGCTAAATTCTTCGACCTCTGTGGCAAGCCGCTTGGGGCAGGGGATTACCTCGCGCTGTCAGAAGCGGTGCGGGTTCTGCTCCTGGACGACATCCCCAGACTGTCGCGCCAGAACTTCAATGAAGCGAAACGGTTTGTGACCCTTATCGACGCGCTTTACGAAGCCAAGGTTCAACTGATCTGCTCAGCCGCCGCAAAGCCAGAGATGCTCTATGTCGAAGGCGAGGGTACGTTTGAATTCGAACGTACAGCGAGCCGCCTTAGAGAAATGCAATCTGATGATTGGATGAGCGCGGACTAGTCGCCCAAACGACAAAAGGACAGGCTTCTGCCTGCCCCCTCGCCCTGCCAGATTCGGTCAGGTTGTAACAACAACCCGGTTGGAGCGAATCTAGCGGTATCACTGATTCGCCGTCAATGGGGGTAATTCGTTTTTTTGAAGATCTAGCGGGAAGTCTCGCAGTCAGAACGGGTCATTTACGCGAAGGATATGTCCAGCAAGGTATAGTGACCCGCAAATCAGAATGCGCGCATTCGGTTCCAATGCTACGATCCGTTCAATCGCACTTTCCACGTTGTCCGCCACACGCGCCTCTAACCCGACCTCAGCGGCAAACTTAGCCGTCTCTTCCGCAGGAATGGTGTTCTGCTCACCGGGGATGGACACAGCAGTCAGACTTGCCGCAACCTCGCTCAAAGGGCGCAAATAGCCGCTGATGTCTTTGGTATTTAGCATGCCACAAATCAGATGCGTCGGACGTTTGGGCTGCTCCTTCAAAGTATCCGCCAAGGCGCGACCTGCCGCCGGGTTGTGCCCTCCATCCAGCCAAAGCTCCGCCGGTTTCGCCCTTTCGACAAGCACACCGGAGGTCATCTTTTGCATACGTGCGGGCCAATAGGCATTCGTCAGCGCAGCTTCGCATCCTGCTTCGCCCACACCCAAGGCGCGCAAACCAGCGATGGCCAGCCCAGCATTCTGTATCTGGTGTGGCCCGCGCAATGCAGGTTTCGGCAGATCAAGTAGGCCGTTTTCATCCTGAAAGATCAGGCGGTCATTCTCGAGGATCACATGCCACTGTTGGCCATAGGCAATCAAAGGCGCCGAATGCCGCATCGCTTGGCGTTCGATGACTTCCATTGCGGCATCCTGCTGCGGCCCGACGGCGCACGGGATGCCTTGCTTAATGATCCCAGCCTTTTCGCCCGCAATTTCTGGCAGTGTCTCCCCCAAGAATTGCTGGTGATCCAAATCAACAGGTGTGATCACGGTCAATGCGGGCTTGTCTATTACATTGGTCGCGTCCAACCGGCCACCAAGACCAACCTCCAGCAAAGTGTAATCTGCAGGCGTTTCCGCAAAAGCTAAAATCGCGGCAACGGTTGTGATCTCAAAATAGGTGATCTGTTCGCCGTTGTTGGCCTCATAACAGCGATCTAGGATTTCCGTCAGATGATCTTCGCTGATCAACTCGCCCGCCAAACGGATACGCTCGTGAAACCGAGCAAGATGAGGCGACGTATAAGCGTGAACCTTCGCGCCAGTGGCCTCCAGCCCCGCCCGCATCATTGCTTGTGTCGACCCTTTACCGTTGGTCCCAGCGATATGGATCACCGGCGGCAGCCTATTTTGCGGATTTCCCAAACGGTCCAGCAATGTCCAAACCCGCCCCAATGTCAAATCCATGACCTTCGGATGCAGTGTCATCATCCGTTCAAGGATGACATCAGATTTTAAAGTCACTCCGCCGCCGCCTCAGTCTTTTCGGCCTCTTCCGCGGAAGGTGCAGGCAGATCGCCTTTAATTGCAGGCGGCTGCTTCATCAGCATGCGCACGATGGTCACCAACTCGTCTTTTAGCTCAGTCCGCTTCGTCACGCGATCTAACATCCCGTGATCCAACAGATATTCCGCGCGCTGGAACCCTTCGGGGAGCTTTTCCCCAATCGTCTGTTCGATCACACGCGCGCCAGCAAATCCGATCAAAGCATTAGGCTCTGCAATCTGCACATCACCCAGCATCGCATAAGAGGCTGTTACGCCACCTGTCGTCGGGTGGGTCAACACAACGATGTAAGGAAGCCCCGCGTCTTTCAACATCTGCACTGCAATCGTTGTGCGTGGCATCTGCATCAAGCCAAGGATACCCTCCTGCATACGCGCACCACCGGCGGCAGAAAACAGAATTAAGGGACGTTTGGTCTCAATCGCACGTTCAGCAGCGGCGATAATCGCATTGCCGACATACATCGACATCGATCCACCCATGAAAGAAAAGTCCTGAACTGCGACGACGACGGGCGTGCGACCCATTTCGCCCTCAGCAACCAACATCGCATCTTTTTCACCCGTTTTCTTGCGAGCATCTTTGATCCGGTCACCGTATTTCTTTTGATCTTTGAACTGCAACGGATCCGCAATCGGTTCCGGCACGGCAACCTCTAGAAACACCCCGCCATCAAACAATGTCGCAAGGCGATCACGAGCGCCAATAGGCATGTGGTGATCGCAGTTGGTGCAGACGTTCTGATTTTCGGCGAGTTCGCGGTGGAACAGCATGGTTCCGCAATTGTCGCACTTCGTCCAAAGGTTTTCGGGAACTTCCCGTCTTGAAAACAGCGAGTTGATCGTCGGACGGACGTAGTTTGTGATCCAGTTCATGCCTGTGCCCTAATTTCCCTTCACTTGAGATATGACGTGGCGTCTGGTTTTGCAATCACGCTCTGATCGCGATGCGCGCCGCCATCCACATCATCCATAGAATAAAGAGGGCGTAGAGAAGCTGGAACAGATTCACGGGATCGAAGAAGGTTGGCAGGCTGTAGTCGAAGACAAGTGGATCGAAATACTCCACCAAGAACAGCGCAAGACCAGAGTTTGGCCAGCCTTCGATACCTATAAACAAAGTGGCGTAAAGGTTGTTGGCGGCATGCAGGCCGATAGCGGCGCCAATATTGCCTGTTCTTTCCGTCAGATCGACACAAGCCAGGCCAAGGCAGGTCGCCCAAATCACATTGACTAGACCGTCTGCCGGACCGTAGCCGTTGAAGTAGTGACTGACCCCAAAAATCAACGACGGTATCCAAACCCAGACCCATCTTTGAGGTCGGTAAACTGCCAACTGCTGGGTTAAGTACCCGCGATAGATCACCTCTTCGGTCATGGATTGAATGATTATGAAAAAGCCGCCGACCACGCCAAAGAAAACCCAGGTTGGAATGGGTCGCATCTCGATCTGATCTGGATCGGTTCCGACCAAGGATGTGATGGAAATGACTGCGGCGAGTCCCCCGACCCATCTGAGCGAAGCTTTGAAATCTCGCCAACACGCATCAAGCGGACCGAGCATGGATTCTACACCGCGCTGATGCACCCAAACGGCCAGAGCATGGAAAAGAACCAAGACAATGCCAAAGGCGGCGAAGGTCAATGTCGTCCCCACAGGCGTATCCATTGGAAACGGCCCGTCGCCGTCCTCGTTAAAGAAAAGCGGAGCCGTGACCGCAAATGTAATCCAAAAGATTATTTCGATCCCGATCATAACTCGGATAACTTTACCGATCTGAGGCGTGATGGCTGCGGGGGCGAAAAACCGGTCTAGATGTGGGGGGCGAGGTGTGCGCTGCAAGTTCGAAGCTCCGATCGAGATGATTTGGCCTCTATTGCGGCTTGTGTCCTAACCCAGCGCAATTTAGACCATTCCGCAACAGATTTTCGGAGGATTCCTTATGCTCAAGGGCAAGGCAGATAAATCAAACCTACCCAGCCGCCACGTCACAGAAGGCCCGTCACGTGCGCCACATCGCTCTTACTACTATGCAATGGGTTTGGATGAGCAGGACATCGCACAACCTTTCGTGGGTGTCGCAACCTGCTGGAACGAAGCAGCGCCTTGCAACATTGCTTTGAACCGTCAGGCACAATCCGTGAAGCTCGGGGTGAAAGCGGCGAGCGGTACGCCTCGCGAATTTACCACGATCACCGTGACCGACGGGATCGCCATGGGCCATGAAGGCATGCGGTCGTCCTTGGCGTCGCGCGAAGCGATTGCTGATACCGTTGAGCTGACAATGCGCGGTCATTGCTACGACGCGATCGTAGGCCTTGCTGGTTGCGATAAATCCCTGCCGGGCATGATGATGGCGATGGTTCGATTGAATGTGCCATCTGTCTTTATCTACGGCGGTTCCATCCTTCCGGGCCGTCTGGAAGGCAAGGACGTGACCGTTCAAGACGTGTTCGAAGCTGTCGGTCAACACCAAGCTGGCAACATGTCGGATGAAGCTCTTCAGACTCTAGAACGCGTTGCATGCCCATCCGCTGGCGCATGTGGTGGTCAGTTCACGGCGAATACGATGGCCTGTGTGTCTGAGGCGATTGGTCTCGCTCTGTTGAATTCCTCCGGCGCACCCGCACCATACGAAAGCCGTGACCAATATGGTGTGGCCTCGGGTGAAGCGGTGATGAACTTGCTCGAGAAAAACATCCGTGCGCGCGATGTCGTGACACGCAAGTCTTTGGAAAACGCGGCGCGGGTTGTTGCTTGTACCGGTGGTTCCACCAACGCGGGCCTGCATTTACCAGCGATTGCGCATGAAGCAGGTATCGATTTCGATCTCTTCGACGTGTGTGAAATCTTCCGCGACACGCCTTACTTTGTCGATCTGAAACCCGGTGGCCAATACGTCGCGAAAGACCTTTACGAAGCCGGCGGCGTGCCGATTGTGATGAAAGAACTGCGCAAAGCGGGCTTGATCCACGAAGATTGCATCACCGCCTCTGGTCGCACCATGGGTGAAGAGCTTGATATCATCGAAGGCGAAGCTGACGGGCGGGTCATCTATCCGGTTGAAAGCCCAATCACACCAACCGGCGGCGTCGTTGGCCTGAAAGGAAACCTTGCGCCAGAAGGAGCGATTGTGAAGGTCGCTGGTATGTCTGAAGACGATCAAGTGTTCACCGGCCCAGCCCGTGTGTTCGAATGCGAAGAAGACGCGTTCGAAGCCGTCAAAGCACGCCAGTACGAAGAAGGCGAAGTGCTCGTGATCCGCAACGAAGGCCCAGCTGGAGGCCCGGGTATGCGCGAGATGTTGGCAACGACAGCGGCGCTGTCCGGTCAAGGCATGGGTAAGAAGGTCGCTTTGATCACCGATGGTCGGTTCTCCGGCGCGACACGCGGGTTCTGCGTTGGGCACGTTGGCCCAGAAGCGGCACACGCCGGTCCTATCGGTTTGCTGAAAAATGGTGACATGATCACGATCAATGCCATCTCCGGCGAGCTATCTGTCGATCTGTCCGATGCCGACCTGCAAGAGCGCAAAGACAATTGGGCTGGCGCGAAAGAGACGATCTATTCTTCTGGCGCATTGTGGAAATATTCACAGCTAGTCGGCGGTGCGTTGAAAGGTGCCGTGACGCATCCCGGTGCGAAAGAAGAGCGTCACATCTATATGGACCTCTAATGCACTTGCGCTCTATGGCCGCTCGATTGGCGGCCATATCCAGCTTGGCAATTACCGCAGCCTGTGATGATTTTGCTCTTTCTGGCCTGTCTCTCGGAGGCGGAGCACAGTCTCTTGCACTCGTCGGCGGCGACGTTGTTGCCGTAGGTCCAAGTGGATATTGCGTCGACAGCCAGGCCAGCAATCCGGCTCAAGGGTTCGCCGCAATCGTCGCTTGCGCGAGTTTGAGTAGTTCTGAAGCGATCCCTAGTCGCCTTGCCTTTATGACACTGCAAGTTGGCGAAGACGGTAGCGCGTTTGCGGTGAATGAATCCACGTTGAGAAGTCTCATGAGATCGGCGCAGGCATTCGACGGTGTCGGCTCACCTGATTTCTCGGTTGATCAAGGTACAGAAGCGGCACTGGTCGTCTACCGCAGTTCAGAACCGACAACTCCGATTCAGGGGCGCGCCATTTTTGATGTTGGAGAACGCGCCGCGGTCCTAACCCTCAACGAAATTTCAGGCGCTCCGTTGAGCTTTCCGGCCGCCAAACGCCTTATGATTGAAACGCTCCGTCGACTGCGTAGTGCGAATGCAACGAATGGGGCTGAGGGCACCTAAAACGGTTTAAATCTTTGTCGCCATTTGGCACTTAGTTAACAGTTATCGGTTCTGTTGTTTCACCTCTACCGCAAGTGGGCACTATGGCTAAAGGCAGCGACAGCTTCTTTGACAAACTCGCGCAAGGACGCGTCTCGAACCGCTGGGCGACGGCAGCTGCTTCGGCAGAGGAGACGGAACTTTCGCGCCTTAGAAAACAGCGGGAGGAGGCAAAAAGCCTCCAGAACCATCTGACTAATCTGCTACATGTGGCGGATGGGCGTTTGGCTTTGCCTCGGATTGGGTCCAATTCATTCCCGCGACCATCAGGGTCGCTTTGGGCGTGGCGCCCGCAGATTTGGCGCGGGCCGCTCAGCAAGCAAGGCGTGGCATCGGTTCAATCGAAGACTAAGCTCGGCGACGAAGTGCGAGTGTTTCACGATTGCACTGCGTCCGAGATCACACTTCGTCAAATCAGAAACACTCGGGAAGGCGATCTTGCCCCTTTCGGGCTGAAGTTCGACGTCTTCAACTTTAATGGCAGCTTTCTATCACTTGTTTTGGATTTCCCAAGCGATGCAACCGAGGGCCTGACACGCAGACACATCTTGCGCGTTTCTTCATTCATCGAAGCGGAAAGCTCCTTGGAAGTGTTCTTGCGTCTCAACATTAAGAACGGGCCGAACACCGAACAGCTGGTTCAGGAACTAACCGTCAACAAAGAGGACGCCATGGTCGAATTTGATCTGGCCTATGCGGACTTGAACGAAAAACGGCTGGGGGATGTTTGGATGGACCTCATCTTTGAAAATCCCAAAATGAACCAGATCGTGGTAAGAGACATCACATTCTGCCGCTATCCACGCGCCGAGCTTTAGTAGGTTGTAGTAATGAGCAAACTGACAGTTCAAACCTTAGGCATGACTGCTGGAAAGTGGGAAGGGTTGCTAAGCGGCGTTGCCAGCGACGAGGCACCACAAATTTGCGTCATGCTCTATGACAAGATCATTACCGAGATGGAACCGGTTCAAAACGGGGAAGGAAAAGAGTGGCACTTGTCTTTCCACCTTGACCCGCAGCATATCTCGTCCGGTGTGCAAACCTTTCTCTTTGTAACCGCGGACGGGAAAGAGACCATTGGCAGTTTCCCAGTTGTCGCAGGGCAAGCTCTCGGTCAAGACTTGCGAGCGGAGATCGATCTTTTGCGAGCGGAATTGGATATGTTCAAACGGGTTTTCCGTCAGCATTGCAAAGAAACCATGTGACGCCGCGTATGGGGTGACGTAGGCGTCACCCTCAGGCATGATGCCTCTAATTAGGGAGCCATCTATGTCACATTATACAAACCTTCTTGCACCGCTTGATTTGGGTTTCACCACGTTGAAAAACCGTGTGCTGATGGGCTCGATGCACACCGGCCTTGAGGAAACTAAGGACTGGAACCGTGTGGCAGAGTTTTATGTGACACGTGCGCGCGGCGGCGTGGCACTGATGGTAACGGGCGGCATGGCCCCTAATCGCGAGGGCGGTGTTTTTCCTGGAGCCGCTGGTCTCTTTTCCGAAGATGACATCGCAAACCACAAGATCGTAACCGATCGCGTCCACGCCGCGGACGGTAAGATTGCGATGCAAATCCTGCACGCCGGTCGCTACGCCTATAGCCCCGAATGTGTGGCGCCTTCCGCTGTAAAGTCCCCGATTTCGCCATTCCCCCCGAAAGAGCTGGATGCAGAAGGTATTGAAAAGCAAATCTCTGACATCGTGACCGCCGCAACCCGTGCGCAGCAAGCAGGGTATGACGGCGTCGAGGTGATGGGCTCCGAAGGGTATTTCATTAACCAATTCCTCGTCACTCACACCAACAAGCGCACTGATGAATGGGGCGGGCCTTACGAAAACCGTATGCGCCTCCCTGTCGAAATTGTGCGTCGAGTGCGTGAAGCGGTCGGAACAGATTTCATCGTGATCTACCGGCTTTCGATGATTGATCTGGTTCCAAACGGATCAACGTGGGAAGAGGTTGTTCAACTCGCCAAAGCCATTGAAGACGCCGGTGCGACGATCATCAACACCGGTATCGGTTGGCACGAAGCGCGTATTCCAACCATCGCCACATCCGTCCCACGCCGCGCCTTCACATGGGTCACAAAAAAACTGATGGGCGAAGTGTCTATCCCTGTCATCACCTCCAACCGGATCAATATGCCTGATGTGGCCGAGGCGGTGCTGTCTGATGGATGCGCCGATATGGTCAGCATGGCGCGGCCCTTCTTGGCCGATCCCGATTTTGTGGCCAAAGCCGAAGCAGGGCGAGCGGATATGATTGCCCCTTGCATTGCTTGTAACCAAGCCTGCTTGGATCATACGTTCAGTGGAAAGATGTCATCATGCCTTGTGAACCCAAGGGCGTGTTTCGAAACAGAATTGGTCGTCGAGACGGCAGAGGATTCAAAAACGGTCGCCGTCGTCGGGGCTGGGCCAGCTGGACTCTCCGCAGCGCTTACCGCTGCTGAACGCGGTCACGCGGTCACTTTAATCGACAAATCCGCCGAAATCGGCGGGCAACTCAATATGGCCAAGCAAGTCCCAGGCAAGGAAGAGTTTTGGGGCCTCGTTGACTACTTTAGGACCATGGTCGCGGAAAGCGAGATCACGGTTCAGTTGGAAACAACGGCAACCGCCGATCTGTTGGAAGACTATGACGAGGTTATCATCGCAACCGGCGTGATGCCCCGTGATCCACAAATTGACGGTCAAGATGGAGCAAACGTTCTGTCCTACATCGACGTCCTCAAGGCAGGTAAACCGGTTGGCGATAAGGTCGCGGTTGTCGGGGCAGGTGGCATTGGTTTCGACGTCGCAGAGTATCTGGTCACAGACGACAGTCCGACAGAAGACTTAGATGAATGGCTTGAAGAATGGGGCGTTGGCGATCCGGAAGCGGTACGTGGCGGCCTTCGCGTTGAAGGGCCTCAGCCAGAAAAGGCGACGCGAGAGGTTACGCTACTTCAGCGCAAAGCTCAGAAACTGGGTAAGAACCTTGGCAAAACCACCGGCTGGATTCACCGTGCATCTCTCCAGATGAAAGACGTCAAAATGGTTGGCGGCGTGAATTATGAACGCATCGACGATCAGGGCCTGCACGTCAGCTACGGCGAAGCGCGCGAAAATCCCGAAGTCATTGAAGCGGATACTGTCGTACTTTGCGCTGGCCAGTTGCCTGAGCGAACTCTCGCCGATGAACTCGAAGCGCGTGGTAAGAATATCCATGTCATTGGTGGCGCAGATGTGGCTGCTGAATTGGATGCAAAGCGTGCGATCGATCAAGGGACGCGACTAGCCTCAACAATTTAAAGGCTATTCAAATAAGGCAAATTTGTTTCGTTGCCTTCACCAGTGCCGCGTTAAACCGCCTTATTGTCAGCGTTACGTCGCATTCCTGCCCTGTTTCTCGGTCACAAAAGTTTCCATCGAAGTACTAAGTCAGAGGATCGGCATGGATCGCCTTACCGAAATGGAAGCATTTGCCACAGTCGTGGACCAAGGGGGCTTCACTGACGCGGCCAAGAAGATGGGGATATCAAAATCCGCTGTCTCCAAGCACGTGTCCTCGTTAGAAGCGCGCCTCGGCGCACGCTTGCTTAACCGCACAACACGTCGTGTAAGCCCAACCGAAATCGGTTTGGCTTATTATGACCGCGCCCGCCGAGTTTTGAATGACGCGGGTGAGGCTGATGCGCTCGTGACGTCTATGCAATCCGCACCATCTGGATTGCTTCGTATCTCGGTTGCGACAGATTTCGGCGTGAACCATATGTCGCCGATCCTTGGCGACTTCCTGACGGAATTCCCGGACATCACGGTCAACATGGTTCTCAACAACCGTTATGTTGAACTGATCTCCGAAGGGTTCGACATGGCGGTCCGCATTGGAGAGCTGGAAGACAGTACCCTGCGCGCCCGTAAATTGACGGACACGACCCGTCGTATGATCGCAAGCCCGGCTTACTTCGAAGAATACGGTCGTCCTCAAAAGATCGACGATCTGAATGAACATAAACTCTTGCACTATTCCAACCAAGCGAACTCCGCCGTTTGGAAACTGACAGCGCCATCTGGTGAAAAGCGTCAGGTTCGCACCGCTGGTTGGCTGACAGTCAATGACGGGCAATCGCTTTTGAACGCCTGTATTGGTGGTCTTGGCATCGCGTACCTCCCATCTTTCCTTTACGCAGATGCCATGAAAGAAGGTCTAGTCGAGGAAGCCATCCCCGACCTGCCTGTTGAAACTCAGGGCATCTATGCGGTCTATCCTCCCGGCCGCTTCACGCAGCCAAAAGTGCGTGCCTTTATTGATTTCCTTGTTCATGCCTTTGCTGAAAAGGGCCCTGATACCTGGTGATTTTAGAGTTTTAGGTTATTTCCAGTGACATCCACTGGCAAAACGCGGCCCCCTCTGGAGGTCGCGTTTTTTGTGAAAATTCAGGAAATTAGGATCTTAAGTTTAGCGGCTAGGTAAGAAATCTCTTTGATTTTGGGTCCATGTCATGGCGTCGCTTTACGGATGGGCTTTTTCGCTTTCTGGCCGTGAAAGGCTGGAAAGACGGGACCTGTAAGATCGTATTGATCCTAGCGATCATCATGTTGACGCAAATGGCGTTTACGAGTGCTTTTCTAGGCAATCTACCCGAACGCACGCTCTACTATGCGCTTTGTGCTTTGTTTGTAGGCGGTCCTTGGGTCGCGCTTTTCTTCTGGATCAGTTCCTATCAGGTCGCTTTGCAAAAGAAGCTGTCTCGCCTGTCGCGCAAGGATGGTTTGACTGGGATGAACAATCGAAGAACGTTCTTTGACTTAGCCCAACGTTCAGAGATCCGCGCTGCGGGTGGGATCGTTCTGATGATAGATGCGGACAACTTTAAATCCATCAACGATACCCATGGTCATGCGGCTGGGGACGAATGTTTGAAAGCGATCGCCTACCGCATAACACGCAACTTGAGAGACGTTGACGTCGGTGGGCGGCTCGGAGGTGAAGAATTTGCTGTCTATCTCAACTGCGTAAATCTGGCTCAGGCAAAGGCTATTGCGGCGCGATTGCTAACGCCAATCCCGTACAGTCTAAGAGATTTCGACAGCACATTGACGGTAACTCTTTCCATCGGTGGCGTGGTGGCAACCGCGGAAGACCATATCGATGATCTACTTAGTCACGCCGACCTTGCGCTTTATCAGGCAAAACAGTCGGGTAAGGCTCGACTAGCGATGTGGTCCGAGGGCTCCGAACTTGCAGTATATGAAGCGGCTTAACCGTCGGTTGAGGTGATGATCACTTCGACGCGTCGATTTGCCTCGCGACCTTCCGACGTCAAATTGTTCGCAAGCGGAGAGAGATACCCCATCCCTTCCGCTTCCATTTGTTGTCGACTGACACCAAGGTCCGTTGCCAGTCGCTCCAAGACTGATCCGGCCCTACGTTTGGACAAGGCGATATTACCATTCAAAGACCCTTCCGAATCCGTATGGCCGACAAGGGCCACCTCCAACGATGGCCGCGCGCGGAGCAATGTGGCCAGCTCTTCCAAAGACTCAAACGGACCTGCGCCAAGCTGGGACGATCCGCGCTCAAATTCCAATCCTTCCAAAACCGCGTGGCCAAACTGCTCAAGCTGAGCCTCAATCGATAGGTCGGACTCCGTACTCTGAAACCCTTGTGTTGGCGCTTCGGTTGTTTCGATCACACTGTCCTGTGCTGATGCGCCGATTTGTGTGATCTGTAGATAACCGGCACCCTTCGTGCGGGACGTCAGAACCAAAATACCAAGGTCGTCCCGTTTCGCCGACAAGAACCGGTAGTCTGCCAGATTCACTTCCATATGCGGAGGGCGGATCACATCGATCGCGAAGCGAAAGTCAAATCCACCACACTCTCTGGCTTCGCAGTCTAAAAGGGTCCCAAACCGCGCATTCGCCAATTGCTCTCGGATGGATCGCATGATCTGAGCAGAAGACAAACCCGAAGACTCCAACCGCCAGCTGCGGTTCACGAAATCCCCATCGACCGAGATACTTGGAACCGAAGCCCCATCCCAAGCTGCCTTGGGCAATCGTCCCCCAAGATCGGGGATGACCTCTTCGAACGTCAGTTCAGCATTGCTTGGCAAGCGAAGGTCTTGCGCCAACGCCGGCGCCGCGATCAGCGCTAGAAAGAGTAGCCCCCAAACCTTCATCTTGATTGGGCGTGATACTCTTCATTCGGGCGCATATCGGTGGCCGATGCGACCCTGTTGCTCATGTTATAAAAGCCCGCGACATTGGCGATGTCCCAAATGTCCCGATCCGAGAACCCCACGTCCCGCAGGCCCTGCCGATCTGCCTCAACAATCGTGTGGCTGGCCAAAGTGATCTTTTCGGCGAAGGTCAACATCGCAGTTTGACGTTCATCCAAATCCGCAGTCCGCCAATTCATCACCATGCGTTCGCCCAAAATCGGATCGCTTGAAAGGGCACGAACGGCGGCACCATGTGCGGTCAAACAATAAAAGCACTTGTTGATCGACGATACGCAAACCGCGATCATCTCGCGCTCAAGTTTACTCAACCCGCTATCGGCCAACATCAGATCGTTATAAAGCGCCGTGAAGGCATTCAGCTTGTCAATATCGAACGCATAGGCCTGCAGAACATTCGGCACCATGCCGAGCTTTTCTTGGCAAATATCAAAGTATTTTTGCGTCTGTTCCGGCAGAGGATCGACCATCGGAAGGTCGAGGGCGGTTGGCTGATTGCTCACGGTTTGGTCCTATCGTTTGATGCGATAGTGATACTGTCCCACAACCTGCATCCCAAGGGAAGAATAGAGCCGGTTTGCCGCAACATTCGCGTCGGTCGTTGCGAGGGACAAATAAGACGCGCCTTGGCCCTTTGCCCAGACGGCCGCGGCGGTTGTCAGAATGCGCCCCATACCGCTTCGCCGCATATCGACGTGCACTTCCAACGCGTGGATCATCGCCTGAGCGCCGCTGATCCCAACATAAACCGTTCCGGCAGGCGTATCCTTTGCACGCCCCAACATCGTCGTTTTAGGCCCCTCTGCACGACCCATGATCGCCAATCGCTCCGGCCCAATCCCGCCATCAGCCCAAATCTCTTTCTGGCTCGCAAGCGGCGGCCAGGACACAAAGCTGCTCACTGGGGGAGGACGTTGTTGAGTCAACTCTTCAAGCGGAGCGGCATAAAGCGTGACGGGGTCTTTGATGACATAACCAAAACGCTCCAACTGCTGATCAAGGTCCGTTTCCCCGTCGCGTATCATGAACAGCCCGGATTGAGACCATCGCATCATCTGCGCTTCCGCTTCCACAATGTCATCATCACTCACGTCGCCATTCGCGGTCGCTGCACTCACACGGCTCCCGCCTCCGGCACCTCGTCGAAACGTCCACTTTTCCGTCGTCAGATACTCGGCCGCAGGCCAAGTGTGATCAATCGCGTCGTAAATCGTTTGAGCAGTCGGAAAGGTCATTCTTCGAAAATCGCTGTGAGTTCCCTCATAGCGGCATCCAACCTGACCGCATCCTGACCGCGCAAAACAAGGTTCGCGCCATACACGCCGTCCTTCTGAAACGGATAAGATCCGACCGAAAGGTCACCAAACTTCTCAGCGAATACGCCCAACGGTCCCGCAATATCTCCCTCACCACGGATCACGTGCAAACTGCGCGATAGAAGCGGCTGTCCGGTCGTCAACGTCGCCAAAACGCTCGCCACCATTGCGGTGAACACCTTTGGCACGCCTGCCATGACATGCACGTTTTTGATGGTGAACCCGGGCGCGGTGCTCACTGGATTGTCAATCAACAGCGCACCGTCAGGGATACGCGCCATCCGCAACCGCGCCTCGTTTAGTTCTTGCCCATTACGATCGTAGTGCGCCTGCAACAACGCCCGCGCATCGTTACGAATATCAATGTGTGCGCCAAACGCCTTGGCCACGCAATCGGCAGTGATGTCATCATGGGTTGGACCAATCCCGCCAGAGGTAAAGACGTTGTCATATCTATCCGACAACTCCCGAACGGATCCAGTGATGGCGTTAGGGTCATCGCTCACCACGCGCACTTCTTTTAGATCGATCCCAACGGCGGTCAGCTCATTTGCCAGATGATGCATATTCGCGTCACGAGTACGCCCAGACAGAATTTCATCACCAATCACAAGCATCGCGGCGGTGGGGTTTTGCATCCTGCTTCTCCTTTGGTCTTCTTGTCGGTATAGCTCCCCGCATGAAGTTTGCCAGTCCCCTGATCCCCGCACGTTTGATCAAACGCTAAAAACGGTACTTGGCCGACATCCGGCTCGAGGACGGCAGGGAAGTTACGGCGCATTGCGCCAACCCTGGATCAATGATGGGCCTTGCGGAACCGGATACGAAAATCTGGGTGGAGCCGAATGACGATCCCAAGAAAAAGCTCAAATATGGCTGGCGGTTGGTGGATCACGAAAACGGTCATTTCACTGGCGTCGATACCTCCGTTCCCAATCGTGCGCTCAAGGCAGCTTTTCTTGCGGGTAAGGTTCCAGGGTTCGACGGCTACGATCTGGTCCGGCCAGAGGTGAAATACGGCGAAAACAGTCGGATTGATTTCCTCCTCAGTGGTGCCGGCCTGCCAGACTGTTATGTCGAAGTGAAATCCGTCACGTTATCACGCAGCGCTGGGCTTGCCGAATTTCCTGATAGTGTCACAGCGCGGGGCGCAAAGCACCTCGATGAGTTGGCGAGGGTCGTTCAACAGGGTCATCGCGCCGTGATGCTCTATCTCGTTCAACGAACTGACTGCCACACAGTCACCCTCGCGGCTGACATCGATCCGCACTATGCCGAGCGCTTCAAAGCCGCCGAAGGCTTGGAGGTCATGGCGCTTGATTGTCTGATTGATCCCAACGGCGTCTCTGTTGGCAAACCACTGCCGTTTAAACATCCGCAATGACATCTGGTTTTGTCGCGCATTCTCCCCTATGTGCGGATGAACGATAGAAAACAGCGCAGATGTTCCATGACTGACAAAGGCCGCATCACCAAAGACGGAATCCGCATTTATGAACCCGGCGACTTCGCGGGAATGCATAAGGCTGGCCAGTTGACCGCCAAAATCCTTGATGACATCGCAGAGCTTGTGGTGCCCGGCGCGACCACCGGCTCCATCGACGACGTGATCCGCAACATGGTGGAAGAGGCAGGCGCGACCTCTGCAACGATCGGCTACAAAGGCTATCAACACGCCAGCTGCATTTCGATCAATCATGTGGTTTGCCACGGCATCCCGGGCGATAAGAAGCTCAAGGATGGGGACATTGTGAACATCGATGTCACTGTGATCGAAGACGGCTGGTTCGGCGATTCAAGTCGGATGTATGTTGCCGGGAAACTCTCCCGCAAAGCCGAGCGATTGATCCAAGTAACGCACGACTCCCTGATGAAAGGGATCGAAGCGGCGAAACCCGGCAACACCTTCGGTGATATTGGCCATGCCATCCAAAGCTACGCCGAAAGCCATCGCATGTCGGTTGTGCGGGATTTCTGTGGTCACGGTCTGGGCCGTGTTTTCCATGCGCCGCCGAATGTGCTGCACTACGGGCGTGCCGGAACTGGCGCGGTGCTGGAAGAAGGTATGTTCTTCACTATTGAGCCGATGATCAACTTAGGCCGGCCTGAAACAAAAGTACTGTCAGATGATTGGACAGCGGTGACACGCGATAAATCTCTATCCGCTCAGTTCGAACACTCCGTTGGGATCACCGCAGATGGTTGCGACATCTTTACCCTGTCACCCGCCGGGAAATTCCACCCGACCTACGGCTGATCGTCCAACCGCTTTAGGATCAATGATAAGATCGTTTCGCCTGCCAACGGCGTGACGCAATCCGTGATGAGAACCGGTGTGCTAAACGGCACGGGCGCAGGCAATTCGACGCTCTCTTTCGTCCTTTCGGGGAAGTGCCATGTGTCTGTGGTTGTGTCGGACATGTGCAAACTATAGCGCGAACTTTCGCCAACGTCAGCCAGCCTCTAAAATCGTGATCCAAGTATCGCCGTAGCGGCGCTGATCTAAGGTTTGAAATCCGGGCGGCGGAAGTTGTTGCGACGCTTCTTCCCACACGATTGTTGTTCCGGAGCGCGTCCACTCCCCGCTGATGGCGGATTGAAGAGCCTTCACCCCCAAGCCTTTCCCGTAGGGAGGATCCATGAAAATCAGATCGACGGGCTTAACGGCTTTCGGCAAAAGTGTCGCGTCAACGGACAAAACCTCGCAATTTCCCTCCCGACGCAATTTCGCGATATTCTGTTTCAAGAGCCTTTGCCCCACACGCCCGTTCTCAACGAACGTCGAATGTGCGGCCCCACGCGACAGAGCTTCCAACCCCAGTGCGCCTGTACCAGCGAAAAGATCCAGAACACGCGCGTCGCTTATCACATCGCCAAAACGCCCGCCCATCAGGATGTTAAATAGGCTTTCGCGCACACGGTCAGACGTTGGGCGCAGATGTGCGGCTTCGTCGCCCTTGCCAACGTCGGCAAGCTGCGTTCCGCGATGCTGCCCGCCGATAATCCTCACGCGCGCAGCAGCGCTTTCATATCGGTGTCAGGGTCCGCGATGACATCTGGAGCCGGACTCTTGCCCGCCTCGATCAGTCGCTTGCCGATCATGTAGTTTCGCGCATCATTCATCGCATCCACCGCGATCAAAGTGCCGCCTTCGTAGTACCAGTGCGACACTGCGCCATCATCGCCAGCACGAACGACAACATCGGTGTAGCCCATATTCAGTCCCGCAATCTGGAGCTTGCAATCGTACTGATCGGACCAGAACCAAGGCTTCGGCTGAAAAGGAACATCCAGCCCCAACATATTCTTAGCCGCGACCTCTGCCTGATCAATGGCATTTCCAACGCTCTCGATCCGAATATCGCTCCCTTTGAAATGACAGGTCGCGCAGTCTCCGGCGGCCCAGATCGACGGATCAGATGTTCGCGCATGAGCGTCCGTCTTGATGCCGTTCTCTATGTCGAGATTTCCAGCTTCCGCTAGTGCCGTGGCGGGAACGATTCCCACACCAACAATCGCAAAATCAATGTCGATCTCAGAGCCAGCTGTCAGCTTGGCACCGCTGACATGTTCATCGCCAATAAGCGTGTCCAAACCAACGCCTTCCAAAACCTTCACCCCATGCTTGGTATGAAGGTCGCGGAAGAAATCGGACGTCTGTGGTGCCGCGACTCGCTGCAAAATGCGATCCGCCATTTCGACCAATGTCACGTCAACGCCGCGCTTTGCCGCCACAGCCGCAGCTTCCAATCCGATATAGCCGCCGCCGATGATCAGAGCTTTCTTTCCGGCGGCGAAGTAGGGCGCCATCGTGTCCGCATCGCGCAAATCGCGAACTGTCATCACACCATCTAAGGTCCCGCCAATCGCCGCAGGCAAAGTCCGTGGATGTGATCCAGTGGTCAGCGCCAAAGCGTCGTAATTCAGTTCTTCGCCTGTCGATAAAGTCAAAACTTTCCTTTCGGAGTCCAAATCGACAGCACGTGTATCCAGCATCAGGTCAATATTCTGATCGGTGTAAAAACTTTTTGGCCGCAGATACAGCCGATCCTTCGGCATTTCGCCCAGCAGATATGCCTTCGACAAAGGGGGGCGTTGATAGGGCGGTTCTGCTTCGGCGCCGATCAATGTGATCTTGCCGCCAAAGCCCTCACTGCGCAGTTTGGAGACCAAAGATGATCCCGCCTGACCCGCGCCCACAACAACAAAATGCTGCATTCCCTCTGTCCTTATGTGGTCGTTATCACTTGGGCACCCTATATTCGGTTTACAAAGCAAAGCAATTCCAAATGGGGATCAGAACATGACCATTTCGACAGGGGCCGCACTGCCGGACGCAAACCTTCTTACTGTTGGTGCCGAAGGGCCAGAGGCTGTTAGTCTAGGCGACAAAATCAAAGACAAAAAGGTCGTCATTTTTGGCCTGCCCGGTGCCTACACTGGCGTCTGCACAACGGCCCATGTCCCTAGCTTTATCCGAACCAAAGACGATTTCGCGGCCAAAGGCGTGGACGAAATCATTTGTGTCACTGTGAACGACCCGTTTGTTTGCAAAGCATGGTCAGACAGCACCGGCGCAGGTGATGCTGGCATCTCCATTCTTGGCGATGCTGATGGCGAATTCACCAAGGCCATCGGCATGGATTTCACCGCACCTCCAGCTGGTCTGTTCGGACGATCAAAACGCTACACAATGCTCGTTGAAAACGGCGTTGTCTCAATCCTCAACGAAGAGGAAAGCCCAGGCCAGTGCGAAATCTCGGCCGGTGAGACTCTTCTGGACCAGATGTCCTAAGCCAATTGATCTAGCTTGGCGGCAAGTTTGCCGTCAAGCTCGCTCAAACCACCGGTGTCATGCGTCGTGAGCGTGACCTCGACCGTCTTGTAGACATTTGACCATTCTGGGTGGTGGTTCAGTTTCTCCGCCCAGATTGCAGCCTTGGTCATAAAGCCAAACGCCTCCACAAAATTCTTGAACTGAAAAGTCTTGTGGATGGCGTCACGGCCATCAACCATTGACCATCCATTGTCCAAAAAGGCGCTGCGGGCGTCGTCTGAAAGCTTGGTCATTGGTGATCCTCTCTGTTGTCTTTTCGAAACGGGCCGTAGCTCGTCAAAATCTCGATCTCATGGTCAACGGCATCGCGTTCTGCATCCAGATACTTCGATACCGCATCGCGGAATCCTTCATCCCGGAACCAGTGCAGCGAATAAGTTGGCACCGGTAAATACCCGCGAGCCAGCTTATGTTCGCCCTGCGCGCCGGCTTCGACTTTGCCTAAACCCTGCGCAATCGCAAAATCGATGGCCTGATAATAACACAGCTCAAAATGAAGGGCGGGGTGATGTTCGGTGCAGCCCCAATAGCGCCCGAAAATCGTATCGCGTCCAATGAAGTTCAACGCCCCTGCAACGGGTCGACCCTCGCGAACAGCAAGAACCATCAGAATGTCGTCCCGCAGATGCGCGTGCGCCTCTTCAAAGAAACCGCGGGTCAAATAGGGCGATCCCCATTTGCGGTGACCTGTATCCTGATAAAACTCCCAAAACGCGTCCCAATGCTCTGGTTGGATCTGCTCCCCTGTAAGCGAAATAATCTCGCCTCCAAACGCCTGTGCTTGTGCCCGCTCTTTGCGCAGGTTTTTGCGCTTTCGACTGGCCAAGGATCCAAGGAAGTCATCGAAGCTCTCATAGCCGTCATTCACCCAATGAAACTGCTGACCTACGCGCTTCAACAGGCCCATTTCTTCGCCCGCGATGGCTTCTGCTTCGGTACAGAACGTGGCATGAAGTGAAGACAGACTGTTCTCCGCTGCAATCTGCACCGCGCCTTGGGTCAGCGCTGACATACCCAAAACTTCAAAACCGGGACATGTCAGGAATCGACGGCCCGTTGCGGGCGTGAAAGGCACCGCGATTTGCAATTTCGGATAATACCGCCCGCCCGCATTTTCGTAAGCATGTGCCCAATTGTGGTCGAAGATGTACTCGCCCTGACTGTGGCCCTTGGCATAAAGCGGCGCTGCCGCAATCATCTGACCCTCTTGATGCGCGGTTAGATACCGCGGTTGCCAACCTGTTCCCGGACCGACAGATCCCGAAACCTCCAAGGCCCGCAAAAATCGATAGGTCGTAAATGGATCAAAAGGGCGGCCATCGAGTGCTCCGGCGCAGGCATCCCAATCCTCTGCCGAGACCGTGGTCAGATCTGCATGGGCAGCGATTTCTATTGGTGTGTCGGTCATAAAGTCATAGGTGGGACAGCGCCCGAAGCGGTCAAGCCAAATAGCCTTCAAAAGTCACGTTATCGACGACGCGTCGGGCTTCGGCCTCTTGCTCGGCCGATTTGATCGTCCAACAGAGGATCGTCGCACCATCGTCGCGGAGTTCCCGTATCCGTGGATTGTCTAAATCCTCGGCCTCGTGCGAAATGAAACACGCGCCGACACTTTCGTAGTCTGGGATCGCTCTCAACTCTCTGCGGCGCTTTGGTAAAATCAACGGCCACCCTTTGCTGTCAAAAACTGCCGTCACCAAGCCGCGCGGGGTGTCCGGCATGAATTCCTGACATTTCGCAACGCTGTTCGGATTGAACGACATGACCGCAACATCGCCTTCATAGCTAGAAAGCACATTGGCCGCCGCCTTTTCGAGGGCTCCAACGCGTTTGCCCATGCCGCCGTCTTGATCTTTAAACTCGATAAGCAACGGAACACGCCCCGCGACGAGGTCTAGCACCTCTTCAAGAGTCGGGATCGTATCGCCATCATGCAGCAGCTCCGTCCGGCCCAGGCTTTCCGCACTTCGCAAGGCAATCGGGCCGCGCTTGGCCGTAAGCCGGTTCATGAAATAATCATGAAAGACCATCGCAACGCCGTCTTTCGACGGTTGCAGGTCAAGCTCGATCCCATACCCTGCCTCGATCGCAGCTTCGAACGCTTTCAAACTATTCTCTGCACGGCCCGCTGTCGTGTCGTGTAACCCGCGGTGGGCTATTGGACGGTCAAGGAAACTCTGCGGCAGCTTCATTTGATCTGAAATATGCCATCAATTTCGACAGCCACGCCAAATGGGAGGCTGGGTGAGGCAACCGCCGATCTGGCGTGGCGACCACGTTCGCCCAGAACTTCGACCATAAAGTCGGAACACCCATTCACGACCTTTGGCTGTTCGGTAAAGTCAGGCGTTGAGTTCACAAACCCGCCGAGCTTCACAACCCGAACCAATCGCTCCAAGTCGCCGTCACAAGCGGCCTTCAATTGCGAAAGCAGATTGATCCCACAAAGCCGTGCCGCCGCAGCAGCATCTTCGACAGAACAATCATCGCCCAATTTCCCTTTGACCATCCCAGATGCATCCATCGGAAGCTGGCCAGAGATATGAACCAAATCGCCAGCTATGACATAGGGCACATAATTCGCAGCAGGTGCTGGAGCCTCAGGTAAAGTGACGCCAAGCTCTGCCAAACGTGTTTCGATTTCTCCAGCCATATGACCTGTCCTCATGCTATTTCCCCGCAACCTATCGAGGTTGCGGGAAAGTGCAATCAGGACTCGCGGAACGCTTTCGTGAAATAGTCAGAAAGCGGCTTGACCAGATAATCCAAAGGGCTTCGATCATCGGTCCGGACGAAGGCCTCAACAGGCATACCAGGGATCAAAGTCATATCCTCTGGCAACCGTTCGACCTCTCCCTCATCCAATTGCACTTCTGCGCGATAGTAAGCGAGGCTGCTATTGTCATCCTGAAACGAGTCGGCGGAAACTAAGGTAACGTGCCCTTTCAATTCCGGCGTGCGTCTTTGGTCAAAGGCCGAAAAGCGCAAGGTCACATCTTGTCCGACGAAAATCTGATCCACATCGGTCAACTGAACCTGAGTTGCGATAACAAGAGGGCGATCTTGCGGAACGATGAACATCACCGGTTCTGCAGCACGTATAACGGAATTGGGCGTAAAGACCTGCAAGCCGTAAACGATGCCCGACACGGGTGCCCGAATATCAGCCCGATCAAGTTGCTGCCGCAACGTGCGGCGGCGTTCCGTCAGTTGAAGTTCATTGAACTGAAGATCCCGCAGCTGAGTAATCGCCTCTTCTCGTTGAGTGGTTGTTAGTCCGAGAATTTGGATATCAATCTCCGACATCCGCTCACGCGTTTGCGCGTCCGAAGCGGTAAGCTCGCCAATGCGCCCCAACAGATCAGCTTCTTCGCGTTGCAAGGCGAGTACGCGGCTCGCTTGCGCGAGCCCTCTATCCAGCAAAGTTTGCTGATCGGTCAGTTCTTTTGTCAGCAATTCGCGTTGCGCTTCGATGGCCTCTTTCTGGGCAGCGATCCCATCTAGCTGGCTTTCTATCTGTGCGCGTTGTTGCGAAAGTTGTTCTGTCGCACGCTCGATCGACTCTTGCCGCGCTGCGAATAACCTCGATTGGCCGCTCATCAAATCCTGCGCCGCGTCGCCGCCATCCTGCAAAGCGTCCGGGAAAACCACTTCATCAAGTCTATCCCGCTCCGCTTCCAGCCGACCACGTCGCGCGAGGATTTCAAATAACTCACCTTCCACTACGGCAAGCTCAGACGCCAGCACTGAAGGGTCAAGTTTGATCAGAAGATCACCCGCCTCAACGAAATCGCCTTCGTCAACTTCGATCCCTTCAACGACACCCCCATCTGGGTGCTGCACAATCTGTCGATTGCGATCCACTTCTATTTGACCTGTTGCGATCACCGCCCCCGAAATCTCAGCAGTGACAGCCCATGTGCCAAAGCCACCGACGAGAACAAACAATGCGATTAGCCCAAGTATCAAAGGCCGTTTCGCCGACCAAAGGTTTGCAGGTTCGGTCATGCCACACCCCCACTGACGCCAGCGGTGTTCGCAATCTCATGCAGGTTCCTCACAGTGCTTTTGAGAACCTCTTCTTTCGGTCCAAACGCCCTCAACCCGCCATTCTCAATCATCAACAGCAAATCGCATTCCTGAATGGCCGCAGGGCGATGCGCCATTATGAAGACGACCTTCCCATCCGTTTTTGCTTGTTTGATCGCATTGTTCAGCGCCATAGAGCCAGCATTGTCGAGGTTCGAATTCGGCTCATCCAGAACCAGAATAACCGGATCACCATACATCGCCCTCGCAAGGCCGATCCGTTGAATCTGCCCGCCAGACAACCGCCCGCCATGGGTTGCGACCCGCGTGTCGTAACCATCAGGGAGTTGCAGGATCATCGAATGCGCATCTGCTTTCTTGGCGGCTTCTATGACCGCGAAATCGTCAGGCTTCATCGACATCCGCGCGATGTTTTCCTTGATCGTGCCGTCAAAAAGCTGAACGCGCTGTGGCAAATACCCGATATGCTTGCCTAGGACATCTGGATCGTATTGATCCAATGTGGCCCCATCGAGGCGGATTTTGCCGCCCGCAGGTCGCCAAACGCCGGTTAGAGCTCTTGCCAATGTCGATTTGCCAGAGCCAGAAGTGCCGATCACGCCAACAGCATGTCCCGGCTCCACATCAAAGCTAATGGTGCGCAAGGCTGCGGTCTGCTCTCCAGGTGGTACGACCGTGAGTTGATGCACCTTGATCCGGGCTTCAGGTTTCGGCAGTTCTGTCCGCGCTTCCTCCTCAGGGATGGCAGACAAAAGAACGGCCAGATTGTTCCATCCCTCCTTAGCCCTTTGAAACACGGCCCATTGCCCGACCAAAAGCTCAATCGGAGCCAGCGCTCGACCCAAAAGGATCGACCCCGCAATCATCGCGCCTGGTGTCAGTTGTTCCTGCAAAACAAGGTAGGCCCCCAAGCCCAACATCGCTGACTGTAGGAACAGCCGGAACGCTTTGATCAGGGAGGTATATGTCCCCGCTGCATCCGCTGCTCCAACGGTCGCCTCCAAAGACGCATTGCGCGCGATCTGCCAGCGATCGAATGCCGATTTCCGCATACCGAGCGAATGGACCATTTCGCTCTCGGCCCGAATTTCTGAACTCATGGCTTCTGACTGGAACGCCGTCGCATTCGCAGAGGCAAGCGGTTTGCGCGTCGAAAGCTGGTTCAAGATCGCGAAGAAGATCAAGACGGCACCACCGCCAACCGCGAGATACCCCATCATTGGGTGGAAGATGAAAATCCCAAACAGGAAAATCGGCGTCCAAGGCGCATCAAAAATCGCCATAAGCGCAGGAGAGGTGATCAAACGTTGGACCGATTCCAAATCCCGCATGCCGGTGGCAGCTTCTTTTGGTGCCCGATTCAAAGTTGTTGCCTTCAACACCGCGCTAAAAACGCGTCTGTCCAATTGCGCTTGGAACCTAGCGCCAACGCGGCCCATCACCCGCCCACGGGCATAGTCCAAAATGCCCATCATGCCGTAGAGGAAGGCGACCAAGATGGTCAGCGCCAATAGCGTTTCGAAACTGCGCGATCCCAAAACACGGTCATAGACGTTCAACATGTAAAGCGGGCCGGTCAACATCAGCAGGTTCACGAAGAAACTGAATATCCCGACAGCCCAATAGAGGCCGCGGCTTTCGCGCCGAGCGGCAATAAGTTCATCCCGTCCTGCTTCAACCGATTGTTTGTGCATAAGCGCCAATCTGCCTCTGTTACATTGTTTATCTTGTTGATAACTACGCAATAACGTCAATCATAAGGCTAAAGCCTAGCTAAAATCGGCACATTTCTGCAGTGCAGTGATACTGCAACAATTTGAATAGGGTCAGGCATGCTCACTAAATTGGGGCTTAATTTGAGATACCCGTTTGTTTTCTTGGGGTTTTTCGGCGTTGTGACAGCCTGCACACCGGCTCCCGATGGCGTGACTGTCTTTGATCCTTACGAGGAACAAAACCGCCAAGTGCACGAGTTCAACAAATCGGTATTCAACTCGTTTTTCGGTAGTGGTGGAAGCGATACTGAAATTCCACCCGAAATCGCAGATACCGTCGTCAATTTCGCAGACAACATCAGTATGCCCGGAATGGCCCTCAATGGGCTGCTTCAGGGAAACTTTGAAGCAGCGCTCACAAATGCCGCCCGGTTCGTTGTGAACACCACGATCGGCATTGGCGGCATCGCCGATCTGGCGACAGAGCTGGGCCTTGAAGAGCAGGAAACTGACTTCGGCGAAACGCTTGCGATCTGGGGCGTGCCAGAAGGTGCTTATTTAGAACTTCCAATTCTCGGCCCGTCCACAGAACGCGCCTTTGCTGGGCGCATCGTAGATTCTCTAATCGATCCTCTGGATGAAGTCGGCTTCGCGTTCCAGAGCGACTACAGCCTTGCGGCAACAATCGCGAAACGCATTGTCAGAGGCTCGCAGCTCAGCGGTACAATCGACAGTGTATTGAGCGAAAGCGCTGACAGTTATGCGCAGCAAAGACTGATTTATTTGCAAAACAGAAGATTTGAGCTCGGCACCACGCCCGAAGAAGAGGCCGTGGACCCATATGATGAATTGTTCGGAGACCCCTAACATGTTCAGAAGACAGTTTCTTGTCGGCACCGTTGCCCTGACGATTCCAACCAGCAGCTTTGCGGTATCACCCTCAGCCGCTCAATCCATGGTCGAGGACCTCGTCGATGATGTGAATGCCGTCATCGCATCCGGCGCATCAGAACAAGCCATGATCGATCAATTCGGTCAAATTCTGAACCGCTACGCTGACGTGCCAACCATCGCGCGCTATTGCCTAGGGGTGGACGCAAGACGGGCGACCGCTTCACAAATGGCGCAATACACCGACGCGTTTCAGGACTACATCGCCAGCAAATATGGCCGCCGCTTCCGCGAGTTCGTTGGAGGTGAGGTTCGCGTTGTTGGATCGGAGGCGGTCAAAAGCTGGGTTGAGGTAGAAACCACAGTTCTTTTGCGCGGCCGAAGCCCTCTGCAAATGGATTGGCATGTGTCTGATCGGTCCGGCCGCAACGCCTTCTTCAACTTCATCATCGAAGGCGTGAACATGCTTTTGACCGAGCGGGAAGAGATCGGCGCTATGCTTGATCGGCGCAGAGGTAGCATCGATGCTCTAATCTCTGATATGAAGGCTGTATGATTACAGCGTTTCCAGTTTTTCTTAGAAGGAGACATCGCCAATGTCCCGAGAGCGCCAAAGGCGCGGCAGGGTATTGGCGGTTCAATATAAACTGGAAACGCCTAAGACAGTTTTCTTTTGCTCTTATGTTCATTCCGTCGGTTCTGGCTGCTGGCCCGTTCGACGGACTTTATAAACAGGCCGCGAATTCCGAGTGTGGATTGGTCGGCGTCGACGGCGGCGCGTTAGAGATCCGCGACGGGATATTCTACGGCGTTGAAGTGCAATGCCGCATGACCGAACCCGTCAACGTCAACAACATGGATGCGATCCTCTACACCATGCAATGTTCGGGCGAAGGCCAAACTTGGTTTGAACGCGCGATGTTGATGAAACCCGCGCAAGGGGATGGCTTGATCATGGTCTGGGATGGATACGCCTTCGTCTATGACGCCTGTACCCCAATCGGTGAGGAATAAGCTACTGGCTCGCCAAGATATCGTTCAGGATACCTCTGATCTCGTCGCTACCTTGGAATTCGCTGCGGCTGATGACCCGGCTTGATGTTGATAGCACAGGGACAGAATACGGCAAAGCGACAGGCTGCTGACCATCAATGACCCTAACCATTGTCTCTCGGAAAATATCGGCTGGTAGACCGCCGCCCGTCGTTCCTTTCAACGGGGAATTGTCATCATTCCCCATCCAGACACCAACAACATAGTCGCCTGTAAAGCCAATGAACCATGCGTCGCGCGCGCTTTGCGTCGTGCCGGTTTTGGCGGCCACTTGCCATCCATCAATCTTCGCACGCGCCCCGGTACCATTCTCGACGACATTCATCATCATCCAGATCAGTTGTCGGGCGGCTTCTTCGCGAATGACACGCTCACCGATGCCAGCGGTGGAGTTATCCATCAAAGGTTCCGCGTCCCCGCGAACGCTCAGGCTGTTCAGTCCATATGGCGTCACCGAAGATCCGCCATTTAAAATACCAGCAAAAGCGCCGGTCATCTCGACCAGCGTACTTTCTGAAACTCCAAGCGCCATGGCTGGGCCCGCCGCAAGGTCACTCTCGATCCCAAACCCCTGAGCCACATTGCGCACGATCTCGCGCCCGACTTCCTCATTCATTACGACCGCCGGAATGTTCCGGCTTTCTGCAAGGGCTTGATCCAATGTCACGGGGCCCTTGAACTCTCGGTCGTAGTTTTGCGGCTCCCAGTCGCCACTGCCGGGCACGTTGATTGTAATGGGAGAGTCGTCGACTAAATCCAACGGCGAAAAACCCAACTCAAGCGCCGTGCCATAGATGAACGGCTTAAAGGTCGATCCGGTTTGACGCCGAGCCTGCGTCGCGCGATTGAACGCGCCCACCGCACGCACATTGCGCCCGCCCACCATGCCGCGCACAGCTCCGTCAGGTGACATCACAATGACTGCGGCTTCCGCGACGGAGTCTTCGCTGACCTTCTCTTCAAACACCCAAAGCAATGCTTCTTCTGCGGCTGCCTGAATATCTTGATCCAAAGTGGTTTGGATTATCACGTCTTCCGTCGTGTCGCGCGTAAAGAACTCCGGCCCATTGTCCATTACCCAATCAGCAAAATATCCACCAACTCTTGCCGTCGCACTTTCGGTGAGGGTCGCTGGATTCGCCCGCGCTTGCGCGGCTTCCTCTGGGGACAAATACCCTTGTGCCTCCATTAGGCCCAAAACCAGAGCACCACGACCCTGCGCACGTTCCAAATTGGTTGTCGGGGCCAAGCGAGACGGTGCGGGCAAGATACCAGAGAGCATCGCTGCCTCTTGCGGTGTAAGCTCTGCAGCCGACTTGCCAAAGAACCGTTGAGCGGCTGACTCAAATCCGCGGTTGCCGTTCCCAAGATACGCGCGGTTCAAATAGATCGTCAGGATTTCGTCCTTGGTGTACCTGAATTCCATAGCCATCGCGTAAACGGCCTCTTTGACCTTCCGCCACAAGGTCGTTCGACGACAATCAGCCTCATAAGCGGCTTCATTTTCCCAAGTGTTAGGATCATAGGCGACGCCAAGGCACAGCAGCTTTGCCGTCTGTTGCGTTAGAGTCGAACCACCGTTGCCGGACAACGGCCCACGTCCTTCGCGAAGATTGATCCGAACGGCCGACGCAATGCCGCGCGGATCCACACCCGGATGCCAATAGAAGCGCTTATCCTCAGACGCGATCACTGCGTTTTTTAAATGCGGGCTCACGGTGTCAGTGGTGATAAACCCACCGTATTGATCCCCACGGACGGCAAAGACTTCTCCATCACGATCTGTAAGAGTGACCGACCCCCGCACGCGACCGTCAACGATTTCCTCAATCGGAGGGAGCTGGGCAGCGTAATAAAATACACCAACCGCAATCAGAGCTGTCACAACCAATCCGATGCGCCATGTGAACCGCCAAATCAGACCGCCAACCCAAAAAAACGGTGCGAGCAGCCACCCAATAATACCGCGCTTCTTCTTCGCTGGTTGCTTCCGCTTCACCGGCCGTTTGGCAGGGGCTGATTTCTTTTTGGGGGGCTGTTTCTGATAACGTTTTTCCGCAACCAAAGGCCCGCGTTTTTTGCGCGATCCGCTCATCTGCCACTCAATTCATTCTTTTTGTTGCGCTTAGTCTAACGATTCCAATTGAGGATGTCCCTTTAGAAATCGTGCAGATAAACACGTTTCTTAACTGCTTAAATATTAATCAAAGCGTAATAATTGTGCAAAAATTGTGCGAAATGCGATGCTGCACCTGCAAAAACATAGGTCAGAATCGTTGTCGCTCCCCCCTTACCGCGCTCTTTCTCTCGTCATGACTTGGGCACCCGCATGGGCCGCTGCAAGAAACATGACAAGGGGATCAAACGTGAAACTTATTATTGCGACGATCAAACCGTTCAAGCTGGAAGAGGTCCGCGAAGCGCTGACCAATATCGGCGTGCGCGGAATGATGGTGTCAGAAATCAAAGGCTTCGGCGCGCAGTCAGGCCACACAGAAATCTATCGCGGCGCAGAATACGCCGTGAATTTCGTGCCGAAAGTAAAGCTTGAGATCGTTGTGACCAACGAAATGGCCGAGCAAGTCGCGAAAACCATCGCCGATACCGCCAAGACCGACAAAATCGGCGACGGCAAGATTTTCACGCTGGATGTCGAAAGCGCCTTGCGCGTCCGGACCGGCGAAATGAACGAAGACGCGCTCTAAGGCGTCGCAAGGGGAATGACTATGAAACTAAAGAAACTACTCCCGGTCAGTGCTGCAGCGATCTTGCTGCCGACATTGGCCCTCGCCCAAGATGCGGCGCCGAGCTTCGATGAAATCGGCCCCTACATCATGACAACGCTGCTATTCTGTATGGCAGGTTTCCTTGTGTTCTTCATGGCTGCAGGCTTTGCGATGCTTGAAGGCGGCTTGGTCCGCTCCAAGAACGTGACAATGCAGATGACAAAGAACATCGCGCTCTTCTCAATCGCGGCGATAATGTACTGGATTGTTGGTTTCAACACTATGTATCCAGGTGATTTCAACGGTTGGTTCGCGATTGGTGGTCAAACCGTTCTTGATCCGGTGGGCGTTGCTGCTGCAGACGCTGCACTTGACTATGCATCTGTTGGTTCTGACTTCTTCTTCCAGCTTGTGTTTGTTGCTGCGACCGCGTCCATCGTGTCCGGTGCTCTGGCAGAACGCATCAAGCTCTGGCCATTCCTGGCGTTCGTCGTTGTTCTGACTGGCTTCATGTACCCAATCTCTGGTTCATGGCAGTGGGGCGGCGGCTGGTTGTCCGAAGCAGGCTTCTCTGACTTCGCTGGTTCGACTGTCGTGCACTCCGTAGGTGGCTGGGCTGCTCTGGCTGGTGCGATCGTTCTTGGCCCACGTTTGGGTAAATACAAAGACGGTAAAGTAAACCCAATGCCAGGTTCTAACCTCGCTCTTGCGACACTGGGTACGTTTATCCTGTGGCTCGGTTGGTTCGGCTTCAACGGTGGTTCTCAGCTCGCTATGGGTACAGTCGGTGACGTATCTGATGTCTCCCGTATCTTCGCCAACACAAACATGGCTGCTGCTGCAGGTGCTGTAACTGCTCTGATCCTGACACAGATTCTTTATAAGAAGCCTGACCTGACAATGGTTCTGAACGGTGCACTTGCTGGTCTGGTGTCCATCACAGCTGAGCCTCTCGCTCCTACTCTGTTCGGCGCGCTTTGGATCGGAGCGATCGGTGGTGTGATCGTTGTGCTGACTGTTCCAATGCTGGACAAGATGAAGATCGACGACGTTGTCGGTGCGATCCCTGTTCACCTCTTCGCAGGTATCTGGGGCACAATCGCCGTCATCTTCTACAACGGTGACGCGTCCTTGACCACGCAGATCACAGGTATCGTTGCTTACGGTGCATTCACATTCGTCGCATCGCTGATCGTATGGTTCATCCTGAAAGCGATCATGGGTATCCGCGTCAGCGAAGAGGACGAAATGGCAGGCTTGGATATGTCCGAACTGGGCATGGAAGCTTACCCTGAATTCTCAAAAGGCTGAGACCCTTCCGTTCAGCTTTTTGCACACTGCCCGGGCGTCCGCGCCCGGGTTTTTTAGCATTCTAGATGTATTTTCGAATTTCATATCGAGACAAGGTCACATTTTCGAAGAATTTTGCATATTTGCCTTAACTTGCAGGAGAGTTCGCGAAGAATTTGTGCACTAGATAGGAGATTATCGCGCGAAGCCTGATTCTGTGCTGGGGAGACGCGCAATGATTAAAACACCTTACCTACTTTTCTTGGGCGATGCGCCTGACCAACTCGCTGCCAAAGTTGCGCAAGGCATCAAAGATTGGCGTCCCGAAAACGCCGTGGGCCAATTCCGCATGGACGGTTGCGGCGCAGATGTCGGCATTCAGGATATGACACTGGAAGAGGCGAAAGCCGCCGGTGCTCAGACATTGGTGATCGGCGTCGCCAACCGTGGCGGTGTGATTTCTGATGCGTGGAAAGAGGTCCTGCTGCAGGCGATCGATATGGGCTACGATCTGGCCTCTGGTTTGCACAACCTTCTTCGGGATGAGGCCGATTTGGTTGCAGCGGCAGAAGCCAAAGGAGCGCAGCTTCACGACGTGCGTGTGCCATCTGTTGAGTACCCCATCGCAAATGGCAAAAAACGTACTGGCAAGCGGTGCTTGGCTGTTGGAACAGATTGCTCCGTGGGCAAGATGTACACAGGCATGGCGATGGACGCCGAAATGCGCAAACGCGGCATGAAATCCACTTTCCGGCCAACGGGACAAACAGGCATTCTGATCACTGGTGAAGGCGTCCCACTCGACGCGGTTGTGGCCGATTTTATGGCCGGTGCCGTCGAATATCTGACCCCGGACAACGACGAAGATCACTGGGATCACATCGAAGGGCAGGGCAGCTTGTTCCACGTGTCCTATTCAGGTGTGACGATGGCTTTGGTGCATGGCGGTCAGCCCGATGCTTTGGTCCTCGCGCATGAGCCAACCCGCGCACACATGCGGGGACTGCCAGACTATCAACAGCCTGATTTGGTCGATCTCCGCGATATGGCTATGGCCTTGGCGAAGGTCGCGAACCCGACCTGTCAGGTGATTGGTATTTCGGTGAACACTCAGCATCTGTCTGATGATGAATTCGAAGGCTACCTCGCCAAAGTTGAGGAAGAGATGGGCTTGCCCACCGTTGATCCGTTCCGCCAGGGGGCTGGCCGCCTTGTGGATGCTTTGGCGGCACTGTAGCAGCGTTCTTGTTGTTTGGCCGCCGGGGGATGCCTCCGGCGGAGGTATTTTCAGCTCAAAAGACGGGTGGTGTCGTGAAGGTTTCAGTTTGCAAAGACGTATTTCAACTGGCGCAGGTCTTCACCATCAGCCGGGGATCTCGGACCGAGGCGCAAGTGCTGACGGTCGAGGTTGAGCGGGATGGGGTCACAGGGTTTGGCGAATGTGTGCCCTATGCGCGGTATGATGAGACGCTCGACAGCGTGATCGCTGAGATCGAAGGGTTACCAGATCAGTTTGATCGAGTGGCGCTGCAAGGCTTATTACCCGCTGGCGCCGCGCGGAATGCGGTTGATTGCGCGCTTTGGGATCTTGAGGCCAAGGCGGCGGGGAAGCGCGTTTGGGAGCTGATCGGGGAGCCGAAACCTCAGCCGGAAATCACCGCCTATACCCTGTCACTGGATACGCCAGACAAGATGCAAACGCAGGCGGCCGAAAATGCGCATCGGCCACTTTTGAAGATCAAGCTTGGCACGCCTGACGACATGGCGCGGCTGGAAGCCGTACGGCGCGGAGCACCGGATGCACGTATCATCGTCGACGCCAACGAAGGCTGGGATGCGGATGTCTATTCAGACCTTGCCCCGCATCTGCTGCGACTGGGCGTGCAAATGGTGGAACAGCCCATGTCCGCAGGTGCCGATGACATGCTGGGGGAGATAGAGCGACCATTGCCAGTCTGCGCCGATGAATCCTGCCATGACCGCGCCAGCTTGCCTGCGCTCAAAGGCAAATACGATTTGGTCAACATCAAGCTCGACAAGACCGGCGGCTTGACCGAGGCACTTGCCCTCAAACAAGAGGCAGCCGCGCAAGGCTATCAGATCATGGTCGGCTGCATGGTTGGATCGTCGCTCGCCATGGCACCGGCGACCATCCTTGCCCAAGGTGTGGCGTTTACAGACCTTGACGGACCGCTTCTTCTGGCCGAAGACCGCGACGAACCTTTGAACTTCGATCAAGACGGCGTGCACCCTCCTGCCGCCACACTATGGGGATAATGTGATGCGGACAGTTTACGTGAACGGCGACTACCTACCAGAGAATGAGGCGAAGGTCTCTATCTTCGATCGCGGCTTCTTGATGGCGGATGGTGTCTATGAAGTAACTTCCGTTCTCGACGGCAAATTGATCGACTTTGACGGCCACGCAAAGCGTTTGGAACGCTCCTTGAATGAGCTGAACATGCCGCATCCGATTTCGATGGAAGACTTGTTGGACGTGCATCGCGAGTTGGTTCGCATCAACGAGATTGAAGAAGGCATGATCTATCTTCAGATCACGCGCGGCGCTCCAGATGATCGCGACTTTGTCTTCCCCGACCCAGAGACGACACCGTGCACCGTCGTTCTCTTCACCCAGAACAAGCCGGGACTTGCCGATAGCCCCGCTGCGAAAAAGGGTATAAAGGTTATTTCTATCGAGGATCAGCGTTGGGGCCGTCGTGACATCAAGACGGTGCAACTGCTTTATCCGTCGATGGGTAAAATGATGGCCAAAGCCGCAGGTGCCGATGACGCATGGATGGTCGAGGATGGAGCCGTAACAGAAGGTACGTCGAACAATGCCTATATCGTCAAAGGCAACACAATCGTCACGCGCCACCTGTCCAACGACATCCTCCATGGCATCACCCGTGCAGCAGTTTTACGCTTTGCGAAAGAAGCGCAAATGACCGTGGAAGAACGCACATTCACCATCGAAGAAGCGCAAGGGGCCGATGAGGCCTTCATCACTTCAGCAAGCACATTCGTCATGCCAGTGGTTGAGATCGACGGAGCGGCGCTCGGTGATGGCACTCCGGGGCCGGTTTCGGCACGTCTACGGGAAATCTATCTGGATGAAAGCCGCAAAGCCGCGATTTAAGCCGCAGGTGGCGTTGCTTCGAACACAAGGTTCAAGTCGTCCAAATCCGTGATCCCTTCGACGATAAGGATCAAATCACTGTCCATGGTTACATTGAGACCTGTGCCACTTTCGTTGACGGTTGCAGTAGCTTCGGTGACCTTGGTTTCGGCAGGAACCATAACAGTGATTTCCTCGCCGGCTTCATAGTCGCCAATGGTCACAGGATCGTCGCTTGAACCATCCAACTCGACATAGAAGCTGTCCTCGTTGTCGCCGCCATAAAGGATATCTCCGTCATCCCCGACAAGCGTATCCGCACCAAAGCCGCCATAGGCCGTATCTGCGGCATCAGTCGTACTTGGGTCATTTTCTGTCACGTCGATGAAGTCGGACTTCAGGTCACCAAATATTTCATTGGACCCTTCACCGTCGATCAAGATGTCATTGCCGTCGCCTCCACGGATAAAGTCATCGCCCAGCGCACCCGTCACAGGATCGTCTGGAAGCCCGTCTAGGTCCTCATCGATGAAGGATTTGTCGTTCCCAAAAGCGAGGAAAATCTCATCATCGCCCGCGCCCCCAGCAATTTGATCATTCCCGGATTCGCCAAAAGCCACCTGTTTCCCGTCTCCAAGGTCAGCGACGTCATCTTCGTTATCGAAGCGAACAAAGGTTTTGATTTCATCCTGTGGGGAAAGCCCTGAGTAACGAGCACTCTCGTCGAGCGTGTCTTCCGATGTATCTTCTTCCGTTTCTTCACTTTCGTCGCCTCCAAAGGCCAGAAAGCCAAGTCCGAGAAGGAGAAGAACGCCGATAACGGTAGGGTCGATCATGGGAAATAAAACAGAAACTGAGTAACAACACGGCGTTTTTGCCAGCCGTCAGGGCCGCGCGTCAACAAAATGAGACCAAATTAAGGCAAAGCGACCCCAATGCTCTCGATCCATTCATACTGTTTCGTGGCGTGTAACAATCGCCGCAAAGATTTACGGTTCACTTCATGGTTTGACGCCCTTTTCATTAACAATTGAGCGCTGTAAGACGCCTTCGTCTGAACAGGAGCCGGTCATGGGTTATAGAATCGCTATTGTGGGTGCCACGGGGAACGTTGGTCACGAAATGCTCAACATCTTAGCTGAGCGCGAATTCCCCGTCGATGCGATCGCAGCACTTGCGAGCCGTCGCTCTCTTGGGTCCGAAGTTAGTTTCGGAGAAAAGACTTTGGTGACTCAAGATCTGGACACATTCGATTTCTCAGGTTGGGACATGGCCCTATTTGCGGTCGGTTCGGACGCCACAAAGAAATACGCTCCAAAAGCTGCTGCGGCTGGTTGTGTCGTGATCGATAACAGCTCTCTCTACCGCTATGACCCTGACGTGCCGTTGATAGTTCCCGAAGTGAACACGGATGCGATTGAAGGTTATAAAAACAAAAACATCATCGCGAACCCGAATTGTTCCACCGCGCAGATGGTTGTTGCTCTAAAGCCGCTCCATGACCGCGCCAAGATCAAACGGGTTGTTGTCTCAACATACCAGTCCGTGTCTGGCGCAGGCAAAGAAGGCATGGATGAACTCTGGGATCAGACGAAATCGATGTACAATCCGACCGATGACGTGCCCGCGAAGAAGTTCCAGAAACAGATCGCCTTTAACGTGATCCCGCATATCGACGTCTTCATGGAAGACGGCACAACCAAAGAAGAATGGAAGATGGTCGCAGAGACGAAAAAAATCGTCGATCCGTCCATCAAAGTGACGGCAACATGCGTGCGCGTACCGGTTTTCGTAGGCCATTCCGAAGCGATCAATATTGAATTCGAAGATTTCCTTGATGAGGATGAAGCGCGCGACATTCTACGCGAAGCCCCCGGCATCATGGTGATCGATAAGCGGGAAGACGGCGGATACGTCACTCCAGTTGAATGCGTCGGTGACTATGCAACCTTCATCAGTCGTATTCGCCAGGATTCCACGATCGAAAACGGACTTAATATGTGGTGCGTTTCTGACAACCTTCGCAAAGGCGCCGCGCTCAACGCCGTTCAAATTGCCGAAGTGCTAGGGCAGCGGTGCCTCAAGAAGGGGTGAGTCGCAACATTGTTTCCAAGTTTGAGACAGTAGCGCAAAAACCGTTCGTTCTGGTTCTCGATAGAAGCCGAAAATACACCCTAGGGTAGTATTTGCCTTTATTTTGACGTTTTCTGGTCGCATTTGCTTCAACCCGTGGTATGTTCCGAGTCGGGTGGACTTAATCATTTTTTGTTATGTGTAGCACCCGACCCGTGGGCCTGGGGGCACGTTGATTTGCTGGGATACGCTGCCGATAGCCACACACAAGTTTTTGACGAGTGTTGACAATGGGGTGCCCTAGGGCACCCCGTTTTTCTTTGGCCTTACCCCGTACGGCGCTGATTGGATCTTGCGCAAAGTAAGGCTTCGTTCCGAATATTTGACGGCGAGAACCTAAGACTTCAGTGAAGTTTGAACGACAAAGTTCTGGGACTTCAACAAAGTTCAAACCGCCTTCATCTACCACCGTCTGCATGAAAACAAATGTTGCCCACGCTAGATTAGACCGCTCTCATCTTCGGCCTGTCGTTCCGCTCAACATACCTTGTGAGTGCGAAATCGACATGAGTGAATTCACCGCTCTCCTATGCAGTCGGGGGCCGGACGTTGCAGAGGATGTGGTTTTTGCCGCGCTCGAAGATATAGCTGCGAAAATCGAAAGACTGCGGCTTCTATGGTCCGAATCTCAGTTGGAAGACCTGCGCCCATTAGCGCGACGCTTGCACAAGATCAGCGATGGCGCGGGTTTGACGTCTCTTTCAGCAGCCGTTGAGGCGTTTCGCGGGGCAGTCACTACTGAGAATGCCGTCGCAATGTCTGCCACGTTCCAACGGATTGATCGCTGCTTCGACATGTCTGTCGAAGCCATCTGGCAGGTCTTCGACGAAAATTGAGGGTTGTCGTCCGGTACGCGGTCTTTAGATTTCGAAAAAAAAGGACGCCGCCATGACCGCCAAATTCGCCACCCCCACCGATACAGCCATCCCGATCTATGTCGTGCCTAAGGGGGATATTTCTGCTGCCCCTGAAAGTGCGCAGGCCTGGGCAGCGAATACCGGCTTTGAAGGCGCGCTCGGAAAGACGCTCCTCGTTCCCGGGGCGGATGGACAAACCGACTGCGCATTAATCGGCTCGGGCACAGCCGCGGCGCAAGTACGTTCAAGGTTCGCACTTGGCGGCGCGAGCAAATCATTGCCAGACGGTACGTATCAGCTGGCAACAGATTTAGATGACGAGGCGGCAAACGAGTTTGCGCTGGCCTGGCTCCTTTCATCCTACAGTTTCACGCGTTACGCTGGATCGCCAGCGTCACATCCCGATCTGATTGCACCAAAGGGCGTTGATGCCCCAGCGCTTGAGGCCATTGCTGAAGGCGAGTGCTTCACGCGCGATCTCATCAACACGCCAGCAAGCGACATGGGGCCAGTAGAGCTCGCAAATTCGGCTTCGGAGCTTGCGCAAAGACATGGCGCAACGATCTCTATTTTCGAAGGCGACGATCTGATCGTCCAAAACTTCCCCATGATCCACACCGTCGGGCGCGCTTCAATAAGTCCACCGCGTTTGATCGACATGAGATGGGGGGACAGCGGGCCAAAGCTCACACTCGTCGGAAAAGGCGTCTGCTTTGACACAGGTGGCCTCAACATCAAACCCGGCGGGTCAATGGGATTGATGAAAAAGGATATGGGCGGCGCGGCCACCGTTCTGGGCCTCGCTCATATGATCATGGCGACCAACATGCCGATCCAGCTTCGCGTCCTAATCCCCGCTGTAGAAAACAGCATCGATGGCAACGCTTTCCGTCCGCAGGACATTCTGACCTCCCGCAAGGGTCTCACCGTAGAGATCAACAACACCGACGCCGAGGGCCGCTTGGTCCTTGCGGATGCGCTCACATATGGGGATGAGGACAGCCCAGACCTCGTGATCTCCATGGCCACCCTGACAGGTGCCGCACGCGTCGCCGTCGGCCCCGACCTCTCCCCGTTTTACACTGACCACGACGCAGACGCCTCAGCTCTCGCCGAAAGCGCCGCAAAGGTGGCTGATCCCGTGTGGCGGATGCCATTCCATGATCCTTATGAAAGCATGATCGAGCCCGGAATCGCCGACCTCGACAATGCGCCTAAAGGCGGCTTTGCGGGCAGTATCACTGCGGCGCTATTCCTACGTCGCTTTGTGGCCGCCAGATACATGCACTTCGATATCTACGGCTGGCAGCCGTCCTCTGCCCCGGCCCGCCCAAAAGGCGGCGTTGGCATGGGCGCTCGTGCGGTTCTGGATGCTCTACCCAAAATGCTGAACCTGTGACCGACCGCCGCCTCACACCTGCCAATGATCGGGTGGCCAAGCGCTCGATAACCAATCCGCCGGAGGGCGTGACGCTTATCGATGGTACACCGCAGCAGGTTATCGCCGAAGTCGCCGATCTTTGCGCCGCTCCCAACGGCGGGCGAGATCGGCAGCTTCTCAGAGGCGAAAAAATCCTAACGCTGGACGTCCACAAAGGCTGGGCGTTTGTCGAATGCGCAACGGGCTACGTCGGTTATGTCCGCGAAGCCCAAGTGTCAGAATACATAGGCAAGACACATTTCGTCTGCACTGCTGCCACCCACGGCTATGAAGCCGAGGATTTCAAAGGCTCCACCGTTTCGTCCCTTCCATTCCGTGCCGGTGTCACCGTCCTTGATGAGCGCAGAAAATACTTCGAAACCGACGCCGGCTTCATCCCCAAAGCCCACCTGCGCCCATTGGACCGTCCTTTGACGGATCCCGTCGCGGCGGCCCAGCTGTTTTTCGGTGTGCCGTACCTCTGGGGTGGAAATTCCACGCGTGGCGTCGATTGCTCGGGTCTTATTGCCGAAGCCTTCACTGCCTGCGGGTTGGTTGTTCCCGCCGATAGTGACCTGCAAAGAGATCATTTTGGAACACGTCTCGCCCCAGACTCCACGCCCCAACGCGGAGATCTCATGTTCTGGAAGGGACATGTTGGGATCATGGTCGATGAAGACGTCATGCTGCACGCCAACGCGCATCACATGGCTTGCCGCTACGAACCGCTAGAACAAGCCAAACTCAGGATAGAGGCGCAAGGCGATGGGCAAATGATAGCCCATAAGAGGATTTCTTAGTCCACAGCGCGGATCAGTTTACGCTCCAAAACCCGCAAGACCTGACGCAGATCATTGCCGCGCTTCAAAATTCGGCCATCCATTCCCACGACAGCGTATTGCCCCTGCTTCAACCGCAGTTTCGGCCGCTTCTCGATCCGGTACAAGGGATGCTCAGCCGTACGACGAAACACCGAAAACACCGCAACCTCCCGCAAGTTGCTGATGCCGTAATCACGCCATTCACCCGCGGCGACCATACGGCCATATAGCCCCAGAATCGGTGCAAGCTCGGTTCGATGGAAGGCCACTTGCTCTTGGCCCTTTGCGACAAACGGTATGGGAGGTTGGATCGTCATTCCAAAACACTTGCTGTTTTTGCGCGGTTTAGCAACCTCTGCCACGATCATGCCCTGAAATGACCTAGTCCCTGACATTGGCGCTTCGCAACCCTGCCAGACTCCAGCATCATCTATGAAGTATAGCGAATGCTAGCTCGGGATCGCGATTTTATTTGCCCCCACCCAAGCCGTGGTTCCGAGCGCATTCGCTTAACTTCACCCACATCTTATTGCTGAAATGGTACCGCTTTCGTCTATGACGAAGTTGATCCGCTCGGCGAGGAAATCCGCTGTCACTACTGAGTCCGGCCGAATTACCCGCACAGGCCCGAGGATAAGCACCCGTTCCAGATCCGTATCAGGTTGCCCAATCAAGCCAGTATAGGCCGCAGCATTACAGGTATCCTCGCTTGCTGGTGGCAATATGGCGGTTGTCGGCGCACAAGCGACGCAAAAGAGTAGGATGGCAAGGCGTTTCATCTCTACACTATGGAAAAGATAGGGTTCCAGCTCAAGCCGTCCCAGCTGCGCGCACTAAAACAGTTGAAATTGATCGGCACTTCGCGGAACCTTTGTCGTAAGGAAGATAGGAAGGTTTTGGAATGCGGACACGTGCGGCTGTTGCTCTTGAAGCGGGCAAACCACTTGAAGTGATGGAAGTGATCCTCGACGGCCCAAAAGCGGGTGAGGTTCTTGTCGAGATCAAAGCGACGGGTATCTGTCACACGGACGAATTCACATTATCCGGCGCAGACCCCGAAGGCCTGTTCCCAGCGATCCTCGGACACGAAGGCGCAGGTGTTGTCTTGAAAGTTGGCGAGGGCGTTACATCCCTTCAGCCCGGCGATCACGTCATTCCGCTTTACACGCCAGAGTGCCGCGAATGCGACTACTGCCTGAACCCAAAGACCAACTTGTGCCAGTCGATCCGTGCGACACAAGGGCAGGGCGTTATGCCCGACGGAACGAGCCGTTTCTCCATGCTCGATGGCACACCGATCTTGCACTACATGGGCTGCTCGACGTTTTCGAACCACACGGTACTGCCTGAAATCGCGTTAGCCAAGGTGCGCCAAGACGCCCCGTTCGATAAGATTTGCTACATCGGCTGCGGTGTCACCACCGGCATCGGTGCGGTCATCAATACCGCGAAAGTCGAAATCGGTAGCCGCGCGATTGTCTTTGGCTTGGGCGGCATTGGTTTGAACGTGATCCAAGGTCTGCGCCTTGCAGGTGCGGATCAGATCGTTGGTGTCGACATCAACCCTGACAAAGTGCCAATGGCGACGAAATTCGGCATGACCGATTTTGTGAACCCAACCGAAGTTTCCGGCGATCTCGTTGGTCATCTTGTTGAGCTCACCGGTGGTGGTGGAGATTACACATTCGACGCGACTGGCAACGTTGGCGTCATGCGCACCGCGCTCGAAGCCGCCCACAAGGGATGGGGCGAAAGCATCATCATCGGTGTGGCTCCCGCAGGTGCCGAGATTAGCACCCGTCCGTTCCAATTGGTCACCGGCCGTAGCTGGCGCGGGACAGCCTTTGGCGGCGCAAGTGGCCGGACGGACGTTCCAAAAATCGTCGACTGGTACATGGACGGTAAGATCGAGATCGATCCTATGATCACCCATACGATGCCACTCGATGACATCAATAAAGGTTTTGATTTGATGCATGAGGGTAAATCAATCCGTTCTGTTGTGGTATATTGATCCAATCCGAACTTGATAAATTGGCCCGATCTTGTATCGGGCCTTTTGCTTTTTGCGGCCTCGCAGTGTCACAAGCAGGGCAGGGCGTCTACGCCTCTCAATCGGCGGAGAGCATAGAGGCTGACAATCATACCATGTTCCGCGTGGCATCGATTTCCAAAATCATCACAGCGCGAGCCTTTTTACATGCGGCTGACAAGGCAGGTTTATCTAAGCCGCTCAACGCCGACATTTCAAACCTACTGGGGTGGACAATTCGTCACCCACATCATCCCGAAACACCCATCACCATCGGAATGATCGCCTCTCACACCGCAGGGTTGAAGGACATAGACCTCAGCGAAATCCCTTGCAAATTGTCGGAGATAAACTACTCCGAATGCTTCCTACCCACCAAGCCCGGAACTTATTTCTCCTACAGCAACTTGGGCTATGTCCTGCTCGCCGCCGCAACCGAAGCGGTGTCAGGGCAGCGCTTTGATAAAGTCGCGGAGACAGCTCTCGCAAACTTTGGTATCACCGGCGGTTTCAATTGGTCCGGTGTTCCCGCAGACCGTAGAGCGAGCGCCTTGCCAACTTATCGGCGCGATGGCCCGAAATTCCTTCCACAAATCGACCAGAACGTAGCTGAAACCGGAACTCAATGGCCGCGACCCTTGCGAACCTATCAACCATTGGAGAACACTTGGGCCTTCTCCCCTCAAGGTGGATATCGCACCTCGATGGAGGGTCTACTTGCACTCGCAAAATCACTGCGTACATCAAAGGATCAAACCGCGCTCTGGTCGGCCAAAGAAACACCGGGCGACACCTTAGGTGGTGTGTTCGAACAATACGGCTTTGGTCTCCAAATCTTTGACCACCCAACCTTCTTCCCAAACCGCCTTATCGGCCACTTCGGCACCGCATATGGTTTCAAAGGCGGCGTTTGGTTCGATTGCGAAACAGAAACAGCCTTCGCTTACGCCCTAATCGGCGCAGACATCGAAGACGAAAGCGATGAATTCGGGGAGGAAGAGCTTCAAATTTTCGAAGAGATCGCTCAGCTTTGCGGCGCTTGATACCGCGCAAGGAATGTCTTCACAGCACCCTTCGCAACACGACTGGTTTCTTCCTTGGTGAATGTCTGCGACACGCTAAAGACCATCCGAGGGTGCAAATCCGCCTTACAGAGCTCCGCAAACTGATCAGACGCCAGTTGAAAATCATCAATCTCAACCTCACCGCGCTCCTGGGCAGCGTGCAAAAGCTCGATCATATGCCCCCGCATCAGCATCGGGCCGCTTTCGTAAAAGGCCTGACCGAGTTCAGGAAACCGGTCACTTTCGGCAACGCAAATCCGAAACACGCGCTGGCCGAAATCGGATGTGATGAACGCCACAAAACGGTTTGCGATCTGTAGCAACACCTCTTCCAGCGGATCATCATCCGAAGTCTCGGCCAAGATCTCCTCGGCCTGTTTCGAACATTCTGATTTCGCCACCTCCATAAACAGCAGCTTTTTGTCTGGAAAATAGCTGTAAAGTGTGGCCTTCGACACGCCCGCTTGCTTTGCAATCTCATCGACAGATGCGCCCTCAAACCCGCGCGACATAAACACATCGCGGGCTCCGGCGAGGACTTGGTCGAACTTTCGACCCTTCTTAACGGCCACTGAACCGTCTGGCATGGAGATCTCCGTTAGGTCGTGGGTTATTCTAAACCGCTCGGTTCACTTTTCGCAAGGTTCGCTTCTGGCTTCACAGGCGCGACCATTCGGGCGGCGCTCTTAAATCCAAAGATATGGCGCAGCGGCCCTAACTCTTGCGTCCCTTTTTCGACGAAGCCATTTCTAAGATAGAGGGCCTTGGCTCGCGGATTGGTATCAATGACATCTAACCGGACAGAGCGATAGCCGCGCCGCTCCGCCTCTCGCCTGACGGCATCCAAAAGCTGCGTTCCAACACCCTGACCGCGGGATTCATCGGATACAAAAATCCCGTCCATCAGAAAGCTCTTATTCTCAACATCCCTTTCAAGTAGCGCGATAAGACCCGCGCGCCAGCTTGCGCCCAACAGACCATAAACCGCCCGCATGTCGCGAAACGATCCATCGGCTAACGCGCCCTTAGGTGTTTTGAAACCCGCAATCCCCAAAAGCGTACCGTCCTCAGTATATGCCGAGATTGCATGATCCGCCCGTATGACGCGTTCAAAGAACGCTAAAGCTTTGGTCCGAGGTCCTAAAACACGCCCCAGCTTACCTCCAAAGGCGTCCCAATAAAGCTCCGCCGCGCGCCTTTGGTCTTTGGCGTCAAAGCCCGCTCTGATCTGCATTATTGAAACGTCGCGTAAGGGAGGAATTCGACCAAGTCGCCCTCATTTACCGTCATGGCTTCATGCGGCAGACGGACAAGGCCGGTGGACCAACTCAGCCCTGAAATTCGCCCCGATCCTTCGGATGGGAAGATGTGAACCCGACCCTCTTGGACGCGAGCGCGCAAATATTCCACGCGTCCGTCTTTCTTAGATTTCGAAAAATTGGCTGGCAGCGGAAACGCCGCCGGTTGCGACCATGCGCCACCCGCCAAAACCGTCAACGCAGGGTGGGCGAAAACCAGTGAACAGACCTGCGCCGCAACCGGATTTCCCGGCAGTCCAAAAACAGGAACCTCATTCCAAAGGCCAAGCGCTAAAGGCCGCCCCGGCTTTATTGCAATGCGCCACAGAGCAAAGGATCCAGTGTCTTTCAATAAGGCGGAAACATGATCCTCATCCCCGCCGGACGCGCCGCCAGAGGTCAGGATCGCGTCGCAGGTCTCGGATGCTTGATCCAAGATCTTTCGCAAAGCCTCCCGATCATCTGGCGCACGCCCCAGATCAACGGCCTCAAACCCCCAGCGACGGATATTCGCCAGCAACATCGGACGGTTTGCATCATAGATGTCCGCCTCCGACGCGGGCTCATCCGCGTTGCGCAGCTCGTCCCCCGTCGACAATACCCCGACGCGCAGGCGCTCAAAGACAGCGATCTCCGCAACACCTGCCGCTGTCAATGTACCCAGATCAGCAGATGTCAGTTTGCGACCCTTAGCAAAGATGACCTCACCGGCGGTCATATCCTCACCCGCCTTACGGGCATTGGCTCCAGCCTTCAAAGGCCCAAAAAAAGTGATTTGTACCCCGTCGCTATTCACATCCTCTTGCAAAATGACTGTGTCAACGCCCTCCGGCACAGCCGCTCCCGTCAATATCCGAAGCGCATATCCCTCTGGCACCACGCCCTCAAACGGATCACCAGCCGCTGCGCGTCCGTCAACAAGAGACAGGACGTGCGCACCCTCTGGAATCGGCCCCTTAGCCGCATAGCCATCGACCGCTGAATTAGGCGTCGGCGGATGCGACCGTTCCGCCGTTACATCCTCTGCCAAAAACAAACCGGCACATTCGGCCACGGCACGACGCTCGATAGGTTTCACCCCAGCCAAGCGGGTTTTCAGATGCGCCAAAGCGTCTGCCTCAGGCGTCCAATAGGCTCCTTGCGGCATCGCAAAACAATCGTTCCGCAGTGGCGGCGGACGCAAACTGGTTGCCTCTTTCAAAGTCGCTTCGTGACCCAACCCGAAAATCCACCCTTCCTCTGTGCGCGTCACCGCCATCATCTGCAACATCGCGGCCTCTGGCAACTGACTGATCGCCTGCGCCAACACCCGAACCTGATACCGATCCTTGATCTCTCCTTCTGGCAGTGTTGCGGCAATATGATCGGCAAGCAATGACGGCCAAACCTCTACCAAAACGGCCTCCGTCTCAGTCGGCTCCAACGGCCAAACAGACACTCGCGGCCCAAAGGCCCGACGTACCCTTTCCAGCACGGGCAGCCCCATCAGGGTTTGCGACCCAACAGATCCAGCCCCTGCCAATTGCCAGACCGTGAACGCGCCCTTCGCCAATTGCTCCGCCTGCCGCTTTTCTGGCCAACCGTGCCCTGCGCGCGCCAAACCCTTACGCGGCAAATCAGTCCAATCGGTTTTTGTTGCATTCCCCCAAAACGGCCCCACTCCTTCGCACAGCGCATTCAATTCGGAGGCCACTTCGAACCGGTTATTGGTGGTAGGCGCATCCACAATCCGCCCCTCCAACCACCGCCAAAGCGCGAACGGATTGTTTTGACCGGTGACTGCTTTCGCAAACCCTTGCGGGTAGCCAAACGGAAAATCAAACCCCGCAAACACCCGCCGACCGGCAGAAATCTCTTCTGCGATAAGTTCATGAAACCAAGGCTCAAACACCTGCCGATTGCGAAAATAAACCGGCTCCGCCACCGAGCCATCACGCGCCACACAGGCCCAAATTGCGTCCTTGGTCGGCTTCGCTCCGCGGTCATTGCCGCCGGACCAATCAACAATGACAACCGTTTCGAAGGTCATAAACCCAGATCAGTCAGGATGAAGTCCGCAATCGCCTTGGTGTCGTTCAAATCGAATAGAGGCACCGGACACTCCAACTCAAAATCCGCCGCCACCGCCCGCACGCTTTCATCCTCCGAACAAATCAAAGGGTGCCCTGTCTCTTCCCGATAGGCCTCGATCTTCGGATGGCCGTCGCGCTTATACCCTTCCACCAAGACTAGATCTACCGGAGCCAACTGCGCCAACAACTCCTGCAACGACGGCTCCGGTGCGCCTCGCAGCTCGCTCATCAGCGCCCAACGGTTGCCCGAAGACAATAAGGTTTGCGACGCCCCCGCAACCCGATGGCGATAGCTGTCCTTGCCGGGCTGATCGACGTCAAATGTATGATGCGCATGTTTCACAGTTGAAACGGACAGCCCGCGAGGCACCATCTCGACAACCAGTCGCTCCATCAGGCCCGTCTTGCCAGCGTTCTTATACCCCACAACACCATAAACGTTCATAGCATTGCCTCTGCTTGAGCCAGATCGACCGGCGTATTCACGTTGAAAAACGCGGCATCATCGGGAAATTTAGCCGTACCGGCGCCATGGGCCTGCGTCCACTGAACAACCTTGCGCAAACCGCCTTCCAAAGCGCCACGCAAATCTTCGCGCAATGCGACCGGCCAAAGCCCAAACGTCGGCTGCCGCCCGCTGGGAGAGGCGGCGAGCGCCAAACCTTGATCATTCGCCTGCAGTATCAATTGCGGCACCAGATCACAGGGGAAAAACGGTGTATCGGCTGCGACACTCACCACATGGCTCGCGCCAACCTCAGCCGCCCAATCCAGCCCAGCCAGCACTCCGCTGAGTGGGCCCGCAAACCCATCGATGCTATCCGCCCGCACCGGCAACTCGAAATCAGCGAACCGGACCGCATCGCCGTTCGCATTCAGCGCCAAAGCGGCAACCTGTGGTTCAATCCGCTCAATCACATGGCTCAAAATCGTGCTTGAACCCAAAGGCAAAAGCCCCTTGTCGCCACCGCCCATCCGCGTGGCCTGACCCCCCGCTAAAATGATCCCTACGGGTTGTTTCATCCTGCCGCTTTCCGACTCGTGCCCTTCGGCTCTTCCACCACTTTCGACAGATCAGCGTCCCGCAAAAGCCGTTCGTCTCCCGACAGGCAAGTCATACGCTTGCCCTTCATCCGCCCGATCAACGTCATCCCAACCTTTTGAGCGATCTCCACACCCCACGCCGTGAACCCTGACCGAGACACAAGCACAGGGATCCCCATCATCGCTGTCTTGATCACCATCTCTGACGTCAACCGCCCGGTGGTATAAAGCGTCTTATCCGCGCCCGAGACACCCTCAGACAGCATCCAACCAGCGACCTTATCTACCGCATTATGGCGGCCCACATCTTCCATATAGACCAGCGGGCGATCTCGCTGACACAGCACCGTGCCATGGATGGCACCGGATTTGAGGTAGAGCGACGGCGTGCGGTTGATCTTGGAAGATAACGCATAAAGGTCCGAGGTCTTCACCACCGTCTGCGGCAGCGTCACACCTTCTAACCCCTCCATCATGTCGCCAAAAACTGTCCCAACGGCGCACCCGCTGGTGCGCGTCTTCTTGCGCAACTTTTCTTCATAGGTCGTTTGGGATGCTGTCCGCACAACGACGGTCTCAAGCTCCTCATCGAAATCAACACTGGTGATCTCTTCACCATCCGCCAGCATCCGCTGATTTCGCAGGAAGCCAAGCGCCAAATATTCGGGATAGTCACCAATCGTCATTGCTGTGACGATTTCCTGACCATTCAAAAAGATCGTCAACGGGCGTTCTTCGATCACCGGCGTGGACACAGCGGCGCCAATTTCATCCGTTCCGGTGACGTCACGGGTTAGCCCCGCCCGCTCAATATCAGGCGCGATGATGTATTCGCTTATGTCCGGCAACTGCGCCAATTGTCATTCGTCTCCAACAAGGATAGGTCGATCAACAGTACCCAAGTTTCTAGGACAATCCCATGTCATCGACCACAGTGAAAACCGCCTATTGGCATGGGTTTCGCGACGGCGCCCCTTTCATTCTGATGGCAGTTCCCTTTGCGCTCCTTTTTGGCGTTATCGGAACGGAAAGCGGCCTCGCTGTCTCTCAGACGATAGCCTTTTCGATGTTGGTCATCGCAGGGGCAGCTCAATTTGCGGCCTTACAGCTGATGCTCGAAGATGCCGCCATCGGGTTCGTCGTCTTGGGCGGCGTGGTCGTAAACCTGCGGATGCTGATGTATTCTGCCTCCCTCGTCCCTTACATTGGCGCTGCACCTTTGTGGCAACGGGCCTTGATTGCCTACTTCAATTTTGACCAAACCTACGTCGCGAGCATCTCGAAATATGAGGCTGAACCAAACCTGTCGGTCGCTGCCCGCACGGCCTATTTCTTTGGCGTGGCGTCTCCCATTGTCCCGATCTGGATCGGTAGCACAGTCGTTGGCGCGCTTGTCGGCTCTGCCATTCCGGAAGAATACGGTCTGGATTTTATCGTCCCCATCATGTTCCTCGCAATGGTTGGCCCTTTGCTGAAAACGCCGGCACATATCGCCGCGGCCGTCACCTCCGTCGTGGTGGCCCTGCTTCTCGTTGGCCTACCATCGGGCACCGGCCTCCTCGTCGCGGCGATGTGCGCGATGGTTGCGGGTGTCGTGGTTGAGACACTGCAGGAGCGGTCGGCATGAGCTACTCCAATACAGAAATCTGGATCATTATCGCCGTCCTCGCGGTCTGCACCTATCTGATCCGCTTCTCGTTTCTTGGCCTGATCGGTGATCGCGCCATGCCACCCTTGGTGATGCGACTGCTTCGCTATACGCCGGTTGCTGTGCTACCTGGGATGGTGGCACCACTGGTGCTTTGGCCTATGGCGACCGGCGGCTTCTTTGATCCCGCCCGCGCCATCGCAGCATTCTGTGCCTTGGGCGGCGCTTACCTTGGCCGAAACCCACTGTGGGGGATGGTCGCGGGCGGTATCGCCTTATACGCAGGGCTGTTTCTTACTGGCCAGCTCTGATCTGAGCGTCGATCTGAACTGCAGCGATCGATTTATCGTCCGAGTCGTTTTCCCGATATTCCCGTGTTTCAACACCGGGAAGGCGCCCAAACGCGTCAGACAAGTTATTTGGAAAGAAAGTTGTCCGGATGCTCTCAAACCCGGGAAGGCGGCTGATTATGGACGATGTCGCCTGCGTGCAAAACGCCTGAGACACGGCGCCGTTGGACAACGCAAGGCCCAACGCCATCTCGGCCACTTCCGGCGAGACCACTTTCTTCTGCGAAATCACATAAAATGACGCCCGCGCGTGATAACTTGCGTAATAGGCCTCCAATCGAGGCGACATCCCAAACAACACGTCATCGCGTTCAGGGATCAGCTCCTGTTGAAACGACCCAGCCGGATCAAACATCACGCGCTGACTAGCATCAATCAACAACGACGTATGCGCCCCAGAACCGGAACGCACATTTTTCATCGTATAAAGGGTAAGCGATTTAGGTCCTGTCCCGACAAACGTTGCTTGTCGAATGACAGCGTCGGGCGCTCGGACAGATGAAACGGCACATCCCATTAGGACCGCAGCCGGCAGGCCCAACAAAAAGGCGCGCCGTTTCATTAGGCTCCGACGAGCGCCAGGAATACCAAGATAAGAAGAATGACGATCGTGGCTTTCGTCGTCATGCTGATAAAGCCTTCGAATGTCTTTTCCTGTACGGAAATATCCATTTCACCGTGCTTATGTTCGGCCATGTCTGTGGTCCCTTTTTGATCTTTGGTCCCGATTAGATGATTCAAGCGCCATTGTCACGACCCGAACGCGGGTCAGGACGTCGCATCATCCTCTCGCTCCAACGCCTCGGCTAGTTTGAACCCAATGCGATTTGGTTCCTCTTGATCCAATTCTTTCGGGCTGGCTCGTAACATCACGTTCAATTGGCTCACATGCTGCACCAATTGCGTCTTCGCCCCCGTACCGTCACGGCCATAAAAGGTGATCAAATCGGGATCGAAAAACCCAAGCCCTTCAATCTTGATCACGCCCGCATCCCCACCGGTAAAGCCCATGCCGACTTCTTGGTTGTTGTCCAATTGCTTCTCAAAATTCTGGATATAAAGGATAATCCGCTCATAGGCCCATTGCGCTGGGCTTTTTTGTTTCGGAGACTCTCGCAGCGCCGCCGGTAGTTCTCCTTGAACAGCGCGCCCTTCGGCATGTTCGCTCAAAACCTCTTGAATCGTGGGAATAACTGCATTTTCAGTTTGCTCCGCCGACGTATCAATCTGGTTCATCGGGTTATCATCATTGGTCATAAGGGCACCGCCGTGGTTTCTTTGATGTCCTCCATAACGAAACTTGCCGACATATCCGATACAGAAATGCGTGAAGTCAGACGCCGGTAGAAATCGTCATAGGCCGGCATATCCGCCAATCGCACCCTTAACACGTAGTCAAGATCACCGGTCATGCGCTGGGCGCCAACAACTTCGGGCATTGCCGCAAGCACAGCCTGAAAATCACGAATCCAATCTGCGTCGTGTTTGCTGGTCTTAATCAGCACCAAAGCCGTCAGAGGAACACCAACTTTCACCGCATCAACCAAGGCGACGCGTCCTTTGATGATCCCCTCGGCCTCCATCGTCTTAATCCTGCGCCAACAAGCATTCCGCGACAAGGCGACCCTTTCGCTGATGTCGTCCACAGACAGGGAAGCATCATTTTGAAGGACCTTCAGGATATTACGGTCTATTTCGTCTATTTCATGGCTCATAAATGAGAAAATATCCCAAATTAGTCGCTAAAGAAAGTGAATTTGGGACAAAAAATCAAATGCGAGTGGCTATCTATTTTGACAAGGACGAGAAATTCTATTGGAAAGGACATCACAATGGCGACTTCAACACTTCAGAAGCTGTTTACAGAACATCCTGCCTCGGTTGATGAAACCTATTTCGAGCATATGCGCTTTGCATCCAGCTTTGCGTTCTGGCTGTTTGTTGCCGCAGGTGCCGCTCTGGTACATGCCGTCGTACCAGCCCTATGCGAAAGCACCGCAAGCCGGATCATCACGCGGCTGCACAACAGCATGACCAACCGTCACTAGATGTGTAGGATCGCTGCTTATAGCGGTCCGGCGCGGCCGCTTGAGGACATCATCGTCAAGCCATCTCATTCGCTTCTGACGCAGAGTCAGCACGCTGAGGAGGCAAAACTCGCCGTCAACGGCGATGGATTTGGTGTGAGTTGGTATCGGCGCGACGACCCTATTCCCGGCGTTTACCGCGATGTCATGCCTGCATGGTCTGACAGCAATCTGACCAGTCTAAGCAGGATGGTGTCATCACACCTTTTCATAGCGCATGTCAGAGCTTCAACAGCGGGCGCGACAAGTCGCGAAAACTGCCATCCGTTTGTCTACAAAAACTGGTCTTTTTGCCACAACGGTCAGGTCCCGCATATCGACCGAGTTAGGCGGCGGCTAGAGGCTGCGCTGCCTGACGAACTTTATCACACGCGGCGGGGAACGACCGACAGCGAGCTCATTTTCCTGACTCTGCTTCGGCATGGCTTGACGCAGAATGTCGATAGCGCATGGGCAAAGACTTTGGACGATTTCCAACCTCAACAAGATGAAAAACCGGTGCGAATGACGTGCATCTTTTCTGACGGAGTTGCACTTTTCGCCATGCGTTATGCATCTGACGGCAAGTGTCCGACACTCTATACGTCGGCTTGGGAGGGCGGCACCTTGATAGCGTCTGAACCACTCAATGGAGATGCCAAGGTTTGGTCCTCAGTCCCAACAGACCGCGTGATCAAATTCAGTTCGAATGAATTTGTAGGAGCTTAAAGACGACGAAACGCGTAAGCGCCTTCGTCGGTTAGGGTCCGACTCGCCAAACCCGTCTGATGCAAATGGTTCAAATGGCCCACAGCCTCAACCAAAGCCAACCCATATTCGCCGCTCCCAATCTTACGCTTAAAGAGCGGCTGAAAGCATTCGCCTGCCGTTTTCGGTGTGTCTAGAAATGCCAAAAGCCGATCCAGCGCCTCGTGATGGTTCGTGATCATTTGCTCCAATCGCTTAGGTAGACCGAAATACGGAACCTTATGACCAGCCAGTATGAATTGCTCATTGGTCGCGTAAGGCTGAAACTTCTCGCAACTCTCAATCCAATCCTTCACCGGATCAGCCTCCGGCTCTGTTGGATAAACTCCAAGGTTCGGACTGATCGACAACAGCAGTTGATCGCCCCCGACAACCACATCGCCAGACCGGCTCCATAGGGTCAGATGCTCCGGCGCATGGCCATTGCCGATCCGAATGTCCCACTCACGCCCACCAAATCGGATCGTGTCCCCTTCGGCCAAGCGGGTGTAGCCTTGCGGCAAAGGAACTACACAATCGGCAAAGTTAAATGGGCGTTCCGCCTGTCGCTTCTCCAGAATCGCGGCGTCCATGCCTGCACGTTGATAAAAGGCGATAGCCTCAGGCGAGGGCACCTCTTGTACATCCAAGGTCAGCATCCGCGCCATCAACCAACCAGTGCGCGGCATGCACAGCTCTGCGCCCATCTCGATGAACCAGCCTGCAAGGCCAACATGGTCAGGGTGATGATGCGTGACGATCAGGCGTCGAATAGGCTTTCCACCCAAAGGTCCGGCCACCAGCTGTTCCCAAATCGCGCGCGACCGTTTCGAGGCAAAGCCTGTATCAACGATCGTCCACCCGTCTGGATCATCAAAAGCAAAGACATTCACATGATCCAATGCCATCGGCAAAGGCAGGCGCATCCACAAAACACCATCGGCAACCTCAATCGCCTCACCCTCAGCGGGAGGCACCTCAAATGGTGTTTTGATCATGCAGCAAGATCGTCCGGTGTCAGGGCCATTACATCGTTACCGCCTTCGCGCACTTGGGCAAGCAGCCCAGCATGCTCTGGCAGCAACCGTTTGATGTAGAATGTTGCCAGACGCAAGCGCGCCTCATCCCCCAACAATGCTGTCTTCAAATGCGCATGCGCCCCCAAAACCCGCGCAAAGGCCCGCAGGTAAGGAACAGCACCCGCAAAGCGATCGGTCATCTCTTGCGCAACCAACCACTCGGTTGTTTCGCGCAGACTCTCTGCCGCACCCCAAACGGCTTCGGCGAGCTCGGGATGCGAGGCTTTCGCCGCCTCTGCATTGCCTTCAATTTCTTCGATCAAAGCAAAAGCCGCTTCGCCGCCATCCATCATCTTACGCGCGACCAAATCCATCGCTTGAATGCCGTTGGTGCCTTCGTAGATCGCGGTCACACGCACATCGCGCGAATACTGTGCGGCACCTGTCTCTTCGATAAAGCCCATGCCGCCGTGCACTTGCACGCCCTTTGCGGACACGTCGATCCCAACATCGGTGCCAAAAGCCTTACAGATCGGCGTTAACAAGGCCGCGCGCGAAGCCCAGCCCGCATCCTCTGTCGCAGTCGCCATATCTATCGCCACCGCATTCATCAGCGCGATCGAACGCGCCGCATATACATCCGCTTTCATCTCCGCCAGCATCCGGCGCACATCCGCATGTTCGATGATCGTGCCAGTCCCGGGCGCTTTGCCTTGCTTTCGGTCCTGTGCATAGCCAAGAGCGTGTTGATATGCGCCCTCGGCTGAGCCAATCCCCTGAACACCCACGCCCAAACGCGCATTGTTCATCATGGTGAACATTGCAGCCATACCGCCATGCTCTGGCCCCACGAGCCAACCACGCGCGCCGTCATATTCCATCACAGCGGTTGGGGAACCATGTAGGCCCATCTTATGTTCAAGGCTCACAACCCGCAGACTGTTGCGTTCGCCAAGGTTGCCCTCTGCATCGGGAATGAACTTTGGAACCATGAAGAGGCTGATGCCCTTGGTCCCGGGAACACCATCCGGCAGACGGGCCAACACAAGGTGGCAGACGTTTTCGGTAAAGTCATTGTCTGCCCAGCTGATGTAGATCTTCTGCCCTGAAATCGCGTAAGAGCCGTCGCCATTCGGTTCCGCCTTCGACCGCAAGGCGCCGACGTCTGATCCGGCCTGAGGTTCTGTCAGGTTCATCGTGCCACACCACTCGCCAGAGATCAGCTTGGGTACATAGAGATCACGGATCTCATCACTCGCATGATGCTCCAACGCCTCGATCTGGCCTTGGGTCATCAGCGGGTTCAGCTGCAAGGACAGACACGCGCTCGACATCATCTCATTTACCGCTGTGGTCAACGTCATTGGCAATCCCAAACCGCCATTCTCAGGCGCGGCGGACATGCCAATCCAGCCACCTTCAGCAATAGCGGCATAGCCATCTGCAAAACCGGGTGAGGTCCGCACAACGCCATTTTCCAAATGTGCCGGATGCAAATCACCATTTCGCTGCAAAGGCGCAAGAATTTCTTCGCTCATCTTTGCTGCTTCGGTCAGGATCGCATCAACCATATCGCTGGTGGCTTCCGAAAAGCGCTCGGTCTCGGACACTTGACTGAACCCAACAACGTTTTCCATCAAAAAGCGGAAGTCATTTGTAGGCGCGCGATAAGGCATCTGGTCTCTCCAACGATTCTGGCATGTATTGGCAATTGCGTTGCCGAAATATATGCATCCGAAAACGAGGGTAAGGTTAGCTTTACCTAGGGTCACATCAATCGAAACGCAGCGTCATGACATCCAAAAAAACGCAAATGCTGGGCACCACCCCTCAGGATATCGCGCAGGCTGCGTCTATCTTGAGTGCCGGTGGCCTCATCGCGTTTCCAACAGAAACGGTCTATGGCCTGGGCGCCGACGCTCGCGACGACACGGCGGTCGCCCAGATTTACGCAGCGAAAGGCCGTCCTAGTTTTAACCCGTTGATCGCCCATGTCGCCGATGCTGAAACCGCCGAACGCTATGTCGCATACAACGACGTCGCGCTGCGTCTGGCACAAGCTTTCTGGCCCGGCGCGTTGACACTTGTTCTGCCTTTGAAACCTGAGGCAAAGATTTCAAAACTGGTCACAGCTGGCCTAGAAACGCTCGCGATTCGTATCCCCGATCATCCAGTTGGGCAGACGCTTCTCAAGGCCGCAGACATGCCGATCGCTGCCCCATCTGCCAATCCTTCTGGCCGCGTCAGCCCTACGACAGCGGATCACGTACTGGCTGGCCTAACCGGCAAAATCGACGCTGTGATCGACGGTGGAGCCTGCCCCGTAGGATTGGAATCGACGATCATTTCATGCGTAGGCACACCGAAACTGCTCCGCGCCGGAGGCGTACTGTTAGAAGCGATAGAAGCGTGTCTGGGCATCGTATTGCAAAAAGAAGAAGATGCCGAAACGCCGACGGCCCCCGGCCAACTTGCGTCCCACTATGCACCGCTTGGCGAAGTCCGCTTAAACGCTGAATCCCTAGAAGCCAATGAAACTCTCTTGGGATTTGGGCCCGTCGAAGCGGACTACAATCTGTCCCGCGCTGGCGATTTAACCGAAGCCGCAGCCAACCTTTTTGACTGCTTGCATCAACTTGATCGGGCAGGGGTCACAAAAATCGCCGTGTCGCCCATTCCGCAAACTGGCCTTGGCGCTGCGATCAACGACCGACTAAAACGCGCCGCCGCCCCAAGGCCCTAACCATAGAGTAGCCCCCCGGATCGCTTGCGATCCGGTTCGCGCACGACCCCGCCCCACAAGGCGGGCGCGAAATGGTGAGGTCAGAATAATTTGAACCCACTGCGTTTAGCGGCGACTCCGGCGCAAATACCAAGCCGCCCTCGGGGTCGTGCGCGAACCTGCCGTGACAACTTCATTCCTGAGTCGCTAGCCTGCGTTCTGACGCTCCACATAAGCGCGTAACTCTTCCGCCTCTTGCCGCGCATCCCGCAAGCCATCCATCGCGGCCCGCAACTCTGCCTCTGTCTGAGACAGTTGATTGGTCATCTCGGCTTCGCGCTGCTGCATGTAGGTAATCGCCTGATCGCGCGTTTCTTCCGCCTCATGCAAAGCTTGCGCCATGCGATCCAATTCACCAATCTCGGCTTTCGTCACACGCGTGAATCGATTGACCAGCCAACTCGCAAACCAACCCAAAGCGAAAGCAACAAATAGAATGACCGCAGTTGCAATGATGAATTCGGTTCTATTCACGTTGTCGTCCTATTCGCTCGTGTCTTCGTCATCTTGGGCTTCAGCATCGTCTGCCGCAGCTTCGCTCTCTTCAGCATCTTCAGGAAGGTCAGCTTCAATCTGCTCTAGAGCTGTTTCTTCCTCTCCCGCACTTTCGGGCACGATCAAGCTGAACTCAATACGTCGATTGGCCTCTCGACCCTCTTCAGTGTCATTGTCGGCTATCGGGTTTTCTTCGCCAAAGCCTACAGCCGTAAACGTTCCCGTAGGAATCCGCCGTTGCAACAAGGCCTCAAGCACAGATCGCGCGCGATCTTGCGAAAGCTGCAAGTTCATGGTCTCGCGCCCCTGACTATCCGTATAGCCCGCAATTTGTAACGGGAGCTCTGCGCAGGATTTCAGGATCTTAGCGATTTCGTCGATCACGCCTAAGGTGTCGGCTGAGATATTCGCAGAACTCGGTTCAAACAAAATCTTACGGTTTGCTGTCGCTTCTTGAATGTCCGCCACGCACTCCTCCGGCGTTGGAAGACCTGCGATTGGGTCCAGTTCCTCAACATATGTCACGTCAATCTGAACATCCGCAGTCGGCCCCAACTTATCGATCATAAGCCGTGTAATGTCGGCGCTGGCATTTGGATTGCCAGTGTTACCTCGAACAATCACCGTCGTCGGTTCAACGGTCACACCACCATTTGAAAGCTCCGATAGCGCTTCGATCCCTGCCAAGACACGGACAGACCAACCATCAGGCAAATCGTCAGAGACACGTGTGCCCATTGTCAAATTCCGCTGCCCAAACCGCGCCGAAGCATAGTTGGCGGCAACTGTATTGCTGATGTCGCTGTCTACTCGCCCGCGCAATTGGACAGAGCCTTCGGGGCTCAACGTCGCCGTAAACTGTGGCGGCCCATCTTCACCCTCTTCAACAACGATGGGCAATTCTGCCGTCACGGCAAAAGCAGCGGGCAATGCGTTTTCTAGTTCGCCAATCACGTTGTCGAAGGTCGACTGTTCCGTTCCTTCTGCGGCTACGATGGAAATGTCGCCGTCAGAAACCGTTACGGTGCCGCCGCCCAAATCGCCAACCGCACGGATCGCCAGTTCAACCGCTTCTCCCCATTGACGAGACGGTGACCCCAACGCTTGGACACAGTTTGATCTTTCCGCAAATCCCAATTCAGAAGCCGCCGCCAAAATTCGACGTTCTGCCTCCGGCGTATCAACAGCACAAGCCGTCAGCTGCGCTCCGTCTTCGGTCAAACTGAACCGCGTTGTGAAGGGGGCAATGACCGGTCTCGGGGCGCTGATTGCAACCGCCAGAGAAACCCCCTCTGGCGCATTCCGTGCCAGCGACGTCTCCAGCCGAGCCTTCTCTTCTCGGCTATCTGAAATCGCATCTACCGAAACCCGCTTCGATGTCACCGAAATCTTACAACGGGGCAATTCGTCCAAGGCCCGAACCGCGTAGTCGACCGCGCTGTCCCAATTCTCTGGCACAGGATAATCCGCCGTCTCCAAAAGATCGGTAACCGGTTGCCCATCTGCTAAGCGTTCAATGCGCCGCTGCAACGCTTCGCGGTCAGTTTCTTCTGGGATCAATCCAATCAAGGAAATCCCGCTATCATTCCGCAAAATCTCAATTGCAAATTCAGGTGCATCAATTCCACCGCTGTCCGTCACGGTCATGTTGTCGATCACACGGCTGGCGTCGACTATCCGGCCAGCTGATGAAATTGCACGGAACCTCGACGCCTCTGTCGGCGCTTCACCTTCAAGGATGACTTGCAATCCGTCCCCGAGAACGGTCGCCCATTCATAGTTCCGGTCGATCAAGTCTTCTTGAACCGCCAAAACCGACCGGCTCTCAACCACATTCACGGCAGCACGGGCGGCAAGAACAGACAACAAGGCCGCAACAACAAAAACACCGGCTCGATATAGGATGGCTGACAGTTGCATTAAGACTCACATTACTTCGCCGAAGGTGTTTACGCGCCAATCCGACGCGGATCAATCAAAGGAACCATGCGGCAGCAAAAAACGGCAAGGGAAGTAACCCAGCGTTCCGATTAGATCTGAAGATTTTCAAAAGGCCCTCGCCATCCTTCGGGTCAAATTGGGCCAATTGCCAAGTCAGATGCCACCCCAACGCCCAAGGCCCGCCTAGCGCCACAAGTAAAGCCAGGATCGAGCGATCCTGCGCCGCAAAAAGAACCGCAAGCCCCATCAAGCACACGGTGGCAGTCAAAAATCCGCGCAACCAGACACGAGATTTCTCTCCGAACAAACGCGCGGTCGATTTGATCCCGATCAACGCATCATCTTCTGCGTCCTGATGCGCATAAATCGTGTCATAAAACAACGTCCACGCGATCCCCGCCGCATAAAGGATCACAGGTGCGACGCCCAAACGATCCGTATGCGCCGCCCACGCCAGCAAGGCCCCCCAGTTGAAAGCGATGCCTAAAAACACCTGCGGCCACCACGTGAACCGCTTGGCAAAGGGGTAGATCAACACCGGAACCAAGGCGATCACGCCAAGGAAAATCGCCGTGTCGTAAAAGGTAATTAGGATGAAGAACGCCAGCAGCGCCTGCACGGCCATCCAAATCACCGCACCACGCACCGAAACCTGCCCTGATGGAATCGGACGCGACCGCGTGCGCTCAACAGACCCATCAAAATCGCGGTCAGTGATGTCATTCCACGTACAGCCCGCGCCGCGCATCAAAAACGCACCAATGCCGCAGCCTACAATTGTCCAGATGTCATGTGTCCCGAAACGCCCTGTGCTCAGACAGGCCAAGGCCAACCCCCACAGGCAGGGAACAAACAAAAGCCATGTCCCAATTGGACGATCAGCCCGCGACAGCCGCAGATAGGGCCGCGACATCGCAGGTGCCATCGTATCCACCCAATTTCCGGTGCTATCAGCGACGGTTCCGTCTGGCGTCTCAAGCGGCTCGGTCATAAGGTTCGGTCCATGGCATCAAAGGTTCGTCTTTATGTAGATCACCCATTGGGGGAAGGGCAAACGGTTCCGTTGGGTCGGGATCAAGCCAACTACCTATTTGCGGTCATGCGCTTGCCGGTGGGTACAGTCTTGTCGTTGATCAATGGGCGCGACGGCGAATGGGATGCCGAAGTGGTTGAGGCCAACAAACGGGCAGGGGTGCTGCGGTGCCTTGCGCAAACCCGCCCACTCCAACTGCCGCCCGATGTTTGGCTCCTCTTCGCGCCGATCAAGAAAGAGCGCACAGCCTTCATCGTCGAAAAGGCAACCGAACTGGGCGCTGCTAAAATCATCCCTGTTCAAACTGACTTCACCCAAAGCGCCAACCGCGCGCGACAAGACAAACTGCAAGCCCACGCGGTGGAAGCGACGGAGCAATGCGGCGGCACCTTCGTGCCAGAAGTTGAGCCGCTCCGAACGCTTGCCAATATGCTCGCCGATTGGCCATCCGACCGTCACCTCCTCTTCTGCGATGAAACACTGCTGGAGGACCCGCATGAAATGGCTGACCTACAGGACGGCCCGTGGGCCATCGTCATCGGCCCCGAAGGTGGGTTTTCCAACACCGAACGCGAAGCCCTACGTAACCACAGGCAAAGTCACCCGATCAGCCTCGGCCCCCGCATCTTGCGCGCCGACACCGCAGCCGTCGCGGCTCTAACGCTTTGGCAGCGTGAGAAGGGGGATTGGGCGTGAGGCTCGCCGAAAATAGAGACCTCGACCGCGTTAAAAACTTCCTTGAAGCGCACCTCACAACGTCAATGTTTCCGCTCTCCAATTTGGAGACATACGGCACCGAAGGTCACGATCTCTCTGTTCAATTCTGGCTGCATGAAGAAGCAGGCGAGATCACGGATATTCTCACAATCACCCAGGCTGGTATGGTCTTCCCGCAGATTCACACACTTCCAATGACGGAAACGACCGAAGTGGTAAGCGATCGAACCATCATTGGCGTTATAGGTGAAGCGAAACAGGTCGAAACGTTTCAAGCAGAATTCACGCCGACCGCGCCAACCAAACTTGACGCCGTCGAACCGCATTTTGGCCTTTCATTAGAGCAAATGCAGATGCCAGACACCCAAGACATGACACTACAACCGCTTGAAGACGCCGACCGCGATCTGATGATTGAATGGCGCCGCCTCTACGAACTCGAAGCGCTGAATGAAACGCCAGAAAAAGCGTTGGAAATCGCCACTAAAGATGTCGAACGCTACATCGAACGCGACAGCCACCGCGTCCTCTATCACAACGGCACACCCGTGTGCACCACGGGCTTTAACGCCACCTACAAAACTTGCCTCCAAATCGGCGGCGTCTTCGCTCCGCCCGATCTGCGCAACAAAGGATACGCCCCTGCCGCCGTCGCCCTGCACCTGAAGGAAGCGCAAGCCAAAGGCGCCGACACAGCGATCCTCTTCTCCGCTAGCGAAGCGGCGGCCCGTGCTTATATGTCTTTAGGGTTCCGCCAAATCGGCGAATTTACCCTAATGATTTTTGATGAGCCGACGGTGATCCATGTCTGAATTCCTTCGTCCTGAAGCGCGCGCAACCCTCTGGCGCTTTCGCGACGTCATCGGCGCAGTAATCATGATCATGGTGGGGCTGTGGTGGTCGGCCACTTTCTACAGCCCTGTACGCTGGATCGGTTGGGCCATCATAGGCCTCGGCGCAGTCTGGGCTTTGGCAGCCTTTCAACGCCTCCGCTTTGCCCAAGATGGTGAGGGCCCTGGTGTCGTGAAAGTCGTCGAACGCCGGCTCGCCTATTTCGGCCCGCTCACCGGCGGCGTGATGGAGATGGACGACGCAGCGAAGTTAGAGCTTGAACCCCAAGCCTATCCCGCCGCGCATTGGGTGCTGACCTCCCTCACTGGCGACCGGCTCGAAATCCCCGTGAACGCTGAAGGCGCGGACGTTCTGTTTGACCTTTTCGCGAGCCTCCCCGGTATCGAAACCAGTAAAATGCTCGCCACCCTCAACGACACACCTGATCAGCGAGTTGTGATCTGGCAGCTCACCAAACCTCTCTTGCATTGATCTTCGGTTTCGGTCACGAAACAACTCTGACAAGCCAGAATATGGAGCCACAACATGTCTATTCCTCAGTCCGGCGGTGGCCCCATCGAACACCACGATCAACTGGCGCAATTGCTCTCCGATGGGTGCAAGCCAAAGGACCAATGGCGCATCGGGACGGAGCATGAAAAATTCGGCTATTGCCAGGACACCCACCAGCCGCTGCCTTATGAAGGCGAACGCTCTATTGTCGCCGTTCTGACGGGCTTGAAAGACCGTTTCGGCTGGGCTCCGATCGAAGAAGACGGCAAACTGATCGGCCTGAAAAAAGATGGCGCCAACGTGTCCTTGGAACCCGGCGGCGCACTTGAACTCAGCGGTGCCCCTTTGGAAACCATCCACCAAACCTGTGATGAGGTGAACACCCACCTTGCCGAGGTGAAAGAGGTCTCCGACGAAATTGGCGTGAAATTCATTGGCCTTGGGGCCGCCCCAGAGTGGACGCATGAGGAAATGCCCCTCATGCCCAAAGGCCGCTACAAGCTGATGAACAACTACATGGAAAAGGTCGGCACCATGGGCACCGCCATGATGCGCCGCACCTGCACCGTGCAAGTGAACCTCGATTTCGCATCCGAAGCCGACATGGTCCAAAAGCTCCGCGTGTCATTGGCCCTGCAACCCGTTGCGGCGGCTCTGTTCGCCAACTCGCCGTTCTTTGAAGGCAAAGTGAACGGTCACAAATCATGGCGCTCCCGCATTTGGCGCGATCTCGACGCAGATCGCACCGGCATGTTGCCCTTTGTGTTCGAGGACGGGTTCGGGTTTGAGGCGTGGGTGCAATACGTGCTCGATGTGCCGATGTATTTCGTCTACCGCGACGGCAAATTTATCGACGCGCTGGGCATGTCCTTTCGCGATTTCCTCAAAGGCGAACTGCCCGCCATGCCGGGTGAAAAGCCGTTGCTCTCCGATTGGGCGGATCATCTGACAACGGTGTTCCCAGAGGCGCGGATCAAACAATTCATCGAACAACGCGGCGCTGACGGCGGCCCATGGCGCAGGCTTTGCGCGCTGCCAGCGTTTTGGGTCGGTCTGCTCTATGACCAAGAGGCGCTCGATGCCGCTTGGGATCTTTGCAAGGGCTGGACGGCAGAACAACGCGAGGCTTTGCGTGTCGCGGCTTCCGTTGACGGTCTGCAAGCCAAGGTCGATGGCATCAACATGCACGATCTCGCGCGCGAAGTGGTTCGCATCTCCGAACTCGGCCTCAAGAACCGCGCCATGCTGGGGGCAGGAGGTTTGGTGCCGGATGAGACGCATTTCCTCAATGCGCTGAAAGAGTCCATCGAAACTGGAATGACGCCCGCGGACGAGTTGTTGTCCAAATATCACGGCGAATGGGGCGGCGATCTGAGCCGGATTTACAGCGAATACAGTTACTGACCAAATTCTCTCAGCCTAGGGAGGATTTTAGGATGAGAGATTTTTTCATAAACGCATTGGAAAGAGTAATCGGTGTTCTGGTCGTGCTGATGTCAATTGGTGTCGTTATCGCCGCAGGTGGAGCGATGATTGGCGGTGTCACAACCGTTGATGGTACCGTCGTAGGTGGCGGGATTATTCCCGGACTTCTGGTGCTGCTTTTTGGGTCACTCTATGTGATCTTGATGGCTGGATTTATGTATCTGGGCCCCGGCATTTACCAGAATACGCGCCGTATGGCCGAAACGATGGATCGCATGGCTCAAAAAGGCATTTAGTCGCTCAAACGCTTTGAAGGCGGACGGAGGCTGGATCAATTCCCAGCACAAACAACGTCACCTTCGCACTCGACATCTCACAGGGAAAGAGCTCTGTCTGAGCCTTTAACCGATAGATATTGAAGCTAATATAGTCGCTGCCATCGAGCGCCTCAGCGACCAGTTTCCCTCCACGCCCGCCAACGATCGAAGATTTGCTGACGATATAAACGCGACCAAGCGAATGCGCCCGAAACGTCCTCACGGGAAGGCTCTCGAACTTCTCCAGAAATGCAGCGTCAGCAACGGCCAAACTGCTTATTTCGCCCCAATCTTCGTTTCTTCACCGCGCTTGAGCCGCTGAATATTCTGCCAATGCCGAACGTAGATCAAACCGCCCAGAGTAACGCCGAGATAGAAGGCATATCCCTCTTGCACATACAACATCACAAGCGGCGTCCACCCCGCTGTCAACAGCGCGGCCAGCGACGAATACCGCGAAATCGCAGCCGTCGTCAGCCAGATCGCACAGGCCACAAGTCCAGAGATCGGTGCAATCACGAGGATGATCCCGAAGTACGTGGCAACCCCCTTACCACCCTTGAAGCCCAGCCAAACCGGAAAGCAATGGCCAATGAACGCTGCCAAAGCCGCAACCTGTGCCGCATCATCGCCCGCAAAAAACCGCGCGAGCAGGATCGCCACAATGGCCTTTCCGGCATCAAAAAGCAGCGTCAGCGCGGCGGCTTTCTTGCTGCCCGTCCGCAGCACATTGGTCGCCCCGATATTCCCTGAACCAATCTCGCGCAGGTTTCCCAAACCCATGACACGGGCCAAAATGATCCCGCTGGGGATCGAGCCGAGCAAATACCCGATGACAGCCCAAAGGGCCAAAACCAGTGGCGTCGATTCAATGAATGGCATCAGTCACATTCCGTCCAGCAACCCAAGTGCTGATCACCTTGCCCTGCATCCGCGCCCCATCAAAGGGGGTATTTTTGGATTTTGACTTGAGCGTCGTGCGATCCAACACAAACGGCGCGTCCGGATCAAAGACGATCAGATCAGCGGGCGCCCCCGGTAACAAACGACCTGCCTCCAACCCCAACCGCCGCGCAGGGTTCAAAGACAACGCACGGAACAACCGCGGCAGATCAATCTGATCGTTGTGATAAAGCCGCAAAGCCGCCGGCAACAAAGTCTCCAAGCCCACCGCCCCGCTCGCTGCCTCTTCATAGGGCAACCGCTTGCTCTCTTCGTCCTGCGGCGTGTGCATCGAACAAATGATGTCGATCAACCCGTCTGCGACCGCTTGAATGACCGCCTGCCGATCATCCTCTGACCGAAGCGGCGGCTTGAGCTTAAAGAACGTCCGATAATCGGCCACATCAAATTCGTTCAGCGTCAAATGATGGACACCGATACCGGCCGTAATGTCCAACCCATTGCGCTTTGCCCGCTCCAACGCGGGCAATGCCCGCGCCGTGGTTATCTGATCAACGTGATACTTGGCGCCCGTCATCTCCAACAAGCTGATGTCGCGATCAAGGCCCATCCGCTCCGCCATCGCAGACACCGACGGCAACCCGCGCAAAGTCGCAAACTTGCCAGAGGTCACCGCCGCCCCATTCGACAAAACCGGTTCTTGCACATGGCCAATGACCAAGGCGCCCAATGACTTTGCATAGGTCAAGGCGCGACTATAAACCTTCGTATCCGTCACCACGCGGTCGCAGTCGGTAAAGGCCGCAGCGCCCGCGTCTTGCAGAAACCCGATCTCCGTCATTTCCCGCCCGTCGCGGCCCTTGGTTAAAGCCGCCATTGGCAGAACATGCACCGGCGCATCTTCATTCGCACGGCTGGCAACAAACTCTAGTGTCTCCGGCGTATCAATCGCGGGCAGCGTATCGGGCCGCGTCACAATCGTCGTGACCCCGCCAGCCACAGCCGCCATACCCGCCGAGCGAAAGCTCTCTTTGTGCCGTTCGCCTGGTTCGCTAACCTTCACACCAATATCGATGATCCCGGGGGCGAGGCACTTGCCTTTGCAATCGAAAACCTCGGCGTCGGTCGTATCTGGAGTGGCTTCCAAAACCTCAACGATATGGCCGTCCTCGACGACCAAGCACCCAGGCTGATCCGTAAGCGCAACAGGGTCGATGATCCGTGCATTTGTGAAAACGGTGCGAGTCATTCCTGCCAACCTCGATCAATTGCGTTGTAGACCTTCATCATCCGCCCACCCAAACCATCAGCGCCACCAGCGCGAACATCACCAAAAGCGCGACCATCGCCACCATACCGCCGATCCGCGCATCGGATTTGGGAGCCTTTCCAGAGCCGTCAGTCACAACCCCCTGCGCCGCCTCGCTTTCAAGGCTAGCTGCCACTGTCATCCGCGCCCCACGGCCCAAGGTTGTGACGTACCGCACACCCTCGGCGGGGACCAAAGTGATCTCCGCCCCCTCATGCCCTCGTGACATGATCAAAACCACAACCCCTTCAAGAGCCGTCAGGGCAGCCACATCCGCATCGTCCGGCTCAACATCATAACCTTCGGATAAATAGTCGAGCAGCGACATCTCTTCCAAAACATCGAGATCGATCACGTCGACAAAATCGGTGTTCAAAGGCGCACTGCCAAACGTGGCGACCAACGCCTCGATCTTAATCTCCAACAGGCCATCGGCAGGGGAGGCAACGGAAAACACTCTGATCTTGCCGTGATCCGTATCGGGGATGGTCAGCGTCATACCATCACACCTGTCTCTGCCCTAGACGCGCGCAAGTTTCGCGCCAGCAAGTCCATCGCAGCCATGCGCACGGCGACACCCATTTCGACCTGCGTTTGGATTACAGACCGGTTGATATCATCGGCGATCGTCCCGTCGATCTCCACGCCGCGGTTCATTGGACCGGGGTGCATCACAATCGCGTCGTCCTTGGCATGACTCAGCTTCGTCGCATCCAATCCGTAGCGGTGGAAATATTCGCGCTCCGACGGAATGAACCCGCCGTCCATCCGTTCCCGCTGGAGGCGCAGCATCATCACCACATCGACGTCTTTCAGGCCCTCTTCCATCGAGTCAAAGACTTCGACGCCCAATTCTCCAATCTGACTTGGCATCAAAGTCGGCGGACCAATCAGACGCACGCGGTTTTCCATCTTACCCAAGAGGATGATATTCGACCGCGCCACGCGGCTGTGCGCAATATCCCCGCAGATCGCCACGCTCAACCGATGGAGCCGCCCCTTGCGGCGACGAATTGTCAAAGCATCCAAAAGCGCCTGCGTCGGATGCTCATGCTTACCATCGCCAGCGTTCAAAACAGCCGCGTTAACCTTTTGCGACAGCAGGTCCACCGCGCCCGAATGCGGATGGCGCACCACCAGCAAATCCGGATGCATTGCGTTCAGCGTCAGTGCTGTATCAATCAGCGTCTCGCCCTTTTTGATCGAACTGGCCTGCATCGCCATGTTCATCACATCGGCACCCAGTCGTTTGCCTGCCAGCTCAAAGCTCGCTTGCGTGCGGGTGGAGTTCTCAAAAAACATGTTGATCTGCGTCATCCCCGCCAGAACATTGCGATGCGCAATATCCGTAGGTCGATCCGCATATTGATCGGCCAAATCAAGGAGAGTGGAAATGTCGGAAGGGTTGAGATGCTCAATGCCGAGAAGATGCTTGGCGCCGAAACTCATATCTCACCTCTGTTTTGCTGACGGGCCTTATAGGCAGGCAATCTTGGGCGGGCAAGCGTTTCGGGCTGCACATCGAGACGAATCTGCCTATCTTGCGGCTCATGGAATCGGGCAACACCTATTGGAACGATCGCGCGCTGCTGGAATGGCAGATCGAACTTGGCGCTGATGAGGCGATTGGCGATACGCCAATCAACCGCTATGAGCTTGATCCGGCACCTGCGCCGAAAGCCGAAAAGTCAGCTGCGGTTCCGACCCAGACTGCGCAACCTACCACAGCAGAGCCCGTGGCCGAAGCCAAAGCAACCGCCAAAGCTGCCGCCACCCTCGAAGATCTCGCCACCGCCATGGCCGCCTTCAACCACTGCGACCTCAAGCGCGGTGCTCGCAACTTTGTGTTCTCCGATGGGCGGCCCGATGCCCGTGTGATGATCGTAGGCGAAGCGCCGGGCCGGCAAGAGGACCAGATCGGCAAACCCTTCGTAGGACAGGCCGGGCAACTGCTCGACAAAATGCTCGCCGCCATCGACCTCGACCGGCGCTCGGATCAGCCAGAAAACGCCGTCTACATCACCAACGTCCTGCCCTGGCGCCCGCCGCAAAATCGCACGCCGGATGCGGCAGAAATCGCGATGCTTTTGCCGTTCCTCGAACGCCACATCGCGCTCGCTAACCCCGACGTGCTTATCCTGATGGGCAACACCCCGTGCCAAGCGCTGCTGGGCCGCGCAGGCATCACCCGTATCCGCGGGACATGGACCGAAGTCCTCGGCCGCCCAACTTTCCCAATGTTCCATCCGGCCTACCTTTTGCGCCAAACAGCCGCCAAACGTGAAGCGTGGGCTGATCTCCTCAGCCTCAAAGCAAAACTGAAAGACCTGACATGAGCCGCATCGACGACACTCGCGACTTCATCCCTGTTCGCATCGCGATCCTCACCGTCAGCGATACGCGCGATGCCGAGGATGACCGTTCCGGCGACACACTCGCCGATCGGATCGAAGCGGCAGGCCACAGTATCGCCGCCCGCACCATCCTGCCCGACGAACGCACCCAAATCGCCGATCAACTCCGCACATGGTGTGCCGACGACGCCATCGACGTTGTGATCTCAACCGGTGGGACCGGGCTCACAGGGCGCGACGTCACCGTCGAAGCGCACCGCGACGTCTATGAAAAGGAGATCGACGCCTTCGGTACCGTCTTCACCCACGTCAGCATGGCCAAAATAGGCACCTCCGCCGTACAATCCCGTGCCACCGGTGGCGTCGCCATCGGCACCTACCTCTTTGCGCTCCCCGGCAGCCCGGGTGCCTGCAAAGACGCTTGGGATGAAATTTTAGTCAAACAGCTCGATTACAGGCACCGCCCCTGCAATTTCGTCGAAATCATGCCCCGACTCGACGAACATCAGCGACGGAAATGAGCCTTTAATCCGTTAAAGCCTTAAGCTCGTATCAAAACTGGACGCCGTGCGCGCGGGGTCTAACTGTTACGTCAGGCACATAAATTGGTGGACCCATGAAATTCTTGCGTAGAACCCTCGTCGGCATCTTTCTTCTTGGCATTACGCTGGCCTGGCTCGCAATGGCCGGAAATACAGTGCGCGGCGCTGTCCAAGCGCGCATGAACGAAGAGCCGCGATCCTTCCCTCAGCGGGAACGCGTGTTCGCCGTCAATGTTGTCACGCTTGAACCGCAAATCATCTCCCCTGAGGTGACCGTTTTTGGGGAAATTGAAAGCGGTCGCACGGTGGAAGTGCGCTCGGCGGTAGGTGGCACAATCCTCGAAACCGCGCCTGAGCTTGTTGAAGGAGGTGTGGTCTCCGCAGACCAACTCCTTGTGAAAATCGACCCCGCCACCGCGATGACCCAACTCGATCGGCTTGAGGTTGATCTGCAAGACGCTCAGGCCGAACTGCGCGACGCCGAACGCTCGCTCACCTTAGCTCAAGATGAACTTGCCGCCGCCCAACAACAGGGCGAGCTACGCGGTCAAGCGCTGTTGCGCGCGCAAGACCTGCTGGATCGTGGCGTTGGCACAGCCGCCGCTGTTGAATCCGCCGAACTCGCCGTCGCTGCCGCCGAAGCGACCGTCTTGTCCCGCCGCCAATCGCTCGCCTCCGCCGAGGCACGCAAAGACCTCGCCAACACGCGCTTGTCCCGAACCCAGATCAGCCTTGCCGAAGCGCAGCGCGACTTGGACGAAACCGAAATCTACGCGCTCTTTGATGGCGTCCTCGCAGATGTCACAGCTGCAAACGGTGGTCGTTTGTCGCCAAACGAACGGTTCGCGACACTTCTTGACCCCTCCGAGCTGGAAGTCGCGTTCCGCGTCTCCACCTCGCAATACGCGCAATTGCTGAATGACGAAGGCCGCTTGATCGACGCGCCAATTGAGGTTGAACTCGATGTGTCAGGCCTGAACCAAACCGCCAGTGGCACCATCATTCGCGAAAGTGCCGCCGTGGCGGATGGCCAAACAGGTCGCCTGCTGTTCGCAAAACTGGATGACACCACCGGTCTGCGCCCGGGCGATTTCGTGACCGTCAAAATCAACCGCCCCGAACTAAACGGCGTGGCACTTGTGCCCAGTTCTGCCGTAGGGACGGACAACACCGTATTGGTCGTGAACGAGGAAAACCGGCTAGAGCTTGCCGAAACCCGCGTTCTACATCGCCAGGGTGACGATGTGCTGATCCCTGTTGGCGCATTAGCGGGTCGCGATATCGTGGCCGAACGCTCTCCGCTTGTCGGCGCTGGCATCGGTGTGCGCCCAATCCGTCCGGGTCAGGGCATCGAAGAACCTGAACCACCACAAATGGTGGCCTTGGACGCCGAACGCCGCGCTAAATTGCTCGCCTTTGTTGAAAACAGCCGGATGCCCGATCCCGTGAAAACGCGTTTGGTCGCCCAGTTGGAACAAGACGAAGTGCCATCCGACGTCGTCGAACGCATTGAAGGTCGGATGGGGAGCTAATCTATGGCACGCACCTTCAGAACCGACGGCATATTCTCGTATTTCACGCGACACAAAACCATTGCGAACCTCTTCCTGATCTTGATGCTCGGCGCAGGCATTATTGCCTTCCCAAACATGCGGGCACAATTCTTTCCAGATGTCGTTGTCGATGATGTTGATATCTCGGTCATTTGGGACGGGGCAGGCGCCGAAGATGTCGATGCCGCGATCGTCCAAGTTCTGGAACCTGTTCTTTTGTCCGTCGAAGGTGTGACCGAAAGCCGGTCTAACTCTTTCGAAGGCCGTGCGAGCATAACGCTCGAATTCCGACCCGGAACGGACATCGAGAAAGCCCGCGAAGATGTGCAATTCGCCCTAGACAACACGCGAAACCTGCCCAGCGGCGCGGAAGACCCAGAAATCCGCAGCGGCGGTTGGAGCGACCGTGTAACCGACGTCGTCATCACCGGCCCCGTCGGTGTTGAGCAATTGGGCCGTTTCGCAGATGAACTTGTCACACGGCTTTTCGCCGAAGGTGTCACACAAACGGTGATCAGAGGCGTCGCTGCCCCCTCTACAGTTGTCGAAGTTCCCTCAACCTCGCTGATCAAATATGACATCGGCCTCGCCGAAATCTCATCGCGCATCGCGGCGGAGGTAAATGCCGACCCAGCGGGAGACGTTTCAGGCAACACCCGTGTTCGAACCGGTGTCGCGAAACGGTCCGCTGACGATATTGAATCTATTGTTCTGCGCTCAAACCCTGACGGCTCAAAACTTCTGATCGGCGACGTGGCCCGCGTTGTTACCGAAGGCGTCGACCGAGACAGAGCTTACTACGTGGGTGAAAATCCGGCTGTGCAAATGCGCGTCAACCGTGATGCGGCAGGCGATGCGATCCGTCTTCAGGCCACTGTGGAAGAGGTCGCGCAAGAACTACAAGCAACGCTGCCAGCAGGCACCAAGGTCGAACTCGTCAATACGCTGGCCGACGCGATCAGTGGTCGTCTTAACATTTTGCTCGATAACGGCCTGATGGGCCTTGGGCTGGTGGTGATGCTGCTCTTCTTATTCCTCAACGCCCGTACGGCGTTCTGGGTGGCCGCCGGTATCCCCGCCGCGATGTTCGCAGCCATCGGGATGATGTATCTGGCCGGTGTAACGATCAACATGATCTCGCTCTTCGCCCTGATCATTACCCTCGGCATCGTTGTTGATGACGCCATCGTCGTCGGCGAGCACGCAGATTTCCGCGTGCGACAATTGGGCGAAGACCCCGTCGTCGCCGCCGAACGTGCAGCCCAACGCATGTTCAGCCCCGTCTTCTCGGCGACGCTCACCACGATTATCGCTTTCTTTGGTCTTGTCGCGATTGGCGGTCGGTTCGGTTCCCTCATCGCCGATATCCCCTTCACGGTGATCATCGTCCTGATCGCCTCTCTGATGGAATGCTTCCTGATCTTGCCGCACCACCTCGCCAAGTCGATGGTACATAGCAAGAAAGACCATTGGTACGATTGGCCGTCTCGCACCTTCAACCGCGGCTTTGACTGGTTCTGCCGCACGGTCTTCCGCCCCTTCATGGCCGGTGTGATCTGGGCCCGTTATCCGGTCGTCGCCGGTGTGATCCTGATCCTCGCCAGCCAAATCGCCGTCTTTGTGCGCGGCGATGTTCAGTGGCGTTTCTTCAACGCACCTGAGCAGGGCCAAGTCACTGGCAACTTCGCCATGCTGCCCACAGCGACCCGCGAAGACAGCCTTGAAATGATGCGCGAAATGCAACGCGCGACTGAAGAACTCGGCGCGCAATACGAAGAACGCTATGGCGCCAACCCGCTGGAATTTGTTGTTGCCGAAGTCGGCGGCAATGCAGGTCGTGCTATCGCAGGTTCCGAACAAAAAGACCCGGATCAGCTGGGTTCGATCTCGATCTCATTGATCGATGCCGACAGCCGCCCCTATTCCAGTTTTGCCTTCGTCGCCGAACTGCAAGAAAGCGTGCGTCAGCACCCGCTGACAGAAACCGTCAGCTTCCGCAGTTGGGGCCGCGGGCCGGGTGGTGATAGCCTCGCGATCCAACTCTTTGGCGCCAGCACCGATACGCTTAAAGCCGCTGCAGAAGAACTGAAGCAAGAACTGGCGCCATTCGGTGAAATCAGCGGCCTCGAAGACAGTCTCTCCTATGACAAAGAGGAATTGCTGCTCGAACTCACCCCGCAAGGTCAGGCGTTGGGGCTCGATATCGACGGTCTAGGCAACGTCCTTCGCGCCCGTCTCGGCGGGATTGAGGCGGCGACTTATCCAGACGGACCACGCAGTGCCGCGATCCGTGTGGAATTGCCTGACGACGAACTCTCCGCAGACTTCCTCGACCGGATGTTGATCCGCACCAGCTCGGGTGCCTATGTCCCGCTTGGGGATGTCGTGACCGTGCAAAGCCGAATTGGGTTCTCCACCGTGCAGCGCGAAAACGGCATCGCCTTGGTCTCCGTCACAGGCGACCTTGATGATGAAGACGCCGATCGCGCCGCGGAAATCCAACGGATCATCAACGAAACGATACTGCCCGAGCTTGAAACTCGCTACGGCATTGAATCCCAACTGGCGGGCCAAAGCGAACAAGAACGTCAGTTCATGGCAGACGCGCGCACTGGGCTGATCCTTGTCCTTGCTGGCATCTTCCTGTCGCTCGCATGGATCTTCGGCAGCTGGACGCGCCCCTTGGTCGTTATGGCAATCATCCCCTTCGGTCTTGTCGGGACAATCTATGGCCACAACGTTTGGAACATCCCGATGAGCCTCTTCACTGTCGTCGGCCTGATCGGAATGGTGGGGATCGTGATCAACGACTCCATCGTGCTTGTCACAACCATCGACGAATACGCCGAAGAACGCGGGCTCTTCCCTGCAATCATCGATGGCGCGTCTGATCGCCTCAGACCGGTGCTTTTGACAACGCTCACCACAGTCCTCGGGCTTATGCCTTTGCTCTACGAAGGTTCCAACCAGGCGGAATTCCTCAAACCAACCGTCGTGACCCTCGTTTATGGCCTCGGCTTTGGCATGGTGCTGGTTCTCTTCGTTGTCCCGTCGCTTATGGCGATGCAATTCGACGTTTCACGCCAGTTCCGCACCGTCCGTCGAGCGATGCGCGGGCGCAGGCTCGCAATGACGCTTCCAGCCACGCTGGGGCTGTTGGCTGTCGTTGGCTTGTTCGCTGCAATCGTGGGCCCGATCTTGGTAACAGGTGCACCGCTTCCCGCGCTCGCAGCGGCCTTACCAATGCTCTACGGCGGGATTTGGCCAGCTTTCGCTGTCTATATCGCCGCTGTCGCCGTCGTGCTGATTGCCATCTTTGTGATCAGCAGCCTCGGCTTTGCAATCGCCCGACGGCGCGCGTGATGCGTTAAGTTTTGCCACCGGATCGCCCAGCGATCCGGTTCGCGCCCGACCCCGCCCCCCAGGGCGGGCGCGAAACAGGGAGGTCTGCAAAAGTTTGGAAGCTCTGCACTTAGTGGAAATTTCGGTGCAAATTGAGAGCCGCCCTCGGGGTCGTCGGGCGCGAACCTGATGTTGCAAAACAGACCAAGAGCGCGTGCCTCATTGCCGGCGCGTAAGGGGTTAACCGCCGGTGCACCCCTGCACGTCAATTGCGCGGCCGTTCCCGAGGATCGTAATCCGAACCCCCGACCGATCAAGGGCAAAGCCGCCCGTGCCCATTGGAACAAGGTCGGACACGGCTGTGATCTGGCCGCCAGTAATACTGACATCCGGCTCAGACACCCAGACAGAAGGATCAGCGGTTTCAATCACCACTTCCTCATTCCCGCGCAAACCGGGCATCGAAACCTGAGTCGTAATCTCAAAACCATCATTTGACGGCACCAACCGGCACGTGGCGGCTGTCACACCCGCCTCTCGCGCCGTTTCAGGCCGGTCTACCAAGGCCGCAACAATCGAGCCGTCGCGCTGCCCTTGCGGTGGCAAAATGGCCGAGACATCAAACGTCATCGGCACACAAATCTCTTCGCAGACGCCAATCGTCACTTGCCCTGAAACAGCAATGTCATTCGTACGATCGTTAGGGGCCACGATCATCGGAATAACCACACCGTCCGTATAGCCAACGGAACGTAAACCACTTTGATAGAAGACTTCCGGGGTCGGCCAGCGGAATTCGGCGCCATTCAGGTTCTCTGACCCAGTCAGGGTGAATTGCATCGGAATGCCGCCATCCCCAGGCGCGCGCCAATAGGTTTTCCAGCCTGGGGCCAAAGTAATCCGCAGACCGGCCATATGGCTCCCGTCCGCCGTCCGCCAACCCGGCAACACCTCTAGATCCGCGATCTCGTCCATATTTTGAGAGATCGCAGTTGTTGCCAGACAAGAGACGAGAATCGTGAGCGCAAGTTTTTTCATCAGCTTTTAGTTAAACAGAATGGATGTAATAAAAAGTCAAGTTACAGCGATATGACGCAGCCGTGTTCCCCTTGCACATCTTATGAAGCAGGCGCATCTTGGACCCATGGTAGAGATCAATTCAGACCTATCCGGCAAGCTTCTGATCGCGATGCCCGACATGACCGATCCGCGGTTTTCGCAAAGCGTGGTCTATATGTGCGCGCATTCTGAAGAAGGCGCGATGGGGTTGATCGTGAACAAGCCTCAGCCAAAGGTCCGATTTGGGAACTTGTTAGAACAACTCAATATCACCAAAACCGAAGGGGTCCGCGATATTCGGGTGCATTTTGGCGGACCGGTTGAGATGTCGCGTGGCTTTGTCCTGCACACAACGGACTATCGGTCCGAAGAAGGTACAATGGAAGTGGACGACGGCATCGGCATGACCGCGACCTTGGACGTGCTGGAAGACATCGCAAAAGGCGAAGGGCCGGTGACCTCGATGCTCGCTCTTGGCTACGCGGGCTGGGCCCCGGGGCAGTTGGAAGGTGAAATCGCTGAAAATGGCTGGCTTGTCTGCGACGCCCGCAACGACATCCTGTTCGGACGCGCGAATGAGCATAAATGGCAAGCCGCGTTGAAGGTCTTAGGGATCGACCCGCTCTTGCTCTCGGCAAGCGGAGGGCGCGCGTAACCTATTGGTTTCGCAGCGAAAATCATTACTCATGCGTTAAGAATTTGCTGATGTGAGAGCGGCTAGGATGTCTTTCGCGCTTTGACTGTTCCATTCAGCATCGCCTTGCAAACGCGCCACTTCGTTGCCTTCAGGATCAAGGATCATCGTCACGGGCAAGCCCAGAACTCCAAGGCTCCGCGCAAGGTTCTGCCGTTCATCACTGTGCAAAGGAAGGTTGTCGACGCCGATCTCGTCAAAGAACGCTTCCATAGCTGGCCTTGGGTTGCGGCCTGTCGCGATCGTCACAACAGCAAAGTCATCCCCGCCCAGTTCTTCCTGAAGCTCTGATAGCCCAGGCATCTCCTTGCGGCACGGCGCGCACCACGTGGCCCAGAAGTTCAAGACGATATGCTTCCCTTCATAATCTGCGAGCGTCATTTCGGATCCGTCCTCATGCAGGAACGGAACATCGGACCCTTCCAAAGGGTCGCTGTGAAAAGTCAGCTTGCGCATATCGCCTTCGCGCATCGCCTCTAGGTCGGCGGTATTGGCAACAGCGCTGTTTGCAAGCACGCCAAGGCTTAGGTAAAGCAGAGCTGACTTCAAATATCCCATAGGGTTTCCTTTATGACCAAGACCGCAAACACGATGTGGGGAGGGCGGTTCGCCGCCGGACCAGACGCCATCATGGAGGCGATTAACGCCTCGATTGGCTTTGATCAACGACTGGCCGCTCAGGACATCGCAGGTTCACGCGCTCATGCCGCCATGTTGGCTGCACAAGGCATCATTACGGATAAAGATGCCGAGGCCATTCGTGAAGGTCTCCTCACGGTCTTGTCAGAGATTGAAACCGGAGCGTTTCCGTTCTCCACGGCGCTGGAAGACATTCACATGAATGTCGAAGCCCGTTTGAAAGAGATTGTCGGCGAACCCGCAGGCCGCTTGCACACGGCCCGCAGCCGGAACGATCAGGTCGCCGTCGATTTCCGGCTTTGGGTGCGGGATCAATGTGATGCGGCGGATACGGCGCTGAAAGCGTTGATCGAAGCTCTGATCGGTCAGGCGGAGCAAGGTGCGGATTGGGTCATGCCGGGGTTCACACATTTGCAAACGGCGCAGCCGGTGACATGGGGCCATCACATGATGGCCTATGTGGAGATGTTCGCCCGCGACCGGTCTCGCTTTGCCGACGCGCGCCGCCGGATGAACTTATCACCCTTGGGGGCCGCGGCATTGGCTGGCACGTCTTTCCCAATCGATCGGCACGCGACGGCCGAAGCATTGGGTTTTGACGGACCGATGCCGAACTCCTTGGACGCAGTGTCTGACCGCGACTTCGCATTGGAGTTCTTGGCCGCCTCTAGCATTTGTGCCATGCACATGAGCCGCTTGGCGGAGGAGTTGGTAATCTGGTCTTCTGCGCAATTCCGGTTTGTAAAGATGTCCGACAGATGGTCCACCGGATCGTCGATCATGCCGCAGAAACGGAACCCTGATGCTGCCGAACTGATCCGCGCCAAGATCGGGCGGATCTTTGGGGCCAATGTCGCCTTGATGACCGTCATGAAAGGCTTGCCGCTAACCTACTCCAAGGACATGCAAGAAGACAAAGAGCAGGTCTTTGATGCAGCTGACAATTTGATGTTGGCCTTCGCAGCACTGACCGGCATGGTCGGTGATATGTCGGCCCAGCCGGAGAACTTGAAAATCGCCGCAGCAAGCGGATTTTCGACCGCAACCGATTTGGCAGACTGGCTCGTGCGTGAACTCGGGCTACCTTTCCGCGATGCGCATCACGTGACGGGGTCGCTCGTGGCTCTGGCAGAAGGGAAGGGTGTCGATCTGCCTGATCTTAGCTTGGACGATATGCAATCGGTTCATGCAGAGATCACAGAAGCCGTTTTTGAAGTGCTCGGTGTTGAAAACTCCGTTGCCTCTCGGACCAGTTTCGGCGGAACCGCCCCATCTGAAGTGCGCAAGCAAATCGCGGCTTGGAAGGAGCATTTGGGATGAAATCATTTATGGCACTTGGACTGATAGCGATGCTCGCATCGTGCGGGGCGCAAAGCGATCCAATCCGTCCAACAGCAGACGTTGGCGTTAGCATTGGTACGAATGGGGTCTCGACAAGCGCGAATGTCGGCGCGACGAACGGCCCCGTAACTGTGTCTGTAGGCTTCTAGAGATGCGCTGGGTTTTTCTCGCCCTAGCGATCTGGGGCGCCATCCATCCGATGTATTACTTCATTCAGTGGTTCAACGAGAACGGCTACGACATCATGGCGATGGTGGATGCCTGGCACGTGAACGCCGCAACCAGTGGATTGGTTTGGGATCTGACCATTGCGGCGGTGACGCTGACGATTTGGATCATTTACGAGGTGATCCAGCGGCGCACATGGCTGGATCTAATCGCTATCCCCGCAACTTTCTGTATTGGCGTGAGTTGCGGCCTGCCTTTATATCTTTTCCTGCGATCAAGGTAAATATTTGCGCTAATTGTCTTCATTTCAGGGACAATAAATGCGACTTGTCACAATAATGTCCAAAATGAGGCAAAGATACGGCGAAATGTTGTATTTCCCGTTTTGCCGTCGTATATGAACTCAAGTCCAGAGTGTCGAAAGGCGTGATCTACAGCGTTTTGACGGCAAATTTGGGCAAATTGCTGAGTAATAAACGAAATTTCGTGGTGCATGTTGTGTTTAGTAAATCGTTGAAATCTGGGCTTTTTGGGGTGGCCTTCATTATATCTTCTGGTGCTGCTTCAGCAGCTACCATTAATATTAATGATGTTACTGCCTATTGGAGTTCCGCAACCCTTGAGTATGCAGACTCAGAGGGTGAAACTCAGGCTGATGGCGTTGGAACGAACCGTATTAGCTGGGGAGAGGAATTCAAGGACGGAGGCCAATCCGCGTATATCGTCAATGGCGTGGACGGTGTTGTGGGTTTAGCGCCAGAAACGGAATTCGTTTTGGGCACGTTTACTCATGAAAATCGTCCGATCCTTCGACCGACCTTGGAAACCGCAATATTGATGGTCGAAATCGATGTCGAAGGGGCTGGAATAATTGAGGCAAGTTTCGAATTCACTCACACAGAGACATTGAACTCAGCTGATCCCTGCCAATTTGCCAATGACGATGATTTGACTAACGGAGTTGGTGTGAACGTAAATGGATGTGCAGATCAGGTCGAAGCAACTGTTCAGCTTACGTCTTCTCCGACTGTGATGATCGGTGGTCTCGAGTATTTCCTGAATATTGTTGGTTTCCAAATTGGTGATACGCCTTTCAGTACTTTTCTGACGCAGGAAAACGGAGATACAACAGGGGACTTAATCGCCTCGTTCGATCCGAAGGTCAGCAGTCCGCCGCCGCCTGTCCCGACACCAGCTTCTGGGCTGTTGCTATTGAGTGCTTTTGGTGCGGCGGCGTATGTTAAGCGTCGTAAGGCAAAGGCCAACTAGTTCGAAAAGTCGCCACAGACTACCTTAGCCCGGCCATTGGTCGGGCTTTTTGGTTTCTTGAGGGCAAGACAACTGCGGTTCGAATTCGGCCCTAACAAGGGTTGGTGTTTCGATCTGATCTGCTATGTGGTCCGGCAGAAAGACGCGGAGACAGTAACTTGGACCATTTCTTATATCGAGACGGCGTTTTGCATGCCGAAGACGTGCCCGTGGCAGAGATTGCCGCGGCAGTCGGGACTCCGTTCTACGTATACTCCACGGCGACGTTGCAGCGGCATTTCAAGCTGTTTGATGACGCGCTTGATGGCCTAGATCATCTTGTTTGCTTCGCGATGAAATCGTTAAGCAATCAGGCGGTTTTGAAGGTCTTGGCAGACGCTGGCGCAGGTATGGATGTGGTCTCTGTCGGGGAATACATGCGGGCGAAAGCGGCTGGTGTTCCCGGTGAGAAGATCGTGTTTTCTGGCGTCGGCAAGACCGCCGAAGAAATGCGGGTCGCGCTAACAGGCGGTATTCGGCAGTTCAATGTCGAGAGCGAGCCAGAGATGCTGGTTCTTAGCCGCGTGGCGAGCGAATTGGGCGTTGAGGCGCCGATCACGGTGCGGGTGAATCCTGATGTGGATGCCAAAACCCATGCCAAGATTGCGACGGGCAAGTCAGAAAATAAGTTCGGTATTCCGATAAGCCGCGCGCGTGAGGTTTACGCGATGGCGGCGGAGCTTCCGGGGCTGAAAGTCATTGGGATCGACGTGCATATCGGGTCTCAACTGACCGAGTTGGAGCCTTTTGAACTGGCCTATCAGAAGGTGGCGGAGTTGACCGAGCTACTTCGCGCGGATGGGCATGAAATTACGCGTCTGGATTTGGGTGGCGGTTTAGGCATTCCATATGCGCGCTCGAATGAAGCGCCGCCTTTGCCGATGGATTACGGAGCGCTGATCAAGCGCACGGTCGGGCATTTGGGCTGCGAGGTCGAGATCGAGCCGGGGCGGCTGATTTCCGGCAATGCGGGCCTGATGATCAGTAAGGTGATTTACGTCAAAGAGGGTGAGGATCGGAAGTTCCTGATCATCGATGGTGCGATGAATGATTTGATCCGTCCCGCGATGTATGAAGCCCATCATGACATTGTGCCAGTGGTTGAGCCAGAGGTTGGCGCGGAGCCTGCGACCTATGACATTGTTGGGCCTGTCTGCGAAAGCGGGGACACTTTTGCCAAGGGCCGGACCATGGCGGCTGTTGAATCGGATGATCTGATCGCCTTCCGCTCGGCGGGAGCCTATGGCGCGGTGATGGCGTCGGAATATAACTCGCGGCCATTGATCCCAGAGGTTTTGGTTCATGGTGATCAATTTGCGGTTATTCGCCCACGTCCGACCTTTGACGAAATGATTGCTCGGGATACCTTACCAGAGTGGCTATGATTCACTGGCCCTGAGTGGAGAGATTTCCTGACCCAGCATCCTGATCAGATGCAGCACTTAAAGCGCCCTGTCGCGTTGACCCGTTTCGGCATGATGGCCGAGCAGGTGGTGCGGGCGTTTTGGCCGCTTTGGTCGGTGATTTTCGTCGGCCTCGCCCCGATTTTGTTTGGCTGGCATGAAACCTTGTCACTGGAGGGTCTTTGGTCCTTTTTTGTTGTGGTTGCTTTGGCTCTTGGCGGCGCATTGGTGTGGGGTATCCGGCAATTCCGATGGCCGTCACGGCAGGAAGCTGTTGATAAGGTCGATGGGGCTTTGCCGGGGCGTCCGATTGCGGCTGTGGCGGACAGTCAGGCGATTGGCTTTGGTGATGCGGCCTCAGAAGCGGTTTGGCAGGCGCATATCGCGCGGATGGCTGAACGGACGAAGGACGCGGCAGCGGTTGAGCCGGATTTGCGCATCGCAGATCGTGATCCTTACGGGCTGCGCTTTATTGCTTTGTTATTCTTTGTCTGCGCGTTGATGTTCGGATCGCTGTTTCGGATCACCACGGTGGGGGAGAGCCTTTCGACCGATGGGCCGAATTTAGCGGCTGGTCCTGTTTGGGAAGGCTGGGTGACACCGCCCGCTTATACTGGCAAGCCGACGCTTTATTTGAATGATATCCCGCCGGGGCCGTTGCCAGTGCCTGTGGGGTCAGAGATTGCTTTGCGCCTTTATGGTGAAGTGGGTGCTCTGACCGTGGCCGAGACGGTATCTGGCCGGACAGAGGACTTGGGCGCGGCGTCGGATGCGCAGCAGCAGTTCAAGGTGACTCAGTCCGGCGATATTGCCATTGAGGGCGAAAACGGTGCGGCTTGGGCGATCAATGTGATCGAAGATCAGCCTCCCTTTGTGGAACTCACTGGCCCGATTGAAGCGGATGCCTTGGGTGAGATGAGCCAGCCGTTTCGGGCGGAAGATGATTATGGGGTTGTGTCAGGGACGGCCGAGATCGCTTTGGACTTAGGGGCGGTTGATCGTCGTCACGGGCTGGCGATCGCGCCTGAGGCGCGTGGGCCGGTGGTGATCGATTTACCGATGCCCTTTAGCGGGGATCGTAGCGACTTTGAAGAATTGCTGATTGATGACTTTAGTGAGCACCCGTTTGCGAACCTGCCGGTGACGATCACCTTGTCTGTGCAGGATGAGGCTGAGCAGATGGGCGGAACGGAACCGGAGCGGATCATTTTGCCGGGTCGGCGGTTCTTCCAACCATTCGCACGGGCGATCATTGAGCAGCGGCGCGATTTGTTGTGGTCAAAGGACAATGGGAAACGTGTTGTTCAGATCATGAAGGCGATTGCGCATCGGCCTGAGGGTCTGTTTTCGAACGAGGTGACGTTCCTGCGGATGCGCGCGATCACGCGGCGGCTGGATACCTTTGTTGAGAACGGTTTCACCGACGAAAACCGTGATGAAATCGTGCAAGCCTTGTGGGATTTGGCGATCCAGCTTGAAGAGGGCACTTTGGCCGACGCACGCGAACGGTTGCGACGGGCGCAGGAACGGTTGTCGGAAGCGATGCGCAATGGGGCGTCTGATGAGGAAATCGCGGAGCTGATGAATGAGCTGCGTGAGGCAACAAACGAGTATATGCAAATGCTCGCTGATCAGATGGATCCGAACCAGAACAACACGGACCAGCCGCAGACCTCCGAAAATTCGATGGAATTCACGCAGGATGAGTTGCAGGCCCTGATGGATCGCATCGAAGAGCTGATGCAAGAAGGCCGGATGGCTGAGGCGCAGCAGCTGATGGAACAGCTCAATCAGCTGATGGAGAATTTGCAGATCACGCAAGGCCAAGGGGGCGAGGGCGGACCGCGCACGCCGGGCCAGCAATCCATGCAGGACTTGGCAGATACGTTGCGAGAGCAGGAAGAGCTATCAGACGATGCGTTCCGCGATCTGCAAGAAGAGACCAACCGCGGGCAGCAGGGCCAGCAAGGGCAGCAGCAGAGCGGCCAACAGCCGGGGCAGCAGCAAGGGCGCGAGCAAGGTCAGTTGCAGCCGGGGCAGCAGAACGGTCAAACCGGCTCTGGCCAAGAAGGGGAAGCGGGTGATCAGTCTGGCCAGCAGAACCAAAATGGCGAGGGTCAAGGCAGCGGGCGTGCGGACAACAGCAGCCAAGGTGGCGATGAGCAGTCATTGGCGGATCGCCAGCAGGCTTTGCGCGACGAATTGGAGCGTCAGCAGCGGGCTTTGCCGAACCTAGAGGGTGAAGCCGGGGAATTTGCGCGCCGCTCCTTAGAGCAGGCCGAGGGGGCAATGGACGGAGCCGAAGAGGCGCTGCGGGAAGGCGACTTGGCGGAAGCCATTGACCGACAGGCCGAAGCGATGAATGCGCTGCGCAATGGGATGAGATCTTTGCGTGAGGCGCTGGCTCAAAACGAGAATACGGAACCTGGGCAAGGCAACCAGCAGGGTGACGCAACAGGGCGCACGCAGCCGAACCGGACTGATCCTTTGGGTCGGGAAGTGGGTAATTCGGGGCAGTTTGGCACCGATGAGAACCTGCTGAATGGCGAGGACGTCTATCGCAGGGCGGATGAATTGCTTGGTGAGATACGCCGCAGATCAGGCGAGCAATCCCGACCGGAGGTCGAACGGGATTATCTTAAAAGGTTGCTAGATCGGTTCTAGCTCAAAGCTCTAATTGCTTTCTGTCGCTGTCGTATCGTCGGTCTCAGTCGGTTCGACCGTCGTGTCGGTGGCGTCAGGTGGTACGGTTTCGTCCACGGCCGACTGCATTGAGTCCCTTAGCGCCTCGACCTGCCCGTCAAGCCAGAGCCGGCCTTCATCGACGATGTCGGTGTAGGAATTTAACGGCCCTTCCGCCGCTGGCAGAGCGCTGATGATCCAATCTGCAAGCATGTAGACAATCAGCAGGATAAGCAGGATTAAGATCACGGTCATGAAGCCAGCTTTGAACCCACGTTTTTTGGCTTCTTCAATGACTTCTGGTTCTGGATCGACGGTTTCGCCGCGTTCTTCGCTCGACCGCAATGTTGAGTTGATCTCTTCAATATCTGGCAGCATTTCCTTGCGGGACGCCGCTGCGGCTGCGGCGACGGCAGCGATGTTCGCCTCTGCCTCTTCGCCTTTGATTTTGGCGATGCGTTCTTTGGATTCTTGTTCGCGCTGGGCTTCTGCCGCTTCATCCAGACCCATTTCGGTCTGGCTTTCGATGGCGGCACCGCGTTCAGCGGCGCGCGCGGCTTCTTCGCGATCTGCCTCTTGTTGAAGGATCTCTGCGACGGTTGGGTCAAGGTCAGACGGTGCTGGTTCAGCAGCAGGCGCTGGTTCTTCAACCTCTTCCATTTCTGGATCGGGCGCTGGCTCCGGTTCTGGCTGAGGCTCTGGTTCCAGTTCTTGATGCGCTGGAACGGGCATTTCTACCTCATCCTGAACGGGCGCGCCTTCCTTTTGCTCGAACCACGTGTGACCACAGTTCGAGCACTGCACGTCGCGTCCACTTTCAGGGATGACGTCATCCGCAACTTCGTATTGCGCACCACAATTTGGGCAAACCAAACGCATTTGATGATCCTCTGCCGTTCCCAAAGCTTGGGAAATACTTACCATTGGTTGGGTCAAACGCAATATTGGATGCGTGTTCCCGTCTGGAGATCATTGTAACCTGTTGCAAATTTAGGCAAAACGGACCCGAACGCTGATCCAGCGAGGGAGCCGCCGTGATCGAATTGGAAGACGTTGCCTACAGTTACGGCGGGGCGGAGTTATTCTCTGGGCTGTCGCTGAAACTGGCACCGGGATCATTCCACTTTCTGACAGGACCGTCTGGCGCGGGGAAAACCACGCTTTTGAAGCTGTGTTATGGGGAGCTTTTGGCGACCTCTGGGCATGTGATGCTGTTTGAACAAGATGCCGCGCGGTTGGATCGAGATCAGGTTGCGATGATGCGCCGCCGCATTGGTGTTGTGCATCAGGATTGTCAGTTTTTGGATCATTTGACGATGCGCGACAACGTGGCGCTGCCGTTGACAGTGTCGGGGCGGTCGAGCGCGTTCAGTGCGGATTTGGATGATCTGTTGGCCTGGGTCGGATTGCGCAGGCAGGCGGATCAATTGCCGCCGCAATTGTCGGGCGGCGAACGGCAGCGCGCCGCTTTGGCGCGGGCGGTCATTATGTCGCCGGATGTGATTATCGCGGATGAACCAACGGGCAATATTGATTGGGAGATGTCCCAAAGGCTGCTGTCTTTGCTGATTGAACTCAACAAGATGGGCAAGACAATTTTGGTTGCGACCCATGATTTGAACTTGATCCGGGCGGCGAAATCGCAGGTGAGTTCGCGGGTGTTGCGTTTGAAAGATCGGCAGTTGCAGCAAGCGGGGGCAGAGCTGTGAAGCGGTTGATCTCTGAAGCAACCGGCATGGTGATCGGTGATCCAGAGGCGGAACGGTCAGTGCCACCAACCGGCTTTACTGCGCGTTTGACGGTGTTTACGGCTGCGGTGATGGCGTTTCTGTCGGTGTTTGCTTTGGCGCTGTCTTTGGCGACGGATCGCTTAGCGGATCAATGGGCGTCTGAGTTGGCGCAAACCTCGACCATTCGTATTTCAGCCCCTGCTGAGCAGGCAGAGGCGCAGGTCGCAGCGGCGTTGCGGGTGTTGGAGACGACGCCCGGTGTGGCATCGGCGAGGGCGTTGACGGACGCTGAGCAGCGCGAGTTACTTGCGCCGTGGTTTGGTCCTGATTTGCCGGTGGATCGGCTGCCGATCCCGCGATTGATCGAGGTTGTTGAGACTTCCGACGGCTTTGATACGACTGGCCTGCGCGCGCGTTTGCAGGCAGAGGTACCGGGCGCGATATTGGACGATCACACGCGTTGGCGGGAGCCTTTGGTTGATGCGGCGTCGCGGTTGCGGCTGCTGGGATGGATTGCGATTGCTTTGATCATTGGTGCAACAGGCACGATGATCACACTGGCTGCGCAATCGGCCTTGGCGGCGAATGCGCAGGTGATCCGTGTGATGCGGCTTGTTGGGGCTGAGGATGGTTATATTGCGCGTGCGTTTGTGCGACGCTTTACCCTGCGGGCTTTGGCAGGCGCGTTGATTGGTGCCATCTTGGCAGGTGTCGCGATATTGACCCTGCCGTCGGCGGACACGACTGGCGGTTTCTTGACCGGTTTGGGCTTTCGCAGGATAGAATGGCTTTGGCTGTTGGCCATTCCCGTTTTGATCGGGGTCGTCGCTTTTTTCGCCACACGCGCTGCCGCATTGAGGGTTTTGAGGGAGCAGTCCTGATGTATGTGATCCAATTGATCAGATCGATTATTTTCAACGCATCGATGTATCTCGCGATGCTGGTTTTGGGGATTGTCTACCTTCCTTATGCGTTGCTCACGCGGGATGGTGCGTTGAAAGCCTGTCATACCTATTGCCGCTATGTCCGGTGGTCCGCGTCTTGGATGATCGGGCTCAAGACTGAAGTTCGGGGGGAGCCGCCCACAGGTGAGGTGATGATCGCCGCCAAGCATCAATCCTTTCTCGATGTGTTGATGATTTTCGGATCCATCCCGCGCGGCAAGTTCATTATGAAGAGCATTTTGAAGTATGCGCCGATCATTGGGCAATACGGGCTTCGGATTGGCTGTATTCCGGTCGATCGCGGTAAGCGTGGGCAGGCCATTCGCAAGATGTTGGCTGACGTCGAAGCAGGCCGCGCGCAGGGTGGACAGTTGATTATCTATCCGCAAGGTACGCGCATCCCGCCGGGCGTGAAGGCGCCTTATAAGGTTGGGACGGCCGCGCTTTACAAAGAATTGCAGCAGCCCTGCGTGCCGGTCGCGGCGAATGTCGGTGTGTTCTGGCCCAAGCGTGGGTTCTATCGCAAGCCGGGTTTGGCAGTTGTTGAGTTTTTGGAGCCGATCCAGCCGGGGCTGACGACAGCAGAATACCTTGAAGTATTGGAAGAGCGGATCGAAACTCGGTCCGATGCTTTGGCGGCTGAGGCGGGGTTTAAAGCGGATGAGTGATGGCGTCATTCGCGATGTGGCGGAATTGGAAGCGATATATGGAACTGCTTCCGAGGCGTCTTTGATCAAAGTCGCTGATCGGGTCATTCCGGTTTATGCCGATTGGATCAGGCGATCGCAATTGTGCATTTTGACCACTGTGGGGCCAGAAGGCACCGATGGCAGCCCACGTGGGGATGATGGCCCCGTTGTGCAGATTGCCGATGAAAAGACGCTCTTGATGCCAGATTGGCGCGGCAATAATCGCCTGGATTCACTGCGCAATATTGTGCGCGACGGGCGGGTCAGTCTGATGTTCATGGTGCCTGGGTCAAACAATGTGATCAGGGTGAACGGGACCGGTGTGGTGTCTGTGGCAGAGGATATGGTCGCACGGTTTAACGATAAAGGCCGCCGGCCCCGGAGCGTTATCGTGATCACCGTGGGCGAGGTCTATAGCCAATGTGCGCGTGCTCTGATCCGTTCGGGGACGTGGACTGCTGGCGATCAGTCTGAGGGTTTACCGAGCGTTGGAGATATGTTGGCCGCGATGAAGGCGGATTTCGACGGAAAATCCTACGACATTGAATGGGATGCCCGCGCGGCGAAGTCCATGTGGAATGCCGATTAGTTTCGAGACCACGTAAGGTTGCTGGGTTCTTTCAACGCGATTTTGAGCGCGTAGAAGATGGCGAGCAAGCTCAGACACAGCCAGATACCGCCCCACATCACTGTTGCGCCTCCAAACTCTTCTGCGAGCATACGGGCGTCGGAACGTGCGCCAGAGCGCAAGATCGTGTCGGAGAGGATATCGAACGGCACATAGATTATACTGGAGAGGCCTAAGAGCCGTAAGATCAGATCATTGATGTCGTGGCTCAGAAAATAGCCAACTGCGATCATTGCGATGCCCGTTGCGCAGGTGAAGAGAAGGGCGAAACTGTCACGGACATAGAGCGCCGCGATCAGCAAGAGGACAACGCCGCAGCCCAACATCAGGATTTTGTCGATCTTTGTTTTGAGTGCACCCAGCAGCAAAGCCAAACCGATGAGAAGCGAGCCGAGATAGCCCGCAGAAAGTGTGATGAAGCGATTGCCGCCACGGGACCAGACGACGCCGCCTTGATCGGCTGAAACGCTTAAGGAGAGAACCTCACCGCCCGTCAGGACGGTTGCGATCGCATGTGAAAGTTCGTGCAGGAATACGACGAAGATTTTCAGCGGGATCGCGACGGGGGTGGACCAAAGGGCAAAGACTAGAACCAGAAGAAGCCCGAGCTGCCAATGGTCCTTTGCCTTTTGCATCGCTTAGGCGGCGAGGCCCTTTGACCCGAGGTCGAGGTATTTCTTGCGACGGTCGCCGCGCACTTTGTCGGCGGACTTCCCATCAAGTTGGCCGAGCATCTTTGTCAGAGCCTTTCCGACGGCCTCTATGGTTGCTGCGCGGTCGCGGTGTGCACCGCCTAAGGGTTCTTTGATGATTTCGTCGCATACGCCGAGTTTGTTGAGATCTTGCGCGGTCAGACGCAGCGCTTCGGCGGCTTCGCGCATCTTTTCTGCGTCTTTCCAGAGGATCGAGGCGCAACCTTCGGGGCTGATCACGGAATAGATCGAGTGTTCGAGCATTGCGACCTTATTGGCGGTGGCAAAAGCGACCGCACCGCCGGAGCCGCCTTCGCCGATTACAACGCTGATCAGGGGCACGCCGAGTTCGAGGCATTTTTCGGTAGACCGGGCAATGGCTTCGGACTGGCCCCGTTCTTCAGCGCCTTTGCCGGGGTAGGCACCGGGGGTGTCGACGAGGGTGATCACGGGCAGGCCGAATTTGTCGGCGAGTTCCATCAAACGGATCGCTTTGCGGTAGCCTTCTGGGCGGGCCATGCCGAAGTTGCGTTCGATGCGAGATTTGGTGTCATTGCCCTTTTCATGGCCGATGACCATGACGGGTTTGCCGTCGAGGCGCGCGATGCCACCCATCACGGCGTGGTCGTCGGCGAAGTTCCGGTCACCAGCGAGCGGGGTGTATTCGGTGAATAGGGCGTCGATGTAATCTTGGCAATGCGGGCGATCTTGGTGCCGGGCGACCTGGCATTTGCGCCATGGGGTGAGATCGGCGTAGAGCGATTTCAGCAGGTCATCGGCTTTCTTGTCGAGGGCTGCGGCCTCTTTCTCGACATCCATTTCATCATTTTCGCGAGCGAGGGCGCGGAGTTCCTCTGCCTTGCCTTCGATTTCAGCCAATGGTTTTTCGAATTCGAGATATTGCGTCATATCTGCCCCGTGTCATTTCGGGTGATATAGGCATTTGAGGCAGGGTTTTGCAATGGCGGGGCGACGCTCAGCTGCGCTTTCGCCCCGCCCACCATCCCGTGGGGGTTAGCCGTTGATAAGTTCTGATTGCGCCACGATGACTTCAGCTTGTTTGATCGAGGCAATGTCGACAAGGCGGCCTTTGTAGACAGTAGCGCCCTCGCCGCGGGCTTTGGCGTCTTCCATCGCTTGCAGAATTTCGCGGGCTTCTGCCACAGCTTCGTCTGAGGGGGTGAAGACCTCGTTCGCCAGAGCAATTTGTTTCGGGTGGATCGCCCATTTGCCGACCATACCGAGGGTGGCGCTGCGGCGCGCTTGGGCGCGGTAGCCGTCATCGTCAGAGAAATCACCGAATGGGCCATCGACGGGGAGGACGCCATGGGTGCGGCACGCTGCGACGATGGCGGCTTGCGCCCAGTGCCAAGGGTCGGAGTAGTGGCGGGTGTCGCCGTGCAGCATGTAGTAGTTGTCTTGTGTGCCGCCGATGCCGGTGGTTTGCATCCCCATGGAGGCCGCGAAATCGGCGGCACCAAGGCTCATCGCGGCGAGGCGAGGGGAGCTGGCGGCGATCTCTTCCACATGGGCGATGCCTGCGGCGGATTCGATGATCACTTCGAAGGTAATGGATTTGCTGCGGCCTTTGGCGGCTTCGATGGCGGTGACGAGGGCGTCGACGGCGTAGACGTCAGCGGCGCATCCGACCTTTGGGATCATGATCTGATCAAGGCGGTCGGAGGCTTGTTCCATCAGGTCAACGACATCTTTGTACCAATAGGGCGTGTCGAGGCCGTTGATCCGCACAGAGAGATGTTTGGTGTTCCAATCAACCTCATGCGTGGCTTTGATGACGTTGGCGCGGGCGGCGTCTTTGTCGGTGGGGGCGACGCTGTCTTCGAGATCGAGGTTGATGACGTCTGCGGCGGAGGCGGCCATCTTTTCAAAGAGTTTCACGTTGGAGCCGGGGCCGAAGAGTTGGCAGCGGTTCGGGCGAGCAGGGGGAGTGGGTTGAAGACGGAAGGACATCGCGCAGCCTTTGGGTATGATTATTTCAATACGGGTCGCGAGATGGATAGATTGTTGCGCTGCGACTCGCAAGGATCATTTTGCAGTCGCAGCATTTTTATGTTGGATGCCTCCGGCGGAGGGTTCGAGGTGGTCAGGAACGATGCAGAGCATCGTTCCAACCGAAGAACGGGCGGAGCCCCGATACTGCTCAAAAGATGAGTTAAACGCCGGCCTCTACAATGGCTTTTGCGAGGATTGGGACGGTCTTTTCGTTCAGGCCTGCGATGTTCATCCGGCTATCCCCGACCATGTAGATGCCGTGATCGGCGCGGAGTTTTTCGACCATTTCCGGCGTGGTGCCGAGGCGGGAGAACATGCCGCGGTGGTCGGCGAGGAAATCGAAGCGGTCGGAGTTTGTCAGGCGCTTGAGTTCATCGGCGAGTTGTTGGCGCAGGGCCAACATGCCGTTGCGGGTTTCTTCCAGTTCTGCTTCCCAATCAGCGCGGAGGGCGGCGTCTTGTAGGATAGTGGTGACAACCCGCGCGCCGTGATCAGGCGGGAAGGAGTAGTTTTGGCGGTTGAGGAAGGCCATGTTTTGCTGCGCGAGGGCGGCTTGGTCGGCGTCCTTGGCGATGGCCATGAGGATGCCGGTGCGTTCGCAGTAGATGCCGAAGTTTTTGGAGCAGGAGGCGGCGATCAGGCAATTGTTAAAGGCGCTTGCAATTTGGCGCGTCGCAGCGGCGTCTTGATCCAGCCCGTCGCCAAAACCTTGGTAGGCGATGTCGACGAGGGGCATGGCACCTTGGGCTTTGATTTTAGCGATGGCTTGGGCCATTTGATCAGCCGTGAGGTTCGCACCGGTTGGGTTGTGGCAGCACCCGTGGAGCAGCACGACATCGCCTGCTTTCACCTGCCCGAGGTCTTCGATCATGCCGTCGAAATCCACACCGCGGGTTTCGCTGTCGAAATAGCGGTAGTCTGCGGTGGGCATGTCGAGATATTTGATGATCGACGGATGGTTTGGCCATGTGGGGTTTGAGAGCCAAACGGTGGCTTGAGGATCGGCCAGTTTGATCAGTTCGAGCGCTTGGCGGATCGCGCCGGTGCCGCCAGGCGTGGCGACCGCGCCGATGCGGTCGCGCGGGATGGTGTCGCCCAATACGAGGTCGATCATGACGTTCGAGAACTCTGGGTCGCCAGCGAGGCCGACGTAAGCCTTAGAGTTTTGGTCAGCAAGGATGCGGCGTTCCGCTTCTTTCACGGCGCGCATGACCGGTGTGTTGCCGCTTGCGTCCTTGTAGACGCCGACGCCGAGGTCGACTTTGCTGTCGCGTGGGTCGGCGCGGTATTGCGCCATGAGTGCGAGGATTTTGTCAGCGGGTTGCTGGGAGAGTTTATCAAACATCAGTCGTTACCGGTTGCGATAGGAAGGTCGTGGTACATGCCCCATTCGGACCATGAACCGTCATAAAGGCTGTGATCGGTTTTACCGATCCGTTCGAGCGCGAGGCTGAGGATCGCGGCGGTGACGCCGGAGCCGCAGGTGGTGATCACAGGTTTGGAGAGGTCGGCGCCGCTGGCCTCGAACGCTTTGATCAAGTCGGCGTTGGATTTCATCGTGCCGTCTGCGTTCAGCAGGTCGCGGAAGAAGACGTTTTGAGAATTGGGGATATGGCCAGAGCGCATCCCTTCGCGCGGTTCTTCGGCTTCGCCGCGGAAGCGGTCGCCCGGGCGCGCGTCGAGGATAGTGTGATCGCCGAGTTTGGCAGCACGGGCAACCTCGGTGACGTCGCGCACCATGTGGCTGTGACGGGTCACTGTCATGTGGCGATCGCGGATCACAGGGGGCTGGTCATTCACGTCTCGCCCTTCGGCGATCCATTTTGGCAGGCCGCCATCGAGGACGGCGACATTCATCTGCCCCATCAGGCGGAAGAGCCACCAAACGCGGGCGGCGGAAAAGAGGCCAGCGCCGTCATAGACAACGACCTGATGACCGTCGCCGACACCCATCGCGCGCAGGCGGGACATGAACTTCTCAACTGGCGGCACCATATGGGGCAGCTCTGACCGGTGATCGCTGATCTCGTCGATGTCGAAGAAGCGAGCGTTCGGGATATGTGCTTTGGCAAATTCCGCCTTTGCGTCTCGATTCATCGCGGGCAGATACCAAGAGGCGTCCAGAATGCGGAGGTCTGGGTCCTTAACATGCTCTGCGAGCCATTCTGTGCTGACCAGTGTTTTAGGATCGTCGATGAAATCTGTCATGTGTGGACCTGCGCCATCAGGAAGAGACCGTCTAGCTGCTCCTAACGTGGGCAGGGTCGCCGTTCAAGGGTTGGCGCGTAGAAACGGGCGCTCCTTTGCGGAACGCCCGTAAGTCAATTCAGGTCCGTTAAAGTTAGCTCATTGCTTTATTTTTGATCAAGCCGATGATTGCGGTTAGAATGGCACCGCCACCGGCGCTGCCGAGCAGGCCCATGATGTCAATTCCTCCTGCAGAGGCTGCGGTCGCGCCGATCATTCCGAGCAATTGCGAACCGCCTAAACCGCCAAGTGCACCGACAACCGTGTTTCCTGCGGTGCCGAGCGACATGCTTTTGCCTGCTGCCCCAATCGCGTTTCCGCCGACCGCACCAGCGATCAATTGAATAATCAATTCCATAGTTCCCATTCCCTTCCTGTCGGACCGAAACTTGTTTTTTTGGTAATCTGCGGCGCGGCCCGTCACTCGCGATTAAGGTCAGGCTAACGATCCACTTGCTCGAAATAAGGGGAATTTTGGAAATTTTCGGAAGGTGTGGCTTTAGCTATCGTGCCGCAAGAGCCGCTGCTTCTGCCTGTTCCAATCGCGTTTGGCATCGGAGGCCCGCTTGTCGTGGTTCTTTTTGCCTTTGGCCGTGGCGATTTTGAGTTTCACCAAGCCGCGGTCGTTGAAGTACATCACAAGCGGTACAAGCGTCATCCCTTCGCGTTTGGTCGCGTTCCAGAGTTTCGCGACTTCGCGTTTTGAACAGAGGAGTTTTCGCTTCCGTCGTTCTTCATGACTGAACATGGCGCGATCGTAAGGCGCGATATAGGCATTGGTCAGCCAAAGCTCCCCATCATCAACCGAGGCATAGCTGTCAGCGATATTGGATTGTCCAAGACGCAAGGATTTCACTTCGGAACCATAAAGCACGATCCCGACCTCCAAATCTTCTTCAATCGCATAGTCGTACCGGGCCCGCCGATTTTCAGCGAGAACTTTGTAGTTCTTATTTTCCGGTTTCTTAGCCATAGTTGGCGAGAGATAGGACAATCGATCTCGCGAAACAAGACTGGAAGGGAGCAAAGGCCAATGTTGGTTCAAATCAGTATCGGGGCGGCGATACTTATGGTGTCGATGATTTTTTCTGCTGCCGGATTTTGGCTAATTGAGTCTGCGCTGCGACACTTAAATCGATTTCTTGCGACACTTCGGCAAGGGCTGAAAGTTGTTATATTTCTTATGGTTGCGGCACTCTGGGCTCTTTTGCAGATTACAGTGGGCGTTTGGCTTTGGGCATGGTGCTTCATGCAGTTGGCTGTTTTCGACACTATGGAAGAAGCTGTCTACTTCGGCCTCGTGTCTTATACGACACTAGGCTACGGTGACGTGATCTTGCCCGAGCAATGGCGTTTGCTGGGTGGCATGACAGCGGTGAATGGGCTGCTGAATGTGGGTTTGATCTCGGCCATTATGATTGAATTGCTACGGCAGGCGCGTGTTGTTCCTATAGATGACTAGGACGATTCCTGTTCTTACCAACCAAAAGGCGCGCCGCATATTTTTGCAGCGGCATTTGTTGGCTAATGCACCTTCGGGAAAAGGGCGTGGCGATGAACTGGCGGGTGTCATCGAAGACCTTGGGTTTGTTCAGCTTGATAGCGTAAACACCTTTGCGAGGGCGCATGATCTCATTTTGTGGTCGCGACGTCAGCAATACCGACCACGAGCCTTGGAAAACTTGCTGTCACGGGATCGCAAGCTCTTTGAGCATTGGACCCATGACGCCTCGACCATTCCGATCCAGTTCTTTCCGATGTGGCGGATCAGGTTTGAACGCGCGGCAAAGGAACTTGAGGCGCGCTGGGCGAAAGATCGGCGGGCAGGGTTTCTGGAGAAGACTCACGGTGTCCTCAAGCAGATCTCCGACGAAGGGTGTTGCTGCAGTGCGGATGTAGGCCGTGACGAGGAAAAGAAATCCGGTGGTTGGTGGGATTGGCATCCGAGCAAGACCGCGTTGGAGTATCTGTGGCATTCTGGTCAGCTGAGCGTGGTACGCCGCGAAGGGTTTCGGAAAATCTACGATTTGACCGAACGGGTGATTCCTCCTGAATATCTCAATGCCTATGTCGACGAACGCGACGCGATTGATTGGCATTGTAATGCCGCGCTGGACAGGCTGGGTTTTGCGACGAGTGGTGAGATCTCTGCGTTTTGGGCGACGGTGACAAAACAGGAAGCCAAGGAATGGTGCGCGCGGGAGCTGTCGGAAGGGCGGATCGTTGAAATCGACGTTGAAGGGACCGACGGGACGTTGAGGCGGTCTTTCGCGCGACCTGAACTTATGGACGAACAGGTTGACGAGCTGTCGCCGCGGGTGCGGCTTTTGTCTCCATTTGATCCGGCTTTGCGGGATCGGAAAAGGGCGGAGCGGCTCTTTGGCTTTAACTATCGGATCGAGATCTTCGTACCAGCGGCAAAGCGGACTTACGGCTATTATGTGTTTCCAGTGATGGAAGGCGAACGGTTGATCGGGCGGGTCGATATGAAGGCCGATCGGCCGAGCAAAGTTCTCAATGTCACGGCGTTCTGGCCCGAAGAGGGCGTTCGGATGGGAGTTGGGCGCATTTCACGGTTGCAGGCCGAACTTCAGCGCGCCTGCGGGCTTGGTGCCTGCCAAGAGGTGCAATTTCAGGACGGGTGGCTGCGGAAAGCATGAGCCCCGCCAGCTGGGCTGACGGGGAGAGGACTTAGGGGAGGTCGAAGCTGGATCAGCCAGGAGGGAAAGGAGGGCGCTGCCAGCCGCGCCGCAGACCTCCCAGACGCGTGGGTCGGCAGCGCCTGATTGGGTGCCACATCCCGTCGGCTTGGCACACCAAACCAGAAAGCTTATTCGAGGTCGTAGTCTTTGCTTGCAACAACCTGACCGTCGATCACCAGCTGGGCGACAACGTCGAGGTTGTGACGGTGACCAATGTTGACGCGGACGTCTGAGTTTGCGCCGGCCATAACCTCTTCTGTACCAAGAAGTGCGCCTGGTACGCCACCATTGAAGGTGCGGATTTCCACGACGCCGTCAGCGGCTGCGCGGACTGTGCCGAGCTCTAGTGTGGAAGAGTTCTCAAGCGTTTCGCCAAAGGCAAAGTAGTTGTCAGCAGAAGCGGCAGTTGCGGTTGCTGCAACAGTAGCGGCAGCGAGTGTGATCATTTTGAAAGACATGGGAGGTATCCTTTGGGAGAGGTTTGGGAGGAGAGAGGGAGGTTTCGTGAGTGATGGTTGGCAGCGCGGGCCAGTGAGGGAGAGAATGCGCCCGCGCCGCCTAGGGGATTAGTTTACTTCGTACTCTTGCTGAGCAACGATCTGACCGTCGATTTTCAGAACAGCGATAACGTCTGCATCTGGACCGTGGCCAACGTTCACACGAACGTCTTTGTTAGCGCCGGCTGCAACTTCTTGTGTGCCAAGCAGTGCACCGAGGTCACCAAAGCGGCCGTCATAGATTTCCACGACGCCGTCAGCTGCTGCGCGAACTGTTCCCAGTTCCAATGTGGAAGAGTTTTCCAGACGATCTTCGAAGCCGAAGTAGCTGTCTGCGGAAGCAGCGGAAGCTGTTGCTGCGACGGTTGCTGCTGCAAGTGCGATCATTTTGATAGACATGGGAGGTATCCTTTCAAGGGGTTTGGGAGGTTTGGTTTAGGTTAGGGTGGCGGCGCAGGCAGGTAAGAGAGAGCCTGCGCTACCAAGGAGATTAGTTTACTTCGTACTCTTGCTGAGCAACGATCTGGCCGTCGACTTTCAGCACGGCGATCACGTCGGCGTCTGGGCCGTGACCTACGTTTACACGTACGTCAGAGTTAGCGCCGGCCATGACTTCTTCTGTACCGAGCAGAGCGCCGAGGTCACCGAAGCGGCCGTCATAGATTTCAACAACGCCGTCAGCTGCTGCACGAATTGTGCCCAGTTCCAGTGTGGAAGAGTTTTCCAGGCGGTCGCCGAATGCGAAGTAGTTGTCTGCAGATGCTGCTGTTGCTGTTGCTGCGACGGTTGCTGCTGCGAGTGCGATCATTTTGATAGACATGGGAGGTATCCTTTCAAAGGGTTTGGGAGGTTTGGTTTCGTTAGTTAGGTTAGGGTGGTTGGCCCGATCCATTCATGGGGACAGACAGGGGATCAGGCCAACCGGGGGGATTAGTCGATTTCGTACTCTTGCTGAGCAACGATCTGACCGTCGATTTTCAGAACAGCGATAACGTCTGCATCTGGACCGTGGCCAACGTTCACACGAACGTCTTTGTTAGCGCCTGCTGCAACTTCTTCTGTACCGAGCAGAGCGCCGAGGTCACCGAAGCGGCCGTCATAGATTTCAACAACGCCGTCAGCTGCTGCGCGAACTGTTCCCAGTTCCAATGTGGAAGAGTTTTCCAGACGATCTTCGAAGCCGAAGTAGCTGTCTGCGGAAGCAGCGGAAGCTGTTGCTACGACGGTTGCTGCTGCAAGTGCGATCATTTTGATAGACATGTTTTAGTTCCTTCATTTGGGAGGTCGAAAGGACCAATTTAGTTTGTTTGTGCGGCGGGAGGTGCCGCGGTTGATGAGGAACAATTGAGGTCGAAAAGGCGTTTGGTGAAGGGGTAAGCCCATCACGAAAAAGAGACGGAATTTGACCTGTAATGGGGGTTGAAAAAGCGCAAAGGTGAACTTTGGGCAGCTTCTGCGCATTTCCGCGCAGAAATCAGCTTATCTGCGCGCAGAACTGCTCGTTTGCAGGTCAGAAGCAACACCAATCTTGACACAAAACCTGACGCAGTGATCACGAAAAAAATGCACCCTCAAACCTGTGATGATGCATTATTTCTGCTCAGTCGCACCGCCGTGAGCAAACATGTCAAATCATGTCACGCCGCTCGCGGCGGCGTGATGGGAATTTCAGGGATTTTTGTTGTGAGTCGCTAGTTTATCAGGCCAGCGAAGACCATAGCGTCTTTGATTTGCGCTTTGGTTTCGTCTGTGAGGGGCGTCAACGGAGACCGAACATCTTCGTTGCAATGCCCCAAGAGCGATAGACCATACTTGGCACCACACACACCCGGTTCTGCAAAGATGGCCTCGTGCAGGGGCATCAAACGGTCTTGCAAAGTCAATGCACCCGCAAAGTCGCCAGATAGGGTCATGTCTTGGAATTCGGCGCAGAGGGCTGGCGCCACATTGGCCGTGACAGAAATACAGCCAACACCGCCATGTGCGTTAAAGCCAAGGGCGGTTGCGTCTTCACCAGAGAGCTGGATGAAATCTTTGCCGCTGCGATGGCGCTGCTGTGGCACACGGGCCAGATCGCCGGTAGCGTCCTTCACGCCGACGATCATCTCATGCTTGCTCAGTTCGGCCATGGTATCCGGCGTCATGTCGACGACGGACCGACCAGGGATGTTGTAAATGATGATCGGCAGGCCGCAGTCTGCTGCTGCTGTGAAATGCGCAATCAAGCCGCGCTGTGTGGGCTTGTTATAATAAGGTGTCACAACAAGAGCCGCATCTGCGCCTGCCGCTTTCGCTGCTTTGACAAGGCGCACGGTTTCTTCGGTGTTGTTGGAGCCAGCGCCAGCAACGACAGGAACACGGCCCGCGACTTGCTTCACCACGGTTTCGACAACGAGATCGTGTTCTTCGTGGCTGAGCGTTGGGCTTTCGCCGGTTGTGCCAACTGGGACCAGACCGTGCGAGCCTTGGGCAATGTGCCATTCCACAAGTTTTTTCAGCGCGTCGATATCGATCGAGCCGTTCGAGAACGGCGTGACGAGTGCAGGCATAGATCCTTTAAACATGACGCGTTTCCTTTGTTTGGAATGGGCGGAAGCCCTCTAAAATCGCGGACACTACTAGACGGCTTTCTGCCGAATGCCAAGAATTTGTATGGCCTTGATGGGGGTCTCGTTCTAGCCTTAAGGCTGTCCCAAATGAGCAGGCGGGCAGAATGCGAACGATCCTTTTGATTTTGGCGCTCTTTGGCGCGACGGCAGCGGTGTCTCAGGTGATGCCTGAGCAGGCGGTTGAAGCTGTTCGGCTCGCAGGAGACGACAAGTGGGAGGAGGCTGAGGCGGCTGTGCAAGAACGGCTTGAGGATCAGGTCACGGCGGATGTTGTCGAATGGCTTCGCTTACGCGCTGGTGAGGGCGATTTTGCCGAGTATCGTGATTTCCTAGCGCGCCGACCGGACTGGCCCGGGCTGTCGCGGATCAGGTCGCGGGGTGAGGAAGTGATCCCCGAAGATGCCGATCCGGGTGAGGTGCTGCTTTGGTATGGTGACATTCGGCCCCGCACCGGCATCGGGGCCGTTCGTTTGGCGCAGGCGCTGGAGGCGCGCGGGCTGAATGAACTCGCACAGGAAGTGATTGAAACGGCATGGGTTGAACTGCGGCTGACGGAAGAGGGGCAGGTAGCTATTCTTGAAAACTATGCGTCCGTGGTCGAGCCGAAACATCCTGAACGGGTGGACGCCTTGTTATGGCGTTGGCGGACGGAAGAAGCGGGGTGGATGCTGGATCTGTTGCCTGACGATCAGCGGGCGCTGGCTGAGGCGCGGATCGCCTACATTCGTAATCAATCTGACTTGGATGAGAAGGTGCAGGCGGTACCGCCTGCGCTTCGAGACACGCCTGCGCTTCAATATGATCGGTTCAATTGGCTGGCGGATCGCAGACGCTATGCCGATGCGCGGGATTTGGCTTTGAGTCAGTCGACTAGCGCCGAAGCTTTGGGGCAACCGTTTCGGTGGTCAGGCTGGCGGCGGTCGATTGCGCGGCGAGAGATGCGAGAGGGGAGCCCGCAGCGGGCCTATCGTTTGGCGTCTGAGCATTTTTTGACCGAAGGGTCTTCTTTTGCGGATCTAGAGTGGTTGGCGGGCTATATCGCGTTGACCTATTTGAACGAGCCAGGTGCAGCGATTGGGCATTTCCAAACAGCGCGGGCAGCGGTGGATACGCCGATTTCCATCGCACGGATGGAATATTGGACCGGTCGGGCCTTTGATGTTTTGGGCATGGCGGATGCTACGGCGGCCTATCAACGCGCGGCAGAGCATCAATCGGCGTTCTATGGATTGATGGCGTCAGAAAAACTGTCGCGTCCTTTGAGCGCTGCTTGGACAGGGCAGCAGGATGATCGGGAGTGGCGGGACACGGACCTCTTTGAGAGTGAACTGGTTCGGGCGGCTTTGACGCTGTTGGAGGCAGGGGAACGTGGTGCGGCGGTCACGTTTTTTGCTGAATTGGGTCGGACGCTGGATGAAGAGGGTTTGTCACGTCTCGGTGGGTTGCTCGATGAGATGGGGGAGAGTTTTTACGAGTTGATCCTCGGCAAGCAAGGTATCGTGCGGGGGGTTATCGTTCCGTCGAACTATTTCCCGATTCACGATCTTGTTGCGCTCGATCTACCCTCGGAACCGGAACTGGCCTTGTCGATTGCGCGTCGCGAGAGTGAGTTTAATGCGGTGGTGGGCAGCCCTGTTGGGGCGCTTGGTCTGATGCAATTGATGCCAGCCACGGCAGAGGAGGTCGCGGGATCGCTTGATCTACCCTACAGCCGGAACCGTTTGACCGCGGATTGGCAGTATAATGCACGTTTGGGGGCGCAGTATTTGCAAGGGCTGGAAGATCGGTTTGGGTTTTCACCCGTGCAAATTGCGGCAGGATACAACGCCGGGCCGAGCAGGCCAGAGGCATGGATGAGTGAACGCGGTGACCCGCGTTTGGGCGACGTGGATGTGATTGACTGGATTGAGCACATCCCGTTTCGGGAGACGCGGAATTATGTGATGCGGGTGACGGAATCGATCCCGATTTATCAGGCGCGATTGACGGGCGAGGTTGGGCCGGTGCAATTCACTGAACTTTTAACTGGGTTCAAACCCTTGGTGCGGCCTATTGCGCGGCCGGATTTTGGGATCATCGGCGGATCTGATGGCGTGGTGGTACGATCTGCGGGTGACGATCAGGTGCGACCTCGGGTGAGGCCTTAGGCGCGTCGGGCTCGGAAGAGAGTGTAGAGGCCCGCGGCCACGATGATCACACCACCAAGCGCGACATGGGGCTCCAATGTTTCGCCGAAGACGCTCATACCGATGAAGATAGCAAAGACCATCTGAAGGTAAGCAAAGGGCTGGATCGCACTGGCCTCTGCGGCTTCATAGGCTTTGATCAGCGCCCAATGACCTAAGGCCCCGGTGACGCACAAGGCGGCCATCCACGCCCAATCGGGCGGGGTCATGGGTTCCCAGAACCAGATACCGATGACGGTCATGACGACCGCGCCGACGGTGCCGGTCCAGAAAAAGGATGTGGCGGCGGTGTCTTTGCGGGCGGCGTAGCGGGTGAGCAGGCTGTAGAGTGCGAACATGGTGGCGGAGGCAAAGGGGATGACGGCTCCGGCTGCAAAGACGGTGCGGCCCGGTTGCAGGATGATAAGCACGCCGATGAAACCAACGCCAATCGCGGCCCATCTGCGCCAGCCGACGCGCTCCCCAAGGATCGGGCCAGAAAGGGCGGCGATCAGAAGTGGGTAGCAGGCAAAGATCGCGTGGCTTTCGACGAGGCCGAGGATCACGAAGGCCGATACCATGACGCAGATTTCTAATGCGAGCAGCGCGCCTCTGATCGTTTGTAAGACCGGCTGGCTGGTGGCAGCGGCGGCTCTGATCGAACCGGATTGCCGACGGGCGACGGCGATCACGAAGGCTGCGAAGAACCAATAGCGGATCATCACGATCATGTAGACGTTGTAAGCATCCGCGAGGTGGCGCGAGATGCCGTCTTGCACCGCGAAGATGAACGCGGTGAGGCACATGAAGGCGATGCCGAGGCGGAGATTATTCTGCATCGCGTTTTGTCCCGACACTCATGTGGCGTTTGCGGCCGAAACCTTTGACACGGGTGACGTCAAACCCTGCATCTGTGAGGGCGCGGCGGACGTGGCCGGCGGCGGTGTATGTGGCGAAGGTGCCGTTTGGTTTGGTGTGGCGGCCGACCTCTTTCATCAGGGCGTCGTCCCAGAGTTCGGGGTTCTTTGCGGGGGAAAACCCGTCAAGGAACCAGGCGTCGGCTTGGCCTTGCCAGTTGGGAAGGGTTTCGCGGGCGTCGCCGGTGATGACGGTCAGGTCGAAATCTTCTCCGCTAAGGCCGTCCGTAGGGTCTGAGGCGAAGACATCTGTCGGGAGGTCAGGGTAGGGTTGCAGCGCTTGTTGCAGGTCAGTGAAAGCCATGGGGTAGGCTTCAAAGCTTGTGAAGCGCAGTTTTCCTGTGGTGCCCGATGCGCGGAAGGACTGCAGCGTGGCGAGGAAGTTTAGGCCGGTACCGAAGCCAAGTTCGGCGATGTGAAACCCATCCGCGAAGCGGTTTGGCAGGTCATTTCCGAATAGAAAGACGTGCTGGGTTTCGGCCAGCCCGTTATCGAGCGAATAATAGGGATCTTCGAAGCGGGTCGAAATCGGGACCGCGCCGGCGTCGGTGTCGCGCCATTCAAGCTGTGCGGTCTGGTCGGTCATGGTGATTTGCCTTAGGTGTTTGCGCGAAGATGGCGCGGGGTTTGGCGAATGGCAACTGTGGATGTGACCGTAAAAGGGGCCGGCGTGTTCGGCCTGTCGGTCGCCTATGCCTGCGCCAAGCGTGGGGCGCGGGTGCGGGTGATTGACCCGAATGGAGTAGCCTCTGGCGCAAGCGGTGGATTGGTCGGAGCATTGGCCCCACATGTACCGGAGAATTGGAACGCGAAGAAGCAGTTTCAATTCGAAAGCCTGATGATGTCGGAGGCGTTTTGGGCCGAGGTTGAAGACCGGTCCGGCGTGTCGACGGGATATGTGCGCAGCGGGCGTTTGCAGCCTTTAGTGGATGACCACGCGGTTAGATTGGCGCGGGCGCGGGAGGAGACCTCGAAAGAGTTGTGGCAGGGGCTGGTCGTTTGGAAGGTGGTTCCGGCTTGTGACGCCGCGTGGGAGCCGCCGAGTGAGACGGGGTTGCTTGTCAGGGACACGCTGTCGGCGTTGATCCATCCACGAACCGCAACGCAGGCGCTGGCCGACGCGGTGCGCGGTTTGGGTGGTGACGTTGCGGCGGAGGGGCCTGAGGAAGGTGCGGTGGTTTGGGCGACGGGTTGGCGGGGCTTGGTCGAGATGTCTCAGAAAGCCCCGCGTCAGATTGGCAATGGCGTGAAGGGTCAGGCGGCTTTGGTGCGGTATGATGCGGCGGGTGCGCCGCAGCTCTTTGCCGATGCGCTTCACATCATTCCGCATTTGGACGGGACAGTGGCGGTTGGATCGACGTCGGAGCGGGAGTTTGTTGCGCCGGACGCGACGGATGGCGCTTTGGACGATGTATTGGTGCAGGCCATTGGGGCGATGCCTGTGTTGAAAGATGCCGAGGTTTTGGAACGCTGGGCAGGTGTCAGGCCGCGTAGCCGCAGCCGTGCGCCGATGTTGGGGCGGCATCCTGAGATCGACGGCGCGTTTGTGGCCAACGGTGGCTTTAAGATCGGCTTTGGCATGGCCCCGAAAGTTGGGGAGGTCATGGCGGATTTGGTGTTGGAGGGGCGCGTGACTTATCCGGACGACTTTGACGTCAGCCGTAACCTTTAGGCGAAATCAGCCAGCATCAATTGCCGACCATCTGGTCCTCTGGCCCAGGCATTACGGCCTTGCAGGCAGAGCGTTGCGCGTTCGGTGTGCATCAGGGGCGCTGTGGCGCGGTAGGAGAACTTGGTGAGCGGTCCGTTGTTTTCAACTGCAAAGAGCATCAGCAATTGGGCGATGAGTGGTCCGTGGACGACGAGACCGTCATAGCCTTCGATGTCGCGGGCGTAGGCTTCGTCATAGTGGATGCGGTGACCGTTAAACGTGAGCGCCGAGTAGCGAAAGAGCAATGTGCTGTCGAAGTCCACGTGCCGCAAACGGGTTTCGCCATCAGGGGCTTGCGTCGGTGTGACCGCGGCTTGAGGTGTGTCCTCGCGGTAGACCAAATCTTGCCATTCGGTCAAAGCAAGCGTGTGACGCTGTTTGATGTCGTGCCGGATGCGCACGAAGGCGAGAGGTCCGCTACGCCCGTCTTTGTGGGTGACAGATTCAATCGTGCTGATCTTTTCTGCTCTCACGCCTGCCAAAAGGGGGCGGTGAAAGGTGAGCTTGCCCGATGCCCACATCCGACGCGGCAGACCGACATCTGGAATGAATCCACCGATGGCAGGGTGCCCATCTCGGCCTAATGCCTCCGGGGCTTGTGCGTCCCAAAAGTAGATGTGGTGGAAGAAGGGGGGCAGAGGGTCGCCGCTGTTCAAACGCTCGGGCTTGCCGAGGGCGGCTAACAGAGCGTTCGCACGGGCCGGGTCGATGACATCTTGAAGCGTTTGCGTTTTGCCTATGGCATCTGACATTGTGGTACTCATCACGAACGGGGGCGGTATGCCGAAACTTACTTCACTGGATCACTTAGTTCTAACGGTCGCCGACATTGATCGGACAGTGGCATTCTATGAACAGGTTTTGGGCATGAAAGTCGAGGTTTTTCATCCGAGTGATGGTTCGACCCGTACCGCGTTGACGTTCGGCAGCCAGAAAATAAACCTGCATCCGGCGGCGAAACCGTTTGAACCGAAGGCGGATCGCCCGATGCCGGGCAGCTCGGATTTGTGTTTTCTGTCTGATACGCCGCTAGCGGAGTGGCAGGCGCATATCGCGGAATCGGGTGTCGATGTTTTGGAGGGGCCCGTTGGGCGCACTGGCGCGACGGGGCCAATCGTCTCGCTTTATCTGCGTGATCCGGATGGTAATCTGATTGAGGTGAGCAATCGGGGCTAGTTACTGCTGGTTTTGCGGTAGACCGTCTGTGATGTCGTAGTAGTCGCCTTTGTCGGACACAAAGATATGCAGGGCGAGTTTGGTGTGGGTGGCGCCATCAAACGCGCCCATCGCGACGGCAATCGTATCGTGATGGATCGGATCCCAAAACAGGAAGCTGCCGCAGGTTTTGCAAAATCCCCGTCTGACTTTTTCTGACGCTTGGTACCAAGTGACGTTGTCTTCGCCATGGATTGTCACGTTTTCTGTTTTCAGATCGACGGACGCCCAATAATGGCCGGACTGTTTGCGGCATTGGCTGCAGTGGCAGGCATTGGGGGCGGGGAGGTCGGTATTGACCTCGACCTCGACAGCTCCACAAAGACAGGTCGCGGTGTGCATCTTTTCTCTCACTTGGCTGGCTTTGAGGCTAGCGAGCCGTCGACGATCCCGCAACCTGCGCGGATCGGCGCACTTGTTTCAATCCAGACCGCAAGCTACCTCCTGAGACATGCCGTATGAATGGTCATCAGAACCGCCGCACCAGACGACCCGATGGGAGCTTTCGCTTTGGCCCTATCGGTCGCTGCTGCGGAAGGACTTTGTGATCTTTATCGGAGCTACCGGCGCGTTAGTTTTGTTGCCGCTGCTTGCTGTTTTGGGGTCGCCCGTTCTGTGGGGTCTCTTGCCGTTCTTGCTGCTGATGCTTGGAAGTATCTGGTTTGCGCTGCATGTCAGTTACAAACGTGGCGAGGTGCTGGAAGAATTGCGCGTGGATGAAGCGCACGCGCATCTGGTGCGACACAATCCGAATGGGCAGGTGCAAGAGTGGGAGGCCAACCGCTATTGGGTCAGTGTGCATCTGCACCCCAAGGATGGTCCGGTCGAAAACTACATCACACTGCGCGGTGGCGACCGAGAGGTTGAGATAGGTGCGTTTCTGGACCCGGCGGAGCGCCTTGCACTTTATGATGAACTCAAGAGCGCCTTGCCGGTGGATTATTCCGTTTAGATCTCGGCCTTCAGTTCTTCCATTAGTTCGTTGATGGCGCGGAGGTAGCGTTCGTTTGTGAGCTTGCCGTTCTCATCGAACTCTTTGGTGTTTGACCCGACAAGCACCTCTGGCCCTTGGATCAGTTTTGGCCGGAATGGTGTCATACACAGGCGCAGCGCGAATTGGGCGCGCTCCCCTCCCGCGCGGCCTGCTGTCGCTGCCATGATGGCGGCCGGTTTGTCGCGCCATGGGCTGCCTTCTGTGCGGCTGACCCAATCCAGCGCGTTCTTCAGCACGCCGGAGATCGATTTGTTGTATTCGGGCGTTGAGATCACGACCGCATCAGCGTTTTTGATTTGATCCGATAGGGTTTGAACCGATGGTGGAATACCTTCAGCGGCCTCCAGATCACCGTCATAGAGCGGGAGGTGCAAATCAGCTTCGATGTAAGTGTCCGGCGCGAATGCGTCGCGCGCCGCACGGATCAAGAGACGGTTTGTTGCGTCTTTGCGCAAGGAACCAGAGATGCCAAGGAGGGTGGTCATGTGTGCGTCCTTTGTTGGGTGTCCCGTCGTAGTTAGACCGAATTCCATCGGGTCCAAGACGCGGATATGTGCAAAGAGGCAGGCGCGGTGTGCAGGTGGTTTAGGATTGGATCCAATTGCCGGCTTGGTTTGGGAGGAATGCTTCGACCGCAGCGGTGGCGATGACGATGGTGTCGCCATGCGGGTTGGGGACGTTTTGCCCACCCTTCACAGCGGTCACAGTGGCCGCTCCGCGGGGGAGTTTTTGGGCTAAAATGACAGGGTCGATCTTGTCAGGTTCTTGCACGCCGACGGTCACTTGAACGCGCATGGCCGCGTGTGGGATGTCGAGCGCATTGAACATCGGGATCGAGGAATGGCGAAACGCATCTTCGATCGCGCGAGCAGCGGCCTTTTGGTAATCCATGCCGTGCAGGTCGTTGCCGATGCCCATTTCGATAATGAACCGTTGATCTGTCATGTCCGCTCCATCTCAAAAGATACGTTGATGGCCGCGTTTGCGATCAACGTAGGATTGCCGTCAGGACGTGGGACATCAAGGCCACCATGGCTGGTGGTAATGGCGACTTGGCCATAGGGGAAGATGTCTTTGAGGCTGTTGATATCGACGGCCCCCGGATTCTGGACAGCGATGTCGACGTCAATGATCATGGCCTCTTTCGGGAAGCCAAAGAGTTCGGCCATGTTAATCGAGTTGTGCCAGAGCGCATCTTGCAGGGCGCGCTTTGCGGCCTGTGTATAGTCTTGCCGCCTGAGCGATGATCCCATCCCGAACTCTGTCAGGACCCGATATTTTGCCATTTTTGCCTCACTGTCTTCCTGTTGCTTACTTACGCTGTGAGCAAAGAAAATCAACGCGGACCTTTGCAGTGATCGAGCGGGTGTCCTAAACGTCGGATCAAACAGGTCGAAGGGCAGACATGACCGAGAGCAGGACAGCATTGGTAACAGGCAGCGCGGGCTTTATCGGCTTTTGGCTTTGCCGTGTTTTACTGGACGCCGGGTTTGAGGTCGTGGGTCTCGATAGCATGTCGGATTATTACGACGTTGGATTGAAACAGGCGCGGTTGGATGAATTGTCGGGTCGCGATGGGTTCGGTCAATATGCTGCGCAGGTTGAAGATGCAGAGGCCGTTCGAGCGATCTTTGACGATCATCGGCCTGAGGTGGTTGTGCATCTTGCAGGGCAAGCGGGTGTGCGGCATTCGCTGAAAGCGCCGCGGGATTATGTGGACGCCAATCTGGTGGGTACTTTCAACATCATGGAAGGCACGCGAGAATTCGGGTGCCAGCATTTGCTCATGGCGTCGACGTCGTCAGTTTATGGTGCGAACACCGAAATGCCCTATCGCGAGACCGATAAGGTCGACACGCAGATGTCGTTTTATGCGGCCACAAAAAAGGCGAATGAAGCGATGGCGCATTCCTATGCGCATCTGCACAATATCCCGACGACGATGTTCCGGTTCTTTACTGTTTACGGCCCGTGGGGGCGGCCCGATATGGCGCCTTATTTGTTCACCAGTGCGATCCTGAGAGGTGAGGCGATCAACGTCTATAACCACGGTGATATGAAGCGGGATTTCACCTATGTCGCCGATCTGGTTGAGGCGATCCGGCTACTGATCGATGCGGTGCCAGAAAAAGATGCTGGCGACAGCGGGTCGCCAGTTGCGCCCTATCGAATTGTGAACATCGGCAATGCCGCGCCGGTGAAGCTGGGCGATTTTATTGCCGCGATTGAGGCAGCGACTGGCAAGACCGCGACACGAAACCTGATGGATATTCAACCAGGCGACGTACCGGCGACTTGGGCGGATACCTCCTTGTTGTCGTCGCTGACGGGGTTTACTCCATCCACACCAATTGAAGACGGCGTGCAGAACTATGTTGATTGGTTCCGCGATTATTATGGCGCCGCTTAGAGAGCAGAGATTGACATGAAGATTACCGTCATTGGGACAGGATATGTTGGACTGGTGTCTGGGGTTTGCTTTTCAGATTTCGGGCATGAAGTTGTTTGCGTCGATAAAGATCAAAGCAAGATCGACCGGCTAAACGCGGGTGAAGTCCCGATCTATGAGCCGGGTCTTGATGAAGTTATGGCGCGGAATGTCTCGGCCGGACGGCTAAGTTTTACGGTTGATTTGGCAGTTGCTCTAGCGGGGACGGATGCGGTATTTCTGGCCGTTGGAACGCCGACGCGCCGTGGCGATGGACATGCTGATCTGACCTACGTCTATCAGGCCGCTGAAGAAGTAGCGCAAGGCTTGAGCGACTACACCGTCATCGTCACGAAGTCGACGGTTCCAGTGGGCACAAATCGCAAGGTTGCGGAGATCGTGGCGAAGGCCAATCCCGCATTGGAGTTTGATGTTGCGTCGAACCCTGAGTTTCTGCGCGAAGGCGCTGCAGTGAACGATTTCATGCGTCCGGATCGTGTTGTTGTTGGCGTCGAAAGCGATCGTGCAAAAGATGTGATGGCAGAGATTTATCGCCCGCTGTTCCTGCGCGAATTTCCGATTGTCTACACCGATCTGGAAAGCGCGGAGATCATCAAATATGCAGCGAACGCGTTTTTGGCGACGAAAATCAGCTTCATCAACGAAATCGCCGCTTTGTGCGAAGCTGCGGGCGGTGACGTGAAAGCCGTGTCCAAAGGCATGGGTTTGGATGGTCGGATCGGGAAGAAGTTCCTGCATGCTGGCCCCGGTTATGGCGGTTCGTGTTTTCCCAAAGACACGCAGGCGTTGGTCAAAATCGGCGAGGACTATGACGTCCCGATGAGCATTACCGAGACGGTTGTGTCTGTGAATGACGGGGTAAAGGCCCGCATGGTTGATAAAATTGTTGGCCTCTGCGGTGGCGATGTGTCTGGTCAAGCGATTGCTGTGCTTGGCGTGACCTTCAAACCTGAAACCGACGACATGCGCGAGGCGCCGAGCTTGACGATTGTGCCGGCGCTGATCGAGGCCGGCGCGTCGGTGCGCTTGGTTGATCCCCAGGGTCGGCATGAGGGGGAGGCGCTTTTGCCAGGCGCGGAGTGGTGTGAGGATGCCTATGCGGCGGCAGACGGTGCGAGTGCAGTTGTTCTTTTGACGGAATGGAACGAATTTCGCGCGTTGGATTTGAAGCGGATGGCTGCAGCGATGTCAGCAGCGAAGATGGCCGATCTTCGGAACATCTATAGCGAGGAAGACGCTGCTAAGGCCGGTTTCAAGGCTTACGTCAGCGTCGGGCGCTGAAACCGACGTTCTTTCGCGTTCCATTCAAGGTTAGGCAGCTTTCGGCTCCGCTTGAAGGCATCGTCGATGCTGTACCTGCGGGTAGTTGCGTTGAGGGTTCGGATAGGGATCGCAAATCGGTCGCCATATCCATCGATTAAGACCCAAGTCTTTTCGGCGCTTTTGGCACCTGTTTTTTCGTGACGATACCCGTAGACGAAGTTCGCTGGATTAAGGTCACTCACGCAAATAGCTAAAGAATAGAGTTGCGCAACGAACGCGTTGAGTTCGTTGATATCGAAATCGCCTTGATCGTGAACGCCCCGAAGGGTCGGCGCGTTCTCTCCTGCTTCATTTGTGACGCGCTCGAAGACTTCTCCCCTGCCGAGATTGGTCGGAGTAAACCCGAAGAACACCGAAACCGGCAGCGAAGCGGCGCTCTGCTGACCCTCGCGAAGCAGTCGTTGGTATTCTTCGTGTTGCTTTGTGATTGACCGTGTCCGCGTGGAGGGAAAAAACCTCTTGGTCAGATCTCCGAAGGTCCAACGTTTGTAGTGATCGTCTGATTTAACTTTTGGAATTTTGATCAGACATGTGGGATCGTTCGGATGAACGTAAATCCGCCGTTCAACGCCTTCAGCCACGAGCTTGGTCTCGTCTAGCGTGATGAGGTCATCGTCAGACATCGGTGGGAGGTTAATACTCCACACCGATCTGGGCTTTGATGCCGGAGCGGAACGGGTGTTTGACCAGTTCCATTTCAGTCACGAGGTCCGCGATTTCGATCAGGTCTTCATGGGCGTTGCGTCCGGTTAGGACCACATGTGTCATCTCTGGCTTTTCGTTTTTCAAGAACGCCACGACCTCTGCGATGTCGATGTAATCGTAGCGGATCGCGATGTTGATCTCATCGAGCAGAACCATGTGGTTGCTTTCGTCTAAGATCAGCTCTTTTGCCTTGGCCCAAGCGGCTTGCGCCATCTCAATGTCGCGGGATTTATCTTGGGTCTCCCAAGTGAAGCCTTCGCCCATGGTGTGAAAGGCGCAGGTGTCTTGGAATTTGGAGAGGATCAGATCGCGTTCGCCCGTGCTCATCCCGCCTTTGATGAATTGCACCACGGCACATTTCATGTCGTGCGCGATGCAGCGGAAGATCATGCCAAAGGCGGCGGAGGATTTGCCCTTACCTTTGCCCGTATGAACAATGATCAGACCTTTCTTATCGGTCTTTGTCGCCATGATCTTATCGCGGGCGGCCTTTTTCTTGGCCATTTTCATGGCGTGGCGTTCATCATCGTTGGACATGATCGTTCCCCTTTTTGTTAAGTTTCATAGCTTGGCCCGTTCTTCGCAAGCGGTTTTCCGATTTCAAGTCGTCTGAGTTTGGGCTTCTTTTGTTCCCGTTTCGTCAGGACTTTTCCCCGCAGCGATGGCGGCGATCCGCGCGCGCGCTGAGTTAGAGCGCGGCGTCCAGAGGTTGCGGTCGATGGCCTCTTGCAGGCGGTTGGCGATGTCTTGCAGGGCGGGGGCGTTGTGATCTGCGATGAAGTCGCGGGTTGCGTCATCGGCGAGGAAGGCCTCTTCGCAGAGGTCGAAATGGTGGTTCTTCACAATGCCTGTGGTGGCCGCGAAGGCGAAGAGGTAATCGACCGTAGCTGCGATTTCAAAGGCGCCTTTGTAGCCGTGGCGTTTGACACCTTCGATCCATTTTGGGTTGACCACGCGGGAGCGGACGACGCGCCCGATTTCATCGTCTAGCGTGCGGATCATGGGGCGTTCGGGACGAGAATGGTCGTTGTGATAGATTGGGCGGTTTTGGCCTTGGATTGTTGAGACAGCCGCCGCGGCCCCGCCTTCGAATTGGTAGTAATCGTCAGAATCGAGGATGTCGTGTTCGCGGTTGTCTTGGTTTTGGACGATGGCCTCAGTTTGCGACAGGCGCTGGGTGAAGGCGGCTTTGGCTTTATGGCCTTCCGCTTTGGCGGAGTAGGCGTAGGAGCCCCATTCGAGATAGGCTTCGGCAAAATCGGATCGGTCGGACCAGATACGTTCGTCGATCAGCGCTTGCAGACCTGCGCCATAGGCTCCCGGTTTTGAACCATAGACGCGGTGGGCGTCTTCGCCTTGGCGTGTGCGGGCGGCGGCGGGATTGATGTCATCAGGTTCGTCGAGGGCTTGGACCGCGCGGGATGCGGAGTCGACAAGGGCGATGAGTTGCGGAAAAGCGTCGCGGAAAAAGCCAGAAATGCGGAGCGTTACATCGACGCGGGGACGGCCGAGGGTTGTGTGGGGGATGACCTCAAACCCGGTGACACGGCGATTGGCGCTGTCCCATGTGGGTTTGACGCCCATGAGGGCGAGGGCCTGTGCGATGTCATCGCCTCCGGTGCGCATATTGGCGGTGCCCCAGGCGGTCAACAACATGCTCCGGGGCCAGTCGCCATGGTCTTGTAGGTGCTTTTCAATGAGCAGGTTCGCGGATTTCCAGCCCAGAGCCCAAGCGGTTGGGGTGGGGACGGCCCGGCTGTCGACGGAATAGAAGTTCCGACCGGTTGGCAGCGTGTCCAGACGGCCTCGCGTGGGTGCGCCAGACGGGCCCGGGGCGACGAAGTGCCCTTTGAGGGCGGTGAGAAGGCCCGCGCCCTCCTGCGGGCCGCAGGTTTCAATCAGAGGGCGGATGGTTTGGGTGATCTCATCGAGGACGGCTTGCGAGGCGGGGCCGGGTGCCGCTCGGCTGTCGCCCTCGCCCCACCCGCCGTCCCGCAGGAGTTCTTGGCTGAGTTCTTCGAGCCGTTCGACGGTGTCGCCGTTGGTGCGCCAGTGGTTGGTGCCGGTGAGGTCCGAAGGTTTTTCGGCTGCTGGAGCCGCGAGATCGCAATCGAGCGGGTCGATGGAGAGGTTTATGTCGGTCGCTAGGGCACGGAGCAGCGAGGCGTTGGCGCCTTTGCCGTCGGCGCGAGGGACGCGCGCCAAGGCTATGGCAAGGTCGCGTGCGAGCCGGCCGTCTGGAGACTGGCCGAAGATGTGGAGACCGTCGCGGATTTGCGCCTCTTTCAGCTCGCAAAGATAGGCGTCGAGTTTGGCGAGGTCAGTCTCTTCGTCACCTGTGAAGGCTGCGTCTTTGGCGAGGCCGGAGACATCCGCCAGCGACATGATTTCACGGCGCAGGTGGTCGATCCGGCGCGGATCGACGCCGGCGGCTTCGTAGTATTCATCGACCAGCGCTTCGAGGTCGCGTAGAGGCCCATAGCTTTCGGCGCGGGTGAGAGGCGGTGTCAGGTGGTCGATTATCACGGCGGACGTGCGGCGTTTGGCTTGTGTACCTTCGCCGGGGTCATTGACGATGAAGGGGTAGATATGTGGCGTTGGGCCGAAGATGGCTTCTGGCCAGCAGGACTCAGATAGGGCCAGTGCTTTGCCTGGAAGCCACTCGAGGTTGCCGTGTTTGCCCATGTGCACAATGGCGTCAGCACCCCAGTGGTGACGGAGCCAGAAGTAGAAGGCGAGGTAGTTGTGTGGCGGAACGAGGTCCGGCGAGTGGTAGGTCTCGGTCGGGTCGATGTTGTAGCCCCGTGCGGGTTGAAGGCCGACGACTGCGTTGCCGAAGCGGTGGATGCTGAGTTTGAAGCCTGCGCCGGATGCGTCGTCGGATGCCTCCGGCGGAGGTATTTGGGGCAATAGGAAAGGGTCTTGCTCTGGGGTGCCCCAGCGGTCGGTGATTTGTTGTTTCAGCTCCCATGGGAGGTCATTAAAATAGGTGAGGTAGGTGTCGAGTGGGAGGGTTTCGCCGCCCTTTGTGTCTGCTCGGTCGGTCAACCAGTTGGTGGGGCCGGCCATGATTTGATCCATCAGGGCCTTGCTGTTGGCAGGTGGGGTGACTTTGTAGCCTTCGGATTTGAGTAGGTTCAGGACGTGAACCGTTGCGGCGGGTGTGTCGAGGCCGACTCCGTTGGCCAAGCGGCCGTCTTTGTTGGGATAGTTGGCGAGTATCAGGGCGACTTTTTTTTCGGCTTCATTCGTGGTGCGAAGTTTGGTCCAATTGGCGGTCAGCTGGGTGGTGAAATCAACGCGGTCACCGCGAGCTTGGTAGGTGGCGATTGGGCATTCGGTTGCTTCGTCAAAGTACGCCTCGCCTTTGAAGGAAACGGCTCGTGAGAGGACGCGGCCGTCAACCTCGGGGAGGGCGACGTTCATGGCGATGTCGCGGGCGGAGAGGCCTTGTGGGCTCTCGGACCATGCTTCCTCGGACGCGCTTGACAGGATGACTTGGAAGATCGGTGCCTTGTTGGCTGTGGCGCTGGCGAGTGGGTTGGTGGTGGGTGCATCGTCGCTGTGCGGGGAGCCTGTGGCGAAGGCGGTGCAGTTGAGGATGACTGCCGGTGGCGTGGTTTGGAACAGCTGGTCGAGGGTGGCGGTGCTGACGGGTTCTTTCAGGGAGGCGACGAAGATCGGCAGCGGGTTGAGGCCCGCGCGGGACAGTCTGCGGGTTAGCTGGTTGATCGGGTTGAGGCCCGCGCCTTGTACGAGTGCTCGGTAGAAGATCAGAGGCACAACCGGTTGGCCCTCGGTCCACGCATCCTTGATGGTGTTGAGGTCAGCGATGCCTGCGCCGGGCCAATAGACCCCGGCGCGCAAGAGCGGGCTAGCGGCGGCGGGTTTTTCTGCGTCGTCGAGAAGGGCTTGAGCGTAACGCAGCACATTGGTGCTGTTTTCCGGGCCGCCTTCGACGAAGTAGGCCCAAAGCGCGTCGTAATCCGCGTCTGAAACCGTGGAAAGATCGCGCAACTCGCTGTCTTCTTTGTCGTCGCCGGGGAGGGCAACGAAGGGCACGCCTGCCTCTTTCAGCCGTGCCGCGTATTGCACAAAGCCGTATTTCCAATAGCCCGCGCCGCCCAAGATGCGGGCGATGACCAGTTTTGATTTCAAGGCGCAGTTGTCGATGTGCAGATCGACCGACATGGGATGCTGAAGGTGCATCATATTGGCGAGGCGCAGGTTGGGTGGTGCGTCCATTTCCGAGCGCGCGATGGAGAGGGCGGCAAGTTCGGTGTCGGCGGCGGAGATCACCACGATATCGGCGGGTGTTTGACCGAGATCGAAGGGTTCATCGCCGTCGTTGATGGCACCGGGGGTGGCAGCGAGCAGGTGCATCAGAGGCGCTTTTCCATGAAGATTGAGCTGTTGGCCTGTTCGTAGCCGCCAAAAGGGCCGCAGTCGGTGAAGCCGTGGCGGCGGTAGAGTTTGTGGGCGGCGTGTAGAACGTTGCCGGTTTCGAGCTTGAGCGAGGTCAAGCCTTCGGCGCGGGCTGTGTCTTCGATCTGGCGCAGGAGGGCATCAGCAATGCCTTTGCCGCGGGCGGCGTCATCAACGAACATCGATTTCACCTCGCCATAGGTGCCGTGGTTGGCGAGCGCGCCGGTGCCTAAGATGTCATCGCCGATGCGTGCGGTGAAGAAGTGGATGTTCTCCGCGCAGAGCTGATCAATGTCGAGGTAGAAGTTATCCTCTGGCGGGAACAAGGATTCCATCAGCGCATGGCTTTGGCGTAGCAGAGCCGTGGCTTGTGGGTGACGGGGATCGGTCTGTTCGACGATGATCATGCTTGCAGGACGGCGGTGATGGCGGCTTCATCCAGACCTGCTTGGCCGATGACCACCAAGCGTGTGGCGCGCGGGGCGTCGCCGAAGGGCTGGTCATAGTAGGTGTCGACTCTTGGGCCCACGGCTTGAAGGGTCAGGCGCATGGGTTTGCCCGCGACAGCCGCAAAGCCTTTGAGACGCAGGATGTTGTGGGACCGGATCACGTTGGCCACTTGTTCGGCGAATGCGTTGGGATCGGTGATTTCGCCGCGATCCACGGTGAAGCTTTCGAATTCATCGTGGCCATGTGCGTGTTCTTGATCGTGGTGATGATGGTCGTGATCATCGTCATGGTGGTGGTCGTCATCATGATGGTGGTGATGGTGAATTTCGTGCCGCGCGTCGAGGTCGGCTTCTGCACCTATGCCTTGGCCGAGCAGGACATCCACGGGCAGCGCTCCCATTTTGGCTTTGACAACTTGCACGCCATCGCGGCTTTCTGATTGCAGTTTGGAGGTGAGGTCTTCTGCTTCGGCAGCATCGAGCAAGTCAGTTTTGTTCAACACGATCATGTCTGCGCAAGCAACCTGATCTTCGAACAGTTCGGACAGGGGTGTTTCGTGATCAAGGTTCTCATCTTGCGCGCGCTGGGCGTCGACGGCGGCGACGTTATGGGCGAATTGGCCGTCGTGTACAGCGCGGCCATCAACGACGGTGACAACGCCATCCACGGTGACTTTGGTAGAGATGCCGGGCCAGTTGAAAGCGCGGACAAGCGGTTGTGGCAGGGCCAAGCCCGAGGTCTCGATCACGATGTGATCGGGTTTGTCATCGCGCGATAGAAGCTGCTCCATGGTGGGGATGAAATCATCGGCGACGGTGCAGCAGATACAGCCGTTGGAGAGTTCAACAATGTCGTCCTCAGTGCAGGTTTCTTCGCCACAGCCTTTGAGAATATCGCCATCAACACCAAGATCGCCAAATTCATTGATGATCAGAGCGATTTTCTTGCCTTCCGCGTTCTGGAGCATGTGGCGGATCAATGTGGTTTTTCCGGCGCCAAGAAAGCCGGTGACGACGGTGGCAGGGATCTTTGTGGGCATTCTAGCTGTCCAATCTCGTTTTGAGGAGCGAAGGGGGTCCGATGGGCAATCCTGCCGTTTGAACGATGTCAAAAGGCGCATTTTGCGCGGGATCGCGGTTGGGTTTCGGTCGCTCCTTTTCCCGTCACACCCGACGGGGTTGTTTCGTTTCAGCGCGGCCGGTCTCCTGGCTTGCGTGTCGATGCGAGTACCTGCCTTCCCGGTGGTTGTCCCAGTGGCGTCGTTGGCACCCACTCTGCGCATACAGTCGCGGGGGCGGCTGTGGCTTTAGGCCTCCGGATTGGATCGGCCCGTCCACATTCCCAGTTTCATCCTCAAAGCGCTTCGCGCTCGTTAAGGAACCGTGCAAGATAGATGTGCGATTAGTGGGGCGGGGCGTCAAGATTGATTCCGACCGCGCCTGTGTCAATTGCGGCGCGGGTTGAAGCCTTGGAGCCTCCGGCGGAGGTATTTGAGCTCAAAAGACGATCGGGTTTGGGCTGAAATCCGCGATATGGTGTGGATAAGTAGGCGTCAGAGGCTAGATACGGGGCGTTTTCGTTGACTCGGGCCGCGGCGCGGCGTCATCTTTGACAAAACCAAGAATCAAGCAGGGGCGACGAAGGTGCGCTTTTTTAAACTCAGGCTGAACGGCTTCAAAAGCTTTGTGGACCCGACCGATTTGATTATCGCGGATGGGTTGACGGGCGTTGTTGGGCCGAATGGCTGTGGGAAATCGAATCTGCTTGAGGCGTTGCGGTGGGTGATGGGGGAGAACCGTCCGACCGCGATGCGGGGTGGCGGCATGGAAGATGTGATCTTTGCCGGTGCTGCGACACGGCCTGCGCGAAACTTTGCGGAAGTGTCGCTCCATATCGATAACGGCGAGCGGCTGGCGCCGGCGGCCTTTAACGACACCGACAATCTGGAGATCATTCGCCGGATCACGCGCGATGCTGGGTCAGCTTATAAAGTGGGCGCGAAAGACGTGCGGGCGCGGGATGTGCAGATGCTATTTGCCGATGCCTCGACCGGCGCGCATTCGCCGGCTTTGGTACGCCAGGGACAGATTTCTGAGCTGATTAACGCCAAGCCAAAATCGCGTCGGCGGATTTTGGAAGAGGCAGCGGGGATTTCGGGGCTCTATCAGCGTAGGCATGAGGCCGAGTTGAAGCTGAAAGGGGCCGAGACCAACCTCACGCGTGTGGACGATGTGATTGAGCAATTGGCGTCGCAGTTGAGCCAATTGGCGCGGCAGGCACGGCAGGCCGCACGCTATCGGGAGATTGGCGAGGCGCTGCGCAAGGCAGAAGGTATGTTGCTCTATCGCCGTTGGCGCGAGGCGGATGAAGCATTGGCGGCGGCGGCGGATGAATTGCGGGCGCGGACGACGGCGGCGGCGCAGGCGGAGACCGCGGCGCGGCAAGCGGTGAAGCAGCGGCGGGAGTGCGAAGATGCGATGCCGCCTTTGCGCGAGGAAGAGGCTGTGGCGGCGGCGGTTTTGCAGCGGTTGCAGGTGCAGCGCGATACGTTGAACGATGAAGAGGCACGGGCGGTATCGACGATCGAAACGCTGCAGGCGCGGATTGCGCAGCTGGGTCACGATATTGAGCGTGAGAGCGGGTTGAACCGCGATGCGGGCGAAACGATCAAGCGGTTGGAGTGGGAAGCGGAAGAGATCGCTAAGGCGGGCGAAGGTCACGATGGACGGCTTGAGGCGGCGCAGTTGGAGGCCAGCGAGGCGGCGTCTAAGTTGCAGGAGCGTGAAGGTGATCTGTCTCAGCTGACCGAGGATGTGGCGCGGCTGGCCGCGCGGCACCAGTCGGCACAGCGGTTGTTGGAAGACAGCCGCACCACGGTTGAGAAGAACGCGGCTGAGGCGGAGCGGGCGAAGGCTGCGCAAGTTGAGGCACAGGCGCACTTGGCTAAAGCAGAAGCGGACCATGAAGCCGCGCAAGAGGCGGAGCGCGCGGCGGTTGCAACGGCTGAGAAGGCCGATGAGACGCTAGTGACGGCGGAGGCTGCGCGGGCTGAGACGCAAGAGCGCGAGAGCGAGGCGCGCGGGCGCCGGTCTGAAGCCGAGGGCGAGGCCAATGCCTTGCGTGCGGAAGTGGCGGCCTTGGCTCGGTTGGTGGAGCGGGATACCCAAGAAGGTGGGCAGGTTCTTGATCTGTTGCGCGTTGAAAGCGGGTATGAAAAGGCGCTGGGCGCGGCTTTGGCGGATGATTTGCGTGCGCCCGCCGTGGCGGATGATGCTGCGTCTGGTTGGGCGGCTTTGCCGGGGTATCCACAGCCGCAGGTTTTGCCGGATGGTGTGAAATCGCTGACCAACTATGTGAGTGTGCCAGAGGTTCTGGTGCGCCGCATGGGGCAAGTCGGCTTGGTTGACGCCGAAGTTGGCGCCAAGTTGCAGGCTGATTTGAAACCCGGGCAGCGGTTGGTGTCGCTTGAAGGGGATTTGTGGCGTTGGGACGGGTTTCGCGCTGGGGCGGAAGATGCACCATCGGCGGCAGCCTTGCGGTTGCAGCAGTTGAACCGGCTCGTCGAATTAAAGCGGGATTTGGAAGAACGTAATGCGGAGGCCATTGGCGCGGCGCAGGCGCATGATGCTTTGACAGCGCGGCTGTCGGAGCTGACCGAAGCAGATCAGAAAGCGCGGCAAGCGCGGCGAGATGCGGACCGGTTGGTGGCTGAGGCCAATCGCGCGGCTAGTCGCGCCGAAGCGGATCGGAATTTGGCGGAAGGCAAGTTGGAATCTTCTGGTCTCGCGGTGAAGCGGCATGAGGATGAGGCCTTGTCGGCGCGGGTTGCTTTAACCGAGGCAGAGAAGGCCTTTGCTGATCTGGGCGATCTGGATGCCGCGCGGGCTGAGGTCGAAGACATCAAAATGACGGTTGAGGCGGCACGGATCACGATGATGTCGAAACGCTCTGCCTTTGATGAAGTGCGACGTGAAGGCGAGGCGCGGTTAAAGCGGTCTCAGGAGATCACGAAAGAGGTGTCTGGCTGGAAGCATCGGTTGGAGACAGCTCATAAGCGGACCGCGGAATTGTTGGAGCGCAAAGAGACATCTGAGGCGGAGTTGAAAGACGCCATCGCGGCGCCGGAGGTGATTGCAGCCAAGCGCGACGAGCTGGCGACGGCGATTGACGAGGCCGAAGACCGGCGCAAAGCGGCGTCTGATCGTTTGGTGGAGGGCGATACGGCTCTGCGGGACGCATCAGTTGCGGAGCGGGATGCGGAGCGCGAAGCATCGGAGGCGCGCGAGGCGCGGGCGCGGTCTGAGGCGCGGTCAGATGCGGCGAAAGAGACTGTCGCTTATGCAGCAGAGCGAATCAGGGAAGCGCAGGATGTGACGCCTGAGACGTTGCTTGAGACGTTGGATGTGTCCCCTGATGATATGCCTGCGGCGGAAGTAATCGAGAACCAAGTCAACCAATACAAGCGCCAGCGCGACGCTTTAGGTGCTGTGAACCTGCGGGCCGAAGAGGATGCGATTGAGGTTCAGGAAGAGCATGACACGCTGGTCAAAGAGAAGTCCGACTTGGAAGAAGCGATTGCGGCTTTGCGGAGTGGGATTGCGAGCCTCAACAAAGAAGGACGCGAGCGGCTATTGACCGCGTTTGAACAGGTGAACGAGAACTTCGGCCTGCTCTTTACCCATTTGTTTGGCGGCGGTGAGGCGAAGCTGGTGCTGGTTGAGAGTGATGATCCGCTTGAGGCTGGGTTGGAAATTATGTGTCAGCCGCCGGGTAAGAAGCTGTCGACCCTGAGTTTGTTGTCAGGCGGGGAACAGACACTGACTGCGCTTGCGTTGATCTTTGCGGTGTTCTTGGCCAATCCAGCTCCGATCTGTGTGCTCGATGAGGTGGATGCGCCTTTGGACGATGCCAACGTGACGCGGTTCTGTGATTTGCTGGATGAGATGACCCGCCGGACCGAGACGCGGTTCCTGATCATCACTCACCATGCTGTGACGATGAGCCGGATGGATCGGCTCTTTGGTGTGACGATGGGCGAACAGGGTGTGTCGCAGCTGGTGTCGGTTGACCTCAAGAAGGCTGAACAGCTCGTCGCTTAACCTCTCTGCAACGTGATGCGGTGTTTTCTGTGGCTGCGCTAGGGTCATGGGACATGGAGGGTTCGTATGAGATTGATGTTTGCTGCCGTTTTGATGTGTCTGGGGCTGCCAGCAGCCGCGCAGGATTTTGCGGTTCGAGACAGTGATCGGGTGTTGGATGCCGATGGAATGGCAGCGGATGTTGTGGGGCGCACGCATGAGTTTTTTGACGGTGGCGTATCGTTCTTTTCCGTAAGCGGGACCTATACTTACACCTATACTGACGGCGCGCGCGCTTATGGCAGCTACGCGTTGAAGGATGATGGTCAGGATGGCGTCGTCTGTTCCAATTTCGACAACGGGTTTTCGCGCTGTGACAAATATGTGCATGACGGGACGCGGTTGGTGTTGTTGACCGAGGATGGCAATCGGTTTCCGGTGAAAGAGGCCTGGTAGAACGGGGGAGCCGCTTTTGCCCGATTGGGCAATGCGTCCCTCCCACCGTCCCTAGGGGTCGTAACTCAGTTGGTTCGGTGTTTTCCCGATGTTGTCCGGTGGGGGTGTTTTGAGCAATCGCTTCGCCTTGATTGTTACATGGCCAAGCCCGTGCGCCTTCATAATGCGGTGCATTCCATCCATTACGCGACCTTCTGAACAGAGCAGGATTGGGTAGCTTAGATCGGTCTCTTCTACCTGTTTGGCATGTTCCATAATGCGATTGCAGGTCGGGATATCGCCGCCCTCGCCGAACCAGTAGGGTTCGTTGATTTCCTTTATGTCGTCCAAAGCGACATCGATGACCGGCTGGTCTTCGGCGAGGCGTGCGAGTTTGCGTACGTCCCAGCTGTGGAGCTGTCCGTCGATCCAGCGAAAATGGTATTGGGGGCGGATCACAACGCGTTCAAAAGGTCTTTTGTGGGCCAAGCATCGGCAGGTAGGCCAAGGCGCTGTTGCTCTGTCTGAACCGCGTCGCGTGTTTTGGCGCCAAGGATTCCGTCGATCCCGCCAACGTCGAAGCCGCGGGCCTCAAGTTTCGTTTGAAGCGCCTTGATCTCCTCACCGCTCAAGGCCACAGACGGGTTGCCTGCGTCGTAAACGGGGGCGCCCATCAATCGCGTACCGAAGTAGGCAGCCGTTGTGACGTAGACGAGGCTTTTGTTCCATTCGAAATAGACGTCGAAATTTGGGTAGGCGAGGAAGGCAGGGCCGTTGCGGCCCAGAGGCAGGAGTACGGCGGCCTCTAAATCTGACGGGCCAAGCGCGCCTTCGCGGGGAGTGATTCCTAGATCGGCCCATTCGCTCACAGGGCGTTTTTTGTTGAGGCCAGTGATCGACCAATCAAGATCAGATGGCACGCGTATTTCCTGGAGCCACGGTTCGTTTGGGCGCCATCCCAGGGACGAAAGAACATTAGCGCCGGACATTAGGGCGTCAGGCGACGAGCCTTTCAAATCAACACGACCATCGCCATCGCCATCCATTCCATGGTCAATGATGTCTTGCGGTAGCATTTGCACTTGGCCGATTTCGCCAGCCCACGCGCCTGTGGTTGTTGCGGGGTCAAATTCACCGCGCTCAAAAAGCTCAATCGCTGCGATCAATTGTGGGCGGAAAAGCTCGGGGCGGCGGCAATCGTGGGCGAGGGTGAGCAAGGCGTTGCGGGTGTTGAAGTTGCCTTGCACTTGGCCGAAATCGGTCTCAAAGGCCCAAAAGGCGAGAAGAACGCCCCTTGGGATGCCAAATTCTGCTTCGATCCGGTCAAAGGTGCGGTCGAAGCGGTCGCCGTAAATCCGACCATTGTCGATGCGGTTTTGACTGATCAGGGCGCGCGAAAAGCTGATGAAATCCTTTTGGAACACCCCTTGCGCGCGATCGGCCCGCAGGACGGATTGATCAATGCCGGACCCTTGGAAGAATTGGCGTGAAGTCTCGGCTGAGATGCCGCGCGCAGCGGCCTCTTCGCTGACACCAGCGATAAAGTCGGAAACCGATCCGCCGCATGTTTGAGCTGTTGCTGTACCAGCGGTAAGGGCCAAAGCGAGGGCAAGTGCGCGTTTCATCCAGTTTCTCCCACTCGAGGTTGAGTGGAAAGTAGCACGGCTGTCGGAGGTTAGAAGAGGGAAACTGCGATCACGATCAGGAGGCATAGCGCCCAAGTTGCCCAAAGGAGGCGAACAGCGGCGTCGATGTCGGATGGACCAAGCGTCTTGCAGCCCCCTGCGTTCACAAATGGGTAGTCGACTTTGCGGCCGTCGTAGGTGCGTGGCCCGCTCAGGGCTACATCGAGGTTGTAGGCGGCTGCAGCTTCTGGCCAACCGGCATTAGGAGAGCGATGTTTTGGGGCCTCGGCGCGGATGTGTTGGATTGTGTTCGGTCGCGGTTGGGTGAGCCAGATTAAGAGCGCTGTGAGACGGGCAGGGATGAAGTTCAGGAGGTCGTCAAATCGGGCGGAGGCCCAGCCGAAGTCTATATAGCGGTTGGTTTTGTAGCCGATCATGCTGTCAGCCGTATTGGTGATTTTGTAGATCAGAAGGCCTGGAAGGCCCGCGATGAAGAACCAAAAGATCGGGGCGATGACGCCGTCTGAGAGGTTCTCAGCCGCGCTTTCTATTGCGCTCCGGCTGACGTCTGAGGCATCCATGTCTTTCGTGTCTCGCCCAACGATCATTGCAACGGATTGTTTTCCGTCATTGAGTGACAGGCGCAGGGCGTGCGCGACGGCTGAGACATGGTCGGCGAGGGAACGTTGGGCCAGAAGGATGGCGAGGCAGATAACTTCGGCGATCTTGTAGGGGAGCGCTTGCAGAGCAAGACCGAGGAGGAGAGCGATCAGGAGGAGCAGTGCAAGGGCGATGGTTCCGCGCAGTTTGCGGTGTGTGCCAGAGTTCAGAGATTTGTCGAAATATCCGACGGTTCGGCCCATCACGACGGCAGGATGAGATACTTTGGACCAGAGCCATTTGGGTTCGCCAAAGAGCGCGTCAAGGATCATCCCGAGCGCGAGGATCACAGGGCGTTCTCCAACTGCGCCCACCGATCAGACGGCGGTAGACCGAGGCGAAGCCAAGTTTTGGAATAAGGGAAGATGCGGGACCAGATATGGTGCTCTGCGAGCTTGTTCTGCCATGCTGCGGCGTCTTCTGTTTCGTAGAGACGAAAGAGCGAGGTGCCGCCGCAGGGTATGGCGCCTTCATTTTGCATGAGCGTGTCTAGGCGGTTTGCGGATTGCGACAGGTCAGTGCGCGTTTGGGAGGCCCAATCGACGTCTTCGAGAGCGGTGGCACCGATTTCTAAGGCTGGGCCAGAAATCTGCCAAGGGCCGAGTTTGGTGCGAAGCTTACCAATGATGTTTGGATCGCCAATGGCAAACCCGAGTCTCAAACCGGCGAGGCCCCAGAATTTGCCAAAGCTTTTGAGCACGATGACACCTTCGCGCCGGGAAAGATCAATGAGAGATTGGTCAGGCGCTACATCGCAAAAACTTTCGTCGATGATGCTCTGCCTAGCGGATAGGGAGGATGCCTCCCAAAGATGTCCATCCGGATTGTTCGGGTGAACAACGACCAGCGCATCGGCGTCGTCGCTTGCATTCCAACCGGCCTCGTCAAAGGCAGCCTTGTGTTCGTTGTATGTAGGTGGGGGAATATAGACGCTTTGGCCAGAGAGAGCTGACGGCATTTGTGCGATCAAAGCGGACGCTCCGGGCGCTGCAAGGATGTCCGCTTGCGGTGGGATGTTCCAGAAGCGTCGGGCGGCAGTCTCCAAACTTTTGAATGCGGCCTCATCGGGAAGTGCTGTCCAGCTGTGGCTCGGTATCTGTCCAATGGGATAGGGGTGTGGGTTGATACCCGTCGAAAGGTCAACCCAGTCCTTGCGCTGGCCGCCCCAACGCGCCATCGCGGCATCAAGGCCGCCGCCATGGTCGCGCGTTTTTGTCATTCTGGTTTCGGCAGCGGCGGGTGCCGCGTTACGAAATGCCCTTTGATGGCTTGTGGCCATTCGCGGTAGGGCACTTGGCCTGTTTCGCTTTGGGCATGAAGGCTGGCGTAGGCCACGATCCCTTCTGCGTCTTCCCGAGTGGGGCCAAAGGAACCGAGTGTGTAGTTCAACTTACCATCGGCTTGGATCGCTACGTTGCAAGCATTTTTGCAGCCCATCAGGCAAGAAACACGGCGTGTTTGCACGTCTTGCGCCCCTTCAGCCGCTACTTCAATCAAGCTTGCCAAAATCTCACCATCCGTTTCAGGTTGGGTAACCGCGTCCCAGCCCTCGCGCTTGCAGGTGTCGCAAATTGTAATCCATGTCGTCATGGTCAAACCTTTTTTGTTGGTGCGCTTTCAAGCGGATTCTCGCCGGTTTCGCAAGCGGTTGCGCAAATTTTTGAAGAAGTGCTCAGATCGCTACGTCTCGTTAACTTCCCGTTAACTTTTTGAGTAAATGGAGAGTTTAGGTGTGTTTACGAGTAGTTAATGGGCAAGCCGTCATTTGCCCGGAAAGGGTTGGGGTGGCATGAGAACGCTTATCGTTCAAAGCAATCGTGCACTTGGTGAAATATGGCGTGGTCATTTGGTTAGATTGGGTGCTGAGGTCTCTATGGCTCAGAATGGCTTTGATGCCATCGCCCAGATCGAAGAAACGCAGTTTGACGCCATTGTGCTTGACCTGATGTTAGAGGACGGCAACGCATTAAGCGTTGCCGACATGGCTTGTTTTCGCCAACCAGAGGCCAATGTGATCTTTGTGACCAACACAACCTTCTTTTCCGATGGGTCGATCTTTGCGCATAGTGGAAACGCGCGTGCCTTGGTGCAAAGCGGCACGCCGCCAAAGGATTTAGCGCAAATCGTCTACCACTATGGAAGCGTTCCTAACCGCGCTGATGAGGTTCCATCCAGTCTAGCAGTGGATTGATCGGGATGATCCGATGTGGATTGATGCTTTCGTGGCTGTAGTGATAATGGCGCACGATGTGATCCATATTGACCGTCTCGGCAACGCCGTCCCATTGATAGAGCTCACGCGTATAGCCCCATAGGTTGGGGTAATCGATCAGGCGGCGGCGGTTGCATTTAAAATGCAGGTGGTACACCGGATCGAACCGCACGAGGGTCGTCCATAGGCGCCAGTCCGCTTCAGTGATTTGATCACTCATGATGTAGCGGTTGGAAGAGAGATGATCCTCTAACCAGTCTAGGCTGTCAAAGAGTGGACCAACGGCCGCGTCATAGGCCTCTTGCGTGGTTGCAAATCCGGATTTGTAGACGCCGTTGTTGACTGTGTCGTAGATGCGCGCGTTGAACGTCTCTATTTCGTCCTGCAGTTCTGCTGGCCATAACTCCAGAGTATTTCCGGTGAGATCGTTAAAGGCGGAGTTGAACATGCGGATGATCTCTGACGATTCATTCGACACGATCGTCTCGCGCTGTTTGTCCCAGAGGATCGGAACGGTTACGCGGCCAGATACTTCAGGTTCAGCTTTTGTATAGATGTCTCGTGCAAAGGGGAGGCCGTAAAGAGTATCGCCGGTCGCGCCGTAGTCATCGGTTTCAAACGTCCAACCGTCAGATAGCATGTCAGGGTGAACAGCGGAGATCGTGATGTGATCTTCGAGCCCTTTTAATTTGCGGAACACGAGTGTTCGGTGCGCCCAAGGGCAGGCGTAGGAAACGTAAAGGTGATAGCGCCCGGATTCTGCAGGAAAGCCACCTTCACCAGAGGGACCGGCGCTGCCATCGGCAGTGATCCAATTGCGGAATTTTGCCGTGGTTCGTTTGAAGGCACCACCCGTTGATTTCGTATCATACCAAACATCGTGCCAGACGCCGTCTACCAATTGACCCATGACGCATTCCTTTCGTTCTGTTGGCAGTCAGATAGCGCTGTGGTGCTTTGCCACCAATGCCAGCCCACGCATAGCGTTGGTGCGTCGTTGCACAGGTCGGGATTACGCTGTGTCGCGGCGTTTCTACGATTGCGCCTTGCTAGGCGGGAACCTATACCCCTCGCACGACGAAGCTCGGATGGGCCGGAGAGGTTGGTGATGCTGCGGTCGACCCAAACAGGGGACCAGACGCAACACATCGTCATAGCGCTGCAGATTTGCGGTCCTCTTTGTGATTGGAGATAGAGGGGGAAAGATGCGGTATCTTCTTGTTTTATGGATGTTTTTGCCTTCTTGGGCTGTTGCTCATCCTGGTCATATCATCGAAGCGAGTGGTCATAACCATTGGATTGCCTTGGGTGCGATTGGGGCTGCTGCTTTGGCGGCTTTGTGGGCAAAACACAAAGAAAAACAGCAGGACGAGGCCGAATCTGACGAAGCGGACGAGCTTGAGGAGGAGCCGGCATGAAGACGGGTGTTATGATTTGTGGCCACGGGTCACGCAGCCAATCTGCCGTGGAAGAATTCGCGACCCTAGCAGAGAAACTCCCCACCTATCTGCCAGAAGATTGGCAGACCGACTATGGCTATCTTGAGTTTGCGAACCCCGTCATTCGTGATGGCTTAGACAAGCTACGGACCGCCGGTTGCGAACGGATTCTGGCGGTGCCGGGCATGCTGTTCGCGGCAATGCACGCCAAAAATGACATTCCCACCGTCTTGAACACCTATGCCGCGAAACACGGCATGGAGGTGTCTTACGGTCGTGAGTTGGGTGTTGACCCGAAGATGGTTGCTGCCGCCGCAGGGCGGATCGAGGAAGCAATCGAACAAGCCAATGTAGAGCAAGGTGACGTGCCTTTGACCGAAACCTGCTTGGTTGTCATTGGTCGCGGTGCCTCTGATCCCGATGCCAATTCCAACGTGTCCAAGATCGCCCGCCTTTTGCAGGAAGGGATGGGCTTTGGTTGGTGTGAGGTTGGCTATTCCGGCGTGACTTTCCCGCTTGTGGAGCCGTGTTTGCAGCATGTCGCGCGGCTTACTTATAAGCGCGTTGTTGTATTCCCTTACTTCCTGTTCTCAGGCATTTTGATCGACCGGATTTATGGCTTCACGGATCAGGTGGCAGCGGAGCATCCGGACATTCATTTTGTGAAAGCGGGCTATCTTGGCGATCACCCGAAGGTGCTGGAAACTTTTGCCGAACGTATTCTGGAACAGGATAGCGCAACGCCTCCACCAAACTGCGGCACCTGTCAGTATCGGACGCAAGTTCTTGCGATTGAGGGGCAGGATGTTCTGCAGATCACGCCCGAACAGCGGATCGCTTTGGCCGCTGAAAAAGGCAAAGGGCATCCAGCCTTTGGCGATGTGCCACCACCGACATGTGTTTTGTGCAAATACCGCACGCAGGTTTTAGGTTTTGAGGCGGAAGTTGGCGCGGTTCAAGAAAGCCACCACCACCATGTTGAGGGGCAAGGTGCGAACGCGCCGGGGTCGAATGTCGAAGACTGTGCGCATTGTGATACCTTCTGCACAGGGGTTTGCCGGTTGGAAATGGCGCATGACCACCACCACCACCATCATCATCACCACGGTCACGACCATGATCACAGTCATGACCATGGCCATCATCATCACGATCATGATCACCACCACGCCCCATATCCGCACGCCAAGCACCCTTTGGGGCCTGAGAGCGCGCGCAAGGCAAAGGCATAGGTGAGGCGATGCGGCCCTATCTAAAAGACCCTCTGGCGATCTATGCTGAAAGCTTTCAAACCGTGCGGGCAGAGGCGCGTTTAGAGCGGTTTCAGGAAGATATGCGCCCGCTGATCACGCGTGTCATTCACGCCTGCGGGATGATCGAGGTGGCGGATCGTTTGGTGTGGTCAGAGGGCGCTTATCAGGCGGGCCATGAGGCGCTGATGTCTGGAGCGTCCATCTTGTGCGATTGCGAGATGGTTGGTGCAGGGATCATTCGTCGGTATCTACCTGAGGGCAATCAGGTGATTGTGACGCTGAATGAGGCTGGCGTACCTGACCTGGCGAAAGAGATCGGGAATACGCGGTCTGCGGCAGCGGTCGATTTGTGGGACGCGCATCTGGACGGCGCGGTCGTGGCGATTGGTAATGCGCCTACGGCGTTGTTTCGACTGTTGGAACGAATTGAGGCGGGCGCGCCAAAGCCGGCTGTGATCCTCGGGTTTCCAGTCGGTTTTGTGGGTGCGGCAGAATCCAAGGCCGAGCTGGCGGCCAACCCACGCGGCTGTGAGTTTGTCGCTTTACGTGGCCGGCGCGGTGGATCTGCCATTGCGTCAGCTGCAGTGAACGCTTTGGCTGTTGGAACGCCGGAGGGGCAAAGCCTGTGACGACGCCTTGGTTGCATATCGTCGGGATCGGGGAAGACGGCTTCGACGGATTGACGCCTGCTACGGCTGCAGTCGTGGAAGCTGCCGAAGTGATAGTCGGCGGCGACCGCCATCATAGTTTGTCGGATCGAGTGACAGCTGAACGCGTCGCTTGGCCGTCGCCCTTTAACGCGATGATTGAGACGATCGAAGGACTGAAAGGTCGTCGTGTCGTGGTTCTGGTCACGGGTGATCCGCTATGGTTTTCTGTCGGAGCTCGGATTGGGCGGGCGATTGATCCAAGCGAAATCGTCTATCATCCGCAATTGTCGGCGTTTCAGCTGGCCTCGGCTCGGATGGGCTGGTCTTTGGCGGATGTGGAAACCCTGACGGTGCATGGTCGGCCCGTTGAGCAGATGATCGCATTCATTCAGCCAGACGCGCGGTTGCTGATCTTGACGACTGGGGCGGAGACGCCGGCGCAGATTGCTAAGTTCCTCACTGAGCGCGGGTTCGGGGCCTCTAAGGTGAGCGTTCTGGCTGCGATGGGTGGCGAAAACGAGCAACGCTTTGATGGCATCGCGGAGGATTGGGCACATCAGGTGCCTGCGTTCAATACTTTAGCGGTCGAGTGCATTGCAGCGCCTGATGCGGCATTGCTGCCACGGGTGCCGGGATTGGCGGATGTGTTGTTCCAATCCGACGGCACGATGACCAAGCAAGAGGTCCGTGCGGCGACGTTGGCGAAGCTGATGCCGATGCGCGGGGCGTTGTTGTGGGACATCGGATGTGGGTCCGGCTCTGTCGCGATCGAATGGATGCGGGCGGCGCGATATGCCCGCGCGATTGGGATTGAACCAAGGGACGACCGACGGGCGATGGCGGGGGCCAATGCAATGGCGTTGGGTACGCCGAAGCTGTCGTTGGTTGAGGGACAAGCGCCGCAGGCTTTGGACGGTTTGGAAGCGCCCGACGCGATTTTTATCGGGGGCGGGTTGAGCCGCGAGACGTTTGAAGCAGCTTGGGCGGCGTTGCGTCCCTTGGGACGTTTGGTGGCCAATGCGGTGACATTGGAATCTGAGGCGGAACTTTTGGTTTTGTCGAAAGATTTTGGCGGAGAATTGGTGCGTTTGTCGGTTCAAAGGGCGGAACCTGTCGGGCGGTTGACAGGCTGGCGTCCGGCGATGCCTGTGACGCAGTGGAGCTTGGTGAAGAGATGACGACAGGTGACGCTCGGCTGACGCCATCACCCCTCCCGCCGTCCCAAGGCACACTCTACGGTGTTGGCGTTGGCCCCGGTGATCCGGAGTTGATGACCGTGCGAGCGGTGCGGTTGATTTCAGAGGCGAAGGTCATCGCTTATCCGACGCTGGCGGGGGCAGAAAGCTTTGCGCGATCGATTGCGGCAAGGGTGATCCCTCAGGGCGTGGACGAGATTGTCATGGATGTTCCGATGACAGTCGAGCGTACGCCGGCGCAGGAGGCCTATGATTTTGGGGCTGAGAAGATTGCGGCGACCTTGGATCGTGGTGACGATGTGGTGTGCCTCTGCGAGGGGGACCCGTTCTTTTACGGGTCGTTCATGTATCTTTTTGCACGACTATCGGATCGCTATAACGTTGAGGTTGTTCCCGGTGTCACTTCCGTGACGACCTGTGCCGCGCGGGCAGGGATGCCTTTGGCGGCGCGGAATGAGCGGTTGACGATCTTGCCAGGGCCGTTGGATGAGGCAGAACTAACCAAGCGGATTGAAGGTGCGGAGAGCGTAGCCATCATGAAGGTTGGGCGGCATCTGCCAAAGATCCGGTCGGTGATCGAGGCTTTGGATTTGACCGACAAAGCTGTTTATGTGGAGCGGGCAAGCCTGCCGGAAGAGGTGGTTCTGCCGCTGTCGGAGGCGCCCGAGAAAGCGCCCTATTTTTCAATGATTTTGCTGACGAAAGAGGCTGATCCGTGGCTCTGAACCCTGTTGTTTTGGCGCTGTCGCGTTCTGGCGAGGATGTCGCGCATCTTGTGGCCGAGGCTCTCGGTGCGCAGGTTCATGGGCGCGAGGGCCGTGTTGAACGCGCCGATGCCTTCTTTGCCAATGCGCTGGATCATGCCCGCGATTTGTTTGCGGCGGGGCGTCCGATTGTAGGCGTTTGTGCGAGCGGCATCTTGATCCGAGGGGTCGCGCCTTTGTTGTCGGATAAGCTGACGGAGCCACCGGTAGTCTCGGTCAGTGATGACGGGTCAGTTGTTGTACCGTTGCTGGGTGGACATCGCGGGGCGAACCGTTTGGCCAAGGAAATTGCTGAGCATTTGGGTGGCGCGGCGGCTGTGACGACTGCGGGTGACGTGTCGCTTGGGATTGCTTTGGATGAACCGCCCGCGGGCTGGTCTGTTGGGACGCCGGAATTGGCAAAGCAGACGATGGCGGAGCTTTTGGCAGGGAACGCCGCGCTTTTGACGGGCGCCGAAGCTGAGGGTGCCAATTGGTTGCAAGCGTTGCCTAAAGCGGAGGGTCAGACGGGGGTTGAGATTGCGGCGACGATGGCGCCTGCGGTTGAGGGCGTGATGACGTTCCATCCTCAGCGCGCGACTTTGGGTGTTGGATGTTCGCGAAATTGCCCGCCGGACGAGTTGGCGGAGCTAGTGAAGCGCATGATGGCAGAGGCGGGGTTGGACCCAAAGGCGCTGCACTCGATCAATACTGTGGATTTGAAAGCGGATGAGCCTGCGATCCTTGAGCTAGCGGAACGGTTGGGCGTGCCGTTGCGGTTCTTCACCGCGGCAGAGCTGGAACAGAAAGTAGGTCGGGTGCAGAACCCTTCTGACGTAGTTTTTGAGGAGATCGGCACGCATTCGGTGGCGGAAGCGGCGGCTTTGTCGCAGTCGGACGACAGCACCTTGTGGTTTGCGAAACAGAAAACCGCGAATGCGACCTGTGCGATTGGCATCGCGCCTGCGCCTTTGGTGGAACCGCAGGGGCAAGCGCGTGGGCGGTTGTCGATTGTGGGGATTGGTCCGGGGCAGGCGAGCTGGCGGACGCCGGAGGTGTCTAAGCTGGTGTCGGAGGCGGAAGTGCTTGTTGGCTATGGTCTTTACATCGATTTGCTTGGGCCCTTGGCGGCCGGCAAGATCCGCAGCGATTTCCCGCTGGGCGGTGAGGAAGATCGCTGCCGTTATGCCTTGGAAGAGGCGGCCAAGGGAAAGAACGTCGCGCTCGTCTGTTCAGGCGATGCGGGTATCTACGCGATGGGCGCGCTTGTGTTTGAGCTGATGGATCGCGATGTCGACGCGCTGGGTGTGTCGCAGGCGGCAAAAGCGGTCGACGTGGTCTGTTCGCCTGGGGTGAGTGCCTTGCAAGGGGCGGCAGCGCGGGCGGGTGCGCCACTGGGGCATGACTTCTGCGCGATTTCTTTGTCGGATTTGCTGACACCGCGCGAGGACATTGTGAAGCGGTTGAAGGCTGCGGCGGAAGGGGATTTTGTGATTGCCTTCTATAATCCGGTATCGAAACGACGCCGGACGCTGTTGGCGGAAGCGCGCGAGATTCTGTTGCAGCACAGACCAGCAGAGACACCGGTCTTGCTGGCAAGTTCGCTGGGACGGCTTGAGGAACATATCCGATATAGACGTTTGGACGCGTTGGATGTCGACGAGTTGGATATGTTGACGGTCGTTTTGGTTGGGTCGTCGCACAGCCGGTTGGCGCATTTGGGCACGGGCCCACGGATGTACACGCCGCGCGGGTATGCGCGCAAAATTGATGGGGATTTGGCGGGGTGATGGGGCTCGGCGCTTTTGCTTTCGCAATGCGCCCCGCCCACCATCCCGTGAGGGATATGCTATGACAGTTTATTTTATTGGTGCAGGACCGGGTGATCCTGAATTGCTGACGCTGAAGGCGCGACGGATCATTTCGGAATGCCCAGTGTGCCTTTATGCGGGGTCATTGGTGCCTGCTGAAGTTGTTGCCTGTGCGCCAGAAAGGGCCAAAGTGATGGACACCGCGCCGATGCATTTAGATGAGACCCACGCGGAGATTTTGGCGGCGCATCAAGCGGGTCAGGATGTGGCGCGCGTGCATTCGGGTGATCCGTCGCTTTATGGCGCGATTGCAGAGCAAATCCGTCGGCTGAAGGCGGATGGGATCGACTACCAGATTATCCCAGGTGTTCCGGCCTATGCCGCAGCGGCGGCGGCGCTGGGGACAGAACTGACCGTGCCGGAGGTGGCGCAGTCGATCATTCTGACTCGCATGTCGATGAAATCCACGGGGATGCCTGAGGGCGAGACGCTCGAGAATTTCGCGCGAACAGGCGCGACGTTGGCGATCCATCTTGGCGTGAGAGCGCTGCGAGAGATTGAGCGTCAACTGATCCCACACTATGGCGAGGATTGCCCCTGCGTTGTTGTCTACCGTGTGGGTTGGCCAGATCAGATGTTGATCCGAGGCACATTGTCGACCGTGCGGGAAAAGGTGCGCGCAGCCAAAATCACAAGAACTGCATTGATCATGGTGGGCCCAGCTTTGGCCGATTCGCATGGTTTTCCTGATTCCGCGCTTTATGACGCAGCTAAGCCTCATGTTCTGCGACCGAAGGCGGCCGTTATTTCATAGGGGTTTCAGCGGTTTACGCTGCAGTGCAGCGGTATTTGTCACTTGATTTTTACCTTCTCGGACTAGTCTATTGGCGCGGGGAGACGAAATGTAATGAATGATTTTTTACCAGTTGAAGTGCGGGAAGGTTTGAAAGCCGCCCGAAAGGCATCCCTGAAGCGGAATGACAGGTTGTGCGTGCACGATGGCGATGATGTCTATCGCGTCCGTCGGTTTTGGGACACAGGGCTGTCCTTGGATGTAGCGCATGGCGATAAGTTGCGCGGTCGGGTTGAGATCTATGATGGCGCTCGGCACCTCTATCAATGCCTGATCATCAATTCGCGACTTGAAGGCGAAGAGTATATCTTTGACTTCAAATGGCTGAACCCTGTGTCAGACCATCCGGCAGCTGACTTTGTGCGTCCGGATGCTGTGCCTGCGGGGTTGCTGACAAAAGCCAGCGCTTAGACTTTACTGCAGATCGCTAAAGGCAGCTTGCATGCGCTCGACCGCTTTGATGACATTTGCGCGTTGGGTTGCGATGTTGAATCTAAGGAAGGACTCGCCGCCTTTGCCGAAGGTTGGGCCGTGGTTGACGGCCAGTTTTGCGCTGGATTGGACGCGGTTGGTGAACTCTGACCGCTCCATGCCGGTGCTCTCAAAATCGACCCAAGAGAGATAGGTGCTTTCAAGTTCCATCGAGGCCAAGCCCGGAACCGCTTTGATGCCTGCGTCGAAAATCTTGCGGTTGCCATCGAGGTAGGTCGTAAGGTCATCGACCCATGCGGCGCCTTCAGGTGTGTAAGCCGCTGTTGCCATGAAAAGACCGAAACTGTTGGGGGATAGGCCCAGCGCCGCCATCCGCGCGGCAAAGCGTGCGCGTAGGTCAGGATCTTCGATGATCACATTGCCAGAGTGGCTGCCTGCGATGTTGAAGGTCTTTGTTGTCGCCGTCATCATCACTAGCCGGTCCTTGATACCGTCGATATGCGACATCGGGATGTGGGTATGGCCGGGCATCGTCAGGTCATGGTGAATCTCATCAGACACCAAAATCAGTTCATGCCGCTTGGCAAAGGCCGCGACAGCCTGAAGTTCTGTTTTGGTCCAAACCCGTCCGCCCGGGTTGTGGGGTGAGCAAAGAATGACCATTCGTTCATTGCCCGTCATTTGCGCGTCATAGGCATCGAAATCAAATTCATAGCGACCGTCCGCGTTCACGAGTTCGCATTCGACGACCTTACGATTGGCAGCGCTGATCACACGGGCGAAGGCGTGATAAACTGGGGTAAAGAGGACAATGCCGTCGCCTTCATTGGTATAGGCGTCGACACAAATGGCCGTGCCGTTGACCAAGCCGTGGGTGGTGAAAATCCAAGAGGGATCAATCTGCCAACCGTGCCGTTCAGCCATCCACCATTGGATCGCAGATCGATAGGTGCTTTCGTCACCAAAATAGCCATAGACGCCGTGGTCTTTCATGTCCTGAATGGCTCTTTGGATGCAATCTGGCGCTACGAAATCCATATCTGCCACCCACATCGCGATGCCATCGTCGGGGGAGACGCCATAAAGTCCCTCCATACTGTCCCATTTCACGCAATGGGTGCCGCGGCGGTCGATTGGGGTGTCGAAATTCGTCATGGTCGTCTCACTCGGGGTTTTTTGGCAGGGTTACGGGCTTCTGCGGCGGACGCAAGGGGCAATTGCCTTGCGGAGCCATGGGCCAGCGTTTAGATCAGCCGCATGAGCATAAGACCCATATTGATCCACCCTGATCCGCGTTTGAAAAAGGTGACTGAGCCTGTGGCTGAGGTCACGGATGACATTCGTGCCCTGGCGAATGATATGTTGGAAACGATGTATGACGCGCCTGGCATTGGGTTGGCCGCCCCTCAGGTCGCGGTCATGAAGCAGATGCTTGTGATGGACTGCGTCAAGGATGAGGGCGAAGCGCCGCGTCCGATGGTGCTTTTGAATCCTAAGGTGATTTGGGAAAGCGAAGAACGGGGCACCTATGAAGAGGGCTGTCTTTCGATCCCTGACCAGTACGCCGAGGTTGAACGGCCCGCAGAGGTAAAAGTGGAGTGGTTGGGCTTGGATGGCGAAACCCATCAAGAGGCGTTTGACGGGCTTTGGGCGACTTGCGTGCAGCATGAGATCGACCACCTGAATGGGAAGCTATTTATTGACTATCTGAAACCGCTCAAGCGGCAAATGATCACGCGCAAGATGCAAAAACTAAAGCGAGAACGGGCGCGCGGCTGATGGGTGCGCGTGCGGTCTTGACGGTTCCAAATCCGGTGCTGCGAGAGATCTGCACGCCGGTTGAGAGTTTCGATCAGCGACTGAGTGATTTGACCACCGATATGTTGGCAACGATGTTTGAGGCAAAAGGGCGAGGCTTGGCTGCGCCTCAGATTGGGGTGACAGACCGTATCTTTGTCATGGACTGTACGTGGAAAGAGGGTGAGCCAACGCCTATGGTGTTCGTAAATCCCGAAATTCTGTCCCAGTCGGAAGAGACATCGACGTATGAAGAGGGGTGTCTTTCGATCCCGGGCCAGACCACTTTTGTGCAGCGGCCAGCTCAGGTGACTGTGCGGTGGCAGACCCTTGAGGGAGACGCGCGGGAAAACCAGTTTGGCGGTTTCGCCGCGACCTGCATTCAGCACGAGTTGGATCACCTCAACGGTGTTTTGTGCACGGACTATGAGGGGCAGGCTTAATGCGGAATATCGTCCCTTGGCCGAACAAGGTTTTGCGCACACCGGCGGAATCCGTGGGCGAGATTACGGACGAGATACGCGCCATCTGGGATGAGATGATCGAAGTAATGGATGCAATGCCCGGGTATGGGCTGGCGGCCGTTCAATTGGGTGTTCCGCTGCGGTTGGCGGTTGTGGATGCCAGCGTTGAGCGGGGTCAGGCGATCCGATTGGCGAACCCAGAGATTTTGACAACGAGTCCCGAACTCAGGGCACATGCAGAAGCCAGCCCAAACTTGCCGGGGGTTCATGCAACTTTGAAGCGGCCTGCCAAGGTCTCCGTTCGGTTTTTGAATGAAGACGGCGTTTGGGATCGCAAAGAATTCGAGGGGCTTTGGTCTACGTCTGTTCAGCATCAGATTGATCATCTTGAAGGTAAGATGTTTTTTGATCGTCTCAGTCGGACTCGTCGCGAGATGTTGCTGAAGAAGGCGCAGAAACAAAAGTAGGGATGCCTCCGGCGGAGGTATTTTTGGCAAGAGGAAAAACGCGATGCGTGTCATTTTCATGGGTTCACCTGTTTTTTCAGTGCCGGTTTTGAATGCTTTGGTCGATGCTGGGCATGAGGTGGTCGCTGTGTATTCTCAGCAGCCTCGGCCAGCTGGGCGCGGGAAAAAGGAGCGTCCGGGGCCGGTTCATGCTCGAGCATTGGAGCTTGGTTTGCCGGTGTTCACGCCTGTTTCGTTGAAGAGCGGTGAGGCTTTGGAGGTGTTCCAGTCTCACAAAGTGGATGTTGCCGTGGTTGTGGCTTACGGTTTGTTGTTGCCACAGGTGATATTGGATGCGCCCAAGCACGGGTGTTTGAATATACACGCATCGCTGTTGCCGCGTTGGCGGGGGGCGGCGCCGATCCATCGCGCGATCATGGCGGGGGATCAAAAGACGGGCGTTTGCATCATGCAGATGGAAGCCGGATTGGATACGGGTCCGGTCTTGCTGCAGCGCGAAGTGGCGATTGAAAGCGAGGAGACAACGGGGCAGTTGCATGATCGTTTGTCGGAGCTTGGAGCTGTAGCGATTGTTGAGGCGCTAGGTCGATTGGACAAGTTGGAACCAGCAGTTCAGCCGGAAGACGGTGTCACATATGCGGCTAAGATTGATAAATCGGAGGCGCGGGTGGATTGGTCACGAACGGCGCCTGAAGTGGATCGGTTGATCCGAGGGTTGTCTCCCTTTCCGGGCGCGTGGTGCATGGTGGGTGAGGAGCGTGTGAAGTTTTTGGGATGCCGGGTGGTGCATGGGCAAGGTGATCCGGGTCAGGTTCTGGGCGGCTTTACCATTGCATGTGGCGACGGCGCGGTAGAGATTACGCGGGCGCAGCGTGCCGGTAAGCGGGCGATGGACTCAGTCGAAATTTTGCAGGGCTTGGACCTCGGAAAATCAATTTCATAGTCGGGATTGGAATATGGATAGAATGACATCTGCCCTGCACATTGGGTTTGGAACTTGGAATCGGCCTGATGGGACAGCGTATCAATGTGCGCTCGACGCATTAGAAATTGGCTATCGACATCTTGATTGTGCCGAAGGGTATGAGAATGAAGCCGACGTTGGACGGGCGATTTCAGTGTCTGGATTGGAGAGAAATGAGCTTTGGGTGACGACAAAAGTCGCGCCTGAGAGTTTCGGTCCCGGTCAGGTACGGCCTCATGTCGAGGCCTCTCTGGAAAAGCTAGGGGTGGGCCCGGTTGATCTTTTGCTTTTGCATTACCCATCGATCAACGATGAGTACGATATCGAAGATTACATGGCTCAATTCGCTGAAGTCTACGACGCTGGTCTCACTCGAAACATTGGCGTTTCGAATTTTACAATTCGCTATCTTGACCGGGCGGTAGAGCTGTTGGGGGAGCGCCGGTTGTTGACCAATCAGGTCGAGCTGCACCCTTTCCTTGCGAATACTCCGATTGTCGAACACAGCCGTCAGATGGGGATTGGTCTGACGGCCTTTAGCCCATTGGCGCGAGGCGCAGTGGTGACCGATCCGGTTCTGCAGGCGATTGCGGAAGAGTGCGGTGCGACCGCAAGCCAAGTCGGTTTGGCGTATCTTTTAGCGAAAGGGTATTGGGTCATTCCTTCGGCTGGCGCGCGGGAACGCATACAAGAGAATTTTGAGGCGCAAAATGTGGAGCTCTCTAAGGATCAGATTGCTCAAATTGATGCCTTAGATCGTAAGATGAGGTTGGTTGACGGATCTTGGTGTCCGAAATGGGATGAGTATTGAGATGGAGATATGTCGGACAGTTGAAGCCACGCGTTCGACAGTGGCGCAATTGCGCGAACGCGGCGATGTTGGTTTGGTTCCGACAATGGGGGCTCTGCACGCCGGGCATATGAATTTGGTTGCCCAAGCCATGGCGGAGAATGCGTCAGTTGTAACCTCGATTTTTGTAAACCCCACTCAGTTTGGTGATCCAAAAGACTTGGAAACCTATCCGCGCGACGATGAGGCGGATTTGGCGGCGTTACGCGCGGCGGGTGTTGCCGCAGTGTTCATGCCCGATGTGGCGGAGATGTATCCCGAAGGGGATGAAACGATTGTTGAGACGACGCAGTTGGCCAATGTGTTTCATGGGCTAGTGCGTCCTGGGCATTTTCGGGGTGTTGCAACGGTCGTGAGTAAGTTGCTGAACATCGTGCAGCCCGATCGGATTTATTTTGGGCAGAAAGACTATCAGCAGTTAGCTGTTATCCGACGTATGGTGCGGGATTTGCGGATGGCCGTAGATGTGCGCGATGTTGCGACCGCGCGGGATGCGGATGGCGTGGCCCTGTCGTCGCGGAACAAGCGGTTGACGTCGGAGCATCGCGCGGCGGCGCCGGTGCTGAACCAAGCTTTGGTAGAGGCGGAAGCAGCGTTGCTGGACGGCGCTGCTGTTGAAGCGATCGTGTCCATGATCAAAGCACGTGTCGCGGGTGAGCCTTTGGCGGACCTCAAAGCGATCGACATCGTGGATGCCGCAACGTTTGAACCTGCCACTGGTGATTTCCGAGGAACCCTTGGTATGATGATCTCAGCCCAGTTTGGGGATGTTCTTTTGATTGATCAGCGGGAAGTGACACGATGAGCAAACAGGTCGAAGTCGTAAGACGCACAACGGTTCCTCAAATTCGGGCGCGCAAAGCCGGGGAGCCGATTGTCTCGCTCACGTCCTATCATGCGCATACCGCGGCCATCGTCGATAAACATGCCGATTTCATTCTGGTGGGCGACAGCCTTGGGATGGTGATGCACGGGATGGAAAGCACCGTGGGTGTTCCGCTTGATTTGATGATCATGCATGGCAAGGCCGTTGTGCGAGGGACGCAGAAGGCATTGATCGTGGTGGACATGCCCTTTGGCACCTACGAGGAAAGCCCGAACATGGCGTTCCGCAATGCCGCGCGGATCATGAAAGAAACATCCTGCGGTGCGGTGAAGCTCGAAGGCGGTGCACGGATGGCCGAGACCATTCGGTTTCTCGTGGAGCGCGGGATTCCAGTGATGGCGCATATCGGGCTCACCCCTCAATCGAGCCACGTGATGGGCGGGTTCAAGACCCAAGGCCGGGATGAGGATACTTGGGCCGAACATATTGCGGACGCGCATGCAGTGACCGAAGCCGGTGCTTTTGCGGTTGTGCTTGAAGGTATGGTCGAGCCATTGGCGGCCAAGATCACGAAAGAGATCGCTATTCCGACAATTGGGATCGGTGCATCGGTGGATTGCGACGGACAAATCCTTGTGTTGGAGGATATGTTGGGCCTGAACGAATGGACGCCGAAATTCGTGCGGGTCTATTCCGATCTTGGACCGGCGATCGAAAGCGCGGTTGAGCGTTATGCGGATGACGTGCGTGCGCGTGCGTTTCCTGGGGATGACGAAACTTATCGCTGATCAGGCGGCAATTTAAGGCGCGCAGATGTTTGCTTCGTTTGACCTTTGGGCGTCATTGCCGCTGTTCGCTGTGATTTTCCTGACGGCTGGAGTCATTAAAGGGACGCTTGGGATTGGTTTGCCGACCGTTGCGGTTGGGCTGATGTCGCAGTTTTTCCCGCCGCATTTGGCGATCGCTTTGGTGGTGTTTCCGCTGCTGACGACTAACCTTTGGCAGGCGCTGCGCGAACGCGTGGGCTTGGACACCGTCAAAACCTATTGGCGATTGATGGCGGCCCTTGCGGGGTCACTCTGGATCACGACATTTTTCGTGGTGCAGACATCGCCGGATGTTTTGTTGGGCGTCATTGGATTTGTGATCGCGGTGTTTGCGATTACGAGTCTCGTCAAATCCACACCCGAATTGCCGGAGCGATTTGATCGTCTTGGGCAAATCGTAGCCGGAACAACAGCGGGTATCCTTGGTGGCCTCACAAGCATCTGGGGGCCGCCCTTAGTGACCTATCTTTTGGCACGGAGGGTGGAGCGGGATGAATTTGTCAAAGCCGCGGGTTTGTTTTTGTTTGTTGGCGGGCTGCCTTTGATGGTTGGCTTTTGGCAGGTGGGATTGTTTCGCGGGGAGACCGCGCAGGTGTCGGCGGTGATGGTGATCCCCGCGGTGCTCGGTTTTACCATTGGGGAAGCGATGAGGCGGCGGATGAGTGCGGAAACGTTCCGCACAGCGCTGCTTTGGATGTTCTTACTGATGGGGCTGAATTTGTTACGCCGGGCTTTCTTCGGCTAGTTCATCCTATCGAATGGGGTCGAACTGGGCGTTGGACATGGTGCAGTCGCGCCTGACATCAGGGCTACAATCTCGAAATTCTAGGTCACGGGTCAAGCAGATGCGCGCCTCTTGGATATAGCCCTGCCGACACGTCACGGTGATTTGGTCGGGTTCTAGGTCAGGGTTTGCTTCGATGAACGCCTCTTCGATCACGCTTGCGGGAAGAGTGACGGTGCGGCTCAGCCGGCGGAGGACTGGTGGCCGTGTGATGTTTTCGTATGCGAGACGGGACAGCGCGTAGTAGGCGGCGCTGTCCAAGCCAGAGCAGGTGCCGTGTTTGTTCCATTGATGCCAAGCGAGGCCGGAGGTGCCCATAATATCTGCCATTTCACCGGTTTGACGGCGTGATGGGGCGCGGAAAGCTGTCCGGCAATTGGCGGGCCAGCCTTCTTCATATTGTGGCCAGAGACCGTGGAGAATCCAGCCAAAGTCTTCGGATGGGTCGCATTGGGGCGATTGCCGCGCATCTCCCTCCAAGGCACACCATGATGGTGACCAAGAGAGAGACAGGACGTAGTAGTCAAATTCTCCTGCGGTATCTTGGGCTTGCGCAGGCAAAGCGGCGCAGAAGAGCGCAGATAAAAGGCGGCGCATTTTGGACCTTTCCTAACGAGGCTGATGTCACTATATACGCCTCAAGTTCCCCGACAATGCGAACCCGGCCCCAGCGGTCAGCCCCTTCAGGGGCGCAGGGAAAGTCTGTTCGCACCTGATAGGAGTTAAGAGATGTCAAATACACCGATTATGGCCAAAGCAACTGCTGTTTGGCTGTGCGACAATACCACAATCACGTTCAAGCAGATCGCTGATTTCTGCGGGTTTCATGAACTTGAGGTTCAGGGTATTGCCGATGGTGACGTGGCTGTTGGCGTCAAAGGGTTTGATCCAATTGCGAACAAACAGCTGACGCAGGAAGAGATCGAAAAAGCAGAGAAGGACCCGCTGCATAAGCTGAAGTTGCTTTATAACCCAGCCAGTGCAGGCGAAGAGAAACGCCGTGGGCCGCGTTATACACCGCTTTCTAAGCGTCAGGATCGTCCGGCGTCGATCTACTGGTTGGTGAAATTCCACCCTGAATTGTCCGATGGTCAGATTTCCAAACTGGTTGGCACAACAAAACCTACGATCCAATCAATCCGTGAGCGGACGCATTGGAACATCAACAACCTCGAGCCGATTGATCCTGTGGCTTTGGGCCTGTGTAAACAGTCTGAATTGGACCTTGCGGTTCAGAAGGCCAACGCGAAGAAGGCGAAAGAGGGCACGGTGATGTCCGATGATGAACGCCGTAAGTTGGTGTCCACTGAGCAGAGCCTTACCATGGATGCGGAGCCCAAGATTCCTTCGGCCATCGCTGGCTTGGAAACCTTCAGCTTGGGTGATCCGCGCGAGGAAGATGCTGACGCAGAGGAAGAAGAATCCAATGTGGATGTCGCGGATGCGGACAGCTTCTTCAATCTTCCAGAAAGCAGCGACAGCGACGAAGATTGATCCTAGGTCACACCAGATTTTCAAGACCCGCCAACTTGTTTGGCGGGTTTTTTTGATTTTGGCACGATGAAAACCTCAAGGTCGGGAAATCCACCATACGGAAACACTGCGTTTTCACATAAAGTACAAAGAGGGGCGATATATTGGCCCTGTCCAAGTGTTTGGACCAGTATCGAGTGCCATGTTTTGGTTCGTTAATGAGTGGTGGGGGGAACGTGAGTGCGCAACGTTTTACACCTTAGAGATTTGGCGCAACGGGCGGTGGCGGCGACGCTGCCGCCATGTGCCTTTTAGAGCGACTTGCGCGCCGTGAGCGCGGCGGTGATTGTCCCATCATCAAGGTAGTCAAGTTCGCCGCCGACAGGCACACCCTGCGCCAGTGAAGTCACAGTGATCCCGGGCAATTGGTCAGCGATATAATGCGCTGTGGTTTGGCCGTCGATGGTTGCGCCAAGGGCCAAGATCACTTCGGTGACGCCTTCCGATTGGCAGCGATCGATCAGTTTGGGAATGCGCAGTTCTTCGGGGCCTATGGCGTCAAGTGCAGAGAGCGTGCCGCCTAAGACGTGATACCGGCCCTTGAAGACGTTGGCGCGCTCCATCGCCCATAGATCAGCAACGTCTTCGACAACGCAGATTTGGCCGTTTTGGCGTTTTTCGTTGGCGCAAATATCGCAGATGTCGGTCGTTCCGATGTTTCCGCAGTTGAGGCATTCCCGCGCCGTGGCGCCGACGCGGTGCATCGCTTCTGCCAAAGGGATCAGCTGCAGGCTACGTTTCTTGATCAGATGCAGCACTGCGCGACGCGCGGACCGTGGGCCGAGGCCAGGTAGCTTGGCCATCAGCGCAATCAAATTTTCGAGATCTTCGGTACCTTGAGTCATCAGGATTTGGGCCTTTCTGGCGAAAGACCCATGCCTTCGGCGAAGGTATTTGATCTCAAAAGACGCATGAGTGCCTTAGAAAGGGAGTTTCATGCCGGGTGGGAGGCCGAGGCCCTCTGCCATTTTGGCCATTTCTTCTTGAGTGCGCTCTTGTGCTTTGGACTGCGCATCTTTGATGGCGGCGAGGATCAGGTCCTCTACGACTTCTTTGTCGTCCCCGTTGAAAATGGATGGATCGATGTTGAGGCCTTTGAGTTCGCCCTTGGCCGTTGCAGTGGCTTTGACAAGGCCAGCACCGCTTTCGCCTGTGACCATGATGTCATTCAGATCTTCCTGCATCTGTTCCATTTTGCCCTGCATTTCTTGGGCTTGTTTCATCATTTTGGCCATATCGCCAAGTCCGCCGAGACCTTTGAGCATCTAGTTTTCTCCGTTCTTGTCCGCCGCGCGTCGGGGGGACGTAAAAATCACAATTAAAGCACATATCGCAATCGCGAGCGCAATGAACAAGGTGTCTGGCCCGATGCAGCCTTCGATTGCCGCCGCGGCATTGTCTGGAAAGACCACGGGGGAGTCCAAGATATATATCCATGTCGCCCAGCCAACGACGACGGCGAGGCCGCCCCACATGGCTTTTAATCTGACCACAAACGCCGTGGCGATCAGCAGGAGGAGCGACGGTGGCGTCGAGAAAAGGGCGATGGCTTCGCCGAGAGCGGTGACTGGTTCGCCGTCCCAGCCTGGGCGTACAGCTTCGCAGGCTTGCGCGAACGCCTGGGATGGGATCAGCGTAAGGGATGCTAGGATCAGGCGTCGTCGAATGGGTCCCATTCCTCATCAACTTCTGGCAGTGCGTCGGCCATGGCGTCTTGTTCGGCTTCAGCTTGGGTGCGGATTTCCGTGATTTTGGCTTTTGGAAATGCGCCGACGACGGCTTGCACCATTGGGTGGGCTTCTGCCTCTTTCCGCACTTCCAAATCTTTGGCATCGCGGGTTTCTGCGATGGTTGCGGCGGTTCCGTCGGCGGTTACCGTGACGACCCAGCGGTTGCCCGTCCACGCTTGAAGGCGGGAGCCGAGGCGTTGCGCGAGATCGTTGGGAGCCGCGTCGGAGGGCGTAAATTCGATGCGGCCCGGTTGATAGCTGACGAGGCGCAGGCCGGTTTCGACTTCGACTAGGAGTTTGATATCGCGATGGGTGCGGATCAACTCAACCACGTCTTCAAAGCGGGCGTAGTGCGCGAGCGCGTCCAGAGCCATTTCCGGCGCGGTCGCAGCGCTGGCAGAGGGGCCAGATGGTGCCGAATGGGTTGGGGCCGGTGTTGTTGAAGTGGCTTGTGCGGAGGGCGAGGATGGTGCGTGGCGGAGACCGCCGCCTGGTCCGCCCGTTGGAGGTGGCGTGCTATCTTGCAGTTTTTTGACTAGTTCGTCGGGTGTCGGCAGGTCCGCCACATGTGTCAGGCGGATGATGGCCATTTCGGCGGCCATCATGGCATTGGGGGCCATGGCGACCTCTTCCAGTGCTTTCAGAAGCATTTGCCACATGCGGGACATAACGCGCATAGGAAGGGCGCTGGCCATGGCTTGACCGCGTGTGCGTTCATCGGGGCTGACGGTAGGGTCTTCGGACGCCTCTGGCGTGATTTTGATGACGCTGACCCAATGGGCGACTTCGGCCAGATCACGGAGGATCGCCATAGGGTCTGCGCCGTCCGCGTATTGCGCGGAAAGTTCGGTCAGGGCGGCCGCCGCTTCACCGCACAAGATCATATCGAAGAGGTCCAGCACGCGCCCACGATCTGCGAGTCCGAGCATTGCGCGGACTTGATCAGCAGTTGTTTCGCCAGCGCCATGGCTGATCGCCTGATCGAGAAGCGATGTTGCGTCGCGAGCAGAGCCTTCAGCGGCGCGGGTGATCAGGGCGAGGGCGTCATCGCTGATTTCAGCATTCTCAGCGGTGGCGATCTTGCGCAGCAGCGCAATCATGATCTCTCGTTCGATTCGGCGCAGATCGAACCGTTGACAGCGGGACAAAACTGTAACCGGCACTTGCCGGATTTCAGTCGTGGCAAAGATGAATTTGACGTGCTCCGGCGGTTCTTCCAGCGTCTTCAACAGCGCGTTGAACGCGTTCTTGGAGAGCATGTGCACTTCGTCGATAATGTAGATTTTGTAGCGGGCAGAGGCCGCGCGGTAGTGCACGCTGTCGATAATCTCTCGAATGTCGCCTACGCCGGTCCGAGAGGCAGCGTCCATTTCCATTACATCGACATGGCGGCCTTCCATGATCGCAGTGCAGTGTTCGCAGACACCACAAGGCTCGGTTGTCGGGCCGCCGTTGCCGTCTGGCCCGATGCAGTTCATGCCCTTGGCGATGATGCGGGCCGTGGTGGTTTTGCCGGTGCCGCGGATGCCGGTCATGATGAAGGCTTGTGCGATGCGGTCTGCGTCAAAGGCGTTTTTGAGCGTTCGGACCATGGCGTCTTGCCCCACCAAATCCGCAAATGTCTCTGGCCGGTATTTTCGGGCGAGAACTTGATAGGCGGGTTGGTCTGACATAGGGGGCCTTAACTGGATTCGGATCAACTTTGGCAGGTTACGGGGTGTGGGCTTCGACGTCCATGGGGAAGGGTGGATGTTGCACGGGTGTTAAGCTAGGGCGGGGTCATGTCGGATTATTCCATCTTTGAGGTACCTGTAAGGCAGGGTGTCGGGGCGATCGCACCGATCCCGGGGCGATCTGGGGCCTATGAGCGTGACGTATCGACGCTGCTGAGGTGGGCGCCGGACTTGGTGATCTCGATGACTGGCTTGCCCGAAATGGAACGCGTCGGTGCTGAAGGCTTGGGTCAAGACCTGCAAGCGGCGGACGTGGCTTGGCGCCATGTGCCGATCACTGATTTTGGGACACCAAGCACCAATACCATGTTGATTTGGCCTGATGTCGAAGCGCAGGCTTTGAATGTTCTAAACGGCGGAGGACGTGTGCTGGCGCATTGCTATGGCGGATGCGGTCGGTCGGGGATGGCGATTTTACGGATGATGGTTGCGCTGGGGGAAGAGCCAAGCGAGGCGTTGGCACGACTGCGCAAAGTGCGGCCTTGTGCGGTTGAGACAGACGCCCAATTTGCTTGGGCGTCTGAGGGCAGTGCTTAGCGCCTTTTCTTTTTCATCGCGGATTTTACCATTTTGCCGAACTTGCGTTGGCGAATATGCGCCTCTGCCACGGTTTCAGTTGCGTAGTAATCCTCGCGTTTCAGCTTTTGATACCGGCGGAGGCGGTCAGGGTCGATTTCTCCGCGTTCGATGGCTGCCAAGACAGCGCAGCCGGGTTCGCCTTCATGTTTGCAGTCCCGAAATTTGCATTGGCCGGCGAGTTCAGATATTTCGGGGAAGGTCGCATCAATGCCGTAGCTGACGTCAGCGACACCAAGTCCGCGCATTCCCGGTGTGTCGATCAGCCAGCCGCCTGACGGTAGAGCGTGCAAGCTGCGCCCGGTGGTAGTGTGCCGCCCGCGCGCGTCGTCCTCGCGAATACCTTGGGTTGCTGCTTTGCCGCCCGTAAGGGCGTTTGTCAGCGTTGTTTTTCCAACGCCAGACGACCCGACCAAGGCCACTGTTTGCCCTTTGCCGGACCATGGAGTGAGCAACTCAGCGCTTTCGGTCTGTTTTGCGTTCATGGCAATCACTTCGAGGCTACGGCCGAGTTTTTGGGCCTCATCGACGTAAGTGGAGGGATCGCCCACCTGATCAGCTTTGGTGATCAAAATGACGGGTGTGACGTCGGCATCATGCGCCAAAGCGAGGTAGCGTTCCAATCGCGCGACGTTGAAATCTGCATTGCAGGACGTAGTGATGAAAAGCGTGTCGAGGTTCGCGGCGATCAGCTGTCGTTCCCGCACGTGATGTTCTGACCCGCGTTGCAACGTGCTTTTGCGGTCCAATTGCCGAACGACGCGGTGTTCGGTTGGGTGTGAGAGAACCCAGTCGCCAACAGCGATATCGCCGGTCGATACGCCAGTTTCTGTAACGAGGTCAGTTGGCCCTGCTTCTGTCAGAACAGAAATTCGGTCGCGGTGGACGCTACTGACGCGTGCCGGTGTTGTCGTCACCAACTCGTCCAGATCAAGTTGCGACAGGAAAAAAGCTGACCAACCGAGGTCGGAGAGTGAATAGGTGGGTGTCAATGTTTTGCCCTCAGAGAATAGAAAGATTGGTGCCAAGACGCATCTTGACGCTCAATTTCCAATCGAGGTGGCAAATGAAGCTCAGCGCACCAAGACTGGGAGCAGCGTTACAATGCCCATGAACATTCCTCCGTCGTCTGGTGGGGCGCAAAACGCGCGGGTTGATGAGGTGAGAGGTTGGGCATCGACCCAAGTGGGGCTCGTTGTGGCTGCTACCTTCCGGTCCTGACCAGGTTGGCGAGGCACTTGCCCGCGCCAACCTCTCACTGTGAGATATAGGCTCATTGGCCGGTTGGCGCAAGTTCTCGAAGGTCAAGTTGGTAACGTATTGTCGTATCGTCATCAGATACTTGTGAAAGGCCATTAATAGCCGGCTTGACCCTATAAGAACGTGGAAGTTCAAATGTCAGTTGGGTTTCAGGTACCGGCGCAAAAGTCCAGAGGGGCGCGTCGCACGGATTGAAAGTTCCAATGTTCTCCAAGTATTTTGCGACTATGTCTCGCGCACCTTGCGTACTTTCCCAAATCGTCTGATCCGGATTAGTGTAAACAAAACCACCGCCACCATAAGCACGATATGTGCTTGCGATGACGGCTAAAGATTGGCCGTTTTCGAGTTCTTCACCATTCCAAGCAAGTCGCGGAATCCGACGTCGATGGTCATTCACGCTTTGCGAAAGATCAATCTGGTAGCTGATGCTAGAGAATTGGTCAAAAAAGTATGACGGGCTTTTTCCGCTAAGCAACGCCTGCGAGTTCTGTCTTGGAGCGATTTCGTTTAGGAAAATCGATGACTCTGATATCCATTTCCTAAGCCGTTCGGTCGTCGTTCCAATGACGCATATAGGGTTATTGAACGGAACTATCGACGAAAGATCGCGTTCACGAATGATGCGGCCTTCTGTGTTGAGAAATTTCTTAGACCCAAAAGCGCCGTCAGAACTGAAAGAAGAATAGCAGGCTGTAGTGGGAAGGCCGAGCTCGTCAGTAATATGCGTGGCATGCTCTAGAAGAGCTTCATGCACCAACTTTATCCCATCGTCGAACCCAATCATTGAGAAATGATTGCTTAAAGGTCGAGAGGAGGCTCCAACAGGCTTGGCGAGTTTTTCTCTTACTCTTTGATGGGCATCTAGAATATCACCGAAAAGCTTAGGATTGGGTGTGTCCGATTTGGGACGCTCCAACTGTGTTTCGAAGCTAACGACCGACCAAGTGGGGTGCTCGCTTAGGGTCAGGTCTATGACGCCGAACCCGCAGGCGTTGGAACCGGACTGTACGACTGGGACTGAACCGAGCCGGGAGCTGACATGGTTGCTATGCGTCTCGAACCACTCATGGGTATGACCACCAAAAATGGCGTCGAGGCACTTCAGATGACTAAGTGGTACTAGCGCGTTCTCCATCAAATGGTGAGGCGTCGATTGATCCAGGCCCGTGTGCGCCAAAGCGATGACTATGTCGGCACCATCTTCTCTGGCATTTTCTGCCGCGCGCTTTGCTGCTTCCACGATATCTTCGATAACAACTCTCTTTTTGAGGCAATGCGCATTCCAAACAGTCGTTTGAGGAGGCAACAAACCGATCACCCCTATGCGTATCTCTGCCCTTGAACCATCCTCACACCGAAAGGTGCGGTTCATCACTAAGTGGCTTTTTACAGAATCCGGGGTGCTAGAAATATTGGATCCGACCACAGGTGCATCGAGCTGGTGCAAGAAACCCTCAAGTACGTCGAGTCCATAGTCAAAATCGTGATTGCCGAGCGTGATTGCATCATATCCTAGCTCGTTGAAGGCTTCGGCGAGAAGGTGTTGGCTTGAAGGAGCGATTTCATCAGCAAGTGGCGTGCCTTGGAGAAAATCACCATTGTCGAATAGCAAAATGTTTTTGCCGGTACGATGCGCCATTATCGTTGAAGCTGATTTTAGAAGCCCGCGATCTGGATTTGGTTTGTCCATCAGGTAGTCGTAGCCGAACAACTCCATATGCAGGTCTGTCGTGCATATCAACTTTAAGTTTAAATTTCTCATTCACTCAACAAAAAGTTGTGTCGCCGTTAAAGTAAAAGAAGAAATCGCCACAAACACAAAAAAGTAACCAGTTTGCTTATCCAGATGATTGCGGCTCAATCTGAGCGATGTCATGTCTTCGTTATGAAAATTGCAGAGCAGGTTACATTCGGTGGGTCCGGCTTGGATCGGGCCGCTGAACGACGAGGCAAGTTGGCTGCTGCCGACTTTGAAAGCGCAGATTTTATCGTTTTGTGGCGCGGCAAGGTTCTCATCGAAGATGCAGCTTTGGTTCGTGTTGGCGAAACCCATCCAATTCTTAACGACCCCAAGCACCCACCTGTCTTTCTCGGCCTCGATGAGGGCAAATTGATTTTCGCTGTCGATATCTCGAACTGGGAACCCGAGACGGATGTGTCGGATCTCGACACGTTCGCAGACAAAACCGAGCAGTCGCATCCGAGCGTGCCCGACAGCAACATTTTCGTTGAACTTCGTCTCCACATGGCAAAGTTTTCGGCAAGAGATGCCGAACTGGCGGCCACAGCCAAAGCGATACTGGGTTGGCATGAAACCCATCAGTTCTGTTCGAAGTGCGGTCACTTAAGTGAGATGCAATTGGATGGTTGGCAGCGGGATTGTCCGGCCTGCGGCGCACATCATTTTCCACGTACTGATCCGGTTGTTATCATGCTGATCACAAAGGGAAATTCAGTTCTCTTAGGTAGGTCTCACGGGTGGCCAGACGGAATGTATTCGCTTTTGGCCGGCTTTATCGAGCCGGGAGAGACCATGGAAGCCGCCGTGCGTCGCGAGGTTTTCGAGGAAGCCGGGATCGAGGTTGGAGAGGTTGGATATCTTGCCAGCCAACCTTGGCCATTCCCGTCATCCCTTATGATGGGTTGCTATGGTGAAGCACTAAACGACCAGATAAAAGTTGACCCCGAAGAGCTCGATGATGCGCTTTGGTGCACACGCGAAGAGATGGCAGAGGTTTTCGCGGGCGATCATCCGACTATCTTACCTGCAAGGAAAGGCGCTATTGCGCATTTTCTATTGGAAAACTGGCTAGCCGATCGTTTGGACTGAGGACGAAGACAAGACATGAAATTCAGCGCGAGAGAAGATGTAGAGGCACCTGCAGAGTTTGTCTTTCAGCAAATCACTGATTTTCAAAGCTATGAACGGCAGGCCCTGCGGCGTGGTGCGGACGTTAGGCGGGTCGATAGTGGTGATTACAAAGTTGGGTCCGCGTGGGACGTGGCCTTCACTTATAGAGGCAAGGATCGGAAGTTGCGTGCGACGGTTGAAGAGCAGACACCACCCTCGATCGTTCGTGTTTCCAGCAAATCGGATGGTCTTGAAGGTGAGACTGTCTTGGAAGTCGTCCCATTATCTCAGAATCGCACAAGGATCGCGGCATCGATCGACATTAGACCCAAAACACTTTCTGCACGCTTGCTGATCCAGTCCCTAAAGCTAGCCAAAACCAATCTAACCAATCGGTTTAAGCGCCGCGTCAGCGATTTCGCGGAAGATTTAGAGACACGTTACCAGTCAGCAAAGTAATCTAGTCGCGTTCGTGACGGCGCGCCGCTGCTGGGTAGACACCGAGCAACGTCACAAGGTCCGTGAAGTAATCGAGTTCTTCTAAGGCGAGTTGGACGTTACGGTCGTCAGGATGGCCTTCAATCTCCGCGTAGAACTGCGTGGCGGTGAATTGACCACCGACCATATAGCTTTCCAGTTTTGTCATGTTTACGCCGTTTGTCGCGAAACCGCCCATGGCTTTGTAGAGCGATGCGGGAATGTTGCGGACGCGGAAGACGAAACTGGTCATCATTCCGTGATCGCCGCGGCGGCGGTAATCTGGCTCGCGGCTCATGACCAAGAAACGCGTGGTGTTTCGATCATGATCTTCAATGTGGCGTGCGAGGATGTTGAGACCATAGATGTCTGCGGCAAGTTCTGAGGCGAGCGCGGCTTTTGTGACGTCACCATCGGCTGCGACCTCGCGTGCGGCACGGGCATTGTCGGTCGAACCAACAGGTCTGATATCATTCTCCCGCAAGAATTTCCCGCATTGAGGCAGGATAACCGGATGCCCATGCGCTTCGGTGATGTCGTTCAAAGTAGCATCTGGATGCCCGAGAAGATTGACGTGAACGCGCACAAACGCCTCATCCACGATCTGCAGGCCGCTTTCCGGCAAGAGAGAATGTACGTCTGCCACGCGGCCATAAGTGGAATTTTCGACGGCAATCATGCCCAAATCGGCGTCGCCCTTGCGAACCGACTCAATCGCATCAACAAAGGTCGGACAGGGCAAAGGCTCATGATCAGGCCGCGCGGCGACGCAAGCCTCGTGCCCATAGGCCCCTAATTCACCTTGAAATGCGATTTTCTTGGACATGGCAGTGTCCTCCACACACACAAATTTAGCTGTTTGCCCATTTTGGGCATTTCGTCGCGCCAGTATACCTTGCAACTGTCAATGGGAACCTTGTAGATAGCGCGAAAATACCGAACGGAATGGAACGCGACATGTTCGACACAATGACATTGACAAAAGCGGGCGGCGCCTTGTGCGGATCGCTGTTGATCTTTTTGCTTGGCGCTTGGGCGGCAGAGATCATCTATCACGTTGGTGACGACCACGGCGGTCATGGCGAAGAACATGCTCAAGGGTATGTTATCGAGGTTGAGACCGAAGAGGTTGAAGTCGTCGAAGAAGAAGAAGTCGATGTCGAAGTGCTGATGGCATCTGCGAGCGCAGAGGACGGCGAAGGCCTGTGGAGAAACTGCCGGTCTTGCCACGCGCTTGAGCCTGGTGTGAATGGCACCGGCCCGTCCCTTTACGGCGTTGTCGGTCGCTCCGTCGGAACAGAAGAAGGTTTTGGCTACTCCGGTGCACTTGTGGCCGTCGCTGACACTTGGACAGAAGAGAACTTGTTCTACTTCATCGAAAACCCAAAGGGTTGGGCACCAGGTACGGCGATGAACTACAATGGACTTCGTAGTGCCACAGATCGCGCTGACCTGATTGCTTACTTGGACAGCGTTGACGACTAAGAAGCTTCCAAAATCACGTTGAAAAGCCGCTTTCATTGAAGGCGGCTTTTTTGTTTGCGCAGGTTGCCGTACGGTCAGTTCACAATCCGTTCACGCATTCTCAACTTGAATGTTTGCCAAACCCGTCGTTAGCTTCATGTTAGTAGGATAGCGCTGAACAAGAATCCGGAGACGACCATGCAAGACCGCCGCCCGACTGCCAAATGTGTTGCTGTGAGCAAAGACCAATCGATTCAGATCAAACAATGGATGTTAGGATCTGCGATCGTTGCAGCTGGGGCGCTGTGTGCTTTTGATTTGCGCGCGGAAGGGCACGAAGAAATTACGGTCAGCCATGGGTTTACGAACTTCGGTGATCTCAAATACGGCCCCGATGAATCGCTAGAATATGTAAATGTCGACGCTCCAAAGGGCGGCGAGATTGCTGTTTGGGCTCAGGGTAGCTTTGACAGCTTTAATCAGTACGCACGAGAAGGGTCGACAGCTTCTCTCAATCAGTTGCCTTATGAAAATGTCTTAACAGGAACCGCGGACGACCCCTATGGGAGCTACTGCTACCTTTGTGAGACGATGGAGTATCCCGAAAGCCTCGACTGGGTAATCTTCAACCTTCGCGATGATGTGACGTTTTCTGATGGCACACCGATGACCGCAGAAGATTTGGAATTCACATTCAACCTGTTCCAAGAGCAGGGGATCGTCGAGTACCGCAACGTTGTCAGCCAGTACATCGCAGATGTCGAAGTTCTGGACACGCACAAGATCAAGTTTTCCTTTACCGAGGAAGCACCGCGTCGTGATGTGGTCGGCTTTGCGGGTGGAACGCCAGTGTTCTCTAAGGCCTGGTTCGAAGAAACTGGCACAAGGCTAGATGAATCTTCGGATATGCCTTTCCTTGGAACCGGGCCGTATCTGCTCGACAACTTCGATATTAACCGCCGGATCGTTTATAAGAAAGATCCAAACTGGTGGGGCGCAGACCGACCAATTAACCAAGGGCGTAACAACTTTGACACCATCCGTGTCGAGTATTTTGCTGACGGGGCGGCGGCCTTTGAGGGCTTCAAGTCCGGTGCATATACCTTCCGAAACGAAAACAGTTCCAAGCAGTGGGCGACAGGCTACGAGTTTCCAGCGCAAGAGAACGGCTGGGTGAAGGTCGAAGAATTGCCAGATGGCTCCATCGGGACAGGCCAAGGGTTCGTGTTCAATTTGGATCGCGAAACCTGGCAAGACCCGCGCGTGCGTGAAGCTATTTCGTTGATGGTGAACTTTGAGTGGATGAATGAATCCCTCTTCTATGGTCTTTACGCGCGGCCAGAGTCGTTTTGGGACTACTCTGATCTGAAGGCTGAAGGACCGCCATCCGAAGGTGAAATCGCGATTTTGCAACCACTTGTGGATGAAGGCTTGTTGGACGCGTCAATTTTGACGGCTGATCCAGTCGTCGCACCGATTTCAACTTCGGTTAACCGCCCGCTCGATCGTCGCAATTTGCGCGCTGCCTCAGCCCTTCTTGACGAAGCTGGCTGGGTACCTGGCGAAAATGGTGTACGGATGAAAGACGGTGAAACACTGGAGGCCGTTTTCCTACAGTTCTCACCGCAATTCGATCGCATTGTTAATCCGATCGTTGAAAACCTGATTGCGCTGGGTGTGGATGCTAAACTCGATCGTGTTGATACATCGCAATATATCGAACGCCGGCGTTCTGGTGACTTCGACCTTGTGAACCACTCACTAGGCCAGGGATATGAGCCCGGCAGCGGCTTGCGCCAGTGGTTTGGGTCCGAGACGGCCGACAACAGTTCTCGTAACCTGATGCGTTTGCGGTCCGAAGCGGTTGACCGTCTTTTGCCGGTCGTGATCGAATCTGAAACGCTGGAAGAGTTGAACACTTCCACCCGCGCGCTTGACCGTGTGCTACGGGCAGAAGGGTTCTGGATCCCTCAGTGGCAGAAGAACGTTCACACCATCGCTTACTACGATATGTTCCGTTATCCAGACGAACTGCCACCGCTTGCTTTGGGTGAGTTGGACTTCTGGTGGTACGACGCTGAAGCCGCAGAAGCGCTCGACGCGGCAGGCGCGTTCTAAGCAGGTACCAAACCCATGGGAGCCTATATCCTTCGCCGCTTGTTGTTGGTGATACCGACCCTTCTCGGCATCATGATCATCAACTTCACGCTGATCCAATTCGTGCCTGGCGGCCCGGTTGAGACCATCATCGCGCGGTTGGAAGGCGGAGGAGACGTATTCGAAAGCATTTCGGGCGGCGGGTCTGAACTCGCCGAAACGGGGAGCGAAAGCGAATATGTCGGTGCGCGCGGGCTGCCGCAGGATTTCATCGAGGAACTTGAGCGCGAATTCGGCTTTGATAAGCCGCCGCTAGAGCGATTCCTCAATATGATGTGGAATTACGTTCGCTTTGATTTCGGCGAGAGTTATTTCCGTTCGATCAGCGTTGTCGATCTGGTGCTGGAGAAGTTGCCGGTTTCGTTGACGCTGGGGCTTTGGACCACGCTTCTAGCGTATCTCGTTTCAATTCCGTTAGGCATCAAAAAGGCGGTCCGAGATGGGTCGAAGTTTGATACATGGACCTCGGGCGTCATCATCGTCGGCTATGCGATCCCCGGGTTCCTGTTCGCCTTGTTGCTCATCGTGCTGTTTGCTGGCGGTTCCTATTGGCGCATCTTCCCGCTGCGAGGTCTCACGTCAGATGGCTTCGAAGACCTTAGCGCGATCGGCAAGGTTCTGGACTACCTTTGGCACATCACATTGCCGATCACGGCGATGATGATTTCGGGCTTTGCGACGCTGACACTCCTGACGAAGAACAGTTTCCTTGATGAAGTGCGCAAGCAATATGTGATGACAGCGAAGGCCAAAGGCCTCACTGAAAAGGCCGTGCTTTATGGGCATGTGTTCCGAAATGCGATGTTGATCGTTGTTGCCGGTTTCCCAGCGGCGTTTATCGGCGTGTTCTTCGGCGGCTCGCTGATTATCGAAACGCTATTCTCACTGGACGGTTTAGGTAGGCTTGGGTTCGAGGCCGCAGTTGCCCGAGACTACCCAGTCGTCTTTGGAACGCTCTTCGCCTTTACCTTACTGGGTCTCATTATCGGGATCATATCCGATCTGATGTATGTTTTTATCGACCCTCGAATTGACTTTGAAGGGAGGGGTTAGATGGAGCTTTCCCCTCTCAACAAACGCCGTTGGCAAAACTTCAAGCGCAATCGTCGGGCTTGGTGGTCACTGATTATTTTCTCGATACTTTTCACGATCACCTTGTTTGCTGAATTCATCGCAAACGACAAACCGATCCTTGTGTCCTATCGCGGTGAATTGAGGATGCCTGTTCTGACCTTCTATTCCGAGCAGGACTACGGCGGTGACTTCGCGACAGAGGCAATCTACAGCGATCCTGAGGTCGAGTGTCTCATCGTTACCGGCGGGTTGGTAGAGTGTTTCGACACGCCCGAAGAACTGATCGAGGCGGTCGAAAATGGCGAGACAGTCGATATCGAAGGCTTTGAGGCTGGTTGGACCATTTGGCCGATCATTCCCTATCACTATCGCACTATCGTTGACGTCGGCGGTATCGCTCCGTCGCCACCGTCGGCAGAAAATTGGCTCGGCACGGATGACACCAAGCGAGATGTCATGGCGCGGGTCATCTATGGGTTCCGCTTGTCTGTTTTGTTTGCTTTCATCGTGACCTTTGCCGCCTCGGTAGTTGGGATCGTGGCGGGCGCTGTGCAGGGATATTTCGGTGGTTGGGTCGATCTGACCTTCCAGCGGTTCATCGAGATTTGGTCGAGCACACCGTCGCTATATGTGATCATCATCCTTACATCGATCCTCGGGCGAAGTTTCTGGCTGCTTGTCATCTTAACCGTTCTCTTCGGATGGACTGCATTGGTGGGATTGATACGGGCCGAATTCCTAAGAGCCCGAAACTTCGAATATGTTCGCGCCGCAAAGGCACTGGGCGTCAGCGACCGCACCTTGATGTTCCGTCACATCCTGCCGAATGCGATGGTTGCAACGCTGACCTTCCTACCCTTCATCATCACCGGTGCGATTGGCGGGCTGGCGACACTGGACTTCCTTGGCTTTGGACTACCGTCTTCTGCGCCGTCGTTGGGTGAGCTGACGCTACAGGCGAAGCAGAACCTTCAAGCCCCATGGCTCGGCTTCACAGCCTTCTTTGCCTTCGCGATTATGCTGTCGCTGTTGGTCTTTATCTTCGAGGGCGTACGCGATGCCTTTGACCCAAGAAAGACGTTCTCATGAGCCGTGTTCTCGAGGTCAAAGATCTGAATGTTCGTTTCCGTCAGGACGGTGAGATTACACATGCAGTGCGCGGTGTCTCATATCATGTCGAAAAGGGTGAAACGGTTGCATTGGTCGGAGAGTCTGGCTCAGGCAAGTCGGTTACGGCGCTCTCAACCGTCGACCTCCTGACGGAAAGCGCGACGATTGAAGGGTCGATCACCTACGAAGGCGCACAGATGGTTGGTGCGGATGAGGCAGAGTTGCGCCGCGTACGAGGCAATGACATCAGCTTTATCTTTCAAGAGCCGATGACCTCGCTCAACCCGCTGCATACGCTTGAAAAGCAGTTGACCGAATCCATCGAGCTGCACCAAGGGCTTCGCGGCGATGCCGTGCGTGAGCGGATCATCGAACTGCTCACACAGGTTGGGATACACGATCCTGAAACGCGGCTTGGGTCATATCCGCATCAGCTGTCCGGTGGTCAGCGGCAGCGGGTGATGATCGCTATGGCTTTGGCAAACGGACCCGAGCTGTTGATTGCGGATGAGCCGACAACGGCTTTGGACGTGACGATCCAAGCACAAATCCTTGATCTACTGGCAGAGTTAAAGCGGGATGTTGGCATGTCGATGCTGTTCATCACCCACGATCTGACAATCGTTCGAAAGATCGCGGATCGTGTCTGCGTGATGAAAGACGGTGAAATCGTCGAACACGGGCCCACGGCCGAGATATTCGAGAACCCGCAGCATCCTTATACGAAGACATTGTTGGCGGCGGAGTCGGGCGGGCGACCTGCGCCTGTGCCTGTTGAAGCCGATACCGTCGTGGAGACTGACAGTTTGCGCATCTGGTTCCCCATCCAGCGCGGATTGTTGAAACGCACGGTTGGCCATGTGAAGGCTGTGAACAGCGCGACATTGGACGTGCGGGCAGGGGAGACTTTGGGCGTTGTGGGCGAGTCTGGCTCCGGTAAGACAACGCTTGCCTTGGCGATCATGCGGCTTCTGCAATCGGAAGGGCGGATCAGTTTCCGAAACTCTGACATTCATACGTTGAGTCAAAGGCAGATGCGACCTTTGCGCAGCGACATGCAGATCGTTTTCCAGGACCCCTTCGGTAGCTTGAGCCCGCGCATGACGGTAGAGCAGATCATTGCCGAAGGGCTGACGGTGCATCAAGTCGACCCCGATCGGAAGCCACGCGAATTGGTTGGCGAGATCATGAGCGAGGTGGGCTTGGACCCTGACCTGATGGATCGCTACCCGCATGAATTCTCGGGCGGTCAGCGGCAGCGTATTGCGATTGCGCGGGCGATGATCCTGCGGCCTAAGCTTGTGATTTTGGACGAACCGACATCAGCCTTGGATATGACAGTGCAGGTGCAGATCGTCGAATTGCTGCGCGATCTGCAAGAAAAGTATGGGCTGGCTTATCTGTTTATCAGCCATGACCTGAAGGTTGTGCGCGCCTTGTCTCACAAGGTGATGGTGATGAAGCAAGGGGACGTAGTGGAAGCAGGAACGGCCGAAGAAATTTTCGATGCACCGCAGACGGATTACACCAAAACGTTGATGGCCGCGGCCTTTGAAGGCCGCGCTGCCTAGCTACTCAGTCCCGATCATAAAGCAGGACGTTCCTCGCGCTTGCAATCTGCGACAAGCAAGGTCGGCGCCTTCCCGGCTGAGGCCCATGAAATTGGCGTCAAACCCGCCAGAACGCGGGACGACGCGCCGCAACGATCCGTCAAGCGAACTCATTTCGTTCAGTGCGACCTTGAGCAAGACGCGTTCGGCTTCATAGCGCGTATTGTAACGGCCCACGTTGATACCCCAATGCCGTCCGCCAGATGTCGAGATGCGGGTGACGATCTCTTGCACGTCGGGCTGAGGTTGTGGGTTCGCCGCTTGGGTGATCTGGGCCAAAACCTCGGATGGTCGGGCTTGCGGAACGACGCTTTGTTCTAGTGCAGGTGTGGACGGAGCAACAGCTGCTGTTTCGACGGCTTCGGCGAGCGCAACGGCGATGACGTTTGTGTCCACGGCCAATAGTAGTTCCTCTGCCGGGGCAGCCTGTTCAGGTCTAGCGACCGGGCGAAGGCTGCGCGAAATGATACCTGTCACACGGATGGTTTTGCTGCCATTGGCTGGACGCGAGTTGTTTGAAGAGATGATTTCCGCCTCTTGTGCGATGCTAGCACCCGGCGGTAGAGGCCTGCGGATCGTCGCACGGCTTGGTGCGCGGCTGAACCCCATGTCCATCAATTCCGTCACACGGCGATTGCGCGCGGCGGTTGAGGACCCACCGAACATGGTTGCAATGATACGTTCCTGTCCGCGCTGAGCAGAGGCAGTCAGGTTAAACCCTGCAGCGCGTGTATAACCAGTTTTGATGCCATCCCCACCTTCGTAGCTGTTCAGCCAGCGTGTGTTGGTATGGCGTACGGTGCGGACACCTGCATCAGCGGTGCGGCGAGAGAAGAGGTTATAATACTGCGGGAAATCATAGATCACGTGACGGCCAAGGATCGACATATCGCGCGCTGTTGACATATGGCCGCGTTGTGTGAGCCCGTGGGCATTGCGGAAGGTTGTGTCGCGCATCCCCATTGCTGCAGCGGTGCGGTTCATCCGAGTGGCAAAGGCTTCTTCAGAACCAGAGATTGCTTCGCCAATGGCAGTTGCCGCATCATTGGCCGATTTCACGGCGGCTGCGCGAAGGAGATACCGCAAGCGAATCTTTTGGCCGGCGCGAAGCCCCAGTTTTGACGGCGGTTCTGAGGCCGCGAGCGAAGAAATCGTGACTTCGGTGTCCAAACCAATCTCGCCCCGCTGTACCGCTTGGAACGCGATGTAGAGCGTCATCATCTTGGTGAGTGATGCTGGGTGAAGGCGCGTATCTGCATTTCGAGAGTGCAGAACCTCACCTGTTCGGGCGTCCATCACCATCGCTGCATAAGGCGCTGGCACACCTTTCGAAGGCGCGAAAACCAAAAGAAGTAGAAGAATGAATAGCACGAGCCCGCTATGGGCCGCATGTCCCAGACGACTGATCACGTCGCTTGCCTCTCAAATCTGCCTCAACGACCCCGAATTTTTTCGGTGGCCTTTATTGTTGGACAAAAGATAGCACAGCAGAATCCGCCAAGAAATACCTTATTTATAAGGGTTTAGACTGTGCCATTCCTGCACTTTGCCTATATCTTGTGTAGTAAATGGGATGTTCATCTACATTCAGTGGTCAATTTTGATTTAGCTTATGTAAATGAAAATGAATTTACTTTAAGTCGATCCCCTCACCACAGGGGTTTTCTTGCGGGCCACGTACCTTATATTAAGCCGCTAAAGGGAAAGATTTAGGAAAACCGATCACCCATGCTTGCTGACTTCTACATGATGTCTGCCGCGTCAAATGATGACGACAGCGACGTTGGTGTTGCGCTTGAAACCAAGCCCAAGACCAAGCGTCCGCCCATGTACAAGGTTCTGATCCTGAACGACGACTTCACACCGATGGAATTTGTCGTGATGGTGTTGGAGCGTTTCTTTGGCATGACCCACGCGCAGGCATTTGAACTGATGCTGACGGTTCACAAAAAAGGCGTCGCGGTCGTTGGTGTTTATAGCCACGAGATCGCAGAAACCAAAGTGGCGCAAGTCATGGATTTTGCGCAGCGCCACCAGCACCCTTTGCAATGCACGATGGAGAAAGAGTAGCCGGAGTGCGGCTGCTTGATCCGACATGGCTTCCAAAACACGCTTACGCACGGCCCTGAATGATGGTCTGCTGGTCTTGCCTGAGGGCGCAGGAACTGTAGTCAGGCCAAAGGTCGGTTTTGACATCGGCGCTCTGGCGGACCATCCGTTGACCATTTCGACAACCTTTGCACCAGATGCGGAGCTTTGGGCTGGATCGGGATATGACGTGGCGCAGGACGTGCCGCCAGCGTCCTTCACGGTCATCAACGTGCCTCGTTCCAAGGCCTTCGCAAAGGCGTTGGTTGCGCAAGCGGCGACGCAATCTGATCTAATCATCGTCGACGGCGATAAAACAGACGGGGTCGATAGCCTGTTCAAAGCGTGCCGCAAGGTGCTTGGCGAAGTTCCTAGTGTCACAAAAAAACATGGGCGTATGTTTTGGTTCGAAAGGACAGATGCCTTTCGGGATTGGATGAGTGAGGGACCGAAAGTCGGTGCGCATGGCTTCTTCACCACCGCCGGTGTCTTCTCGGATGGCACAATTGACAAAGGCTCTGCGCTCCTTTTGGAGAAGCTGCCCAAAGACTTACCGGCCAAGGTTGCTGACCTTGGCGCAGGGTGGGGGTATCTGTCTGCGGGAATATTGGATCGCGCCGGTGTCGAGAGCCTTACCTTAGTTGAGGCTGAAGAAATGGCCTTGGACTGCGCAAAGCTGAACATAACCGACGACCGCGCCAGTTTTCATTGGGCAGATGCGCGAACCTTTGAGCCACCCAAAAAATTTGATGCCGCGGTTATGAACCCCCCATTTCACACCGGTTGCGAGGGGGATCCGAGTTTGGGGCAAGACTTCATCAGGTCGGCGGCACGAATGCTCAAGCCAAATGGGGATTTATGGATGGTTGCCAATCGGCACCTTCCCTATGAAGCAACAATCAATGAGTGTTTTCAAAAGGTTGCACCAGTTGAGGGCAACGCAGGCTTCAAAATCGTCAAAGCCTCTCGCCCCAAAGGTTAATTTCAGTTAGCGTCAACACTTGGGAATCATCGGGAGAGAGACCCATGTCATTTTCTGTAGCCGGTAAAACGGCGATTGTGACGGGCGCCGCCAATGGCGTCGGGCTGGCGATTGGCCGTCATTTTGCGCAAGGTGGTGCCAATGTAGTCTTTGCGGATATGGACGAAGACAAGCTTCAGCATGAAGTTGGGGATGAGGCGGAGGACGAACAAAATGTTCGCCTTTTCGCGGGTGACTTACGCAAGAAGTTAACCATCAAGAACTTGATTTCTGCGACGGTCGATTCCTTTGATCGCGTCGATATTCTGGTCAACGCGTGTCGGCAGGTGATGGAAACGGATCCGCTTGATCCAGACGATACGTCGCTTGATGAGTTACTCCAACAGAACCTCGTGACTGCGATGCGGCTTAGCCAAGCGACTGCACGCCGGATGATCAAACAAGCCGAGGATGAAACGCCAAACGGTCCCATCGGCTCAATCGTGAATATCAGTTCGATTGCAGCGCGGCGGGCGCATCCCGACCTGCTGGCATACTCTGTCAGCAATGCCGCACTGGATCAGATGACCCGCAGTCTTGCCGTGGCGCTTGCGCCGAAACGCATTCGTGTAAACGCCGTAGCCTTTGGATCAGTAATGAGTGCAAGCCTTCAGGGGCAATTGGTGTCTGATGAAGAGGATCAGTTGCGCGATACGATCATTGATAACACACCTTTGCATCGGATCGCAGGCGCGGGCGAAGTGTCAGACGCGGTTCAATATCTGGCATCCGACGCGGCCAGCTTCGTGACCGGACAGATTGTGACAGTCGATGGTGGCCGGACCCTGATCGATCCAGCCTCGGTCGCGGCGCATTAACTTTCGGGGAATTGCGCGCGGCATTGATCAACACGGTTGTTGAGATTAGTGCGCAATTCGGTTTGCCGTTCAACCAAGGACGCGAGCTTTGCGCGCTCTGCGTTCAGGTCTATGGCGACTGGAACCCGCCGCTCTCTGGTGATTGTCCGGTCGCAAGCGACTTTGATGGCGACCCCATCCTCTGTTTGCCCATCGCACAGACCGCGCCGCACGATCACGTCTTCTTCGGTTCCGACTGCAAAACCGCGTGCGATATTCGCCCGCGTTTCATTCACGAGGCCGGTTATGATAGAAAGCTCTCTGTTGGCATTTGATATGCATCGTTCTTGAGGGGACGCACAGGCGGCCAAAAGCAACGGTAAAACAATATAATTCAAGCGCATAGAAAACTCCGACTTGCACATTTGTCTAGTTTGGTTGACGTTTGCACCTGTGAAGGGCCAATGCCCCTGTTATACAATATCAAGGAGGCATTTGCACGATGAGCGACGGGTTTCAGGCGGAAAAAGCCAAGGCAGCCGCTTGGTTTGGTGAATTGCGCGATCAGATCGTCGCGGCTTTTGAGCACCTTGAAGATACGCAAACCGAAGGGTCAACGGCAGATCTGCCAGCGGGACGTTTCGAACGGACAGTTACCAAGCGGACAGCTGATGATGGGTCAGACGCGGGCGGCGGTGTGATGTCCGTGATGCGCGGTGGCCGCGTGTTTGAAAAGGTTGGCGTCAACACGTCCGAGGTCTTCGGAGAGCTAGAGCCAGCTGCACAAAAGGCGATGGCCGCACGCGGCGTGCCAGGAATGGAGGACGACCCGCGGTTCTGGGCGTCGGGCATCTCACTGGTCGCACACATGCAAAACCCGCATGCGCCCGCTGTTCACATGAACACGCGCATGTTCTGGACGCCCCATGCGTGGTGGTTTGGCGGCGGGTCGGATTTGAACCCTTGCATTGAGTATGACGACGACACCGCGCATTTTCATGCGACGCAGAAATCGCATTTGGACCCGCATGGAGAGGATATTTATCCGAAACTGAAAGAGTGGGCGGATGAGTATTTCTACATTCCGCATCGCAACCGCGCCCGCGGGGTAGGTGGCATTTTCATGGATGACCGTTGTACTGGCGATTGGCAGGCGGACTTTGCTTTGACCCAAGACATTGGCCGCGCGTTCCTGCCAGCCTATGTGCCTTTGGTCGAAAAACGCCGCAATACGCCTTGGTCTGAGGACGACAAGGATACCCAGCTCGTTCACCGAGGGCTCTATGCGGAATACAACCTCGTCTATGACCGTGGCACGAAGTTTGGCCTGACCACTGGCCATGACGCGAATGCAGTGTTGATGAGTTTGCCGCCTATGGCGAAGTGGACCTAATTCGCTTTCACGAAGAGAGCGCCACCTGCGTCGATTCTGCGATCAGAATCAGCTGAAGCTGATTCTTGCGCCACTTGGCTGAACGGCTCGCGGCCTTCGGCCTTCGCGATCAGTTGCGCCTTTACAAGATCAGGGGGCAGGTCGGTTGCTTCTGCCATACGTGCGACGGCAAATTCCGGGGCGACGGTAAGCATCACATTGGCGATCCTCATCTGTACGCGATCCAGGCGTTCATGATCTGGTCCAAGTGCCAAGGCTTCTTTCGGTGTTGCAGGCGCAAAAGACAGCGCCAGCATAAGGACAGATAGAGCGCCGGAAATACCGATCAGAAAAGACTTCAATACGAGTCGCACGACATCCCCCCCGGGAAGTTAAGCGTTCCGTACAGTCTCGATCATAATTGCGACATTTTTTGGGTCTGCATCGGGCGTTATCCCATGCCCAAGGTTAAAAATGTGGGGACCTTGGTTAAAGGCCTGACAAATCCGTTTAGTTTCAGAGATCAGCGCGTCGCCACCTGTAACCATATGCGACGAGGCGAGGTTGCCTTGTACGCAGCCATCTTTCTGAACCGCCCCCGCGGCCCATTCGGCCGTGACTCCATCGTCGAGTGCGATGCAGTCTGCGCCTGTGGCAGCGTGCGCGCCTTCATACCCATGACCGGCGCCGCGCGGGAAAGCGATCACCGGAACGCCTAGATGGCGTTCTTTGATCGCTGATGTGATGCGCTGCATCGGTTTGAGGGAATAGTCATTGAAATCAGTGCCTTGCAGGGACCCAGCCCAGCTGTCGAAAATCTTGACGACTTCAGCGCCAGCTTGGATTTGGCGAGAAAGGTATTCGATTGTGCCTTCGGTTAAGCGGTCCAAAATACCTTCAAACGTCGTTTTGTCCTCTGCCTTTAGGGCATGGGCCGGGCCCTGATCTGGAGTGCCGCGACCGGCGATCATATAGGTGGCGACGGTCCAAGGTGCGCCTGCGAAGCCGATGAGTGTCGTCTCTTTAGGCAGTTCTTCGGAAAGGATTTTCACTGTCTCGTAGACGGGATTCAACGTTTCGTGAATGTCTTCGACCGGCTTCAGGTTTGCCAATTCAGCACTGGACGTTATCGTACTGAGACGTGGACCTTCGCCGGTTTCAAACCAAAGGTCAGCACCCAAAGCCTGAGGTAACAGCAGAATATCCGCAAAGAGAATCGCTGCATCAAACCCATAGCGACGGATTGGTTGCAGTGTCACTTCCGCCGCAAGTTCTGGGTTATAGCAGAGCGATAGGAAATCCCCGGCTTGCGCTCGGGTTGCTTTGTATTCAGGAAGATACCGACCGGCCTGCCGCATCATCCAAATCGGCGGCGTTGGAAGAGTTTCACCAGCAAGCGCACGGAGGATGGTTTTGGATGCAGTCATGTCTTGTCCTTTTGCTTCCCTATTTGGTCCCAATTACACATACAGTTGTCAAGCACGGTTGACATAATTAGGAATGATCTCATGACTTTGCATTTGCCTACACCCGACGAGACATTCAAGATTGGAACGCGCGGTTCGCCGCTTGCGCTTGCGCAGGCGCATGAAACCCGGTCCCGATTGATGGCCGCCTTTGACCTGCCCGAAGACGCGTTCGAGATTTGTGTGATCAAAGTGATGGGGGATGCCATCCAAGATCGGGCCTTGCGTGAGATTGGCGGTAAGGGCTTGTTCACGCGTGAAATTGAAGAAGCACTGCTCGATGGCAGTATCGACATCGCCGTGCATTCGATGAAAGACATGCCGGTCGAGCAGCCCAAGGGCTTAGTTCTGGAAACCTATCTGCCGCGGGAAGATGTGCGAGATGCGTTTATTTCCTTTGATGCAAAGGGTTTGGCGAATCTGGAAGAGGGAGCGATTGTGGGGTCTTCCTCCCTACGGCGGAAAGCGCAATTGTTGGCGCGGCGTCCTGATCTAAACGTGGTTGAGTTTCGCGGCAATGTGCAGACCCGTTTGAAAAAGCTCAATAACGGGGTGGCGACGGCGACCTTCCTTGCGATGGCCGGACTGAACCGTTTGGGCATGGACGAAGTGCCGAAAACTCCGATTGAGCCTGAGGACATTCTACCAGCTGTGGCTCAGGGTGCGATTGGGATTGAGCGGCGGTCATTGGATAGTCGCGCAGCTGAAATGCTGGACGCAATTCATGATGGGCCAACCGGTCAACGGCTTGCGTCTGAACGCGCGTTTTTAGCGGCTTTGGATGGATCATGCGAGACGCCGATCGCCGGCTTGGCTGAAATCCAAGGATCCGAATTACGCCTTCGGGGCGAGATCTTGCGCGAAGACGGATCGGAAGTGTTGTCGGATGAGGCGACAGCACCGATTGAAGACGGTGCTGAGATGGGCCGCGAAATGGCGAAGCGGTTGCTGTCGCGCGCTGGCCCCGGCTTCTTTTCGCATCGAGACTAAGGAATCACTTTTCCCGGATTCAACGTGCCTTTGGGGTCCAACGCGTCCTTGATCGACCGCATGGCCGCAAGGGCCACAGGGTCTTTCCGACGGGACATGGTTTTCAACTTTGACAAGCCAACACCGTGTTCGGCGCTGAAAGAGCCGCCAATTTCTTGCACGACGTCCTCAACAGTTTCGACGCATTTGTCAGAGAATTCCTGCGATACGTTATCGGAATAAATTGCGTGGTGAATATTCCCGTCGCCCAGATGCGCTACAACAATGTCCCAGGCTTCAGGGTCCAATTCCTTGTAGCGGCGTTCAATCTCTTCAATCGCAAAGCCGACTTTGTCCAAAGGCACAGCTATGTCGGTATCGACCCGTGGCCCTTCGGCATATCCGATATGCCCCGCGGCCTCTCTACGCGCCCACATTTCGCGCCGCTGTGCCTCATTCTGTGCGATCACCGCATCTAAGACAGCTTCCTCTTCCAACATACTGCCGAGGATATTTTCCAACTTTTCAATGATACGCGTTTGACCTGTATCCAAGACCGCAGCGTCTTCGTCGGAAGTTGCGCCAACTTCGATCATGATGTTCGTGTCATAGGCTGCATCGAACGGCTCCTTCGCACCCTCTACTTGCCGCAAATGCAGGTCAATGTAGCCGCGCGTCATCAGCTCAAATGCTTCAACAGCTCCGCCTGTCGCGTCTTGCATACGGTAGAGCAGGGACAACGCGTCAGACACCGTAGGTGTCGCAACCATCGCCGTCGCGTAGGCTTTGGGCTTAGAATAGAGCCTCAATACGGCGCGGGTGATGATACCAAGCGTGCCTTCTGCGCCGATCATCAGGTGTTTGAGGTTGTAGCCTGAATTGTCTTTATGCAGCGCGCTCATTAAATTCATGACACGACCGTCTGCGAGCACAACCTCCAAACCCAGACATAGATCGCGCGTGTTTCCATAGCGCAGAACGTTTGACCCGCCCGCGTTGGTGGATAGCGCACCGCCGATCATTGCAGTGCCCTTTGCGCCGAACGTCAACGGAAAGATTAAGTCATGCGGATCAACAGCTTCGTGGATCGACTGGAGAATAGTGCCCGCGCCGACTGTAATCGTCCGACCCTCGGTGTCGATCTGTTCGATCTTGTTCAAGCGGTCAACCGAGAGCATCACTGCACCTTGGTTCGATGTTGCACCCGTTAGGCCGGTATTGCCTGAGACGGGAACGAGGGTCAGATCATTGGCGTTCGCATAGGCCGCGATCTTGGAAACCTCTTCTGTTGTGGCAGGGCGAACCACGACCAAAGGATCGACGGCATAATCCCCCGTCCATTCTTTCTGCCAATTGGCGGCGTCTGCGCCGCTGACGGCGAATTTTTGGCCTACGATGTCGGCAAGTGCGTCTTGATGCGTCATGACAATTCTCCCTGTCGCGGACGCTAGTGCCACGGGTCCAAAATGGGAAGGGGTGGTGGCGTGGGAGAGACTTGAACTCTCGACCTCGCGATTATGAGTCGCGCGCTCTAACCAGCTGAGCTACCGCGCCGCACCACGAAGGCCCGATTAAGCAAAGGGGCGGGCGCTGTCAAACCGATTCTTGAGTGTTTGGGCGCTTTCGCTCGCTGAATTTGCTGGGTAGATGTTGGAACAACGAAAGGGGCCGTCATGACAGACAAAAAGTGGGAGTTCTGGATCGACCGTGGCGGTACGTTCACCGACATCGTGGCGCGGCGGCCAGATGGTGGGATCGAGACCCACAAGCTTTTGTCAGAAAACCCTGAAAGGTACCGCGACGCAGCTGTTCAGGGCATCAAAGAGCTGATGCAGACGGAGACACCGAGCGAAGGCTCTATCCGCGCGGTGAAGATGGGCACGACCGTAGCGACTAATGCCTTGTTGGAACGCAAGGGCGAAGATGTCCTGCTTCTGATTACGAAGGGGTTTCGCGATCTTTTGGTCATTGGATACCAGAATCGCCCGAACCTCTTTGATCTCGAAATCAAACGACCTGAGCGTCTGTATCAGTATGTTGAGGAGGTGAGGGAACGCCTTACTGCGGAAGGCGAGGTTCTGATCGATCTCGATGAAGATGGCGTGCGGGCCGCGTTGCAGAATGGGTATGATCGAGGGTTGAGATCGGTCGCCATTGCTTTGCTTCATGCCTACCTCAATCCGGCGCATGAGCTACGGGTGGCTGAGATTGCTGAGGAAATTGGCTTCACGCAAATTTCTACCTCTCACGGCGTGAGCCGGTTGGCCAAGCTTGTCGGGCGTGGAGACACAACCGTTGTTGATGCCTATCTGTCCCCGATCTTGCGGCGTTATGTTGAACAGGTCGCGGGGGCGTTGGACGTCGGCAAGGTTTGTGAGCGATTGCTGTTCATGCAGTCCAACGGTGGATTAACGGATGCGAACCGTTTTCAGGGCAAGGATGCGGTTCTGTCTGGTCCGGCCGGCGGCATTGTCGGTATGGTCAAAACGGCCGAGATTGCAGGGTTCGATAAGCTGATCGGCTTCGACATGGGCGGTACGAGCACCGATGTCAGCCACTATGCAGGCACATATGAACGGTCGTTTGAGACTGAAGTAGCCGGTGTTCGGATGCGGGCGCCAATGATGGATATTCACACCGTCGCGGCGGGCGGTGGGTCGATCTGTCAGTTCCGCGATGGCCGTTTGCAGGTCGGGCCCGAAAGTGCGGGTGCTGATCCGGGGCCGGCCTGTTACCGACGCGGTGGGCCACTGACCGTGACAGATTGCAACGTGATGCTGGGGAAATTGTCGCCAGAACACTTCCCGAGGGTCTTTGGACCGAATGGCGATTTGCCGCTCGATACCGACGCTGTTCGGGCGCGGTTTGAGGAGTTGGCTGCAGAGATCGCCGCAGAAACGGGCGACCCGATCCGAGAGCCCGAAGATTTGGCGCGTGGGTTTTTGCGGATCGCCGTCGACAACATGGCCAACGCGATCAAAAAGATCAGTGTCGAACGCGGGCATGATGTCACCGATTACACTTTGCAGTGCTTCGGTGGCGCGGGTGGTCAACACGCTTGTTTGGTAGCCGATGCGCTGGGCATGCGGCGGGTGCTTATCCACCCTTACGCGGGCGTTTTGTCCGCCTTTGGTATGGGCTTGGCGGAGATACGCGCGCTGCGTGAGGCGCAAGTGGACGCTCCGATTGAGGAGTTGGCGACGGCAGAAACCGCCTTGGTGCGGGTCGCAACCGCGGCACGAGCAGAGATCGAAGATCAAGGCGTTGCGAACGTCACAATCGTGTCGCGGGCGCAGCTTCGCTACGACGGATCGCATCAGCCGCTTGAGGTGCCGTTCGGCGACGTGAGCGACATGAAGAATGCCTTTGAGGCTGCGCATAAACAGCGGTTTGGGTTTATCTCGCCCGAACGCGCGATTGTCTTTGAAATGGTCAGCGCCGAGGCGATTGGTGGGACGCCGGATTACACTGCACCTGCGGTTGCGAGCGAAGACGATGCAAAACCTTTCGCCGAAGTTTCCATCGCCTATGAAACCTCCGAAAACGCGCAGTTATTTCAACGCGAAGAATTGGCCATCGGCGCGACTGTTTCGGGTCCAGCGATCATCTTGGAACCTACCGGCACAAACCTTGTTGAACCGGGTTGGGAGGCGACGGTTGACGTCCATGGAAACCTGATCCTGAACCGCATCGCCGAGGCGCCGCGCCCACCGGCGGCAGGCACTAAGGCCGATCCGGTCGTGCTTGAGGTGATGAGCAATCTTTTCATGTCCGTCGCAGATCAGATGGGCGCGACCTTGGCCAATACTTCTTGGTCGGTGAACATCAAGGAACGGCTCGATTTCTCCTGTGCGATCTTCGATGCGCGTGGTGATTTGGTCGCCAATGCGCCGCATGTTCCGGTACATTTGGGCTCTATGTCTGACAGCATAAAAACAGTGATGCGGTTGAATCCTGATGTGGCTGAGGGTGATGCTTACATGCTGAATTCTCCCTACAACGGCGGGACACATTTGCCGGATGTCACCGTGGTAACGCCTGTGTTTGTGGATGGAACGCCAGCGTTCTGGCTCGGCAGCCGCGGCCACCATGCCGATATTGGCGGGCGTACGCCGGGGTCAGGGCCGCCCGATAGCACCCATATCGACGAAGAGGGCGTGCTGATCGACAACGTGCAATTGGTGCGCGGTGGCACATTACTGGAAGATCAGGCGCGCGCTGTATTGGCATCGGGTAAATACCCGTGCCGTAACATCGATCAGAACATGGCTGATCTGAAAGCACAGGTCGCGGCGAATGAAACCGGTCGGCAAGCGCTGTTGAAGGTATGCGAGGCCTATGGCGGGGACGTCGTGACGGCCTATATGGGGCACGTGCAGGACAACGCGGCAGAAAGCGTGGCGCGCGTGATTGAAGGCTTATCAGACGGCCGCTACAGCTATCCGATGGACGGAGGCCAAGTGATCGAGGTTGCGGTTTCTGTCGACAAAGAGGCGCGGACGGCCACGGTGAATTTCACCGGTACAGCGGCTCAACATAGCGGCAATTACAACGCGCCAAAGGCTGTGTGCCGCGCGGTTGTGCTTTATGTGTTCCGCACGTTGGTTGGCACGAATATTCCGCTGAATGAAGGGTGTCTTCGACCGATCAATATCATCGTGCCGGAAGGCTCAATGCTGAACCCGACCTATCCGGCCGCTGTGATTGCGGGGAATACGGAAGTCAGTCAGGCCGCTTGCAACGCTTTGATCGGTGCGCTGGGTGTGATGGCGTGCAGCCAAGCCACGATGAACAATTTCATTTGGGGCAATGACAGTTTCCAAAACTATGAAACCATCGCTGGAGGAACAGGGGCCGGACCGGGGTTTGATGGGTGTGATGCGGTGCAAACGCATATGACAAATACGCGGATGACGGACCCGGAAATCTTGGAAAAACGGTTCCCGGTGAGGTTGGATACCTTCGGCATTCGCGATGGCTCTGGCGGGGCAGGGCAATGGCGCGGTGGGCATGGATCGTATCGGGAGATGACGTTTCTTGAGCCTGTCACTGTGACGACGCTGTGCTCGCACCGTGTCGTGCCTCCTTACGGCGTTAACGGAGGGGCATCAGGGCAAGTGGGTCACAACTGGATACGCCTTCCAGATGGTACCACACGCGATCTGCGCGGGAATGACGAGGTCAATTTGCCCGCAGGCGGGACTTTCATTCTTGAAAGCCCCGGTGGCGGTGGTTGGGGTCAATCGTAGCGCAGTTCCGTCGCCTTGCCGCGGAAGATTGTGTAGGCCAGTACTGAGTAGCCGAGGATCGTTGGCAAAACGATGCAGGTGCCAATTAGGATGATGAACAGGCTTTCCGGCGCGCTTGCTGCATCATAGATCGTCAGTTTCTCGGGCACGACGTAAGGGTAGAAACTGTAAGCCATGCCTGCGAAGGCCAGCACCCAAAGCGCCGTTGCTGCCGCGAAAGGCAACCATGATCGCGCGTCCGCTTCAAAGGGCATCCGACGCAGCATCGACCAGAGCCACACCACCAAGAGGCCGGATAGGATTGGCAATGGTGAGAGGTAGAGGATGCTTGGGAAGCTGAACCACTTGTCAAAGATGCGGTCGCTGACAAATGGTGTCGCCAAAGAAATTGCGCCTATCCCGAGGACCAATCCCCAGATGCCGCCCTGCGCCCATGACACGGCTTTGAATTGGAGGCCTCCATCCGTCTTATGTATGATCCAAGTCGCGCCGATGAAACTATAGCCGACAGTCAGAAACACGGCTGTCAGCATCGCAAAGCCAACGTTGCCCCAGGTCCAATCCAACCCCATCACATAAAGACCGAGCATGAAACCCTGAGAAAGCGATGTGATCAACGACCCTGCGAAGAAGGCGTTGTCCCAAAGGCGCTTATACGCAGCCGGTGCTTTAACCCGAAACTCAAACGCGACGCCGCGCAAGATCAGCCCGATCAGCATAATTGTGACGGGCAGGTAGAGCGCCGTCAGGATTTCGCCATGGGCAGCAGGGAAGGCCACCAGCATCAGGCCAATCGCCAGGACCAACCAAGTTTCATTGGCGTCCCAGAACGGCCCGATAGAGGCGATCATCCGATCCTTTTCTTTGCCATCTGCAAAGGGAAATAAAACACCGACGCCAAGGTCGAATCCATCAAGCACAACGTAGATCAGGATCGAAACGCCCATCAGAAAGGCAAAGACGAAAGGGAGCCAGATTGTCGGGTCTCCAAAGAGATACATCGTATTTACTCCGCTGGAACTGGGCTAGGGGCAGCTATTCCACCCCCTAGGTTTTCCCCGCGAGACGCCTTACGCGCGAGATAGAAGATCACGCTGATATAAGCGCCCAGCAAGATCACATAGACCGCGAGGTAGGTGAGCAGGGTCGATAGCACCATCGGCGCGGGCACATCAGCAACCGCTTCTTTGGTTGTTAGGACACCCTGCACCAGCCACGGCTGACGCCCGATTTCAGTGGTGTACCAGCCCGCCAGCGTTGCTAGCCACCCGCTGAAGGTCATACCGACAAGCGCCCACAACATAACCTTGGGCAAACCTTCGACACCGTGACGTTTGCGTAGCATCATGACACTTGCGGTCCAACTTAGTAGCAGCATCGCAACGCCTGTCCCAACCATCACTCGGAAAGACCAGAAGACTGGCGCGACGCGGGGGTGCATGATTTCGCCATCGTCAGTCACAAAATCATTTAGTCCCGGAACCTCACCATCTGCGTGGTGGGTCAAAATGATCGAAGCAAGGTTTGGAATCGCTATTTCGAACCTATTTTCGCGCGCCTCATCGTCAGGGATCGCAAACAAAATTAAGGGAACATGCGTATCTGTATTCCAGTTTGCTTCCATCGCTGCCACCTTCTGTGGTTGGTACTCTAACGTGTTAAGACCATGCTGATCGCCAACGAAAATCTGTATGGGGATCAGAACAGCCGCACCGAATACCGCTGTCTTCAAGGCAGCCCGCACGCCTTCTGTTCGGCCACCAATCAACCAGCGGAACGCAGAGACGCCCGCGATCAAGAAGCTCACGGTGAGGAAGCTCGCGATCAGCATGTGGAAGAACCGATAGGGCATCGAGGGGTTAAACACGATTGCCCACCAGTCCGTCGCGTGGGCAACACCGTCAATCATTTCGAACCCTTGTGGGGTATGCATCCAAGAGTTCAGGACGATGATCCAGAACGCTGACATCGTGGTGCCAAAGGCGACGAGGAAGGTTGCGAGTGTGTGGACCCAGCTTGGTACGCGAGAAGCGCCGAACAGCATGATGCCGAGGAACACCGCCTCCAAGAAGAAGGCGGTCAGAACCTCATAGGCGAGTAATGGACCGGCCACGTTGCCGACTTTCTCCATAAAGCCGGGCCAATTTGTTCCGAATTGGAAGGACATGGTGATGCCAGACACAACGCCCATTGCGAAGGAAAGTGCAAAGATTTTGACCCAAAAGCCGTAGGCATCCATCCAGCGCTGCTCACCAGTGCGATTGTAGCGCAGTTTAAAGAACAAGAGCACCCAGCCGAGGGCGATCGTGATCGTCGGGAAAAGGATGTGAAACGAAATATTTGCCGCAAATTGAATGCGCGACAGTAACAAAGTGTCCAACATGTCTGGGCCTCTTTTCAGGGAGTCATGACCTCTGACCCGTAATATACTCTATGCTAGCAGAATTTCAGCAGGGTGCGACAGCAAAGCGCAAGTGTTTCCGTTGAGGTCGTTGTCTTGGGCTGCCGAATTACTCAAGTTGTTGACAAACCGTCGATTTTTGCATTTCAAACACCTTGGAGGAGATCAGAATGCCAAATGGATTTTTGACGACGCATGTGTTGGACACATCGCGAGGATTGCCAGCTGCTGGTATGGAGATCGCGCTCTATCGTTTGAATGGTGAAGAGCGTGAGCATTTGGTGACGATGACGACCAATGATGACGGCCGCACCGATAGCCCAATTCTTCCTGCTAGCGATTTTGCGACTGGCCAATACGAGTTGGTCTTTAAGGCTGGGGCTTATCTAGATGCGGTTGGCGCTCCGCTAGAAGACCCACGGTTCCTCTCTGACATACCAATCCGTTTTGGTATCTCGGATCCAGACAGCCACTATCACGTGCCACTTTTGATCTCCCCCTTCGGCTACTCGACCTATCGCGGGAGCTAGGGCTTGAAGAACGACCATTCAGTGTCCTGAGTGTAGGGCGTGTCAGGTGTTACTTTGATCGAGGGAAATCCGCGGTGTGTTGGGGCATCCGGCCAGTTTTGCGCTTCGATCGCCAATCCCTCATAGGCCTTTTTGCCGGGGCGGATGGCATGACGACCATCGTAAACCTGAATGCCATTTTGATCGGTGTGTACTTTCATTCTGACGCCACTCGCACCTGTTAGTGTCAAAACCTCTCGCAATGGCTGCGGGTCTGTCGACAAACAGAAATTTGTGTCCATCGGCGGGTTTTGCGGATCAATCACCCGAGGATTTCGGAAGTTCAATGCGCTCCCTTCCACGTCCGCAATTTCTCCCGTCGGATAAAAATCATCAGTGGTCGGAAGGAATTGATCCGCATGAACGTGCAAAGTGTGACCTGACCAATCTTCGGTTCCGTCAAAATTCCAATAACTGTGGTTGGCGAAATTCATTAAAGTCGCGGCATCAGTTGTTCCGGTTATCGCGAGCGACAAGGTCGCGGGTGCTGAGATGGAATAGGTCGCTTCAATGGTGCGGTTGCCCGGAAGACCGCATTGGCCATCGACAAGGTCACATCGTAGCGTCAACGACGTGTTGGTAACTTCCACAACGTCCCAAACCTGCAACAGCGTTGAATCGCTGCCTGAGTGGATATGCAAGCGGCCGTCCATATTGCGTTCTAGCTCGTACATCATCCCATCAATCAGTACCCGTGACGTACTGATGCGATTGACGATGGGACCTATAAGAGAGCCGTGATAGCGCATGGCGCCTTCGTAGTCGGACAAGGTGTCGGAACCGAGCGTCAGCGATCTATCTACGCCCGCCAGCCGCACGTCTTGAACCACGGCACCCCATGTGAGGATCGATACCGATAGGTTGCCGTCGAACAAGGTGACTTTGTGAACTTCGCGCCCGTCTTTTGTTGTGCCAAACGGGATCATCACAGCTCTTCCCAGTGGACCCCAGCAGGTGGGATTTCGGTTCCATTCCACGAGATGCTTTCGGGCGCGTAGTTGAAGACGAACCGATGCGTCTTCGTGCAACGCGTACGTAACCCTTGTGGCATGTCCATGGTCTCAACACCGGTTCCCTTCAGGATGTCCGACAGGAGGGATCTAAACGTCTCGTCGTCGGGCCATCCGGCAAGGTAGCGAACGTGGTCGTTCCCCATCAAGGCGGGCAAACCGCCCTCGGTCTTTCGATAGACCGCCGCATCGCCGTCCAAATGCTCAAACCAATGCCGGAAGCCGCCACCATTTTCCAAGGCTATGAAATCGGTTGGCGGGATGCTTTCCGCTAGTATTGCGGTAACGTCAGTATTGGGAAGGTTTGGCCCCATCGGCGAGGGGATCGAAAGTTCTTCGGTTTTGGTATCAGTGCGTGGCCCGATGAGGGCGATACCTTTATAGGTTTTTAAGGCAGATCGGAAACCTTCAGAGAGTTTTATGATACCAGGCGCGAGGACAAGATTGTAATCGGACAGGTCACTCGTCTCAGGGCTAATAATGTCGATATCTACGCCAAGACTGCGCAAAGCGCGGTAAGCGGCGAAGGCAAGTCGGAACATATCGAAATCGGCCCCTTGGGGCTGGGTGTCCCACGCCCAGGCACTCTCATAGTCAAATACCAAAGCGACGGGCGCATCAGCAGTGCCAACATTAGCAAGCCCCGCGATCTCATCCGCGACTTGTCGTGCTTCTGTCTGCGCAGGTGCGTTTTCGTTGTCAGGCCGCAGTAATCCTGCGTGCATCTGCTCTTGCGCCCAGGGCGCTTGCCGCCAGCGGAAATAGCACACCGTCTCAGCACCATGGGCAAAGGCTTCCCAAGCCCAAAGGCGTGCCATGCCTGGCAGTGGGGCAGGGTTGTAAGGCGCCCAGTTCACCGGACCCGGTTGCTGTTCCATCACCCAAATGCGGCCCTTGCCGACAGCGCGGTAAAGGTCGTGGTGAAAGGCTTGATTGTCAGGATGCCCTTGGCGGAGGAAATATTGCTTTTCCTCAGGCGTGCCCTCAATCCGGTCGCTCAGGAACCCAATTGGGTAACTGTCCCAAGACGCGATATCGAGGTCTTTGCCAACGGCCCAATGATCGAAGGTCGTCACCCGACCCATGTAGTTGTGAATGAGCGGCGCATCGGTGTGTTTGCGCAACTCGTCGGCTTGCACTTTGTTGAATGCCACGACCTGATCCGAACTATACCGCCGGAACGCCAAGACATGCGCGGGGTTCGGTTCCGTGACCGTGAGGTTTGGAAGTTCGATTTGGTCGAAGTGATCGTAATCCATCGACCAGAACACATTGCCCCAAGCACGGTTCATCGCATCAGTTGACTGATAGCGCTGGGCCAACCAATCCCGAAAACCGGTCAGAGCGGCCTCTGAATAACTGAGCGCGGTGTCATGACAGTCATATTCATTGTCGATCTGCCAAGCGGCGATATGCGGGTTCGCACCATAGCGTTCGCCCATTAACCGTACGATGCGCTGGCATTCCTTGCGATAGCCTTGGTGGCTGAAATCATAATGCCGTCTTGATCCGAACTTACGAACCCGTCCGTCGGCATCGACGGGGAGCATATCGGGCATCTCATCCACCAGCCATCGCGGTGGCGTGGCGGTTGGCGTGCCCATGATGATCTTCAAACCCGCAGACCCGAGCGTTTCCACAGCTCGATCCAGCCAGCCCCAATCGAAGGTGCCGCGTGAGGGTTCCATCCGCTGCCACGCGAACTCTCCGATCCGCACCCAGCTGAGGCCGGTTTCGACCATTCGGTGGGCGTCGTCGGCCCACATCTCTTCGGGCCAATGTTCAGGGTAATAGCAAACGCCGAGCGTGCGTTTCATGGTCGTCCTATTGAGTTTATTGGCCAAGGTGAAAGAGCAGGGCGCGCCTAAAGGATCACGCGGTGTTCTTTCTGGCCGGTGTATTTCGTTTCAATGGCAAAGGTTTTGCCGTGATCGCCGCCGGTTTGTCCAACCGCGGCAGAAGTGCAGAAAAGGGTGGAGAGGTCTTCGCCGCCAAATGACGGGCAAGAGGATTGAATTGCCGGGACGTCGAAGGCTTCAATGAACTCACCGTCTGGAGCGTAGCCAGCAACGCGACCGACGCCCCATTGCGCGCTCCATAGGTTGCCGTCGGCATCAACTACAGCGCCATCTGGGCGGTAGGGTGTGCCGGTCAGGTCGAGGTGAACATAGGCTTCGCCTTTGGGCCAACCATCTTTGCCTAAAGGGAGAGCCATGACCAGTTGGGTATCGGTATCAGTGTAAAAAGCCGTCTTACCATCTACAGCAAAACAGATACTGTTGGAGATGGTCACGTGGCCGACGATTTCGCGCAGCTCGCCTTTGTAGAACCGATAGATCGTTCCGGCGTAAGCTTCGGCAGATTTGCCCATCGTCCCAATCCAAAACCCGCCTTGGGGGTCTGCGCGGCCATCGTTGGACCGCGTTTCTGGGATGTCGGCTTCGAGGTCGATGATCTTTTCCTGTGCGCCGGTTTCGATGTTGAACCGAAATAACTTAGTTTCAGAGGCGATCAGGAAATGATCGTGATCGACCCAACCTGCGGCGGATACATGTTCATCAAATTGCCAATACTGGCCTTTCGTGTGCAATCGCTTGCCCAGAATGTCGAACCAGAAGAATTGTTTGCGTTCTGGATGCCAAAGCGGACCTTCGCCCAGCTCGCAAACCGTATCGTCATAAATCATTGAGCTGCCTCATCATAAGCCCCCACCACATCCTTGGCGCGCGAAGCAACTTCTTCGACAGAGAAACCCGCCTTGTAGAGCGATGAGCCAATGCCAAACCCATCTGCCGTTGCCGCCATCCATTCTGCGAAGTTTTCAGCGCCTGCGCCTCCAACGGCGAAGACTTGAGTCCCTTCCGGCAGGACCGCGCGAATGGCTTTGATGCCGTCGGGGCCGAGCAAGCTGGCCGGGAAAATCTTCAACCCGTCGGCACCGGCCTTGAGTGCGGCAAAGCACTCCGTCGGGGTCATCACGCCAGGCCAGCTTTGCATGCCGGCTGTCTTTGTGGCGACAATAACACGCTGATCGCAGTTTGGAGAGACGATGAGTTTGCCGCCTGCTTGGGCCACGCGCCCAACATCGTCCGTTGAAAGAACCGTTCCGGCGCCGATCAATGCGTCGGTTCCGAATGCGTCGGACACGGCTTTGATGCTGTCAAACGGATCGGGGGAATTCAAAGGTACTTCAATGCGGTCGATGCCTGCATCGATAAGGGCTTCGGCAATAGGGGCTGCTTCTGGTGGTGTGATGCCGCGCAAGATCGCGATCAATGGGCGCGACATGGGCTACTCCTTGTATTTGCGATAGGCGGCCGTCAATCCGGCCAAAGTGGCGCGCTCTGCCTGCACCTGTATGGCGGGAACGGACTGCGTTGCCAATGCGTCGACATAGAGTTTTGCCAGCGGTCCAGCCCCTAGGACGGCAACTTGTTGGCCGAGCCAATAAGGCTTTGCCCCCGCAAGCTCCGCCCCAATCAGCAATCCTGAAAGCCGACCTGTCGCTATGTCAGGGTCTTGTTCGCTCAACAACCCTTCTGCACGTAATGAGAATAGTCGTGCCGCCAAACGCTCAGGTCGCGCCATCGCCTCATCCAAACCTCGTTTGAACCCGACGTCATCCAATCCGTTGCCGACGGAGTGGCGTAGGACAGAGTTCTTGCTGAGAAGCGAAAACATCTCGCCAGTCATAAAGGTCTGAAAACTCACAACCTCATTCGCGCTGATATGAACCCATTTGGTGTGAGTCCCAGGCAGGCAAATCACGCCATCCCAGTTGGGGTTAAGCGCGAGGAAACCGGCGATCTGGGTTTCTTCGCCACGCATGACATCGGCAGGGTCCATCTGCCGAATGCCCGGAATGATGCGCACATCGAGGTTTGGATCGGCCACGTCTGGTGCGAAAAACGCGCTGGGTGAGGTTTCGCAAGGAACGGTGGCATAGGTCGCCTCGGTCCACCCTTGCCGACTGCCAACCATACCGCAGGCGATCACCGTGGTCGGGCCAGTTACCCATGGATGAACCAGCGCCTTGAGCGCTGGTTCATAGTCAGTGCGGGAAAGCTTGCCCATACCGCAATCGGACTCGGCACTCTCAACGATTGTGCCGCTCTGGGACATGCCCCAGACGCGAAGGTTACTTGTGCCCCAGTCGGCGGCGATCCAGTCAACCTTGCTCATCCTGTGACCACCCGCCCGGCATCGACGACAAGGACTTGGCTCGTCACCATGGATGAGGCATCCGAGGCCAGAAATAGCGTTGGCCCAACGATGTCTTCTGGTTTCATCATTTCAGGAATGCACTGCTCTGCTTGGTATTTGGCAAGGCCCTCAGGCGTTGCCCATTTGTCGAGCTGCTTTTCTGTCAGAACCCAGCCAGGGGCAAGAGCGTTTACCCTGATCCTGCGATCTCCCCATTCGCGCGCGAGCGCGCGAGTCATTCCTGTAATGCCCGCGTTTGACGTCACATAAGGCGTCATGCCCGCCGCACCGAACATATAGCTGATCGATGAGAAATTGATGATCGTGCCGCCGTCCGGCATGAGGCGGGCGGCTTGTTGGCAGGCAAAGAAATATTGCTTGAGGTTGACGTCAATCATGTCCTGCCATTGGTCTTCGGTGACGTCGATCGCCTCCATCCGCAAATCGTTCGCAGCGTTATTCACGAGTACACCTAGTGGCCCAAACTGATCGACGGCTTGCTGCATCGCCTTTTGTAGTGCTTGGGTGTCCGTCACGTCGCACTGAATAAAGAGCGGTGTGGTTTGGGCCGTTTCACCAAGCTCATTCGCAAAATCCGAATAGTCAGACCGCCCGACAAAGGCCACCTTTGCCCCTTGGTCGACAAACCCTTTGGTCAACGCGGCACCAATCCCGCTGCCACCACCTGTGAGGAATACGGTCTTGCCGTCGAGGTCGGGGAAACGCGCAGTTGTCATAGCTTCCGCCCTTCCAACACCCACATACGTTCGGGGAATGTCCACGGCAAAGTGACCCCGTGGCGCATCAGATATGCGCCTGAAAGTGTGAGGTCGTCGGTTTTCAGCGCTGTCGTTCCGCGCGACAATCGCGATGCGGTATCCCGATTGATCAGCCGGATGGAGTACATTGCATCGGGCTCCAGGGCCGTCAGGCGCAAAGGGCGCGGCGCGATTTGGGCGGAGGTGGCGGCTTTGCCGGCGAAGACGACGAACTGGCTACCGTCTCTTGCGTGTTGTTGTTCCGCAAGTACCGCGGGATCTGCGCTGTCTAGGCGCAGAATATCGGCGGTGGTCATCCAATCGCGGTTGGCTTTCCACCACGATGTGACTTCGGTCAAAACGCGCGCTTCGTGGTCGGTCAGTTCTCTTGGGTCCATCTCGAACCCCATATGGCGCTGCGCTGCGACCCATGCGCGGAATGAAATATCCAAAGTCCGGCCTGAGGTGTGACAGACGCGTGGGCCGACGTGGCTGCCGGTCACGGCCAAGGGCAGGAACAGCGCTGCGTCATGCTGAATTCGAAGCCGTTCGAGCGCGTCATTGCTGTCTGACAGCCAGACACGCTGGGTGCGTTCAAGGATGCCAAAATCAATCCTTCCACCGCCGGAGGCACAGCTTTCGATTTCCACCTCAGGAAAATCAGAGCGAAGCCTGTCAATCAACGCGTAAGAGCCGCGCGTTTGTGCTGCGTCAGGCATCGGTAAGACGCGATTGTGGTCCCATTTGATGTAGTCGATGTCATGATCTCGCAGGATCGCCGACATCCGATCATATAAATAGTCGCGTACCTCAGGTAGGGCCATGTTCAGCGCCTTCTGCTGACGCCCCAATGTTTGATCTTCCGATCCCAGAACCCAATGCGGATTGGCACGGTGGATGTCGCTGTCTTCGTTGATCATCTCTGGCTCGAACCAGATGCCAAACGTCATATCCAACCCATGGATATGGTCGATCAGTGGAGATAGACCATCAGGGTACTTACGAGGATCGACCGTCCAGTCAGACAGACTGCGTGTGTCATCGTCACGCTCGCCAAACCACCCGTCATCGAGCACGAAGCGTTCTGCACCCAAAGCCGCCGCGCGATCTGCAATGTCTTTGAGGACAGGCAGCTTGTGGTCGAAATAGATCGCTTCCCAACAGTTATAGTGTACGGGGCGCGGCGTATTCGGTTTCGGCCACGTGACAATACGTTCCCGCAGGTGGCGCTGAAAGCTCACCGCGCAACCGTTCAGGCCGGTGTCGGAGTAGGTGATATAAAGCGGTGCGGTTTTGAACTGTGTCTTCGGTTCCGTTTCCATGCGGGCGGCGTGGCCCCATTGGATTTGCCTGCGGCCATCTTGCAGTTCCTCCGCGATCATCTTGTGACCGCCGGACCAGCCGTAATGAAACCCGTAGCATTCGCCTTGCGTATTCGTCGTACCAATCGTCGGAATCAACAGGCTCGGAAAATGCTCATGCCCTGTCCGACCTGTTCGGTTCTCACGATACCGCATCCCTGCAGACCATTGCGTCCGGCCTAGTTGAAATTCTCCACACCAGCGACCAGAGACATCGATCATCTCTTCCGATTGCTGAGGCGCTGGAAGGACAGGGGCCGCAAGCCAATGCAGATGAACGGGTCGCGTGGCATCCAGCGTCGTCTGACAAGTGATGACGTTGGTTTCTTCATCCGATGCAAAGTCAAACGTCAGTGTCAGGTCGTTCTTTGTGTCCTCATAAACCAAAGAAAGCGTGCCGTTCTGTTCCGCTGTTCGCAGGCAGAATTTGGGAAGCAAAGGCGTCCCGTCCGCGTCTCGGACGATCAAACCGGGTTGCCCAGGGAAACTTCTCGTGGCTTCAGGAGAGAGTGACAGGTCGGGATTCTCGTCCAGCATACCACCCGTGACGTCAATCACGTGCGCTGCGTGTATCGTCTCCAAGTCTTCATCATCGGGCAAACGCGCGCCCCAATAGACGACTTGCGGCAGCCGATCGTTGCGCGTGGTCAGCACAAGTGTCTGACGTCCATCATCCAGACGCCATGCGCTGCTGAGACGCTGCAGCGCCAAATCGAGTTCAACGCCATCAATAGATGTTTCAGAGACGCCAGGCGTCTGTGCCAACAAGTCTGCCATTTGTGCGTCCGTTTACTTGACCGCCCCGAGGGTCAGGCCAGCGATAAAGTGTTTCTGCATCAAAAAGAACATTGCCACTGGTGGAAGTGCGGCAACGATCGATCCGGCACTCATCAAATGATAGGCTGCACGGAATTGGCTGTTGAACGCTGTGATCCCAGCGGTCACTGGCTGTGATTCCGGTCCTTGCGTCAGGACGACGGCCCAGAAGTAATCGTTCCAGATGAATGTGAAGATCAGAACCGACAGGGCGGCGATCGCGGGTTTCATCAATGGCATTACGACGAACAAGAAAATCCGCCATTCCGCAACACCTTCAACACGTGCAGCCTCAATCAGTGGGAAAGGCAAGGCTCGGATGAAGTTTCTCATAAAGAGCGTACAGAACCCCGTTTGGAAGGCGATATGGAACAGGATCAAGCCGAGCTTCGTGTCATAAAGGTTCATGCTAACGGTCAGGTCGCGCACTGGTACCATCAGGATTTGGAATGGTACGAAGTTACCCGCGATGAACATAAAGAATATAAAGAGGTTCCCTTTGAAGCGGTAAACGCCAAGGGCAAATCCCGTCATACAGGCCAGTGCTACCGTGCCGATCACTGTCGGCACGGTAATGACCACAGAATTCCATAGATACCGCGGCATGTCAGATTCAAAGAAGACCTTGCCGTAGTTGGTGAAGAACTCAAAGGACGAGGGGAGACCCCAGAAGTTGCCTTGAACAAAATCTGAGTCCGGCTTGATAGAGAAAATCATCACCGCGATCAGTGGCAGCAACCACACGATCAGCGCGATGGGCAGCAAGGCCTGATAGCCGACTTGGATAGAACGTGATTGCTGTTCGATTGGTCTTGGAAACATCTTACCAGCCCTCCTATCGCGCGGCCTGCTCGTCGCGCCACATCGAGTACAGGAAGTAGACGATGAAGCCGAGCATGATGAAGAAAAGGACGACAGCGATTGCGGCGCCATAACCCATGCGGAACCCGAATTCAGAGAGGGATTCCTCGAACATGTAGAAGGACAACACGCGGGTTGAGCCGAATGGTCCGCCGTTGGTCATCACGGCGATGAAGTCAAAGGACCGAAGCGCACCGATAATCGTAACCACGAAGGCAATAAAGGTCGCTGGTTTGAGCTGTGGGATGATGACGTACCACAGCATCTTCCAACCGCGCGCGCCATCAAGTCGACCGGCCTCGACCTGTTCGGGATCAACCGCGTTAAGGCCCGTCAAATAAAGGATCATACAGTAGGCTGTTTGTGGCCAAAGACCTGCTGCGATGATGCCGTAGGTGGCCGTGTTTGGGTTGCCCAAGACGCCACCGCGGATATCGATGCCAAACCACCCCGTCATTACATCAAAGAGGCCGTCGTTCGGCAGGTAGAACCAGCTGAAAACGAGGCCCACAACGACCTGTGAGATCACGAACGGGAAAAAGAACAAAGACTTATAAAGGCGGATACCTCTGACCGTTTGGTTCAAAAGCAGCGCGATTAATAAGCCCATAGGAATTGCGAGAAGATAGAGGATGAGCCAGCGAATGTTGTTCCAAAAGGACGTTTCAAACTTTCTGTCCATTCTTTGATCGCCAAGACCAAGAAGCCGTTCGTAGTTGTCCGTCCCGATAAAGATCTTCTCACCCAATCCGTCCCACTCATGGAATGAGATCCAGAAAGACTGACCGATGGGGATAATCACATAGACAGAGAAGAACAGGACCGCTGGTGTCAGAAACAGCCAAGGCGTGATCGCAATTTCATTGCGCTTGTACCATCCGCGTTGGGGCGGTGCATTTGTGCTGGCTGTCGCCATGGCATTCCCTTCCAAGCTCAACTCATGCGGAAGGCCAAGTTTGGCCTTGCGAATGGGTTGAAAAGGGGCGGCGTGAAGCCGCCCCAAATCTGATTAGTTGTAGATCCGCTGACGCGTTTCTTCGAGGCGATCCAAGATGTCATCCAGGTTATCTGGGAACACCATGAATTCCTGCAGGCCTTCCATGGCGACAGATGCCATTTCCGCATCGAAGTCACGGTCGAAGAACTGCATGATGCCGCCACCAGCATTGTTGGACAGCATGTCGAAGCCTTGCTGAATGAACTTGTCATCCGCGATGGATGCGTTCGCGTTCACAGGAAGCTGACCAAGTGCGTCGCCGCCGTTGATCTCGGTCTGAACTTCAGGAGATGTGACATAAAGCAAGAACGCTTTCGCGGCGTCTACGTTCTGAGCACCAGAGGCGATGTGGAACGTATCTGTCGGCGCATCTTCTGCGTAGTCAACATCTGGGTTGATTACTGGGAACTGGTAGAAGTCCAACTGATCATCTGTCAGACCACCGTCGCGGAATGCCGCAACAGAGAAGTTACCCATCAGGTAAGCTGTTGCTTCACCATCGATCATGAACGGCATCGCTTCCTGCCAGCTGTAAGACTGGTGGTCATCGATGAAGGCGCCCATGTCGATCAGCTCGCGCCAGTTGGCGAAAGTAGCCCGTACGCGGTCGTCTGTCCATGGAACCTGACCGGTGGCCAGTTCGATGTGGAAGTCATAACCATTTGTGCGGGAGTTGATGTAGTCAAACCAACCGCCAGCAGTCCAAAGGAACTTGGATCCGATGGTGTAGCACTTACGACCAGAATCGATGATCGCTTGGCAGTTCGCTTTTTCTTCGTCCCAAGTTGCTGGCTCAGACAGACCCAACTCGTCAAAGATGTCTTTGCGGTAATAAACGCCCCACTGGTAGTATGTGTAAGGCACGCCCCACTGCTTACCATCAAGGGTCATAGCGCCCTTCGTGGAGGCAAGTGCAGCCATTTCAGGCTCTTCCCAAAGATCAGAGATGTCCATGAAAAGGCCCGCGTCGACGTATGGTGTCATACGTGTTGCGGCATACCAGTTCACAACGTCTGGTGGGTTTGCAGACAGCGCGTTGCGAATCTGAGTTTTCCACGCTTCGCGGTCAACAATTGTCAGTTCCACAGTCAGGTCTGGGTGAAGCGCATCGAAATCCGCTGCCATCTTTTCCATCACCGCGCGTGGTGCTGGGTTTGACATATCAGATGCGATGCGAAGAGTGCCGGAAAGCGCGTGGCCATCGGCTGTTGCAGTTGTTGCTACGCCAGCAGCAACTAACGCCGCAAGCGACGTTTTCGTAATGGAATGCATGGTGTCCTCCCTAAATGCTTCCATGATGTAAACCGTGTCTCAAATTGGTTTCATTATTCGAAACTTGGTTTTGGATGTTGATACTAAACCGCGACTCACCTAAGGTTGTCAACAGTCTCACGGTCTCAAGCGCAGGAAATCTCGGCGCAGACGTTGGATCGGAGCAGGGAGGAAAACATGTCACGCGGATCCGGCGACGGTACGGTTGGCAAAGCATTGGAAGTGTTGGAGGAGGTCGCCAATTTTGGGCGGCCCGTACGCTTTAATGATGTGCTCGCGAAATCGCGTTTTCCAAAGCCGACGTTGTATCGCCTCATCCAGACATTGACGAACCAAGGGATGTTGGATTTTGACCCTGAGCGGTCCACCTACGCGCCCGGCGCTCGACTTGTTCGATTGGCCCATGCGGCATGGCAACAATCCTCACTCGCCCAAGTCGCCAGCCCGTATTTACAAGAGCTTAGCGAGCAAACAGGCGAGACAGTTCACCTTGCTCAGTTAGACAGCGCTCAGGTGCTCTACCTTGATAAGCGCAATGCAAAGCAGCCGGTCGAGATGTATAGCCAAGCTGGTAAAGTCGGACCTGCTTATTGCACCGGCGTCGGTAAAGCGATGATGGCGTTTTTGCCGGATGCCGAGGCCGAAAAGGTCATTGGCCAACAGTCATTCCATGTCTTTACGGAGCACACTCTGGCCAATGCTGAAGCGCTCAAGGAAGAATTGGCTGAAATTCGGGAACACGGATACGGTTTCGATCGTGAAGAGCATGAGCCGGGAATCATTTGTGTGGCCATGCCGATTCTCACCGAGAGAGGCCGCCTGATTGGTGCGATGTCGGTCACAAGCACGACGGATAGAACGAATCTCGCCAGCCTCGAAAAGAACGTCCCGCTGCTGAAAACCGCAGCGGATGCCATTTCACGGGAAGCCCAAAGGTGGTCCTTCCCAGATCATCAGAAACAACAAGCAACAGGACTGTAGCCCATGCCCGGTGTATGTATGAACAAAGTCATCAAGAAATATGGTGACGTGCAGGTCATTCACGGCATTGACCTTGAAATCGACGATGGTGAGTTCTGCGTGTTTGTCGGGCCATCCGGTTGCGGCAAGTCGACGCTGCTCCGCATGGTCGCAGGCCTTGAAGAAACGACAGCAGGGCAAATGCACATCGGTGAACGCGATGTGACAAAGCTCGATCCGTCGGATCGGGGCGTTGCGATGGTGTTCCAGACCTACGCGCTTTACCCGCATATGACGGTAAAAGAGAATATGGGCTTTGGTCTGAAGATGAATGGCCACCCAAAACCTGAGATCGAAGAGAAGGTCGCCGAAGCGAGCCGCATTCTTAAGCTTGACGAATACTTGTCCCGCAAGCCCGCAGCCTTGTCTGGTGGTCAGCGTCAGCGTGTTTCGATCGGCCGGGCTATTGTCCGTGGCCCCGACGTGTTTTTGTTCGACGAACCTCTTTCCAACCTCGACGCGGAACTGCGTGTGGAAATGCGAGTAGAGATCGCGCGGCTTCACAAAGAAATCGGCGCGACGATGATTTATGTGACCCACGATCAGGTCGAGGCGATGACACTCGCTGACAAGATTGTCGTGCTCCGCCTTGGCAATATCGAACAGGTCGGCGCGCCCATGGACCTCTATCGCGATCCTGACAACAAATTTGTTGCAGGCTTTATCGGATCGCCTGCGATGAACTTCATGAACGGTAAGGTCGTCGATGGCGGTGTTGAAATTCCAAACATCGGCATGACTGTCCCCGCACCGATTGCGACAGCATATAAGGGTCATGACGTTACCGCCGGCTTGCGGCCTGAACATTTGTCCATCGATCCGAATGGCGATGCTTTGACTGTTGATTTGACGGAAAGCCTTGGCGGTGTGTCATATGCCTATCTGTCTGGTGCAACTGGTGAAAAGCTCGTTGTCGAAGAACGTGGCGATGATCGCGTCAGCGAAGGCGACAAAGTAGGACTGAGTTTTGAGCCAGAGCGGATGTATCTTTTCGATTCTAAGACAGAACAGCGTATTCGCGGCTAATACCCAAACACACCATTGAAGAGAAAAGCCCCGGTTTCAACCGGGGCTTTTTGTTATCGCTTGCCGTAGTAAAGGCCGACGACATGTTCCGCTTGGGCGAAGAATAGCCACCTCAGCGCGAGAACGCCGACGATGTGACTCACTACGGCCAATAGGGCTAGGAAATGGTTGCCGCTGGCTTGAACAAGCATCAGCAGAATAAAAGGGATCGCGAAGCCGAATGACATGGTGATCATCCGAAGCTTGCGTACATGCTTGCGACCCACCTCAAAAGCGAATTCTTTCAGCAGGTAGTTCGATCCGGTATGTGGCGGCTCAAATGCGCTAACGCTTCCAATGCCGCCTAGACCCGTTGCATTTGCAAGGTTTGATCCGCTTTCTTCAAAACGTCTGTCCCCGCTCATCCAATAATAAGCTGTCATTCCACTCGCGATCACCAACATGATCAGCGCGATCTCGATGTTGCCGGACAAAAGCGCACCGCCAGCCACGGAAAGATCGATAAAGAGCGCAGGTGTGCTCCAGTGCTTCCAGCGCGGTACGGTCTTCATTTGCGCATAGATCATCGAAGTAGTGTAGACGACACCCAAGGATAGCAGCGCTCCGACCCAACCCAATATTGAGAGCTTGGTGCCAAAAAACACGAGGCCCGCGCCATAGATCGCCATAATGATCAAAGCTGCAACAGCGCAAATGCCTTCACGGCTCAGCCAACTTGTCCGCCACTGGCTGAACGCTTTGATCGCGCGTTCCGGATGGCCCAAATGGAATGTTGAAGCGATCAAACCACCGACGGCCAAGATGTATGCGATGGCGAAAAATACGAAAGCGACCCAGCCTGTTGGGGCGGGAAGGCCGATACCAAGGAAGAACAACAACCCAAACCCGATGCCGGAAAAGGTGTTGAAGATGATTACGGATGGTGCTGGATGCATTACTTTGACCCTCCTGGCATGGCTGTCAGGGCTTTGTCGAGCCACCCCATCAAACCCTTCGCGTCTTGAGCAATCGGCTCAAGGTAAGGGGCCAAAATGTCGATCTCTGGTTCCACGTCCTTAGGTCGCGGTGGTAGGTATTTGTTCACAGGCTTCGTGCCTTGTTCTGGCATCAGGTCGAACCCGCCGCGTTCAGCAACCAACTGGCTGACGTCACTGTCAGGATCGCCTAGATCACCAAAATGGCGCGCACCTGCCGGGCAGGTGCGCACACAGGCAGGTTGACGATCTTCTTCGGGTAGATTTTCGTTATAGATACGATCAACGCAGAGGGTGCATTTCTTCATCACTCCTTCCGCCGCATCCAGCTCACGCGCACCGTAGGGGCAAGCCCAAGCGCAGAGGCCGCATCCGATGCAGTCCTGCTCATTCACCAAAACGATCCCGTCTTCCTGCCGCTTGTAGCTCGCGCCGGTGGGGCAAACCGTGACGCAAGGTGCATCTTCGCAGTGGAGGCAAGATTTGGGGAAATGGATCAATTGCGCCGCGCCCTGATCCGGCTGCACCTCATAGGAATGCACGCGGTTCAGGAACGTTCCCTGACCGGCGGCGGAATAGGCGTTTTGGTCAGACAGAGGCGCACCGTAGTTTTCCGTGTTCCAGCCCTTACAGCTAACAACGCAGGCGTGACAGCCCACACAGGTATCCAGATCGATGACCAGACCCAGCTTTTTTGCAGAAGGTGGGGGGAGTGTCGTCATGATAAATCCCTCTCGGTGGGCGTTGGCACTGTCAAGCTAACGGGTTGTTCTTTTTCAGCATCCCACGTGGCGATGAACCAAATGAAGCTGGCGAGTGTCAGGGTCAAAAAGGCCCCGATCAGCAATAGGATCTGCAAATTGCTCATTCTCCGACCTTCCATTTCAGTTCTTTTGGTCCCTTGGGTACTGGCGACTTTATCGCTGGCACGGCGGGCAAACAGTGATTGGTCTGATCCGTCTTTTCGATCTTGACCCGCAGATCGAACCAAGCTGCTTGTCCCGTGATCGGGTCGGAGTTGGCCCAACGTAGCCCGTCGCCCTTAGGTGGTAGGAGCTCGTGGATCAGGTGGTTGAGCAAGAAGCCCTTCGTCGTTTCAGACGCGTCCTCTTCTAGTGCCCAAGCGCCTTTACGTTTGCCGATCGCGTTCCATGTCCAAACGGTGTTTTCGTTTAGCGACGCCTGATGCGCGACGGGCACGACGATGAAACCGTGAGCAGACGATACCTTGGCCCAATCGCCCTCTTCAAAGTCGTTGGCTTCCCAAACCTTGGTTGGCAGGTAGAGCGGGTTGTGCCCGTGGATTTGTCGCAGCCAAGCGTTCTGTGTGCCCCAAGAGTGATACATCGCCATCGGGCGCTGGGTCAGCGCGTGGATCGGGAATTCGGCGGGATCGACGTGACTATCCTCGAACGGCGCGTACCAGATCGGCAGCGGATCCATGGTTTCCTTGATCCGATCCCGAAGGTGAACCGGTGGCTGGCGCGTGCCGATGCCTTCAGCGGCCAGTTGGAATTTGCGCATCGGTTCCACGTAAAGCTGGAAGATGTAGGGTTGCACCACGTCGTAGAACCCCATCTTCACAGCCCAGTCCTGATAGGCCGCGTTGAAAGGTTTGTAGTAGGCGCAGTTGTCCGGCACATGCTCGATCCAGAACCCGCCGTTTTCGATATAGCGGTCGATCTGGTTTGGGTTCACTTCACCCCGGCCGTGATCATCGCCATTGCCACGGAAGCCCGCCAAAGGCCCGACACCCGGACGGCGAATGTGGTTTGTGATGTAGTCAGCGTAATCCTTGTACTTTGTGCTGCCGTCTTCATTAACAAAGCCCGGCATGCCCAGACGCCCACCGAGATCGCACAAAACCGATTGGAACCCGCGCACATCGCGATCTGGTTCCACGACGGGCCAACGGATGGCATCCGCGACACCATCCGCCTCACAGATTGGACGGTCGAGGAGCGAGATACAGTCGTGACGCTCCAAATAGGTGGTATCGGGCAACACCAGGTCAGCATAGGCCACCATTTCGGACGAATAGGCGTCGGAATAGATGATGTTCGGGATCACGTAGTTCCCGTCTTCATCCGTGTCGGTCAGCATGTTCATCACGCCCGATGTGTTCATCGAGGAATTCCACGACATATTCGCCATATACATAAACAGCGTGTCGATTTTATAGGGAACACCTGCATGGGCGTTGGAAATCACCATGTGCATCAGCCCGTGGGCCGACATAGGGTTTTCCCATGAATAGGCTTTGTCGATGCGGATCGGGCTGCCGTCATCATTGATGCAAAGGTCTTCCGGCCCATGTGTATAGCCCAAATGCGGACCATCCAGGGCCTCACCCGGTGTGACCTTGCAGTGCGGTTTAGGATGCGCGGTTGCTGGCTTTGGATAGGGTGGTTTGAACCGCATCCCGCCAGGGGTTTCGACGGTACCAAGAATGATCTGCAAGGTGTGTAGCGCGCGACAGGTTTGGAACCCGTTTGAGTGCGCCGAAATCCCGCGCATGGCGTGGAAGCTGACAGGGCGCCCGACCATCTTCTTATGCGTCACGCCACGGAAGTCAGTCCATTCGCGGTTCAGCTCAATCGCTTCGTCAAAAGCGACCCGCGCCAGTTCCGCCGCCATTTGACGAATGCGTGCAGGGGTCAGGCCGCATTTCTCGGCGACGTTTTCCGGCGCGTATTCATCTGACATGTAGCGTTCGGCCATCGAATGGAACACACTGCGATGCGTCACGCCCTTGGCGCGATGGGTGCCGCCGAGATCAGGCTCGACGCCTGCACCATTCCACGGCGCAAGCTTACCTGTGCGGCGATCAATGACCTGCGGCTGACCGTCGGCGTCGCGCAAGAACAGCCCACGCTGCTCGCTGTCTGGATCTTCGTTAATCAGAACCGATGCGTTAGTGAACCGTGCGAGATAGTCGAGGTCGATCTTCCCTGCCTTCATCAGGCAGTGGATCATCGACAAAATGAACAATCCGTCCGTGCCGGGGGTGATGCCGACCCAATCGTCGGCGACAGCATTGTAGCCCGTGCGGATCGGGTTTACGCCCACGACCTTTGCGCCGTTTTTCTTGGCCTTGCCGATACCAATCTTGATCGGGTTTGAATCGTGATCTTCAGCAACACCAAAGATCATCACCATCTTGGTCAGATCCCAATCCGGCTGCCCAAATTCCCAAAACGCGCCGCCCATCGTATAAATTCCGGCAGCGGCCATGTTGACTGAACAGAAACCGCCATGGGCCGCGAAGTTTGGCGTGCCATAAGACTGCGCCCAAAGACCTGTAAAGGACTGTGACTGGTCGCGGCCTGTGAAAAACGCGAGCTTCTCTGGGTTCTTCTCTCTGATCGGCTTCAAAAGCCCAACCGCGATGTCTAGGGCTTCGTTCCAGCTGATTTCCTCAAACTCGCCAGAACCGCGAGGACCGACCCTCTTCAAAGGCGCCCGCAAGCGAGAAGGCGCGTTGTGCTGCATGATCCCAGCGCTGCCCTTGGCGCACAGAACCCCTTGGTTCACTGGGTGATCCTTGTTGCCCTCGATATAGGCAACCTTGCCATCCTTCATATGCACGTTGATCCCACAACGGCAGGCGCACATATAGCAAGTCGTCTTGCGTACCTCGTCCGACACCTTTGGCGATGTATCTACATGGGGCTGGTCTAACGACATGGCATTCCCTTTCAAGCGAGTACGGTTCGGATCAACCCTGCACCGGCTAGCGAGCAAAGTAGAACCAAACAAAATGGACGATAATAGGCAGCGAACCGTTCTACAAACAGCTGCTGACCAAGAAACACTCCGAACATTGTTGGGAGCGCGAAAATGAGGCCTCGGGTGATGCTGGCCGTGGTCATAACGCCAAAGGATAGCATGATGACCATCGACATGATCGAACTGAGGAAGAGGTATAGAACGAGTGTTCCTCGCATCGAGCGCGCAGAGGCGTCACTGGCAAGGACGTATAGTGCCACGATCATGCCGCCGACGCTTGCCAAACCACTTACAATGCCAGAAACGACCCCGCTGCCGTAAAGCCCTGGCGTCGAGGCAAGAAATGGCAAACGGATTTTGGTCAATTGCAAGGCGGCCAACACAACGATGATCGTTAGCGCAATGGCTTTGGATGTATCTACGTCAAGCGACGTTGTCAGCCAAAGGCCAAAGGGCCACCCAACCGCACCGCCAATCACAAGGCCATAAGCCGTTTTGCGATCGGCGTCGGCCCATCCGCCTTTCATCATCATTAGCGATGCCGACATCTCCAACCACCAAAGCATGGGGATCAGCTCAACAGGCGGCAGGATGATGATGGCAGAGGCCATGATCAGCGCAGAGAGCGCGAACCCTGAAAAGCCGCGCACGATGCCAGCTGCAACGACAATGCCTGCCAAGATCCAGAACTCTTGTTCTGTCAGACCAGCCATGTCGTAGAACCAGTTCATTGCCCGGCCTCGATGAGGCTAAGAGCATCGCGGGCAATGGCCTTTTCTTCGTCGGCCGCTATCACATGTACATCGAACGTTCCAAAGCAAGACAGGTGCTCAACGATCTTGTCGCGCACGGGTGCTGCGTTCTCTCCAATGCCACCAGTGAAAGCAACGGCATCGACGCCCCCCATAGCAACAATGGCCGACCCCGCATGGCGTGCTGCCCAGTAGCAGAAATGCTCAACGGCAAAGGCCGCGTCTTCGTCATCGCGCTCCAACAACGTCTTCATGTTGTTGTCGCCCGCCAGCGCTTTTAGACCACTGTTCTTGTTCAGCATCCGGTCGGTTTCATCTTCGCCGAGCGCTTTTGACATCCGTAGCACCGCCGCGCCATCAATGTCGCCGGATCGCGTGCCCATCGTCAGGCCGGACAAGGGGGAATAGCCCATAGAGGTCGCGATCGATTTGCCATCCTTGATCGCGCAGAGCGAGGCACCATTGCCGAGGTGCAAAGCGAGAAGTCGTGACGGCAAGGCCTCACCAAATTCCGCGACCATGTTTGCATAGGACAGTCCGTGAAACCCATACCGCCGGATGCCTGCGTCATGTTGCGTTTGCGGGATTGCGTAACGCACTGCCACATCTGGATTGGTCGCATGAAAAGCAGTTCCAAAGCTGCAGTATTGCGGTAGCTCTGGTGCAGCCTCTTGCAAGGCGAGGATACCTGCGAGGTTGTGTGGGTTGTGCAACGGGGCGAGGGGCGTAACGTTCTCAATCGCGCTGATCACTTGCGGTGTCACTTGCGCCGGTTCGGTCAGGAGTGTCCCGCCATGGACGACGCGATGGGCCGCGGCGCTTAACTTCTCCAGACCAACTCCATTCTCGTTCAATGCTGCAAGCATTGCAGACAGTGCGTGGGCATGGCTGGCGGTTTCGATCTCTTGCTTCCTGCCGCCAACTGATAGCGTGCCAGACGTTCCGATGTTTGTCACAGACCCACTCAACACAGACGTCAATTGCAGGTCGAACACTTCGACCTTCAAAGATGACGATCCTGCGTTGAGCACCAAAATCATTTTGGCAACGCACACTTGATGGCGGCAAGAGCAACTGAGGCCATCCGCGCCGCCGCTGGATCAGCACGAGACGTTAGAAGGATCGGTACCTTTGCGCCGGTCACAACACCCGCCGCACAGCCACCGCCAATGTAGACAAAGGCTTTGAACAGCGCGTTGCCGGATACGATATCTGGCACGATGATTGCATCCGCTTGGCCCGCTACAGGGTCAGCTGTCAGTTTCTTGGTCGCGACCGCATCGGGCGACATGATCAAATCGAACGCCAAAGGGCCTGAGACGTCGGCTTCTGGCACTGCGTCCTTGGCCCAGTCCGCCAGTTCTTTTCCGTCCATAGACGATGGGACAGAAGGAATGGCGCTTTCGGTTGCCGATAAGATCGCCAGCTTTGGGCGCTCTGTGCCCAGCCGGATCAACAGGTCAGACACTTCGCGGATCGCGTCTTGGCGTGTTTCCAAATTTGGTTCAACGTTTACAGCAGCGTCGGAAATCAGGATGGGCTTCGACCCATCTGGCGGGCTGATGTGGAAGATATGCACAAACCGGCGCCCTGTGCGCAAACCCGCATCGCGGCTCACGGCGGCTTTCATGAAAACGTCAGTATGCAGCTGCCCCTTCATCAGAACATCGGCCTTTCCAGCACCACAAAGCTCTGCCGCTTTGCGCCCAGCTTCTTCTTCGCCAGTGGTATCGTGCAGGTCGAAACCAGAGATATCCCAATTGAGATTCGCCGCTTCCGCTTCGATCATGTCCCGTTCGCCCACAAAGACAGGGATCATCAAATCCGCTTCGGTCGCCTCCTTTGCGGCCTGCATGGGTAGAGGCGCACCGGCGCGGGCAATCGCGACGCGCGGGCTTCCGAAATCTTGCCCCATCTTAATCAGGTTGGCTGGGGCCTGCGGCTCTGTCGATGAAAGAAAGGAAGATGCTGTCATATCACAAACTCATACTAATGCGCGGATTAACCCGAGCGTTGCGAGTGCTAAAAGAAGAATAATCGCAAACCTCCGAAACCCGTCGGGTGACGTCGCGTTGAACCGGCGGCTCCCCAGCCAGATGCCTAAGCCCAGAATGGGAAAGGCAATTGCGAGGCCGTTCAAGGTATCCAAGGTTACCAGCCCTCCGTGCCAAAGAAACGGCAGAGTAATCAAATCCAACCCTGTCAAATAGACGATCATCGTCGCCCGAAATGTCGCTGCGGCCATCGGCTGTGCGGTCATGAACGCTGCAACCGGCAGTCCGCCGACTCCGGCACTGTTGCACACGCCGGAAACGACGCCTACGCTGATATGGCCCGGGGCCGCGATGCGACGTTGTAATGTCCATCCTGTCAGAAGGATCAGCGACATGATCAAGACGATCAATGAGACCGCCAAGCGCGCGGTGTCTGATCCCACAGAAAGAATGAAGGAAACCGAAAAGGGCAGCGCAATCGCCGCCCCACCTAGCATCGCAAAAATGCGCCGCCAATCGATGTGACCGCGAATGCCGCGGGCTTGAAAGGCTGTCATGGCTATTTCGCATGCAAATACCACCGGTATCAAAGGCAATGGGTTCGTCACGAGGGCTGCGGAGGCGATGAATATCGCTGAAAACCCGAAACCCGAATAGCCCCGGACATAGGCCGCGCCAAGCAGTGAAACTGCTAGAAACGCGGCCGTTCCGGGGCCTAGGTCAAATGGCACCGATTATTCGGCAGCCATGTCAGCGGCGTCGATCCCTGCAACGCGCACCGGCTTTTTCATCGCGTCACGGCGGAATGGCTCACCAAGCTCTTGGTTCAGCATCACTTCGATCAGTGTGGTTTTGTTGTTTTCCATCTGATCTTTGATCGCTGTGTTTAGAACTTCGGTCAGTTCGTCCATGGTGCGTGCTACGACACCTTTCAGGCCACAAGCTTGCGCGATACCCGCGTAAGATACATCTGTATCCAGCTCTGTGCCGACGAAGTTATCGTCGAACCACAGTGTGGAATTCCGCTTTTCAGCACCCCACTGGTAGTTGCGGAAGACGATCTGCGTGATCGCAGGCCAGTCGCCGCGACCAATCGCGGTCAGTTCGTTTACGGCGATACCGAATGCGCCGTCACCCGCGAAGCCAACAACTGGCACATCAGGTTGACCGATCTTCGCGCCGACGATGGACGGCAGACCGTAACCGCAAGGACCGAACAGGCCGGGTGCAAGATACTTACGACCTTCTTCGAAGTCAGGGTAGGCGTTACCGATGGCGCAGTTATTGCCGATGTCAGAAGAGATGATCGCTTCACGTGGCAGCGCGGATTGGATCGCACGCCATGCCATGCGAGGGGACATCCAGTCAGGCTTGGCAGCGCGCGCACGCTCGTTCCAAGTTGTGCCTGGATCGTCATCCTCATGATCCATGGAAGACAGTTCCTGCTTCCATTTGGATTTCGTATCGGCGATCAGCGCCTTGCGATCAGCTCGACCTGCATCACCAGCATCGTCAGCGAGTTGCGCTGCTATGCCCTTTGCCACCTTTGCTGCATCGCCAACGATACCGACCGTGACCTTTTTGGTCAGACCAATGCGATCGGGGTTAATGTCGACCTGAATGATCTTCGCATCTGTCGGCCAGTAGTCGATACCGTAGCCAGGGAGGGTGGAGAATGGGTTGAGGCGTGTGCCCAGAGCCAAAACAACGTCTGCCTTAGCAATCAGTTCCATGCCCGCTTTGGAGCCGTTGTAGCCCAAAGGACCGGCGAACAACGGGTGAGAGCCTGGGAATGCGTCGTTGTGCTGGTAGCCAACGCAAACCGGAGCGTCGAGCTGTTCGGCCAACGCTTTGGAGGCATCGATACCGCCTTCGGATAGGACAACACCCGCACCGTTCAAGATGACAGGGAACTTTGCTGAGGACAGAAGCTCTGCAGCGGAAGCGACGGAATTCTCGCCGCCCGGAGACACTTCAAACGAAATCGGCTCAGGGATTTCGATGTCGACCACCTGAGTCCAGAAGTCGCGTGGGATGTTGATCTGCGCTGGGCCAGACAGGCGGTGCGCTTTAGAGATCACGCGGGCCAGAACTTCGCAGACGCGGGACGGGTCGCGCACTTCTTCTTGGTAGGCGACACAGTCAGCGAACAGGTTCATCTGTTCCATTTCTTGGAAGCCACCCTGACCAATGGTTTTATTGGCCGCCTGTGGTGTCACTAGCAGAACCGGAGTGTGGTTCCAGTAAGCCGTCTTAACCGCAGTTGCGAAGTTTGTAATTCCCGGACCGTTTTGCGCGATCATCATGGACATTTCGCCGGTCGCTCGCGTGTAGCCGTCAGACATGAAACCAGCGGAGCCTTCGTGGGCGCAGTCCCAGAACTTGATGCCAGCAGCGGGGAAGATGTCAGAGATTGGCATCATGGCGGAGCCGATGATCCCGAATGCGTGCCGAATGCCATGCGCTTGCAGCGTTTTGACAAAGGCCTCTTCAGTGGTCATTTTCATGGGTCTGTCCTTACAATTGGTTCTAGCGTCGCAGATTTGGCGCCTTGGATTCGGGTGCACAATAGGCATGTGTTTGGCTTATGGTTAGGGCCAGTTTGGATAGCAAATTAAGGCCAAAGGGGAATTTTTTGAGACTATAAGTCTCAAAAAAGCGCATAACGGTTCCAAAATGTAAGCGTTTGCATTTTAGCTATTTCCGAGCTCACTTTCAATCGCTTTGCCAATAAATGACACGCCCTTTTCGATTCTTTCTGCTGGAATTGATGAATAGGCCAAACGAAAATAGTTTCTTGGAGGTTCGTCGCCCGAAAAAAACGGCGAACCTGGCTCTATCAATACACCGTCCTCACGCAGTCGCCTTGCGAGTTGGACAGTATCGACAGGTTTTGGCGCTTTAACCCAGACGGATGACCCGCCATAAGCGCCTTTGCCTGCAACTGTTATCCCATGTTTTTCCAACGCTGAGTCCAAAACACGGCGCCTGTCGTGGTAAGCTCGAGACATGCGTCGAACCAACGCGTCGTAGTGGCCCAGTGAAAGGAAATAACTGACAGTACGCTGTGTATGTCCTGGAGCGTGCCGGAAAACCGCAGCTCGAAGCGCGCGAGCTTCTCGTATGAATTGAGCGGGACCAACCAAATAGCCAAGACGCAGACCGGGGAAAAGAGATTTGGAGAATGATCCGACGTAGATCACTCTTCCATTCTTATCTAGCGATTTTAAAGACGGCGAGGGCGGCTTCAGAAAAGCCATCTCGAATTCGTAGTCATCTTCTACGATCAGAAAATCCTCGCTTTCTGCTTTGTCTAGAAGCTCGTGTCGCCGCGTGATGGGCATTGTTGCTGCGGTCGGGCATTGATGGCTGGGCGTTGTGAACACAACGTCAGTTCCTTCTGGTAGGTGAGCCGGTACCAAACCATCCTCATCAACGTCGACAGTCGCCAATTGGCATCGAGACTGGAGCAAAATGGAGCGCAACGCTGGATAACAAGGATTCTCAATTGCCGCGATCCGACGCTGAGTTAGGAGGATCTGAGCAGTGAGCCACAACGCATTCTGCGCGCCCATGGTCACCAAGATCTCATCCGGTCCAGCGGATATTCCCCGACGAGGTAGTGTTTGCCTCGCAATGAATTCGACCAACTGCGGATCGTCGCCATCGAAGTAGTCAGCGGTCAGTGAAGAAAAATCCCGTTTCCCTAGCGCTTGCAATGCGCACATCCGCCAATTCGCCCCATCAAAGAGTGTGGGATCGGCCTGTCCATAATTGAACGGGTAACGATAGTCTGCCCAATCCGCAGGTTTATCCATCCCCAGGACAGGAGCGAACCGTTGCCCAATAGCACGGCTCCAATCCACGCTACTTCGATTTGATCGCCGTGCGGGAAATGCGGGAGGCTCCGGCGCGTTTTCGGAAACGAAATAGCCGGAACGTCCTCTTGACGAGAGATAGTCGTCAGCAACCAATTCGGTATAGGCGAGTGTCACCGTGATCCTACTGACACCTAGATGTTGAGCCATTTTGCGGGACGAGGGGAGCTTTTCCCCTCTTCGAAAGCGCCCGTCCAAAATTCCTTGGGCGACCATCTGCTGTATGCGCGCTTGAAGCGTGCCCTCCGTACTTGGATCAAGGAAGAATGTCTCTAAAGGTATGGCCATGCTGCACTTTGCTTTGGTCTTAGTGGAGAGTCAAATTGGACTTACCCTTAGTTTAAAATGATACAGCATTGATACACAATTCAGTTTCTATTATTTTCGAACTGCCGCACATCGCGGCACATTCTCAGGGCGGGGTGGAATTCCCCACCGGCGGTAAGTCATTAGACAAGCCCGCGAGCGCCTCTTTTCCAAGAGGGTCAGCAGATCTGGTGCGACTCCAGAGCCGACGGTCATAGTCCGGATGAAAGAGAATGGGTGCATCCCTGCTCAGGCAGGGCTGTCCTGTTTTGCCTTGGGTCAATCGCTAGCAAGAAAGGACAAATGCGATGACTCATATTACCTCAATTTCGCGGGACGGTCGTTTGATCGGACCTCTCTTCATGATCACGGCAGGGGCTTTGTTCGCAGGCGCCAATACAGCTGTCCAAGCCGCCGGAATGACCTATGGCGTTCCGTCACCCACAACCGCCTTTTGGCAATATGCGATCGCAACGGTCTTCGCCGTTCCGATGCTCCTGCGCAGCTCTTGGCAGACCGATCAATTAGGATGGCATCTTTTCCGAGTTCTGCTCGCTGTTTTTGGCGTCCAGGCTTGGGTTGCGGGACTGGCGGTCGTTCCGATTTGGCAGGCCATTGCGCTTCTGATGCTTTCACCGATCTTCGTGTCGCTTGGCGCAAAAATCTTCCTCGGAGAACACCTCGGAAATGGCCGGTTGCTGGCCGTCTGTCTAGGGGCCGTCGGAGGTGCCATCATTCTGAAACCGTGGGCGGATGGATTTTCGCCCCACGCCTTTCTGCCGGTTGCAGCCGCGGCCTTTTGGGCGGGTTCGTCTTTGGTCACCAAGCGTCTGACCACAACCGAAAGCACTGAGGTTTTGACCGTGTACCTCTTGGCGCTCTTACTCCCTTTCAACGCCTTCGCGGCCCTAGGATCAGGCTTTGCGTTAGGGCCGGATGCCTTCGGGATCGTCGGCCTAGCTGGCTTGTTCACTGTCGCCGCGCAATTTTGCCTCGCCAAAGCATACAGCTTGTCTGACGCTGCTTATCTGCAACCGTTTGACCATTTGAAGCTCCCGCTCAACGTCGGCTTGGGTCTTTTGGTTTTCGGCTTCGCACCACCCGGCTCCATGTGGATTGGTGCTGCGATCATCGTCGCGTCCGGCGCTTGGCTCGTCCACACGGACAATGCCTAAAAAAGAAAAAGCGCGCCAAAGTGCTGGCGCGCTTTCTCCACCGTGAGTGTATCCGTTTATCCCAAAACGCGTGTCATCGCTTGATCAACAGCGTCCACAACGTGGTTTAGGTCGTCCTTCGTTGCGATCAAAGGTGGCGCAAACAACAGCGTGTTGTTGTAGCCTGGCAGCGACCGGTTCGTCGCACCGATGATCACGCCTTGGTTCATACAATCGGCCACAATTCCCATGACCTTCTTCTCGTCGACAGGCTCTTTAGTGCCGCGATCCTGCACCAACTCGATACCGGCAAACAGACCCATGCCGCGGACATCGCCGATCCAGTTGTGCTTATCCATCAATTCATGAAGTTTTTCATTCAAATGCAGACCCATCGCTTTGGAATTATCCAAAAGGTCCTCTTCAATGATGATGTTCATGTTCTCGATCGCTGCGGCAGGTCCGCCGGTACATCCGCCAAAGGTCGAGATATCGCGAAAATAGCCAAGGTGATCAGACGCATCCTTGAACTTATCAAACACTTCATTGGTCGTCACACAGCAAGAAATAGCCGCGTAGCCAGAGGCCACACCCTTCGCCATCGTCACGATGTCAGGCTTTACACCGAACTGCTGATACCCGAACCAAGTACCCGTCCGCCCAATGCCGCAGACAACTTCGTCGATGTGCAGAAGGATTTCGTACTTCTTACAAATCTCCTGCACTTTTTCCCAATAGCCTTTCGGTGGGACGATGATGCCGCCGCCAGCCGTAATCGGCTCGAGGCAAAGCGCGCCAATGGTGTCCGGCCCTTCTCGCAGGATCACTTCCTCGATCGCTTCGGCCGCTTTCACGCCATAGCTATCACCAGCGTAGTCATTTTGTGCACGGTATTCGAGGCAATGTGGAACGCGAATAAAGCCGGGCGCAAATGGGCCGTACTGTGCGTTGCGCTCATCCTGACCACCGGCGGACATCGTGGCCAAAGTGGAGCCGTGATAGTCGCGCTCTCGGTAAAGTATTTTGCTCTTCTTGCCGCCATAATACTTGTGGCTGATCTGGCGCACCATTTTGAACGCCTTCTCATTCGCCTCTGACCCTGAGTTCGCATAGTAAACGCGGTCGAGACCCGGCATTTTGTCGATCAACATTTCAGAGAATGTTGCACCCGGGATGGTACCAGCTGTACCTCCAAAGAAACACATCTTGGTCACCGCATCGCTGATCGCCTTACCGATCCGCTCGCGACCGTAGCCAACATTCACGGTCCAAACACCGCCGGACACAGCGTCAAGATGCTCTTTGCCCTTGATGTCCCAGACTTTCATACCTTTGCCTTCGACGATGATCCGAGGGTCAATGTCTTTCTCGAAAGGCTTGTGCTGGATCAAATGATGCCAAACGTGAGCACGGTCGGCTTCTACGATGGCTTCTGGGTCATTGGTGAGCTGGTTCAGGTCCATGACAAACCTCCTGTTTTCGGCGAGTTTCGAAGGCGCACGAATCCGCGCGCAACTAAAAAAGATCGGACCATATGACTATGAGTGGGTCTATCAAAATAGGGCCAAACATAAGGGTTGGATATGTCCAGAAGGAGGTGGCTGGATCAGTTGGCGAAATCACTTGCTTCCAAGTGGAATGCTTTGCCAAATCCACCGTTCAAATGCGCATTCGTGATTGTTAGACGAAACATCACAAAATCGGTGAAATCATAATAGAGCTTTGCCTTTGGTATCGCCTCTAGCCATGTCTCTTTGAGCGAGGCCTTATCGGCAATTTCAGCGCGTGCCATGAGTGTCATTCGAGGGTGGGTAAGAGGATCACCACGATCTTCGGGCTCTCCGATCAAGAGGGAGCAGTCTGGGTGCGTTGTTAGGGCTTTGGTATGTAGTGACAGCTCTGACACCAGCAGATGCGGCGCGCCCTCGATGGCTACCGTCGCGACACGCGACACGTAGGGCGCTGTTTGATCCGGCAAAGACACCGCCAGCGCGCCAAAACGCGCCTCAGTCAACAGAGTACGGGCAAGCAATCGGGCCTCATCATCCGTTGGGCGAATGGGGGAGGGTTGGTCTTTGGTCAAGACGTCAGCTCGGCCCCGCAATTGCGAAAGGCGCGCACCGGTTCGGCCGCATCGGAGAGGTCAAACCGGAACAGCTCATCCCCTGCTTGCGCGATGGCAAAATTGTTAAATTCCAACCCATCTAGGACATTCCCGAACCCTTTGTCGGTTGCCGTGATGGTTCTTTGATCGTCGGACAATGTATGTCGATCGGTCCCAATCTGAATTTGCCTTGGCCCAGCGAACAGGATGCCGAAGACAGGGGCATTGGGCCAGAGGCCATTAGCACGGGTCAGCGAAATCGCATAGTCGCCAAGCATCGGATCATAAGTGACGATGACCGATCCGCTTTCGCCCTCATAGCTCAGCTTGCAGATCGGCGTCGGGCTGTACTCCCAAGCGACGGCGGAGCTCGCTATCAGCGAAAGCGACGCGATACGGATGAGGTCCCAGATCACGTCCGGGACGCGGCGCGCTAGTTCCATTTCTTTTTCCGTTTCACACCGCCGCGCATCCCGCCGCGGCCCATCGTGCTGCGACCTGACTTGCTTTGTGCATCTTCGACGGCTTTGTCGATGGCGTATTGACGGGCCAAGGGATCGTCCGCGACGGCCAGTTCGACAGCTTCGAGCCGCTTGACCTCATCGCGCAATCGCGCGGCCTCTTCAAATTCGAGGTTCTCGGCGGCTTTGCGCATATCCGCCCGCAACCCATCCAACACAGCCTGCATGTTCTGGCCGGGCTTTTCGACCTTGGTGGTCACACGCGCCTGATCTGTGTCGCCCTTATAGAGGCCCGCCAGAATATCCTCGACGTTCTTTTTGACCGTCTCAGGCGTGATCCCATTTGCCTCATTATAGGCGATCTGCTTTGCGCGCCGTCGCTCCGTCTCTTTCAAGGCACGTTCCATCGAGCCGGTGACACGGTCGGCATACATGATTACGCGTCCGTCGGCGTTCCGCGCCGCGCGGCCAATGGTCTGGACGAGCGAGGTTTCCGACCGCAGAAACCCTTCCTTGTCCGCATCCAAAATCGCAACCAGCCCGCATTCGGGAATATCCAGACCTTCGCGCAACAGATTGATCCCGATCAGCACATCAAAGGCCCCAAGCCTCAGGTCACGCAGGATCTCAATCCGTTCAATCGTGTCGATGTCTGAGTGCATGTAGCGTACGCGGATGCCCTGTTCGTGCATGTATTCGGTTAAGTCTTCGGCCATACGCTTGGTCAATGTCGTCACCAAACTGCGATAGCCATCGGCGGCGACCTTGCGCACCTCATCGAGCAAATCATCAACTTGCATATCCACCGGTCGGATTTCGACTTCTGGGTCCAAAAGGCCAGTGGGTCGGATGATCTGTTCTGTGAAGACCCCGCCGGCTTGCTCCAACTCCCAAGCCGCTGGGGTCGCGGAAACATAGACGGACTGCGGGCGCATCGCGTCCCATTCTTCAAACTTCAGCGGGCGGTTGTCCATGCAAGAGGGCAGGCGGAAGCCATGTTCGGCCAAGGTGAACTTGCGCCTGTAGTCGCCTTTATACATCCCGCCGATTTGCGGAACACTGACGTGGCTTTCATCGGCGAAGACAATCGCATGATCTGGAATGAACTCGAACAATGTAGGCGGAGGCTCGCCCGGCGCCCGACCGGTCAAGTAGCGAGAATAGTTTTCAATTCCGTTGCAAACGCCGGTTGCTTCCAACATCTCAAGATCAAAATTTGTGCGCTGCTCCAATCGCTGCGCTTCCAGAAGCTTACCGTCATTCACCAGTTGATCGAGCCGGATTTTCAGCTCTTTCTTAATGCCAATGATCGCCTGCTGCATCGTCGGCTTTGGCGTCACGTAGTGCGAATTGGCGTAGACTCGAACTTTGTCGAACGTATCTGTTTTCTCGCCAGTTAGAGGATCAAACTCCGTTATGTTCTCCAATTCTTCACCAAAGAAAGACAGCTTCCAAGCGCGATCGTCCAAGTGGGCGGGCCAAATCTCCAGGCTGTCACCGCGCACGCGGAAGGTGCCGCGCTGAAATGCCTGATCGTTGCGGCGGTATTGCTGGGCGATCAGATCGGCCATGATCTTGCGCTGATCATACATTTTGCCCGCATGGATATCTTGGGTCATCGCACCATAGGTCTCGACCGAGCCGATACCGTAGATGCAAGAGACAGACGCCACGATGATCACATCATCCCGCTCCAACAACGCCCGCGTGGCCGAGTGGCGCATGCGGTCGATCTGTTCGTTGATCTGACTTTCTTTCTCAATGTAAGTATCCGACCGCGCGACGTAGGCTTCGGGTTGGTAGTAATCATAGTAGCTGACGAAGTACTCAACCGCGTTATCGGGGAAGAACCCTTTGAACTCGCCATAAAGCTGGGCAGCCAAGGTTTTGTTCGGGGCGAGAATGATCGCGGGGCGCTGCGTTTCCTCGATGACTTTCGCCATGGTAAAGGTCTTACCCGTACCGGTCGCACCTAAAAGCACCTGATCGCGTTCGCCATCCCGAACCCCATCCGCCAATTCTGTAATGGCCGTCGGCTGATCCCCAGCCGGCTCAAACTCCGTCACCATTTTGAATTGAATGCCGCCCTCCATCTTCTCCCGCTCCCGCACGTTGGGTGCTGGGTTCGACAGATAGGCCGCATCTTCGATTTCGCGCTTGTCGGAGTGAGCGTAGGCCATAAAGGTCTCCTAAGATCAGGTCTCTATAGTTGTGCCAATTCGAGTTGGGTTCAAGGCCTCCTCCTGACAGGTTTTGTCAGTAGAATGTCAGGGAGTGGTGGTTGACCTCACAGGAGAGCGGCGTAGGGTCCGGAAAAACCGCCAAGGAGCCTGTCATGACCATTGATCCCCAAAAACTCGATCGCCTTGCAGAAGTAGCGGTCCGAACAGGTGTAAATCTTCAACCCGGTCAGGATCTGGTCATCACGGCGCCAATGGCTGCTTTGGAACTGGTGCAGCGCATCGCTGTCCACGCTTACAAAGCAGGAGCAGGGATCGTGACACCGTTCTTCAATGACGACGCTATCACCTTGGCACGGTATGAAAACGCGTCCGATGAAAGCTTTGACAAGGCTCCGGCTTGGCTATTTGAGGGCATGGCGCAGGCCTACAAAAATGGCGCTGCGCGTATGGCGATTACCGGCGACGATCCTATGCTCTTGGCCGATCAAGACCCAGAAAAAGTAGCGCGCCTATCCAAAGCGACATCCATCGCCGCGAAACCCGCGATGGAACCGATCGTGGGTTTTGAAGTCAACTGGAACATCGTCGCCTACCCCGGTGCGGCTTGGGCCTCTCGCGTGTTCCCGGAGTTGCCTGTGGAAGAGGCGCAAGGCAAGCTCATGGACGCGATCTATGACGCCTCCAGACTGGATGGCGATGATCCGGTCGCCAATTGGGCAGATCATACAGCAAACCTGAAAAAGCGCGTGGATTGGCTGAATGAAATGAACTTCGCCGCCCTTCACTACACCGGCCCCGGGACCGACCTGAACCTTGGCCTTGCTGAAGGGCACATTTGGAAAGGTGGTGCTTCTCCTGCGTTGAATGGCGTGACGTGTCAGCCCAACATACCGACCGAAGAGGTGTTCACCTGCCCACACGCCTACAAGGTCGAGGGAACAGTCTCTGCCACCAAGCCGCTCGCGCATCAGGGGAGCCTGATCGAGAATATCAAAGTGCGGTTTGAAGCAGGAAAGATTGTCGAGGCCTCCGCCACTAAGGGTGAAGACGTGTTGCAAGCCCTCCTGAAAACCGACGATGGGGCCAGTCGTATCGGTGAAGTCGCACTCGTCCCGCATTCCTCGCCGATCAGTCAGTCTGGCACGTTGTTCTACAACACGCTGTTTGACGAAAACGCCTCTTGCCACATTGCTTTGGGCCAATGTTACGCCGACACGATCAAGGGCGGCAGCGAATTGAAACCAGAGGAGCTTCAGCAACTCGGCGGCAACCAAAGCTTGATCCATGTGGATTGGATGATGGGTTCGGATGCTGTGGACATCGATGGGATCAAGAAAGATGGAACCATTGTTCCGGTTATGCGGGCCGGAGAGTGGGCATAATATCTTGCACTGTCACAAGGTTTTTCAGATAAGGCGCATAGCCAAGGGAGTCAGCCATGCGCGCACGCATTTATAAGCCAGCGAAAACGGCCATGTCGTCTGGAACAGCCAAGACGAAGCATTGGGTGCTTGAGTTTGCAAAGGACAGCTCGCGCGAGATTGATCCGCTCATGGGTTGGACGAGTTCGTCTGATACGCAAAGCCAAGTCAAACTGACGTTTGAAACGAAAGAGGCTGCAATTGAATACGCGGCGGACAACGGCATCGATGCAACCGTGACAGAACCAAAGCCCCGCAAAGCCAATATCCGTGCTGGAGGATACGGCGAAAACTTCGCCACCAACCGTCGCGGCGCTTGGACTCACTAGGGTCCTAACGATCTAGCCACACCGTTTCAGTATTGCTCTGCCACCCGCGCCGTTGAAGTTCAGGCGTGTCGTGGTCTTCTTGCGGATAGCCCAGACATAGATAGCCTGTAAGTTGCCAATCTTCGGGTACGTCCAACGCGTCGCAAACTGCAGCGGGTTCCAAGATGGACACCCAACCGATGCCCACGTTCAAGCTGCGCGCGACCAGCCACATTGTATTGATTGCCCCAACCGTCGAATAGGCGAGCATCTCTGGCATCGTTTGCCGCCCCAGACCGCGCCCTTCTTCGGGGTTCGGGGCCGTGAAAACGGCAATATGAACCGGTGCTTCTCGCAAACCCGCAAGTTTCAGGGCGCGATAATCGGTAGCCTCATCCTCTGCGTAGTCCAATGCCGCTGCTTCATTGCTGTTCTCAAAGGAAGCAATGACAATCTCGCGCACAGCTTCAGTCTGTACCCGAACGAACCGCCAGGGGCGGCTGTTGCCTACGCTGGGCGCATAATCAAGTGAGGCTTCAATGGCAGCGAGAACTTCTGCCTCTATCGGATTTGATCGAAAATGCCGAACATCCCGACGCCATGTCAGGATGTCTCGCAACGCGTCTTGGTGAGCATCGTCAAACTTCATGCCCTGTGCTTAGAAGGGTTTCGGTCCCTCCACAACGCCCGAACCGACATTCCATCTTGCCAACATGCCGCAGACCGCGCAAAAGCATAACCAGCGGGCCCATAGCTCAACTGGATAGAGCAGCCGACTTCTAATCGGCAGGTTGAGGGTTCGAGTCCTTCTGGGCCCGCCATTCTCGCAACGGTAAAGCGCCATGTTACGATCTCAGCTAAGGGTTGCGGGAGGATCAATTGGCGGTAATACGCTGATTTTGTTATAGTTTCCGTTTTGGAAACGAATTGTTTAAAAATTGCGAGCCGAACTACGCCCATTGCCATTGGCCCGCCAGCGGATTGTCGCGCTAATGCCTCGTTTCCAGACCTAATTGATTGTTGCGCAGAAAATTTTCGTCATGCGTAGGGGGTGTCAATTGGGGTGTAATCCATGAAGTCTTTCATTCCGGTGATATTATTAGTTTTGACCGCCGCTTGTGGTGGTACGTCGGTTCCAACAAACAGCGCTTCTTTTGCCGCAGCGCCAACGCCCACGGCATCTACGCCATCAAGGGGCACAACGGGCGATGTCTCGTTCCAAGGTCTCCTGAACGAAGTTCGCTCCGATGCTGGATCGGCACCCGTTACCTATAACGCACAACTCGATGTTGCAGCTCAGCGCCACGCCCAGGATATGCTGGACAACAATTACTTTTCGCACACGGGTCTAAATGGCTCCAGCGTCGGTGATCGGGCAACTGCGGCAGGTTACAACTGGCGTACCGTGGGTGAGAATATTGCCGCAGGTTTCAGTTCAGAAAGCTCTGTTTTGCAAGCATGGGTAGATTCCCCTGGCCACCAAGCCAACAACATCAACCCCGCCTTTGAGGAGTTTGGTCTCGGTTACGCGGCCAATGGTTCTGGAAATCGATGGGTTCTGGTCTTTGGTGCGCAGCGCTAAATCACCCAGAAGAACATCGTAAGATGATAAAAGATTGGAGCAGCGAAGATAACACTATCGAGCTGCTCCACAAACCCACCTTGCCCCGGGATAAGGTGTGACCAGTCCTTGACGCCCCTGTCGCGCTTGATCGCCGCGAAGACGAGATTGCCACCCATTCCGACAAGTGAACTGACCCCAGCCATAACCATCGCACCGTAAACCCCAAAGGGTGTGATCCAGTGCAGAAGGCCGCCGATGATGATCGCGGAACCTACGCCGCAGATGAGACCTTCGACCGTCTTAGGCGATAAGGTTGGGGCTATCTTTGTCCGACCAATGCGGCGACCAAAGAAGAAGTCCAGCAAGTCGCCGAGTTGCACGACAATCACCAAAAAGGCGATCAACAACAAGGATCGATCTCCATAGTTCGGGAAGTCGATTGTCACCAGCGCGGCGACATGGCTGACGCAGAACACAGCTATCATAAGCCCCCATTGCGTTTCTGCCACGCGGATCAAAAAGCGATCCGAATTGCCACGGATCGCCGACACGATGGGGAGCAATAGAAACGCATAAACGGGAATGAAGATCGTATAGATAGCCTCCCACTCCAATCCAATGAAGACGTATTGAAGGGGCAAAATCACAAAAAAGGCTAAGGCCAAGGAAATATGATCTGCGCGCGCTTTGTTGGTGAGCGTTAGGAACTCCCGCAGCGCAGCAAAGGACGCAAACGCGCAAACGATCATAACACCGACCTTGCCGCTCAACAGCGCCAATCCAACGATAATGATGATGCCCCACCAGCTTTGTACGCGGGTCATATAGGTTTCAAGCACTGGGCTGTCTTCGTCGCCTCGTCGCGCATGAAGGATTTCGCCGATAATTGTCAGGGCCAACAAGATGCCGCCGCTGGCGAGCGTCAGAAGGATAATGTCGGTGGTGGTCGGGCTCATCCGTCATCCTCCGGGCGCAAGGCCACAAGCGCGTCCGCAGCACGCGCGAGAAAGTCGTCTTTGCTTTCACCCTCTTGCACATGCACCGGTTCACCGAACGTGACGGTGCAGATCAGGGGCAGGGGGATAATCTCGCCTTTCGGCATGATCTCATTCAAATTGGCGACCCAAGTTGGGACCAAATCGACCTCTGGTCGCGCGAGGCCCATATTGTAAAGACCCGCTTTGAACGGCAGTAGGGGATCGTCACCCATGTTTCGGTTGCCTTCAGGGAAGATGATCAAGCTCGAACCGTCGTCCAGAGCTTTGATGATTGTATCAAGCGGTTTGTCGTCCACTTCCGGCCGTCTGTCGATCAAAACGCAATTGAAAACCTCAGGCCCGACAAAAGCGCGCACTTTGTTCTTGAGCCAATAATCCGCTGCCGCGACAGGTCGGACTTCGCGACGCAGTGCCGGCGGCAACACCGACCAAATCATCGGCATATCCGCGTTAGACGTGTGGTTCGAGTAATAGACCCGCTGACGCGGTACCGGTTCAATCCCGCGCCAGTCCGCGCGAACTGCGGTAATAGCCCGGCAAAAAATCCGGATCGCCTGCCCAACAATACGGGCTGCGAGGGCGCGTAGATACTTCATGGGATAAACTTTGCCAAAGTTTCAATGAATTGCAAAGGACTCTGACACTTCAGACGCGCTGGCCTCAATCCTTAGCAGGCGCACCACCTTCGAAGATGTTTAGGCCATGATAGCTGATTGGGTCTTCCTGCATCTGCAGATGCAAACCATCGCCCTCAAACGGGTTTGCCTTCGCCAATGTTTCATCAAAGTTGATGCCTAAACCTGGTTCTGTCGGCGGTTCGATGTATCCAGCCTCGACTTTGATCGTGCCGCCGATTAACGCGTCGTGAAACGGCGTTTCGATGGTTTCGGCCATCAGGATGTTCGGAATGGAGGCCGCCAAATGCACATTCGCCGCCCATTCCACGGGTCCTGCATATAGATGTGGTGCCATCTGCGCGTTGTAGACTTCAGCCAATGCCGCGATCTTTTTGCATTCCCAAATCCCGCCCGCGCGTCCCAATGCGGGCTGTAGGATCGAAACTCCGGCGCGCAGGGCATCGGCAAACTCCGTTTTGGTCAACAGGCGCTCACCAGTCGCCACAGGGATTGGTACTGCTGCCACAACCTTCGCCATCTCAGCGGGGTTATCGGGTGGGATCGGCTCTTCGAACCAAAGCGGGCTGTAGGGCGCTATCGCCTCTCCCAACCGAATGGCCCCGCCGGTGCTGAATTGCCCATGGGTCCCGAACAGCAGGTCCGCCCGATCTCCTACAGCCTCTCTGATTGATTTACAAAACGCAGTGGAAAGGGAAATGTCATGCATCGAGGGCATATGCCCGCCTCGCATGGTATAAGGCCCAGCCGGATCAAACTTCACAGCCGTATACCCATCCGCCACGCGCGCCAGTGCCGCTTCCGCCGCCATGTCGGGGTTGGCCCAGAACTCTGGCATGGGATGGTGCGGCTCAGGGTACAAATAGGTATAGGCCCGCACGCGATCGTTCATCCGTCCGCCGAGAAGCGCATGAACTGGTCGCCCGCGTGCTTTGCCAATGATGTCCCAACACGCGATCTCCAACCCCGACCACGCGCCGATCACGGTCAAGTCGGGGCGCTGGGTGAAGCCCGAAGAATACACGCGTCGAAACATCAATTCGATGTTCTCAGGATTCTCGCCTTCCATGTGCCGTTCGAACACATCACGGATGACCCCTTGCATCGCGTCCGGCCCAACAGAAGAGGCGTAGCATTCGCCGTAACCGACGATCCCATCCGTTGTCGTCAGCTTCGGAATGATCCAATACCGTCCGCCCCAACCGGGCGCTGGCGGTGCGGTGACGATGATTTCAAGATCAGCAAGTTTCATTTCGCAGTGTCCGGTTCTAATCTGGCCGTAGGAGGCGCGCGTTATGAGCGACAAGATCAGATGTGTAGAGATCGGTCCAGACAATCTTGACCTTTTGCTTTCCGTTCCCGAGGGGATATTCGACGGCCCTGTCCGCCCCGATCAGGCAAAGGCTTTTGTCGAGGACACTGGGCACCTGTTGGTTCTCGCTCTAGAGGCTGAAAAAACTGTCGGTTTCGCGAGTGCAGTCATTAACCTGCATCCCGACAAAGATCCGATCCTTTTTGTCTCTGAGGTTGGCGTGATCGAAAGTCATCGCCGTCAGGGTATTGCCCGCCAACTCATGAACCAAATGTTCAAGCTGGCCAACGATAAGGGCTGCCAAGGCATCTGGCTTGCTACAGAAGGCGACAACGCGCCAGCGCGCGGGCTTTACCAAAGCCTGCAAGGTCGAGAAATCAAAGATGTCGTTGTCTATGACTGGGGCGACTCTGGCGAACCCTAGTCGAATACGATCACATTGCGCTTGGCCGAACCGGTCTTGGTATCCGCAATCGCTTCATTGATCTCTTCCAAGGGCCAGGTGCGCGACACCAGTTCGTCCAGCTTCAACCGACCCTGCTGATACAGATCCACCATCCACGGTATATCCCGCGCGATCACCACATCGCCCATTTTTGATCCGGTCATCCCTTGCCCAGTCGCTGCCAACATCACCGGTTCATAGGTCGACTGCGCACCTGAATGCGGCATGCCAACCATGATCACCTGACCACCATTGGCCAAATATTGCGGCGCTTGGTCATAAGCCGGAATAGCGCCGACCGTCACAAAGACCGCATCAGCCCCGCGGCCCATTGCCGCCTTTGCTTTCCGCCATGGCTTCGGATCGGTCGCGAGTACGCCTTCCGTCGCGCCAAATTCCCTTGCGACCGCCAGCTTCTCTTCCGACATATCAACCGCAATGATTCGCCGTGCACCGGCGATCCGTGCACCTTGAATCGCATTCAAGCCAACACCGCCCGCGCCAATCACAACAACGTCTTGGCCAGCTTTCAACTTCGCAGCGTTCACAACAGCTCCGATGCCTGTAATGACACCGCAGGCCAAAACACTCGCCGTCACCAAATCCATATCGTCGGGAAGCTTCACCACCTGGCTTTGATCGACAACCACCTTCTCGGCAAAGGCGCCACAGTTCATCGCTTGAACAACCTGCTTTCCATTCCCATCGGAAATCGGCCCCTCAGGTGGTGGCGCGGTCTCACAAGCCACCGGCGCACCGCTTGCGCAAGACGGGCAGGTCCCACAAGCGCGGATCAGGGTCACAACGACCGGATCACCCAAAGCCAAACCGCGTACGCCAGCACCGACGGCAGAGACACGCCCTGCTGCTTCATGGCCGTAAACCGCTGGCAATTCACCGCCCCAGCCGCCGTCCATATAGGTGATGTCAGAATGGCAAATCGCACAGGCTTTCAGATCAACCTCGATCTCCCCAAATTCAGGCGCCCGAAGGGACAAAGTCTCAATATCTAACGGCTGGCCAAAGGCATTACACACGGCAGCTCTAATGTCGCTCATCCGAACTCTCCACGATTTTGAAGGCACCATGACACGCGAGGCGGCTCTGGCAAGGGGGCAAGCGACGTCAGGTGTCGCTTTTTGCCTCCGCTAGGATCGGACTGGTGACAAAGATGAAGATACAGCCAATCACCAATACAGCCGACAGCAAGAACGGCGCACCGGGCAGGTAGATGGCCGCGTCATCCTTGGTGAAATACCAAAAGGTCTGTGTGACCACCAAGGGGGCCGCGATCGTCGCAACCGCATTGATAGAGGCAAGCGCCCCTTGCAGTTCACCCTGTTGGTTGTCATCGGCACGACGCGACATAATCCCTTGCAGCGCTGGGCCGGCGATTGACCCCAAAGCTGTCAAAGGAGTGAGGGCCAGCGCCACCCAGCCATTTTGGATAAAGCCCAATGCTACGAAGGCAACAACGTCTATGCTCAGCCCAACGATCACAGCGTTCCTTTCGCCAAGAACACGCAAGATCGGCCGCATTAAGACGCCCTGAACAATCGCAATCCCTACGCCGAATACGCCAAGCGATAGACCGATCATCCCCGGCCCCCAACCAAACTGGGCTGCACCGAAATAGGCCCAAACGCCGGGGTAGACGAAAAACGCAATCGTATAGATGAAGGTGATCAGCATCAGCCGACCCAAACCGGGCAGTTTGTTGATGTGCTTAAAGGCACCCATTGGGTTGGCCCTGCGCCATTCAAAGGGCCTGCGAATTTTGTCAGTCACTGTTTCAGGTAGTACAAAATAGCCGAACAGAAAGTTTGCCGCTGCGAGCGCCGCCGCCGCATAGAAGGGGGCTCTGGTGCCATACTCAGCCAAAACACCACCCATCAGCGGCCCCAGCACAAAACCGACGCCAAAGGCCGCTCCGATCAGGCCAAAGTTCGCAGCCTTTTGATCTGGCTCAGAAATATCGGCCATATAAGCCGCTGCGGTTGACTGTGTTGCCGCTGTAATCCCGCCAATGATGCGCGCGACAATCAAAAAGGTGATCGACCCCGCGATGGCCATAAGGATGTAGTCAAACGCCATTACAGCGAGGGAGATCAGCAGTACGGGTCTTCGCCCAAACCTATCAGACAAGCTCCCCAGTGTTGGGCCAAAGATGAACTGCATTGCGGCAAAGATTGTCGCAAGGATACCGCCCCAAACGGCGGCATCGGCGATGCCCGCGCCTTCGACCTCTTGGATCAGGTCCGGCATGACGGGCATGATCAACCCAATGCCCATGCTGTCCAGCACAACACTAATCAGAATAAATGTGATAGGAAGGCGGTTATCCATCAAAGAACTCATAAAGTGTTTTGCCGCAACCTAAACTGATTAGTTTAGATTGCAACGGACAGAGTTCAGCCTGCTGACACGCTATGGCCGATACGATAGAGAAAACCGTTTAGAGCCTCCGCAAATGCCTCGGTTTGGTCCACACAAGGCAGATGGCCAGCCTTGCGGATCAGTTTGAATTCGGACCCTGGGATCAAGTCCACGGTTTCGCGCACCAAGTCTGGCGGTGTCGATCGATCTTCTGACCCAGCAATGCCGAGCGTTGGCAGACGCAACCCGCTGGTCGGGGTGTAGAAATCGGTTCCGGCAATCGCCGAACAAACGCCGCAATACCCTTCCACGGGCACCTTGTTGACCATCTCTTTCCAAGGTTTGACGTCAAGGCTTGTGCGAAATGCGCGTCCAAACCAGCGGCTCATAACGTCGTCCGCAACGCCAGACATGCCCTTTTGGCGTACAATGTCGATCCGATCCTGCCAGAGTTTTTTGTTCCCGATCTTCGCCGCCGTGTTCGACAGCACCAGACCTCGCACCAAATCCAGCCGCTTTATCGCCAGCCCTTGTGCAATCATGCCGCCAACAGAAAGTCCGACGAACACACAGTCTTTCACATCAAAACCTGCGCAAACCGCCTCCGCGTCGCTGACCATCGCGCCCATCGTGTAGGGACCGTTTGGGACGTCAGATCGTCCGTGACCACGATTGTCTAAGCGGATGATACGCATCCCATCCGGCAGCAGCGGCAAGACCTGATCCCAAAGCTCGAGAGTGGTCCCAAGGGAGTTAGCAAACACAATCGTCGGCGCATCGGGTGCTGCAACACCATCCTGCTTGGCGAAGATACGTGTCCCGTCGCGGCTAGTGACAAACTGTTCCAAATCAAATCCTTAGAAAAGATCAAGCCGCGTTGGGTCCCCCCAGACGCGGCTCTCTCCTGCCATCCATCAACACCTTTCGCAAGGTGGAGGATGGCCCTCCCGAGCAGGAGAGAAATAAAATTTCACGCTCAAGTCAAACATTTTCTTAAAGTGACTAGAAAATATGCATATGGGCCATGATCTGGCCGTGATCTGAGGCAAGTTTATTATAGGGCGCTTCGGGGTGGCTCCCGTCCGTCAGGTGGTCGTTCAACACGCTGAAATAGTCCATTTGTCCAATCCGGTTTGGATTGTCTGGATGGAAGTGCTGGCTCATCATGATTTGGTCTATAGATTCAAAAACGCCGCCAAATGCCGAGGTAAAGACCATATCTCTCAATGACTTACGCACAAACAGCTTTTCGGCGGAGTGCAATCCAACACTACTGATCTTCTCTTGGATGATCTCGTTCTCCGCGTCCGTGTACCTATCGGATTTATGCGTCGCATCATGTCGTCGCATCCATGCGTAATTCTTGAAAGGAGCCTCACCGGTGATGATTTCAGTGGAAACCGCATGTTCGCTGTCGTTGAAGTCGCCCAGCACCATCACAGGTTGTCCAGCCTCCAAACTTTCAAGAATCGCCTTTCGTAGCACCCACGCCTCTGCCATTCGGCGAAGTCCGGCGCGCAATGATCCAAGCGCACGAGCCGCTGCGTCATAGTTTACCAAGTCAGCGGCGGGCGGGAAAGGCGCGCCCTCCGGTCTGTCTAGCTCACCCAGTTTCGATTTCAGGTGGCAGTTGAACACCGTGATCACGGTATCTCCAACGGGCACCCGTGCTTTCAAAAGCGGGCGAGACAATCGGCTGACCTTATAGGAACCACCATCGGAGCCATCTAGATCGGTGAAGGGGATTTCCAGCGGCTCCGGCAAATCCTGAATGATCTCTGGCTCCCCCACAAAACCAGTCTTGGACAAAATCGCAACACCAGGCCGCCGGTGGCCCGGCGCGCCATCACTCACATTCGGCGCAAACGATAGCGTGGCCTTGGTATAGGGCGCGTAGGCCAGTTTCCTGAAAATCGCCTTGCGCGCATATTTCTTGGACCGACCCGGAATATTGGCCTCATTGGCCTCGATCCCTGCAGCATCCGCCTCATCAATCACCGCTTGCAGCGCATCTTCTTCAAAAATTTCCTGAAAACAGATCACGTCGGCATTCAGGGTCAGAACCTGTTCCGCCAACCAGCTCTGCTTCCACGCATGTTCCTCGGGCGTGTAGCTTTCGTAGGTGTAGTATTCCTGCTCCGCACCGATCAGATTTTTGACGTTGAAACTCGCGATGGTGAACTCTGTCATGCCAAGGTCTCCAATGCTCTTTGGAAAACTTCTTTGTCTACGTTGCCACCAGTTGCCACAGCAATCACGGTGTCATGTCCCAATTCATTTCCATGAAACAATGCGCCCGCCAAAGCTGCTACTCCACCTGGCTCCACCACGATCCGAAGACGTTCAAATGCCAACCCCATAGCGCGCAAGCATTCGTCTTCAGTCACAACAATTCCGGGGCCGCAATGTTCTTTTAGAATAGGAAAAGTTATCTCACCGGGGCTTGGTGTCAAAATTGCATCACAAATTGAGCCACTTTCGCTCTCATTTTTCTCGCGTTGTCCGGACAGCAGAGATCGCGTGACATCGTCAAACCCTTCAGGTTCACAGGGTCGCACGGTCATCCCCGGAGCCTCTGCCGCCAAAGCCAAGGCAATGCCACCCGTCAGCCCGCCGCCACCACAGCAAACCAAGACATCCGCTTCAGTAACGCCAGCATCGGCCGCGATCTCAAGACCGCATGTGCCTTGCCCGGCGATCACCTGAGGTTCGTCAAATGGTCTGATCAGCGTCAGCCCCCGTTTCCGAGATAGAGCTTCACCAATCTCTTCACGGCTCTCGGTCTCGCGGTCATAAAGAACCACCTCAGCACCCAAGGCGCGGGTGTTCTCAATCTTCACCTCTGGCGCGTTCGACGGCATGACAATCACTGCAGGTGCGCCGTGTTCACGTGCGGCCAAAGCGACGCCTTGCGCGTGGTTCCCACTAGAAAACGCGATTACACCGGTTTTCAGTTCATTGTCGGACAGGTTCGAGACCGCCGACCATCCGCCGCGAAACTTGAATGAGCCTGTATGCTGCAAGCATTCGGCTTTTACCAAAACCTTGCGTCCCGCGATTTCATCCAAAAACGGTGAGGACAATATAGGCGTCCGCCGCGCGTGTCCTTTCAAACGTTTCGCCGACGCACGGATCATGTCGATATTCATTGCAGTTTCTCCACCCAAGCGGTTAGCGCCGCCAATGCCTCTTTTTCATCAAGGAACGGTACATGCCCGCGCCTGGGAACCTCTGCGCGGATCATATCCGGCCTGCGCTTGGTCATCTCATCCGCACAGGCTCTAGTCAAAAGATCAGAATTGACGCCACGGACCAAAGCCAGCGGTAAGCCTTCGAGTGCGTCGAATAAGGGCCAAAGATCAGGTGCAGGCGCTGCCGATTTCAAAACCGCGTCCCGCAGTTTCGGATCGTACCGCAGATGCAGCCCATCCTCGCGTTCCTCATAATGATTGCTGACTTCGGCCAACCAACGCTCCATTGGAACATCCTGAAAATGTGTCCAAACCTTTGCCCGAAAGGCGGCGACCTCTGTATAGGTTGCCTGCAAGGGTCGCTTTCCGATGTAGTCTTTGATGACCTCCAAACCCTTGTCGGCGATCTCCGGCCCAATGTCATTCAGCGCGACGCCCAACAGCCGATCCTTCGCTGTTGCTGCGAGCACCATCGCTATTAGCCCGCCGCGTGACGTGCCCAAGATCGCGGCCCGTTCCAGCCCCAGATGATCCATCAACGCTAAAGCATCCTGCGCCTCTTGCGGAATCGTATAAGTCTCTGGATCAGCCCAATCCGACTGCCCGCGACCGCGATAATCGAGCCGGATCAAGCGAACGGGTAGGTGAGGGGCGACATGATTAAAATCGCGACCGTTTCGCGTTAATCCAGCCAAAGCGAGAACCGGTAAACCGTTCCCTTCATCGGTGTAATACAGGTTGATCCCATCTGCGGTCGAAAAAGACGGCATCACCCCAACTCCGGTATGCTAGTCAGGTCGGGTAACACATGCTGCGGAGTGCCAAAAAGTCGGTCCATTGGTGCGCCCGCACGGTTCACCCAGGCCGTCTGGAACCCATAAGCGGCCGCCGAACACGCATCCCACCCATTGGACGACACGAAGAGCACCTCATCCCGCGCGCAGCCAAAGTGCCCCTCGACTAGATCGTAGACAGTCGCGTGCGGCTTAAACACACCAACGCTTTCCACCGACAAAACAGCGTCCAGCAAGGTTTGTAGCCCCGCCGAGTCAACTGCGCCTTTCAGCATCTCAGGCGAACCGTTTGACAAGATGGCCGTCTGCGCTCCATTCGCTTTGAGCGCTGCGAGCATCAGAGGGACTTCCTCAAAGGCGTCCAACTCCCAATAGAGCGCCAACAACCTCTCTCGCAACTCGGCATCCACCAATCGGCAAGCCTCCATCGCCCAATCCAACCCGTCCTGCGTGACCTGCCAGAAATCGCAATGATGCCCTGCAACTGCACGAAGCCACGTGTATTCCAACTGCTTAAGCCGCCAATCAGAGGCTAGTTTGGGCCAAACATCCGCCAAAGCATCGCGCCCGGGTTCCGCCGCCGCGACACGCGCTGCTGCATTCACGTCAAAAAGCGTGCCATAGGCATCAAAAACATAAGTTGTAATCGGCATGTGTGTCTCCTCGAGCCTCAGCTTGTCACGGCTCTGACGAAAGCTCAAAGCCGTTTGCAACGCCATCGCAACCCGCATAGGGTCGCACGATTGAAACACGAAAGGCAGACCCAAATGACGACAGCAAAATCAGGCGATACGGTGCGTATCCACTACACAGGAACGCTAACCGATGGGTCCGTCTTTGACAGTTCCGAAGGGCGTGATCCGCTCGAATTTATACTTGGCTCTGGCATGGTGATTGCCGGCTTTGATGATGGCGTAACCGGCATGACGGTGGGCGAAAAGAAACGCGTCGAAATCCCTTGTGATCAAGCTTACGGCCCGCGCCACGACCAAGCGACGCAAAAGGTGCCACGCGCTGAAATCCCAGACAGCATCCCGCTTGAACTAGGTTTGCAACTGCAAATGCAAGCGCCAAACGGTCAGCCGATTATGGTCACTGTTTCCGAGCTGACAGATGATGAAGTCACGCTGGACGCAAACCACGCACTTGCTGGCAAAGACCTGATTTTTGATCTGGAATTGGTCAGCATCGACGCGGCCTAGACCGTTAGGCATTTATTTCGAATTTTATGAAACCGTCCTGTTTGCGGCCACCCTTGGCCGTGACAGGAGGTGATGAAACTGAACAATAGAAGACACCAAAATTGGATGCTCGCGATTGCCGTGGCAACACTTGTGATCGCAATCATCCGCCTTTTCCTAGGCCTCTAGCCTAGAAAGAGGTTGCCCCGCAAAGCTGCAACTTTGTGGGGCGTTCTTTTTGGTGAGTCCACTGAAAAAGAAGACACCAAGGTCAGTATATAGAGTTTTCCTAAGAACCCGTAAACCCTGTGGCCTTAAAGGTGATCCGGCTGCGGCATCCCCAGTACGTGGAAACCACCGTCCACGCGGATGATCTCGCCAGTGGTGCAAGCCCCCGCATCGGACGCCAGATAAACCGCGGTCCCGCCCACGGCCTCCAAGGTCGCATTGTCCCCCAAAGGTGCGTTCTGTCCGGTATGCTTATAAGTCTTCCGCGCGCCGCCGATTGCGGCACCGGCGAGCGTTTTCATAGGCCCGGGGCTGATCGCATTTACCCGAATGCCTTGCGGACCCAGATCATTCGCCAAATATCGCGTCGCACTTTCCAGCGCGGCCTTCGCCACACCCATGACGTTGTAGAACGGCGTCACGCGGTTTGAGCCTTGATAGGTCAGCGTCAGCAATGTGCCCCCATTGGGCATGATTTCAGACGCGCGTTTGGCCACGTCGATAAAGGAATAGCAAGAGATCGAGAGCGAGTTCTTGAAGTTCTCGCGCGATGTATCGCTGAACCGACCGGTCAACTCGTCCTTGTCGGAATAGGCAATAGCATGGACGACAAAATCCAAGCTGCCCCATTTTTCCTTCAACGTATTGAACGCCAAATCCATGCTGGCATCGTCGGTCACATCAACGTCGACCATGATGTCGGACCCGACGCTTTCCGCCAAAGGCTTCAACCGCTCGCCGAACGCTGCACCTTGATAGGTAAACGCCAGCTCAGCGCCTGCATCTGCCATCGCCTTTGCAATGCCCCATGCGATCGACCGATTGTTAGCCACGCCCATCACCAAACCGCGCTTGCCCTGCATGGAAAGTGTCATCGCCTAGCCCTCAAACTTACTCAGCAACATGGACCCATTCGTCCCGCCAAACCCGAAAGAGTTCGTCATGATCGTGTCCAAACCGGCGTTTTCGACAACCTCAGTCGCAATCTCTTCCGGCTTCAGCGCAGGGTCCAATGTCTCCACATTGATTGACGGCGCGATGAAATCATGCTCCAGCATCAGCAAACAATACACAGCCTCAGACGCACCCGTCGCCCCTTGGCTATGACCCGTCATCGACTTGGTCGATGATACCGGCGGAGTCGAGCCTTCACCAAAGACGCGGCGTACGGCCTCAATTTCGCCCACGTCGCCCACAGGCGTCGATGTGCCATGCGCGTTGATGTAAGACACCTTCCGCCCCGCTGGCAGCGACTTCAAAGCCCCACGCATCGCGCGTTCGCCGCCTTCGCCGGAGGGTGCCACCATATCCGCGCCGTCCGAAGTGGCAGAGAAGCCTGTGACCTCTGCATAAATCTTGGCCCCCCGCGCCTGAGCGCTTTCGAGGCTTTCCAGCACAACCATCGCACCGCCGCCGGCGATCACGAACCCATCGCGGTCCGCGTCGAATGCCCGCGATGCCCGTTCTGGCCTATCGTTATACTTCGACGACATCGCGCCCATGGCATCAAACAGACACGACAACGTCCAATCCAGCTCCTCACCGCCGCCAGCAAACATCGTGTCTTGCTCACCCAATGCAATCTGCTGCGCAGCCATCCCGATACAGTGCAATGACGTCGAACAAGCCGAGGTGATCGACATGTTCATGCCCTTGATTTTGAACGCTGTGGCAAGGTTCGCGCTGACCGTCGAAGACATGGTCTTTGGCACCGCAAACGGCCCAATCCGCTTTGTCGCGCCAGAGTTCAGCACCACCTGATGCGCGGCCAACATGGCCGACGTAGACGGCCCACCAGACCCTGCAATCACGCCAGTCATCGGATTGACGACCTGATCTTCTTCAAGCCCTGCGTCCTCAATCGCTTGCTGCATCGCAATGTAGGAATACGCCGCACCCGGGCCCATGAACCGCAGCGTCCGCTTGTCGACATGTTCGGAAATATCAATTTTCAAAGTACCCGCAATTTGACTGCGGAACCCATGCTCTGCCATTTCTGGACTGGCTTCGATGCCAGATTTGCCCGCCTTCAAAGAGGCCAGAACCTCATCAGCGTTATTTCCAATAGGCGAGACGATCCCCAACCCTGTGACCACTACTCTGCGCATGAATGCTCCCCAAAACGGCTTTTGATCTTAGTAGGGGAGTGTGGGCAAGGGGGCAAGGGTGGGGCGCTTTACCCAAGGTTACTCTTTGAGAGACCAGACGTTTATCCGTTGCGGAAAAGTTGTGAGGCCAGATGATCGAAGGTGTACCTGATCCGCCGACTGGTATGAAGTTCGCGATGCGTTATGAGCCAGGTTTCTAACTGCGCAATCGCGACATCTGGAAGAATGCGGACCAGTTCAGGATTTCGTTTGGCAAGCTTGGCGGAGATAGGACCGATACCCCCGCCTTGGCGGATCAATTCGAACATGACCGGCCCGTTGTCGCTGACCGCAACGAAATTGTCTTTTGTTGCAGGTATTCCCATAGCTTTCAGTTGCGGAACCAGACGCTCCGCCGATCCATAGCCAATAAACTGCGCTGCGCTAAAATCCTCAGGGGCCTCCATAGGTCCAAGCGAACTGAGGTAGTCACGGGACGCAAAAAAACCGATATCTAAATCGTCTAACCGTTTCGCGATTAGGTCCGGTTGTTGTGGCCGTACATGACGTATGGCGATGTCGGCGTCTCTTCGAGTGAGATCTGACATTTCGTTGGTCGGAAAAAGCTCGATGTGAATTCCCGGATGCTTTTTCTGGAGCGACACAACAATGCGCGGCAATTCATAAGTTGCCATTGCATCGCTACATGTGATCCGCACTGTTCCTGCCGCAGATTGGCTTTGGCCTGCTGCGAGCCGGGAAATTTGCGTTGCGGCATCTGCCATGCCGCGCACCTCTCCAAGCAATTCCTTTCCCGCGTCAGTCAGTTGCATGATCCGCGTCCCTCGTTCGAACAACGTCAATTCTAACGAGTCTTCGAGCATGGAGATTTGACGGCTGAGTGTTGGCTGGGTTTGTCCCAGTGCCCGCGCTGCACCTGACAAAGAGCCATGTTCCACCGTCGCCAGAAACGCACGTATATGGTTCTAATCGAAAGAGATGGCATCCCAGTTCATCGTTTTTTGTAAACTAGATGTAGATTTTTCGTCAATTCCATATGTTTTTCGAATGAGTCAGATAGCAGGCAAAGGAGAAGCCTCATGTTGCGCTATCTACGTTCAGAACCAGTAACACTAACCTTGCTCATCGTTTATGGGGCACCGTTGGTTGTTGTTGGATCACTTCGATTGTTGCAGCTCTCAGGGCTCCCAATTGCCCTGCCTGAGTTGGACCGTGTCCTAAGTGACAACCTAGTTCCGTTCGTTGCACACATTGTTGGAGTCATTGGCTTCAACCTGCTCGGGGCGCTGCAGTTTTCCGCCACCCTTCGACTGCGGCGTTCTCGAGTTCATCGAATTGTTGGCTGGCTTGCCGTCGTTTCTGGAATGACTGTCGCATTTACCGGACTGTGGCTATCGCTCTTTTTCCCAGTGTCAGACACGACGGCGCCAACCTTCACGTTCTTTCGCATGGTTGCTTCCGTTGTTTTGGCTACTTTCCTTTATCTCGGTCTACTTACGGCCATCGCCCGTCAGTTTCACGCTCATCGCAACTGGATGATCCGTGCCTACGCGCTCAGCATGGGTACAACGACCCAAGGCCTTTTGTTTGTGCTTTGGGAAACGGTCCTCGGCCCTCTTCCACAAATTGTGAACGCGTATGTTTTCGCTGTCGGTTGGACCTTAACCCTCGCGATCGCAGAATTCTTCTTTGTCACTCACAAGGGGCAGTCGCCCCAATCGAAAGGTGTATCAAATGCTTAACCCTCACATTTCTGCAAACCGGGGGCTCGCCCTCGCAATCTTGTGGATATTCATGACCCTGAATGTGCTTTTCAAAGATGTTCATGAGTTGGCGAAAGCCAGTACGATTAATGAAATACTTTCAGGTTATTTCTAAGGTAATCCGGTCACTGATATCGCGATTTTTCTAGGTGCGTTCGGCGTGGAAATTATGCTGCTTTCTGTACCAATTTCCGTGCTGGCAGCGCATAAAATTGCGAGACGCTACAATCTCTTTGCTTCGGTGGTCATGCTGCCTACGTCGTTGCTTGTCCCACCTCGCGACATGGACGATTACTTTTTTGCGGTGGCCACTGTTGTGACTTTGATCGTCATCTTTTCGGTCGCATGGCTCTGGAAAGCCGCCGACACCTCTCGTGCTGATCAGTCATATGCCTGAGGTTTTTGGCGTACCGAATGAGTTGGATCGGCCAATGGAACGTAATACGATACCAGTTTGGCGTCGCACCTTTGGCAGCTGGCAGTTTTCGGTTTCCAGAAATGCAATGACGACGCAGGAATTGGAGCAAGATTATGATCTCGCAGCGTCGATCTGGCAAAAGACCATATCAAAATTAGGTTTCGAGCGGGCTTATGATCAGCTCGTAAGAACTGGCATAGAGTCATTGTTAGCGAAAGATCCGGACAATGAATTCGCGGTTTTGGACATCGGTATTGGGTCTGGGGCGATGACAGCGGCCTTCGCAGGTCAGGTCGCTCAGCCAGCCAAATACTTCGGAGTTGATCTGTCAGGAGAGATGTTGAACGTCGCTCGAAATAGATTGCGTGGGATCGGGATTGACGCAGATCTTACAAAAAGCGACGCCGATGTTTTGCCGTATGCGGATAACAGCTTTGATGTCGTTATGGCAGCCCATGTTTTCGAACATAAAGTCGACCCAAAACACGCCATTGAAGAGGCGCTCAGGGTCTTAAAACCTAACGGCGTTCTCTTGGCCTGCATAACCAAGCAGTCGCTTATGGGTGCCTACATACACCTCAAATGGCGGACACATCGCGCGTCACAAGACATAGCACTTGATTGGTTTCGGTCAGCGGGTGCAGATCGGGTTTTGGTTCAGCAGTTCACAGCCAATTCATGGGCGCGTGGGTTTAGTTGCGGCTATATCGTTCGAAAACCGCTCTAACCTTCAATCATCCCAACGCGCGTGGCGTGGCGGCCGCCTTCGAACTCGGTCTCCAAAAATGCATCCACCAAATCCAATGCCAATCCTTCGCCCAGAACCCGTGCACCCAGCGCCATCATATTCGCGTCGTTATGTGCACGGATCATCTTGGCCGAAAACGCATCACTACAGACGCCGCAGCGAATGCCGTCCACCTTATTCGCTGCCATCATGATCCCTTGCCCGGTGCCACATACAATGATGCCAAACCTACATTCACCCGACGCCACCTTCTCCGCCGCGGCTTTGCCGTGCAGTGGATAGTGTGTGCTTTCGGTTGTGGTCGGCCCGATGTCGACGGCTTCCCACCCTTTGGCGGCCACGTGCGCCGCGATCGCTTGGCGCAGATCAATGGCCGCATGATCGCTCGATAGAACGATGCGTTTGTTTGTCATTTTGGAATGCCCCTGATTCCTTGAAACGCTTTAGCTTTCGCTCAGCGCGACCTTCATGTCTTTGACCTGATAAATCACTTCACCGTCGGCCTCGACGATGCCGTTCGCAACGCCCATGGTTAGACGACGAGTTTGAATCGCCTTGGTGAAATCGATCTTATAGGTCAGCATCTTTCGATCCGGTCGAACCATCCCTGTCAGCTTCACTTCACCGACGCCAAGCGCGTACCCACGACCCTGCCAGCCGCGCCAGCCAAGGTTGAAGCCCGTCAGCTGCCAGAGGCCGTCCAGACCCAAACAACCTGGCATGATCGGGTTGCCGGGGAAGTGGCAGTCAAAGAACCAAAGGTCAGGCGTGATGTCGAATTCCGCCAAAACATGGCCTTTGCCATGCGCGCCACCATCCTCTGAAATCTCGGTAATGCGGTCCATCATCAACATAGGAGGCGCCGGCAATTGCGCGTTTCCTTCGCCAAACAATTCGCCGCGGGCGCACTTCAACAGGCCCTCTTTGTCAAAACTCGTAGGATATTGCGCCATCTGGAACCGCTCGCTTGTTTCTGGTGTTTGTTGCCTAAAACCCTCTAACACCCCGCTATTCGTAAGGGCAAGTGTGTCGCAGTGGTTCGAATCTCATTGATCCCAGTGCGCTTTTTCCCATATGTGTAAGACGATGAGAGGGTTTTGACGATGTCAGACGTAGAAACTGTACGGTCCACTGAATGGCTTGCCGGCGCTGATTTGCGCCCGACACGGCAGCGCATGACGCTGGCGAAATTGCTCGTGGGCGATGGTCAAAACCGTCATGTGACCGCAGAAAGCCTTTTTGAAGCTGCAACCAAACGCGACGAAAAAGTTTCGCTGGCTACGGTCTACAACACGCTGCGCGCGTTTTGTGATGCTGGTCTGATGCGTGAAATTACAGTCGATGGGTCAAAGAGCTACTTTGATACCAACATGTCAGATCACCCGCACTTCTATTGGGAAGACACGGCGACGCTGACTGATGCGCCAGCGGAAGAGCTTGAATTTTCCAAAGTGCCACATGCACCGTCTGGGGCAGAGATTGCGTCTGTCGATGTGGTCATCCGCCTACGCCGGACCTAGAGCGACCGACCTAAAACCACTGGCCGGGTTCCATCAGGCCTAAATCCATCAGTTGCTGCGAATGCCAGTCGAACTTGGCACTGTTGCGCCATTGGAATGTTTCGATTGCATAGGAACTCCCTGGGTTCCGCTTGAGCGCTTTGGCCGTCCGAAAGGACGCAATTGCCGCGGTGAGACTGTGGTGCCACGGGCAGGCATAGGTGTTCATTTCTGGATCACTCAGAGTGTGATCCGCAAGCAAAGTCAGATTGGGTTTGGCTTGAAAGAGTGCGATCCGGTCAATCCGACGCCGCGCTGTTGGGATATGTTCCTCAAAACGCCACCGTAACCCGCCGAAGAAATCGAGCTGCCGATCCTTAAACTCACCAACCGCATCTTTACGCGCCAGTGCATAGTAGCCGGATTTATCCAGGTGAGCGTCTTCAATGGAAACAGCGTTCGGATGCGACCAAAGATCACCCGCATAAAGGTCAACCACGTAGGTCAGCAGATGCGGCCTGCGTTCTTCCATCGCAAAAGCCGCCATCTCACCAACGCTGCGCGTCTCGCAAAAAGGAAAAAACAGGTATTCGCTGTTATAGCAGTAGTAAATCCAAGCAGAGGGGTAGGCCTTGATGAAGGCATTCACAGCGTCGGGCAAAGCATCCTCTACCGTCATATCATAGTCGATGCGATGGATTTGCGCGGCAACCGCCTCATCAATTTCGATGTTAGGGCTTCCCAGTGCCACCACAGCCTTAAACCCGCTGGCCAAATGGTGCCGCAGGGTGGAGGCGACCTCGACCGCGTCTTCCATGAAGATCAGCGCGATCGGGCCTTTCAACTTGGCATTCTGGCCAAGAAAGGAGGGGAGATCAGGAAAGCTCATGTGCCTGTTGTTTATCTAAGTTACGCGCAAAATCGGTTAATTCGGTTTCCATTGCAAGCGGCGTAACCTCTCTATAGAAGCAGCCGGACTCCTAACTTCACCAATGGTGCCCTCATGTCTGCGGACAAAAAGCTCTTTATCAAGACTTATGGCTGTCAAATGAACGTCTATGATAGTGAACGCATGGCAGAGGCACTGGGCGGTAAGGGGTATGTGCAGACAGACACGCCCGATGATGCGGATATGATTCTGCTCAACACCTGCCATATCCGTGAGAAGGCAGCAGAGAAGGTCTATTCGGAACTGGGCCGGTTCAAAGGTCTGAAAGCTGCCAATCCCGATTTGAAAATCGGTGTTGCGGGCTGCGTGGCGCAGGCCGAGGGGGAAGAGATCATCAAGCGTCAGCCGATGGTCGATCTGGTCGTTGGCCCGCAAAGCTATCACCGCCTGCCAGCGATGGATGATGCGGTGCAAACGGGGGCCAAAGCGCTCGACACTGACTTTCCGGAAGACGACAAATTCGACACGCTGAAAAAGCGCAAACGCGCCAGCCGCGCGCCGACGGCATTTCTGACGGTGCAAGAAGGGTGCGACAAGTTCTGCGCGTTCTGCGTGGTCCCGTATACGCGCGGTGCTGAGGTCAGCCGCCCCTCCGCCCGTGTGATTTCCGAGGCGCGAGAACTGGTCGAAAGCGGTGTGAAGGAAATCACGCTCCTCGGTCAGAATGTGAACGCCTATCATGGACACGACTCCGGCCTCGCCGGTCTGATCTGGGAACTCGACAAAATCGACGGGTTAGAACGCATCCGCTTCACCACCAGCCACCCCAATGACATGGACGACGCGCTGATCGACGCGCATGGCACCTGTGGCAAGCTGATGCCCTACCTACACCTTCCCGTGCAGTCCGGCTCTGACCGCATCTTGAAGGCGATGAACCGCAAGCATACGGCGGAAAGCTATATCAAATTGATCGAGCGCATCCGCGCCGCGCGTCCTGATCTGCTGTTGTCTGGTGATTTCATCGTGGGCTTCCCCGGCGAAACGGACGCGGATTTCGAGGATACGATGTCCCTGATCCGGGAGGTGAATTACGGTCAGGCCTATTCCTTTAAGTACTCCACACGTCCGGGCACACCCGCAGCAGAGAAGCCGCAACTACCTGATGACGTCGCCGCCGATCGCTTGCAGCGGTTACAGGCGTTGTTGAAATCTCAGCAGATCGCGAACCAAGACGCGATGGTGGGCCGCACGGTGAAAGTTTTGTTTGAGAAAGAAGGCCGCGAGGCAGGGCAGTTGATCGGGAAGTCTGAATACCTTCACGCGGTCTACGCCGAAGCGCCAAAAGAAGCGCTGGGGCAGGTGGTTGAGGCGAAGGTTGTGGAGTCCAGTCCGAATTCACTGGCTGCTGTGCTGCTCTAGCCTGAACAATTAGAGCTTCTCCAACTTTTCGTATCAATCTCGTGACATTTTGCGACATCGGCTTGCACGTGCAGCAATTGCTTGCAACCATGGGGATACAACATGAATCAGGAGACTTGATTGGCCACCAGCGCCCTGACCCCACCCGCTGAACACCCCGCAGAATTGCTGCTGGAATTTCCGGATAACTTCCTGTTGATCGACCTGTGCGGCGAATATGACCGCAACCTCGCGACAATTGAAAACGCGCTCTCGGTGCAGATCTTGCGTCGGGGCAATCAGCTCGCCGTGTTGGGAGAGGAAGACAGCCAAGCCACCGCGGCCCGTGTGTTGCAAGCGATCTATCAGCGCTTAGAGGCGGGCAAGTCATTGGAAGACGGCGACATCGACCGCGAATTGCGCATGGGGCCGGGGACCAACCCAGCTTCGATTGATACCGATGATCAGAAAGAACTGTTCAAAGGCGACCCAAACGCCAATCGGGTCGAGATCAAGACCCGCAAAAAGCTGATCGAACCGCGGACCGAAGCGCAGAAGGCCTATGTGAAGTCACTCTTTGACAATGAATTGGCCTTTGGCATTGGACCAGCCGGAACGGGCAAAACCTACCTCGCCGTTGCGGTTGGCGTGAACATGTTCATCAACGGCCATGTGGACCGCATCATCCTGTCCCGACCCGCTGTCGAGGCGGGGGAGAAACTCGGCTATCTTCCTGGGGATATGAAGGACAAAGTCGATCCCTACATGCAGCCGCTTTATGACGCGCTGAACGATTTCTTGCCCGGCAAACAGGCTGCAAAATTGATCGAAGAAAAGCGGATCGAAATCGCGCCCTTGGCCTTCATGCGTGGGCGGACGCTTTCGAACGCCTTCGTCGTTCTGGATGAGGCGCAAAACGCGACCTCGATGCAGATGAAAATGTTCCTTACACGCCTGGGTGAGGGCAGCCGCATGGTCATCACCGGCGACCGCACGCAGATCGACCTGCCGCGCGGGGTCAGCTCCGGCCTTTGGGACGCAGAGCGGTTGCTCAAGAGTATTCCAAAGATCAGTTTCAATTATTTCACGTCTAAAGATGTGGTCCGACACCCGCTGGTCGCGGCGATCATCGAAGCCTACGAGGCTGACGAGGCGTGAATGTCAGTTGATTGCATTATCGAAGATCGGCGCTGGGCCGAAGCCAATATCGTACAAATCGCCGTAGCCGCCTATCAAAGTACCATGCGACACCTTGGCTATGATCCAGATCAGTTTGAGATCGGGCTTCTGGCCTGTGACGACGAAAAGATCGCTGAGCTCAATACCCAGTTCCGCGACAAACCTGTTCCCACAAACGTCCTCAGCTGGCCGTCAGAGGAGCGCGGGGCGGAAGTGGAAGGTGCAAAACCCGAACCCGTGATCCAGATGATGCAGGGCGATACCTTCCTTGGGGATGTGGCCATTGCCTATGACACTTGCGCCAAAGAGGCCGCGGAAAGCGATAAACCGCTGAAATCTCACGCGTCCCACCTTTTGGTGCATGGCACACTGCATCTTTTGGGCTACGATCATGAACGCGACGGCGACGCGACCTTGATGGAAGGTTTGGAAACACAGATACTTGAAAAAATGGGAATAGCCAACCCATATGCACAATGACGCATCTTTGGGATGCGCAATTAGGATAGGAGACAATGGGCGACACCACCGACGGGTCCTCTAACGCAGCGCAACGCGCGCAGGACAATTCATCAGGCAGCAAGCAACCCGGGCTGATCGCTAGGTTGTTTGGAGGTCGCGCCAACGGCGTCGAACCTGTGTCTGCTCATCCCACACCAAATCTAGATCAAAAGCCTCAGCCGCCAATGCTGGGTATGCTGAACCTCCGGCGCATGAGCGTGGAAGAGGTGATGGTTCCTAAGGCCGACATTGTTGCGGTTGCAGTGGACACGCCCAAGGCAGAGCTCGTGAAGGTCTTTCGAGAAAGTGGCTTAACGCGGTTGCCGGTGTTTGACGGGACGTTGGATACGCCACTGGGGTTTGTGAACCTCAAGGATTTTGCCCTGAAACACGGCTTCAACGGCAAAACCACCAAAATTGACCTTAAGAAACTGGTCCGGCCTTTGTTATTCGTCCCTCCTTCCATGCCGCTGGGGATATTGCTGCAAAAGATGCAGTCAGACCGCATTCATATGGCGTTGGTCATTGACGAATATGGCGGGACGGACGGTTTGCTGACGATTGAAGACCTGCTTGAACAGGTCGTCGGCGAGATCGAAGATGAACACGATATCGAAGAGGCAAAAAGCTGGATCCAAGAAGAGCCCGGTTGCTATCTTGCCAAGGCGAAGACCTCCCTCGATGAGTTTGAGGTCGAAATCGGTATGGATCTGAAAGCGGACGCCGAAATCGATGACGAGGACGTCGATACATTAGGCGGATTGGTGTTCAAACTCCTCGGCCACGTGCCGGTGCGCGGCGAAATGGTAACGCATCCGAAGGGACCAGAATTTGAGGTTCTGGAAGCTGATCCGCGCCGTATCAAACGCCTCCGCGTGCGCGTGCCGGCTTTGGCAGAAAAGTAAAACGCAGTGAACGGCGTCCTCGAAAGTAAGTTGGGTCGTCGTTTGACGCTGGTACTGCTCGGTGTCACCGCCGGACTTGGCCAAGCGCCGACAGATCTTTGGTTCGTAACCATCCTTGCGCTGGCCGCAATCCTCGCTCTCTTCCGAACCAGTTCTACCACTCAAGCCGCCTTTGTCACAGGATGGTGGAGCGGTTTGGGCTATTTCGCTTTTAGCCTTAGGTGGATTGTTGAACCCTTCCTAGTCGATGCTGCAACCTACGGCTGGATGGCACCTTTTGCATTGATCCTGATGGCGGGTGGTGCGGCCCTTTTCTGGGGCGCGGCGGGCTACGTCGCGTATCGCTTTTGCCGCCCGCTTGACGTCGGGTTTGTGGCGACGCTTAGCTTGGTCGAGATCGCACGTTCTCTCATTCTTACCGGGTTTCCTTGGGCTCTTGTCGGGCACATCTGGATAGAGACGCCTTTGGCTTTGACTGCTGCACTCTGGGGCCCGCACGGTTTAACGCTGATCGCGCTGCTGTTGGCGCTGAGCATTTTGCGCTTGGTATCGGGTGCATGGCTTTGGGCAATCGCACCGGCAGGAGCCGCAGTCGCATTCTTAGTGCTGTCGCCACCGACGCTTCAAACACCCGCCGACGCACCGTTGATCCGTATCGTACAACCGAATATCCCCCAGCAAGAAAAATGGGACCCTCGCAAAAAACCGGAGAACTTCGCGCGTCTCTTGCAATTGTCATCGCTGTCGAGTGGCGATCCCGATCTCGTTGTGTGGCCCGAAACGGCTTTGGCTGAAATCCTCGAACGCGCAGGGCCTTCAATTGATACGATCTCCGATCTTGTGGGCGATGTGCCTCTGATCACAGGCGTTCAACGACGCGCGCGGGATGACATCTATCATAACAGCCTGATTATGATCGAAACCGGTGGCGAGGTCACAGCGACCTACGACAAGCAACACCTCGTTCCCTTCGGAGAATATTTCCCGGGTGGAGAGCTTGCCGCACGACTGGGATTGCGAGGTTTTGCATCTTCGCAGGGGTTCGGATTTACCCCAGGCGAAACCGACACCAAAATCGATATCCCGAATATCGGACTCGCACGCCCGCTCATCTGTTACGAAGGGATTTTTTCGGAAGAATTGACAACAGGTGAACGCCCTGATTTGCTCCTCCTCATTACAAACGACGCATGGTTCGGCAAAGGCGCTGGGCCACAGCAGCATCTCGCCCAAGCGCGTTTACGCTCCATCGAGCAAGGACTCACAATGGTGCGCGCAGCAAATACGGGTATCAGCGCGATGATCGACCCCTATGGCCGATTAATTTCGACATTGGCGCTGGACGAACAAGGCGTCCTTGATGTCCAGCTTCCCCAGCCAGCCCCCGCAACGCTCTACGCGCGGCACGGCGACATTCTGGCAATGAGTGCAGCATTAATGCTTCTGCTAACGTCAATTTTACGGATGCGACGAAACCCCATTGACCGCACTCGGACGGACCTCTAACCCTTGTGCGTTCGCTGCCACAACGGCTTCCTGACGTGGCGGTTCAATTCTATCGGAGCACTTCATGACACGCCAAAACTACATCTTCACTTCTGAATCCGTTTCAGAGGGCCATCCGGACAAGGTTTGTGACCGGATTTCTGACGCTTTACTCGACGCTTTTCTTTCCGAGGAACCCGAAGCGCGGGTCGCCTGCGAAACCTTTGCTACAACCAACCGTGTGGTCGTTGGGGGTGAGGTAGGCCTATCTGATCCCGAAAAACTCAAAAGCTACATGGGCCGTGTTGAAGACATTGCGCGCGCGTGCATCAAAGATATCGGGTATGAACAGGACAAGTTCCACCACGCAACCTGTGAGATCACCAACCTTCTGCATGAACAGTCGGCCCATATCGCTCAGGGTGTTGATGCCGGTGAAGACAAGGATGAGGGTGCAGGCGATCAGGGGATAATGTTTGGCTACGCCACGACAGAAACCGATGCGCTGATGCCAGCCCCGATCCAATATTCCCACGCCATCCTGCGGCGTTTGGCAGAGGTGCGGAAATCAGGGCAGGAGCCGACGTTGCGGCCAGATGCGAAAAGCCAGGTTTCCTTGCGCTATGAAAATGGCGTGCCGGTTGAAGTGACGTCTATCGTTCTCTCAACTCAACATGCCAGCGAAGATCAAACCAGCGACGATATTCGTGCCATCGTGGAACCCTATATCCGCGAAGTTCTACCGAGCGGTTTGATCACCGAAGCGACCGAATGGTGGGTCAATCCAACTGGCACTTTCGTCATCGGTGGCCCAGATGGCGACGCAGGCCTGACGGGACGCAAGATCATCGTTGATACTTATGGTGGTGCCGCACCCCATGGTGGCGGTGCATTCTCTGGCAAAGACCCGACCAAGGTTGATCGTTCGGCAGCTTACGCGTCTCGGTATCTGGCCAAGAATGTCGTTGCGGCCGGCATGGCCGACCGTTGCACGATCCAATTGTCTTACGCGATTGGCGTGGCTAAGCCGCTTTCGATCTACGCCGACACCTACGGAACGGGCGAAGTTGATCCGGCCGCGATTGAAAAAGCCATCGCAGACGTGATGGACCTGACGCCGCGCGGTATCCGCCAGCACCTCGGCTTGAACAAACCGATCTATGAACGAACGGCAGCTTACGGCCACTTCGGACGCGATCCCGAAGCGGACGGCGGGTTCAGCTGGGAACGGACCGATCTTGTCGATGCGCTGAAAAAGGCGGTTTGAGCGACTTTTCAACGGCGGCGCGGTTTGCTAGGGCCGCGCCATGACGCAAGACAAACATCCATCAGGCGCACCTTGGCGCAATTTTTACGGCCGTTTTAAAGGCAAAGGTATGCGTGCGGCGCAGCAGGCCTATCTGGACGAGGATTTGGCCGCATTGTCGCCGGGGCTTGTCACTTGGGAAGACAACCCCGACCGCGTGCCTCTCGATTTGCAGTCGCTTTTTGGCGATCGAGAGCTTTGGCTTGAGATTGGATTTGGTGGTGGTGAGCACTTTGTTCACATGGCTGGTTTGTATCCTGAGGTCGGCATCATTGGATGCGAGCCCTACATTAATGGCGTCGCAATGCTCCTTGGCAAAATCCGCAAGGCTGGTGTCGATAACATTGCGATCCACCCTGGCGATGCCCGCGATTTGTTCGATGTTGTGCCGGACGAGAGTTTTTCCAAGGTGTTTTTGAACTATCCTGATCCTTGGCCAAAGAAACGGCATCATAGGCGCAGGTTTGTGACGCCAGAACATCTGGACCCTTTGCAGAGGGTTATGAAGCCTGGGGCGGAGTTGCGGGTTGCCACAGATATACCGGATTATGTGCGGCAGACGTTGGAACAGGTGCCGCGCCATGGGTTCGAATGGCTGGCAGACGAGGCTGCGGATTGGCGCGAGCCGTGGTCGGATTGGACATCGACGCGGTATGAGCAAAAGGCACTGCGCGAAGGCCGAGTGCCGCACTATCTGACGTTTCGCCGCGTTTGAGGCGGGGCGAAAATTCTTAGTCAAGAATTTTGCCTCAGGCGGAAGTATTTTAGCTCAAAAGACGCGAGGCGATGGACCCTTGGTGGCCTTTGGGCTAGAGGACGGGCAAACCACTGAAAGGTCGCAGAATGTCTGGTCATGGCACCCCGATTCCGATGACGTCTCGCAAGGCGGGACCGTTGAAAGGTGAGGCGCATGTGCCTGGCGACAAGTCGATTTCGCACCGGTCTTTGATCCTTGGAGCCATGGCCGTGGGTGAGACACGGATCACTGGTCTGCTAGAGGGTGAAGATGTGCTCGATACCGCCAAAGCGATGCGGTCGTTTGGGGCGACGGTGACAGATCATGGCAGCGGCGAGTGGTCGGTGCACGGTGTTGGTGTTGGCGGTTTTATGGAACCCGATCATCTGATCGATTGTGGGAACTCCGGCACTGGCGTGCGCTTGATCATGGGGGCAGCTGCAACAACGCCGATTACGGTGACGTATACTGGCGATGCGTCACTGAACGGGCGTCCCATGGGGCGTGTGACGGATCCTTTGGCCTTATTTGGATCGCAAGCGTTTGGGCGCAAGGGTGGGCGGTTGCCGATGACCTTAGTGGGGGCCGCTGATCCTGTGCCGGTCGTCTATGAGGTGCCGGTGCCTTCGGCTCAGGTCAAATCTGCTGTGCTCTTGGCTGGTCTGAATGCACCGGGGCAGACGATCGTGATCGAGAAAGAAGCCACACGCGATCATACCGAGCGGATGTTGCAAGGTTTCGGTGCAGAACTCTCCGTCGAAGAAACTGACGAGGGGCGTCGGATTACGTTGACAGGGCAGCCAGAGCTGCAACCGCAGACGATTGTTGTGCCTCGTGATCCATCCTCTGCGGCGTTTCCCGTGGCTGCGGCGATTATCACCCCGGGGTCAGATGTTTTGGTTCCCAATATCGGGCTGAACCCAACGCGGGCAGGTCTCTTCACCACATTGCAAGAGATGGGCGCCGATCTTGTTTATGAGAATATGCGTGAAGAAGGCGGTGAACCTGTGGCCGATCTGCGCGCCAAGTTTTCGCCTAATCTCAAAGGCATAGCTGTACCGCCGGCCCGAGCGGCGAGCATGATCGACGAGTATCCCGTTTTGTCGGTCGTCGCAGCTTTTGCCGATGGCGTGACCGACATGCAAGGCGTCAAAGAGCTGCGCGTGAAAGAGAGCGACCGGATTGACGCGATGGCGAAAGGCTTACGGGCTGCTGGTGTGACCGTCGACGAGGGCGATGACTGGTGGACAGTCACCGGCCTTGGACATGGGAATGTCCCCGGTGGCGTACGCGTGGCCAGTCAATTGGATCATCGCATTGCTATGGCGTTCATGGTGATGGGGATGGCGACCGAAAAGCCGATGATGGTGGATGATGGGTCGCCCATCGCAACATCGTTCCCGATCTTCGAAGACCTTATGGGCAATCTGGGCGCCAATATCACACGCGCCAATAGCTAAGGGATGCCCTAGCGTTTTGCGGGGCGACGCGCTACGCAAGCCAGATAACTTTATCGGAGGCTCTCATGTCGTTCACCGTTGCGATTGATGGCCCTGCCGCCGCGGGGAAGGGCACTGTCAGCAAAGCCGTTGCTGCGCATTTTGGCTTTGCGCATCTGGATACTGGCCTTTTGTATCGTGCAGTTGGTGCGAAAACCCTTGCAGGCGCAAATGCAGTCGACGCAGCGAAAAGCCTAATGCCAAAAGACCTTGAAAGCCCGGAATTGCGCACACAAGCTGTGGCCAAAGCCGCAAGCGATGTCGCGAAAATTCCTGAGGTCAGGGCGGCTCTTGTGGCTTTCCAGCAGAGCTTTGCTAGACGGGACGAGGGCGCGGTTTTAGACGGGCGTGACATCGGAACTGTCATTTGTCCGGATGCAGAAGCGAAACTGTTTGTGACCGCTAGTGCTGAAGTCCGCGCACAAAGACGCTATGCCGAACTGCTTGAGCGGGGTGCAGAGGTCACTCTCGAAGGTGTACTTGCCGATGTGCAGGCCCGCGACAAACAAGACCGGGAGCGAGCGACGGCGCCTTTGTTGGCTGCCGATGACGCGATCCTGATCGATACCTCTGCGCTGAGCATCGAAGACGCAATCGCCGCGGCCGTTGTTGCGATTGAAACAAAGCGATCCGAATAGTCACCAAAGCGTGGTTCGCCTCGTGATCCAAAGCCCGCTAGGCTGAGGGTAGGAGGACACCCCATGTTCCGTTTTTTGATCTACTGCCTGATGTCTTTGCCAATCGCCCTATCGGCGCAGGAGAGGGAGCCTTTGATGACTCCTGACAGGATGTTTCAGATAGCGCTCGCCCTAGATCCTGATGCGCGCCCACTGCCCAATGGGATCGAAATGACGATCGAAAACGTCCCGGTTCTGATCGTCGCGGATATCGTGGCCAATAGAATGCGTGCCATGGTCCCGATCCGTTTGGCCGAAGGTATGACGCCAGAAGAGTTGGAGCGGGTTTTGCAGGCGAATTTTGATACAGCATTGGATGCAAGATATGCGCTCGCCAACGGGAGACTTTGGGCGGTCTATATCCACCCCTTTGCGCAACTCGAACGGGATCAGTTCATTTCCGGAATTGCCCAGACCGTGAACATTGCCAATTCTTACGGAACCCTATTTTCAGGCGGTGCGGCTCAATTTGGCGCGGGCGATAGTGTCGATTTGCAGCGCGATCTTTTGCAAGAGTTGCTAGATTGCGGGCAAGAACTCTAAGTTCAGTGCCGGCGTTTCCAGACGTCGAAACTCAACCTAATTTTCGTGTCGTCATAATCAACGGCTGGCTCCGGTGTGAGGCCCTCGGTCTCTGACAGGGCCGTCTGATCTAGCGGCCAGCGTTTAAAGTAGAGCGGTGAAACGTGTGGAAATTTCTTCCATTCGTTCAAGCATGGCGCAGAAAAAATGGCTGTCATTGGCGACCCATTTGTGATCCTTTGATGAGCCTTGTCCAAGATCGCGATTACGATCGCGTCCTCTTCGTCGAGAGCCAGATCGGCCTCCGCCGTCCCATTTGAAAGCTCACCCTCATAGAAGGCGGGATTGCAGGCATGGAAAATCGCGAGAGCTGTACTTCGGTCGAGCTCTGGATGAGAAAGTATCGCGTCGAATAAGACGAGTTCAGCTTTCAGTCCGTGCACCGTCGTAAAAACAGTCAAATCATCTTTTGAGGCGCTTTTGACGAACGCGACGAGGGCATGTTCGTCAGAGCAAAACACGTCCAATAATGGATCAGTGGCTCGCCACGCACGGCGACATTCATTCACGGAAACGGTCATTTCCCACCTTCGACAAAGTTCCCTGTCCGAGGCATAAAGGCAGATATGGTCAAAAGTTTGACTATTTGGCCTCAGCTCTCAGGTGTCACATTCACTCAGGAACGTGTCATACGGAAGGGTGAAAAGAGCTAGAAAGTTCTCATTGGGTGACCAATTTGAACAAAGGGATGAAAGGCCTTGCGATGGCGGAAGTGATCATCGACCAAGAAAACTGGGCGAGAAAAGATCAGTTTGACTTGTTTTGCTCCTACGAGCGTCCGCATTTCGCAGTCACTAAACGGCTCAACGTCAACCAGCTCATGACGGTGCAGAAACCGAAAGGCACGTCGCCTTACCGTGCTTGCCTCTATGCCATCGGCGCAGGGATACATGCCGTCGACGAACTCAAGATGCGGTTTCGCGATGATATTGTCGTCCGTCACGATGCGATCGACCTTTCGATGACGGTGCCAAAACAAGATGGCGGGTTTGCTTATGGCTACGTGCCATTTCATCCCAGTTTTGCCGAGTTCGACCGCATCTCCAGCGCGCTGATCGAGGAAGCATCCAAGGGAGCGCTTGCGCCGAACACCAGCCAGCGCGATGACCTCGCATATCTGTCTTGCATGCCTTGGCTAGATTATTCCTCGATCAACAACGCAATGCCCCACGCTGGTGACTGCATCCCGCGTGTCTCTTGGGGCAAAATCGTTAAAGATCCCGATGGCATTTGGCGGATGTCCATGACGCTTGAAGTACATCACGCGCTGGTCGATGGTGAACATGTCGGGACGTACTTCGAACATGTGCAAACAGCTCTCGACAGTATATCGGCATAACGCCGCCCAAACCCCTTGCCACATTGGAAAATACCGCCTATACGCCCGCTTGTCTAAGCGTCGAGACAGGCGCGGGCACTGAGACTCGAGCAGGGTTGGATTTTCCAACCCTGTTTTTATGTTTCAAAGCCTCGACCAATTGAAACCCAAAGACCGGCGGAGACAACCGCCCGGCCCGTATAAAACGTAAAGTTAGGAAACGAACGCCACATGGCTGAAAACGTATCAATGGAGGAATTCGAAGCCCTCCTAAATGAAAGCTTCGAAATCGACACGCCGCAAGAAGGCAGCGTTGTCAAAGGCAAAGTCATCGCAATTGAAGCGGGCCAAGCCATCATCGACGTAGGCTACAAAATGGAAGGCCGCGTTGAGCTAAAAGAATTTGCAAACCCAGGCGAAGACCCAGATCTATCCGTTGGTGACGAGGTTGAAGTTTATCTGCGCGCTGCAGAAAACGCCCGTGGCGAAGCGGTTATCTCTCGTGAGATGGCGCGCCGCGAAGAAGCTTGGGATCGTCTGGAAAAAGCCTATGCGGATGAAGAGCGTGTCGATGGCGCGATCTTTGGCCGGGTTAAAGGCGGCTTCACTGTTGATCTTGGCGGCGCGGTTGCGTTCTTGCCGGGTTCTCAGGTTGACGTCCGCCCGGTGCGCGACGCTGGCCCGTTGATGGGTCTCAAGCAGCCATTCCAGATCCTGAAAATGGACCGCCGCCGTGGCAACATCGTTGTCTCCCGCCGCGCGATCCTTGAAGAGTCTCGTGCAGAACAGCGTGCAGAGGTTATCGGCAACCTGGCAGAAGGTCAGGACGTCGAAGGTGTGGTTAAGAACATCACCGAATATGGTGCATTCGTTGACTTGGGCGGCGTAGACGGCTTGCTCCACGTCACAGACATGGCGTGGCGCCGTGTGAACCACCCATCTGAAATCCTGACAATCGGTGAAACGATCAAAGTTCAGGTCATCAAGATCAACAAAGAAACACACCGCATCAGCCTTGGCATGAAGCAGTTGCAAGCCGACCCATGGGATACGGTTGCAACCAAATACGCTCTCGGCACAGTCCACATGGGCCGTGTGACAAACATCACCGACTACGGTGCGTTTGTCGAGCTTGAGCCAGGTGTTGAAGGTCTGGTGCACGTGTCTGAGATGTCTTGGACCAAGAAGAACGTCCACCCAGGCAAGATCGTGTCTACGTCTCAAGAAGTCGAAGTCATGGTTCTGGAAATCGACGGCACCAAGCGCCGCGTCTCCCTTGGCCTCAAGCAGACACAGCGCAACCCATGGGAAGTCTTTGCTGAGCAATTCCCAGAAGGCACTGAAGTTGAAGGCGAAGTTAAGAACATCACCGAATTCGGTCTGTTCGTTGGCCTCGAAGGCGACATCGACGGCATGGTTCACCTGTCAGATCTGACTTGGGAAGGCCGTGGCGAAGACGTGATTGGCGACTTCCGCAAGGGTGACATCGTCAAAGCCAAAGTTGCTGAAATCGACGTTGAAAAAGAGCGTATCTCGCTCTCCATCAAAGCGCTCGACGGCGACCCATTCGCAGACGCTGTTGGTGGCGTGAAGCGCGGTTCGATCATCACTGTTGAAGTGACCAAGATCGAAGACGGCGGCATCGAAGTGGCTTACGAAGGCATGACGTCCTTCATCCGCCGCTCTGACCTTAGCCGCGACCGTGCTGAGCAGCGCCCTGAGCGTTTCGGCGTTGGTGACAAGATCGACGTTCGTGTGACCAACATCGACAGCAAGACCCGCAAGCTGGGTCTGTCGATCAAGGCACGCGAAATCGCGGAAGAGAAAGAAGCCGTGGAACAGTACGGTTCCTCCGACTCCGGTGCATCCTTGGGCGACATCCTCGGTGCCGCGTTGAAGGGCGACGAGTAAGTCTTTCTCGGTTAAGTATTAGAAAAGCCCCGCAGATGTCTGTGGGGCTTTCTTTGTTGGCTTGGTGACCCATAAACTCCTCACGCCCACTTCAATACCCAGTGAGAACGCAGCAAGTTGAAACTGGCGTTACCACCGACCCGCTAACCTTGCATACGTCTTTATCGCGAAGACTCTCTACTCTCACGACGTCAGCAAGGACTAGAACAATGACCAAAATCCAAAGACGAGAGTTGTTGGCAGGCACCGTTGCCGCAACAGCGCTCACCCTTACCAGCAAATCAGCTTCGGCCGATGTACCACCGGGCCGTGACCCGTTCACTTATGAAGTACAACGCACCGATGCCGAATGGCGCGAACTATTGGGCGATTCCAATCCCATCATGCGTGAAGGAAAGACCGAAAAGCCATTCTCCAGCGACACATGGGCCGAGGCGCGCGAAGGCGAATACCGCTGCCGAGGATGCGACCTTGTGCACTACTCTTCATTCACCAAAGTCGCGTTGGCCAAAGGCTGGCTTTTCTTCACAGCGTCAGAGCCCAATTCGCAACTAATGTCGCAAGACGGGCCAAACGTTATGGCGGACGGGAACTCTCCCTTTGATGTCACCATCGAAGTCCATTGCCGCCGCTGCGGTAGCCACACGGGGCACATTCTGAAAGTGGATGGGCGCACGCTGCATTGCATCAACGGCGTATCGCTCGATTTCATCGAAGCCACCGCTTAGCAAAACAAAAAGAGGGCCGCTCAAAAGCGGCCCTCTCTTTTTCGTATCGGATCGAATGAATTATTCGACGTCGATTTTGATGCTGTCTACAGCATTGTCTGGGTTCATGAAGTCATCACCTGTGAACAGGAATGCGATGACGTCCTGACGTACTGGGTGACCCAGAACAACGCGTGTTTCGCTGTTTGCGCCTTCACGTACAGATGCAACGCCCAACAGACGGCCAACTTCGTCTTTGTGGTTGTCAAAGACTGCAACGTAGCCGTCAGCAGATGCTGTCAGTGGTTCGAAAACGATGACGCTTGAGTTCTGGTCAACGTCTGCTTCCATACGTGCAAACATGTCTTGTGCAGAAACTGCAGTAGCGGCGAGGATTGCGATTGTTGTCGCGAGGATGGTCTTTTTCATAGTAGCTCCATTTGTGTGTGAACGAACGGGTATCGCTCGTCTGGATGTTGTGAAGCAGGTCTGAGGGCCTCGACGCAACGAAACTTCACAAGTTTCCAAGAGCTGTGAACACGTGTGAACGATGGCTCGCAATTTCGTGGGCGATGCGTGAATCGGGTGTGAAATCCTGTGAACGGACAGCCGAATTTGATCACGCTATTTGTAACACTCGCGATTTTTATTTGGTTACGAATCAGATCAATCAGGTTTCTGGCGGCAAGAAAATGAAGGGCACTTGCCTTAGCCCATCGAAAGGCGAATCCGTTCTGACCGGCCAAAAGATTGACAAATCGTCACTTTTTTCGATGTTTCGTGCCACCATCTTGTTTCGCGATGAAAATTTTTGGCTATAGTCTTTATGAAAGCAGCTCTGCCGGCTGGAAAAAGACTTACTCGCCTTTGGGGGGCTATCACATGATCCGCTCTGAATTGATCCGGAAACTCGCTGACGAAAACCCACATCTTTATCAGCGCGACGTTGAGCGTATCGTGAACACCGTTTTTGATGAGATAACCGGCGCTATGGCCAAAGGTCATCGTGTTGAGCTCAGAGGCTTCGGAGCCTTCTCGGTGAAGAAGCGCGATGCTCGTGTAGGAAGAAATCCGCGCACTGGTGAATCTGTCAGTGTTGAAGAAAAGCACGTTCCGTTCTTTAAGACGGGCAAACTCTTGCGTGACCGCCTCAACGGCGGCTGAGGTAAACTAGAAATGAAAGCTATTCGTTACGGCTTCTGGGCCATTGTCGGGCTTTGTTTGATCTTTGTTGGGATCGCGAACCGCGAATTTGTCACCGTAAAAGCAATGCCGACTGCATTCGCAGATTTCCTTTCCATCTCGCCTACCATTGAACTTCCTTTGTTTGTCGTGATCATGTTGAGCGTCGGCGTCGGGCTCTTGATTGGGTTCCTTTGGGAATGGGTGCGTGAGCATCGTTTGCGCTCCGATGGCCGCGCAAAGGCGCGCGAAGCAGATCAGCTGCGCAAAGAAGTGGATGAACTGAAAAAAGCCAAAGCGTCCGCAGAGGGCGACGAAATCCTTGCCCTGCTGGATTCGCCCACGCGATAAATCATGACTTCCGACGTCCGAATAAAAATCTGCGGTCTCACAACGGCAGAGGATATAGACGCGACCGCGCGCGCGGGTGCGCATTACGTCGGATTCAATTTCTTTCCCAAATCTCCGCGATACGTCGATCTTGATCGCGCGCGCGAATTGGCTGTGACAGTGCCCGTGGGGATTGCAAAGGTTGCGCTGGTTGTGAATGCCGAAAATGACGCGCTCGATCAGTTGGTGGATCGGGTTCCAATCGACATGTTACAGCTTCATGGGAGCGAAAGCCCAGAAAGGGTCGCCAAGGTGAGGGATCGCTACGGTTTGCCCATCATGAAGGTCCTCGGGATCGCGTCAGAAGAAGACGTCTCGAAAGTCGACCTCTATAGCGACGTTGCTGATCAATTGCTCTTGGACGCCAAGGCGCCGAAAGATGCGGCGCTGCCCGGTGGCAATGGGCTCACATTCGATTGGACGCTTTTGGCAAACCGAAAATACTGGACGAAGCCGTGGATGCTTGCGGGAGGCCTTACGCCTGAAAACGTTGCCGAAGCGATTGCCCGCACAGGCGCGCGACAGGTTGACGTAGCGTCCGGTGTGGAGAGTGCGCCCGGTCAGAAGGACGCTGGATTGATCGAAGCGTTTTGCAGGGCGGCGCTAGAGGACATTTAGGCAAACTCTGCATCGCTCCAAAGAAATCGTTCAGGCCTCTTCCACCGCTTGAGGCATTCTGTCGCTTTACCCTGTCTACGCTTCGGGATAAGCCTGTCGCGTTAAAGCAAAGTGAGATCACGCGAATGGCGCAAGACCTTTTCAATTCCTTCATGACCGGCCCCGATGAAAAGGGCCGCTTTGGTGATTTTGGCGGGCGGTTTGTCTCTGAAACCCTCATGCCACTGATCCTTGAGCTTGAAGCGCAATATGACAAGGCCAAAACCGATGACAGCTTCTGGGCAGAGATGCACGATCTCTGGACCCATTACGTCGGTCGTCCCAGCCCGCTGTACTATGCGGAACGTCTCACCGAACATTTGGGCGGCGCAAAGATCTATCTCAAACGGGATGAGCTGAACCACACAGGTGCGCATAAGATCAACAACGTACTTGGCCAAATCATCCTTGCCCGTCGCATGGGCAAAACTCGGATCATCGCTGAAACTGGTGCTGGTCAGCATGGCGTGGCAACCGCGACCGTTTGTGCCAAATTCGGTCTCAAATGCATCGTTTACATGGGCGCCCACGACGTAGAGCGTCAGGCTCCAAACGTTTTCCGTATGCGCTTACTGGGCGCAGAAGTTGTCCCAGTCACATCTGGTCGCGGCACATTGAAAGATGCAATGAACGACGCCCTACGCGATTGGGTAACCAACGTGCGCGACACTTTCTACTGTATTGGCACCGTCGCAGGTCCGCACCCGTACCCAGCCATGGTGCGTGACTTCCAATCCATCATCGGCAAAGAAGCCAAAGAACAGATGATGGCTGCCGAGGACCGGTTGCCCGATACAATCATCGCAGCGATCGGCGGTGGCTCTAACGCGATGGGACTGTTCTACCCGTTTCTTGACGACAAAGACGTCGGCATCATCGGCGTTGAAGCTGGTGGCAAAGGCGTGAACGAAAAGATGGAACACTGTGCATCGCTGACCGGTGGCCGCCCTGGCGTCCTTCATGGCAACCGCACCTACTTGCTACAAGACGACGATGGCCAAATCCTCGAAGGGTTCTCCATCTCCGCCGGTCTCGACTACCCCGGCATTGGGCCAGAGCACGCATGGCTGCACGATATTGGCCGCGCGCAATATGTGTCCATCACCGACGTCGAGGCACTCGAAGCCTTCCAGCTCTGCTGTCAGCAAGAGGGGATAATCCCAGCGCTCGAACCCTCACACGCCTTGGCACATGTGATGAAGATCGCGCCAGACCTGCCAAAAGATCACATCATCTGCATGAATATGTGTGGCCGCGGCGACAAGGATATCTTCACCGTCGCACGCGCTTTGGACTTTGATATGGGCGAATTCGAGTAGCAAACGCCCTTAAGTCGATCGGATAAACCTCAGTTTATCCGCTTTATCCTGAGGTTTATGGCCTGTGCCCTAAACCTGCATCACATTCCTTTTGTGAACACTCTGAACATCATGGCCGGTAATTCGGCTGCGTGGTGCGGCCGTGATCACGAAAGGACAGTCCTATGAACCATCTACTGACAACGACCGCGATCTCCATGATCTTAACCGCAACGGGTGCAACCGCTGCCACAATCGAAGAGCAGGTTAAGACCGAACTTTTGTCTCGCGGCTATGAAGAGATTGAAGTTCAAAACGCCAATGATCGCGTCGCTGTCGCCGCCGTCCGTAACACAGTTGTTTTAGAGATCGTCTATGACGCGCTGACCGGTGAGGTCTTGGTTCACCATGTCGAGGAACTCGACGTTGAAGAGTTGAGCGAAGCCGATGTTTTCGACCTGCTCGATGAGGACGAGATCGACGAAGACGATCTTGAGGACGACGAGGACGAATACGACGACGAAGACGAGGATGACGACGAGGACGATTACGACGACGAAGACGAAGATGATGACGAGGACGACGAAGACGAAGATGACGACGAAGATGAAGATGACGACGAGGGTGATGAGGACGACGAAGACGACGATGATGACGAGGATGATGACGACGACGAGGATGATGACGAATACGATGATGAAGATGATGACGAAGATGAGGATGACGATGACGACGAAGATGACGAAGATGAGGATGACGACGACTAATGCCTTCCTCTCGCCACGGCTCATCTAGCCAAAAGACATTTTTGATAGCTCTTTTGATCGTGCAAATCGCTTGCGCGGCTCTTTACCTAATCAATTTACTTTCCAGCATTACCGGAATTGGCGTCCTCAGCTGGGCCGTTCACGAATTCATCGAATTAGGCGCAGCGCTTGGTCTCTTGTTAGGCGTCATTCTCGGCGCGATCACTTTGCGCCGCACTCTGCAACGCAATCAAATTGTAGAAGATCAGCTAAAGGCCGCATCAGGCGCCTTTATGGACCTCCTAAACGAGAGATTTGAAGAATGGGCGCTCACACCGGCCGAACGGGATGTCGCGCTGTTCTCCATTAAAGGCCTGTCCATTCAAAAAATCGCAGGCGTGAGAGACGTCAGCGAAGGCACGATTAAAGCGCAAACAAACGCAATTTATCGCAAAGCAGGCGTAAGCGGCCGGCCTCAGCTTTTGAGCCTATTTGTCGACGAGTTGATCGAATTGCCGCAGGCCTAACCTTCCGGCAAGGCATTCTCCGTCAATACCTCAATGGGTACGATATTCAGCGCTTTCACGTGGGTCGCATCCAAATTGACCTTCGGCGCGCATCCTTCCTCATGGGCTTGCAAAAACCGGCTGGCACAGAGGCACCAATGGTCGCCGGGGTTCAATCCCGGAAACCCCCATTGTGGGCGAGGCGTGCTCAGATCGTTTCCGACATATTTTGAGTAGGCCAAAAACTCCTCAGTCATGACGGCACAGACTGTATGACTGCCGGTATCTCGGTCGCATGTGTCACAAGACCCGTTGCGAAAGAAACCCGTCATCGGATCGGTAGAGCAGGGGGCCAAGGCGCCTCCCAGTACGTTCAATGACGGGTCTTTCTCTATCACTCTAGGCTCTCTGCAATCTGACGAAACATCTCTTCGTTGCCGCGCCCGACGCCCGCTTCACGAAACGATCGGTTTGCTGCGTTCAAGACGATTACCACATTCCGAGACGGATCAATATAGGTGTACTGATCATAGATTCCACGCGCCATAAACTGCCCATCGTCGGACCCAACAGGTATCCACCACTGATACCCATACCTTGTTTCGCCTGTTTGCGTCGGCGCGCTGGGCGCGGTGCTTTCCTCCACCCAGGCCTCCGGCACAATCTGTTGATCGTTCCAACGCCCGCCATTCGCGATCATCTGCCCAAACCGCGCATAATCCCGCGATTTCATGTTGAGCCCACCTAGCGCGAAGGCCACGCCATATCCGTCAGTGAGGTAGTAGGGTGCGGCTTCCAAACCCATCGGCTCTGCAATCTTCTCCGACAACAGATCGGTTAAACTGCGCCCTGTCGCGCCGCGTACCACCATGCCCAACACATGCGTGTCAATGGATACATATTGCCAAGTCTCGCCTGGGTCTGCGTAGGTCTCAGTCAGGCCAGCTGCAAACTCATCCATCGACCCACCCAAGGCGAGGACGCGGCCCATCTTGTTGATATCTGAATCGTAGTCGAGGTAATCCTCGTCAAACACGACGCCCGATGACATTTGCAAAACGTCCTTGATCGTTGCGCCGTCATAAGCACTTCCCACCAGCGATGGCGCATATTGCGTCACGGGATCGTCGACCGATCCAATCGCGCCTTCTTCCAGCAGGATGCCAAAAAGCGCCGACAACCAGCTTTTCGCCATCGACCAACTGATCCGCAGGTCGTCTTCGCCCGTGCCCTGGTAGTAATCTTCGAACACAACCGCACCGTCCTTCAAAACCACAAGCGCCGTTGCCGAACGGCTTTCGAGCCAATCTTCAGTCCCGTCCGGAAGCGTGACGGTCGCGGCAACCGGCAACTCCGAAACGTCGCCAGAGGAAGTTAGGGAGGTGTTCAGGAACATCGTGTCCATGTTGGAGAAGTTGTTCACGATCTTCTCCTCTGAGAAGAGGCTATTTACAGCCAGTAGGCGCTTCAATTCTTCGCCTTTCCAAACCCAACCGATGATGGCGATCACGCCCAAAAAGACGACGATCCGTCCTAGCCATTTCAACATTGTCCGCTCCACTCAATCCAACGGCCGTGGAAATCCGCACGGCCGAGGTTGAGCGTGACATCGCCGGGCCAAAGGCGCAAGGTTAACGCCGCGCCACGTGCGCCGCCGTCATTTTCCATCGAGAACCATGCCAGAGGGGTTTGGTCAGTCGCCTGTAACCCTGCAGCCTCGATCAGTTTAGTGCCTTCCGTTTGTCGTTCAGAGGGAAAGTACTGCCAAGCAATCGTGTGGTAGATCATGTGGGTTTGGCGTGGCACATGCGTCAGGCGCGGGGCGAGCCAGTCAATCGCATCCGCTTGATTCACAAGCGGTTCGGCAATCTCCATTGCAGCCGCTGTACGCTCAATGCGATCTGGTTGATCCGGCCAAAGATAGGCCCGAAGGCGCAAAGCGGCCAGTGGGTTAGTCGGGTCGAGGGGGTTCAAATCTACGCCCTGACGTTCGACCACCGATGGTGATGCTATGGGTGGCTTAGGGCCAGACCAGTCAGGCTCCAGCAATAGCGTTCCGCTTTGCCCCCAAAGCGCATCTCCGATCCTGAGCCCATAGTGATCCCATTTCAGGTTCAGTCCACCACTTGCTCCAAGTTCGGAGGTTCGTAGTGGCAAACCAAATCGATCCGCGACCACGTGGGCTGCGGCAATGATGGCAGATGACCGGCGCACCTCGTTTGTCTGAGGCGCGCTTTTCACCCAATTGCAGAGGAAATCGTCGTAGTCGATCAAAACGCCTTCAACAGCGTCCCAAAGAACCTCGTCGGAAACTTTGGAAGGTGGATAAATCCCGTCAAACGCTCGCCCCTCAAGATAAAGCGCATGCAACCCGCCAGCGACCCTCAGCGGTACGCTTTCCCCACGCGGCGACAAATCGCCAGTCCACGAATAGACGCGGTCTTTCAAAGCCGTCTGCGGCCAATCTCGCTCCGAAAACAAGTTACATAGCTGCGCCATGAAAGGCGACCCAAGGGAAGCGCAAGCTATGGACTGATAGCTGAACGCTTCCCGAACCGCTGGTGGCGTCATCGGAATTTATCCACCAGCTTTTGCAGCGGCGAGCGAGCGTCTTCCTCAACAGGTTCTTCGACCCTTGGAGCTTGCGGTTTCGGCTTCGACTTAGATGACCGTGCGGGCGCAACCCTCAAAGCGATGGCATTCAGAAACTTGTCACCATTCCCCGCAACAAGCTCAGGTGCACCATCCCCAATGCCGCGCAAAACATCGTCCAACCATTCTGCATCGGCTTTCGGGAAATCGCGCAGCACATAGCCTGGCACAGCATCCTTATGTCCGGGATGTCCAATGCCCAACCGCACACGGTCATAGTCAGCTCCGATATGCCCGTGGATCGACCGTAGCCCATTGTGGCCAGCATGTCCGCCGCCGGTCTTCAAACGAACCTTTCTGGGGGCGAGATCCAACTCGTCATGAAAGACGATCACATCAGCCGGCTCTAATTTATGGAACCGCATCGCTTCGCCAACCGATTGGCCTGACAGGTTCATAAACGTCTCAGGCTTGAGCAAAATCACCTTGTCCGACCCAAACCGCCCTTCGCTGATTACCCCTTGGAACTTGGATCGCCACGGACCAAAACCATGATCCGACGCAATCTGATCCATCGCCATAAAGCCGATGTTGTGACGGTTCTGCGCGTATTTCGCGCCGGGATTTCCAAGGCCGACAAGAAGTTTCATAGCGTCGGTCTAAACGCTGCGGCGCAGAAAGACAAAGATTTCAAGCGATGGCTATAGCGATCGCTTCCTCGATTGGGATCGGCCGGAAGTTTGGCGCAAGCTTTTGCAACTTTGAGCCATCAATCTGATGCGGTTTCTCCCATAGATAGCGCATCTCCAGAACTTCTCGTATCATCGGTTGGAAAATCGACAAGAGACGCATAATGCCCCACGGCATTGAGCGTACCTTTAGCGTTTGCCCGCTTGCCTTCTCTACCAAGCGTTTCAATTGTTCGCCTGTAAGCGAAAATCCGTCGAAACCCACGTCCTCAAATCTTGCGAGGTCTTCACGTACATCTGCGAGATGAACCATGGCACGTGCCATATCGGGCAGAAATGCCCAAGCATGCACCACGTCCAAATTCCCTGGATACACCATCGAACCTGTTTCGATCTTGTTGACCATATGGGACTCGAACCAATTGCCTGTGTCTTTGCCTTCCATAAAGTCTCCGCCGCGAAAAACGATCGTTTGAACACCATCAACCGCCGCATCTTCGTAGGCCCGTTCCATTGCAACGCGAATGCGACCTTTTTCGGTCGTGGGCCGTTGAGGTGTGTCCGTCCGTAGGACCGAGGGCATATCAACGCCAAAGTTATAGACATTCCCAGGGATCATCACGCTGGCACCGGAAGCCTTTGCGGCGGAGATGACGTTTTCAGTGATAGTTGGAACTGTTTCGGCCCAGTCAGTGTAAGGTGGATTGACTGCGTTCACGATTACGTCTGCGCCAAGGCACGCTTTTTGAACACTTGAAACGTTCATCACGTCGCAAGTGCGCAATTCTACGCTAGACGGGAATGAACTCCCAACCATATTGCGACCCGCAGCGATAACCGTCCAATCGGCACTATGAAATGCTTCTACCGCATTCCGCCCAAACCGCCCCTTAGCACCCAATACAACAACTGTCTTTGACATCTGATCTACTCCTTTGCGTGTACGTTAGGAGCTAGATAGCTATCCAATTTATGTGTATAAATTGGCGAAATATAAATCGAGATATTCAATTATGAATGGCAAGGTTCCTTGGCAACTCCTGCAATCCATGGCGGCAATAGCCGAACATGGATCACTCTCCGCTGCTGCACGAGAAGTTGGCGTAAGCCAACCGACGTTGAGCAGGCACCTATCTACCTTGGAAGATCTCTTAGGTGATCGCTTGTTTGACCGGACGCGCGAAGGAATGGCGCTCACGGTGAAAGGCGAACAGCTTTTTCAAGAGGTGCGCTCGATGGCCGACACGGCTGGGCGCATCTCTCGCAAGGGAGAGGAAGAAGCCGATGATTTGTCAGGAACTGTTCGCATTTCGGCCAGCCAAATTGTTGCGACCTACCTTTTGCCAGACATACTCACCGAACTTCGCAGGAAGACGCCGCATCTCGCCTACGAAGTGGTGGCGTCGGACACCTCACAAAACCTGATCCGTCGTGAGGCTGATATTGCTGTCCGCATGTATCGGCCAAGGCAGTCTGATCTGTTCATTCGTAAAGTCGCCGAACTCAAACTCGGGATCTTTGCCCACCGCGACTATATGGCGGGCAAGGACACGATAACTGTTGATAACTTCATGTCCTTTGACGTCATTGGCTATGATCGAAGCTCTCTCATCCTTGATGGCATGCGCGCTTTGGGGATGAAAGTCGATCGTGACGACTTTGCCTTTCGGTCTGACGACCAAGTTGTATGTTGGAATATGGTTCGTGCCGGTTATGGTCTTGGCATGATGCAAGTAGAGCTGGGCAAAAGGGATCCCAATCTCGTCCATTTTGCCTCCGAGATTGATATCGGCAGCATGCCAGTTTGGCTTGCAGCACACAAAGAGCTCAAAAGCAGTCCGCGTATTCGAATGGTCTTTGATCATCTGGCGACGTCTTTCCAACGCGCGTCCTAGGGCAATGATTATGGTTGGCTTCGAGCCAGTCACCAGTTACCGATGTGTTATTCGAGCCCGCTGCCGCTAGCTTCGCAGAAGTGTTTCAATCCTCGTCGCATCAAATGCCAGAGGGAATCGCTTTAGGAGTGGCTTTAAATGAATCCCGATCGCGCACTCATGCCCGACTATTTGCGCCTGATCGCTCTGTTCGGGATCGTGGTTGTAAACGTCCAGTTCTTCGCCTTCTCCATTTCCATTTCTGATGAGACGGCTCCGGCCGTGTCGATTGCAGATCAGATTACAAAATTTCTGGTTGAAGGACTGGCGACGCTCAAAAGCTATGGCCTCTTTTCGTTCATGTTTGGCGTCGGCCTCGGATTTCTGATGGCCTCAGCTGAACGTCGGTCCATCGACTTTGGTCCACTATATCGGCGGCGCATGATCGGTTTGCTGATCCTTGGGTTTCTACACGGCACTCTTTTCTTCTATGGCGATATTCTCTTCATCTACGGTTTGATGGGCAGCCTTTTGTATTTGATGCGAAATTGGTCTGTCCGACGTTTGACGCGGATGGGCACAATCCTGTTGGTTGCCTCAGTTGGTATCGGATCCCTCTTGATGCTAGGCGAGGGCGGTATTCCAAAGGAGTTTCTAGATCTCGAAGCTGTGGTCATGACTGAAGGAAGCTTCTTCGATGTTTTCCTGTTCCGATCCGTATCGTTCGCCATAGTCGTTTTCCTTCTGATCTTTATCCAAGGGATCGCCGCACTTGGATGGTTCTGCCTTGGCCTTGCAGCGGTCAAAGCTGGCATCATCGACCAACCAGATCACCCAATTTGGGCCAAGGCCCGGTCGATCGCACTGATCCCGAGCGTCGCCCTCAGCCTCATCGGTGCTGGTATGACCGTTTGGGGGGATATGACCGTTGGCCAATTCATAGTTGCCGCCGCTGCACCGCTGGCCACGCTTGGCTACCTTGGACTGATCGCGCAGTTATCTCGACATCCCGGACCGATCACGCAAAAGCTCCTCGCAGTAGGAGGATCAAGTTTGAGTATCTACCTTGGCCAGTCGATCCTGTTGAGTTTGATTTTCGCGCCTTATGGCTTGGGCCTATGGGAACAGGTCGGTCTGGCGACAGCCGAACTCATCGCTGTATCGGTAACGATTGCTTTGATCATGGCCTTGAGCCTCTGGCGGCTGAAATTCCGACTTGGACCCTTCGAATGGGTCCTGCGGCGTTTCACATACGGTCGGGCACAAAAAAACGGGGCCAGCTAGGCCCCGCTTAAATTCGCTAGAGGTAAGAGATTACTCTTCCGCAGCTTCTTCTTCTGCACCGCCTTCAGCAGCCTCTTCACCACCTTCTTCGGCTGCGTCTTCATCATCCGCAATCGCGTTCTTCGGCGGCTGGATGTTCGCAATAACGAAGTCACGGTCGACTGTCGGTTTTGCACCTTCTGGCAATGTCACGCTGCTGATGGACAGTGTGTCACCGATCTGCGCTTCAGCCAGTTCGACATCGATTGCCTCAGGGATATCACCTGCAAGAACTTCTAGTTCCACTTCAGGGCGAACAACAGTCAGAACGCCGCCCTTCTTGATGCCTGGGCATGTGTCTTGGTTGAGGAAGTTTACAGGGATCATCAACTTCACGCGTGTTGTCCGCTTCAGGCGCATCAGGTCGATGTGCGTTGGCAGATCTTTAACAACGTGACGCTGAACGCCGCGGCAGATCACGCGGACGTCGTCGTGGCCTTCAACCTTGAGGTTGTAAAGCGTGGACATAAAGCCACCCTTGCGCAGGCGTGTCAGCAATTTGTCGAAGTTTACGTTGATCGGAAGTGGGTCAGCACCACCACCATATACAATGCCAGGTACGTCGCCGGCGCGGCGAGCTGCGCGAGCGGCCCCCTTGCCTGTCCCCGCGCGTACCGTGGCGTGAAGATCAGGGATCTTATCAGCCATAGTCGTATTCCTATAATGTAGCGGCCGGCCTCCAAGGGTGTCCGACCTGATGAAGCCCGTCCTTTAGGGGGAATCATCTCGCTTGGGAAGGGGTAAAATAGAGGCAGTTAAGGATTTTTCTGCGCGTGCGCGGCTTCACCGTAAAGTTCGCGACCAACCTCGTCCAAAAGGTTCCTGAGCCAGATGATGCGACCCGAATGTTCGTTTCTCCGGTGCCACGCAATATCGTAATAGATTGGTGGCAAATCGATCGGTGCTTTGCAAAAGGTCAGATCGCGAGAAACCGTCGACGCCCACCGACTGGGCATGGTTGCTATGGCTGGTGTGCCCGCGAGAAGATTGCCTAACATGGATGTAGTTGGCGCAACCAACGCAATTTTGCGTTCGCGTCCAAGCTTTTCAAAAGCAATGTCGATCTGCGTCTTTGAATTGCCTCCGAAATTGACCACCCCATGTGTTGCCTCTGCATAGTCTTCCACAGATTCTATAGGTCCGCGAACTTTAGGGTCATAAAAGACGACCAGTTCATCTTGACCGTATGGTGTCCTATTCAGGAAAGGTGATCGGGCATGGCCCATGATCACAAATGAAATGTCGATCTCTTTTTCCTGAAGCATTTGTGCAATGTGGTTTTGTGGAACCGCGCGCTTCATCTCCAACCGGACGTTTGGCGCTATTTTGGCTAGTTTTACTTGAAGCAACTTCACGTCGTGTAATTGGGCAGGTGTCTGTATTCCCAATGCGAAAGGCTGGTTATCTTTTCTTGGATCGTAACTTTCTGGAATGGCCAGACCCTGAATTTCTGCCACCAAGCGTTCAACTCTTGGCACCAAACTCAATGCGGCTTCTGTTGGGACGATGCCTCGGCCTGCTTTAACGAAAAGGGGATCTCCCACAGCCGCACGAACTTTATCAATCGTATGGCTAATCGTTGATTGGTTCAAATCGTAGGCAACGGCTGTCTTGCTGATGGATCCAGTTTCGCACACCGAAAGGAAAACGCTTAGCGAGTGCCCGTCTAACTTCAATACATCGAAATTTTCCATTGAAAAATTATAATCAATCGAATTTTTGCTGCAAGCGGTAAAGTAACTGTTAACATGTCTTATGGGGAACGGCGGGAAAATAGATGACGGTCTATGATGGAACGGCATTTTTTAAGGAAAAAGACCACATGCTCTTCGGGTTAATCCGACTCTTGGGCTACGTGAGTTTGGATGCCGAAGAACTTGAGGCGCAAGAATTGGTCGAAGCAGTTGATAGGGCAATCGTGATCGCATCGCGTCACGTATTGGAACAAAGGGTCACCTAAGCACTCACGAAACGCGCTACCGTTCACCCTTCGAAAAAGAACTTGCTTTGGCTGCTAAGGACTGTCACCGCTTACTGCGATGACAGTCCTTAACGCTTTATATATCTCTCGCCGTCCCGTTGTGGCGTTTGTAGTGGTCGGAGTTTTCTGGGGCTGCTTTGCTGCTTTGGTTCCAGTCTATAAGGCGAACCTTGGCGTCAATGACGCTGTTTTCGGAACACTATTGCTGGGGTCAGCGCTAGGACTTGTCTCTTCGATGTTCCTTGCTCCTCGAGCGGACAAAATCTTGGGCGCGAACTCGATGCGATTTGGCATTGTTGCGCTGTCTCTCGCTTGGTTTTTGCCAGCGCAAGCGACCGTGCCGTTTATGTTCGGCCTTTTGATGGGTGCTGTTGGCATGGCTTCTGGCCTGTTGGATGTCGTCATGAACGCCCGCGTTAGCGAGTTGGAGGCAAAATACGATAGGCCTCTGATGAACGCCAATCACGCCATGTTTTCCGTGGCCTATGGGGCCTCTGCCTTGATCACCGGATTTGCGAGAGAAGCGGGACTATCGCCAACCTACATAGTCGCAGGCTTCGCGTGTTTCTGCATTCTGCTCGTGCCGTTTATGCGTATGGACGTGGCTGTTGTTGACGCGGATGAAGAGGCCAAAGCCGCAAGGTATCCTCTCTGGCCAATCGTGATCTGCGGCCTGATCACACTTTCCGCCTTCATGACAGAGGCCACGGTCGAAGCATGGTCCGCTCTGCACATCGAACGCACCTTGGGCGGCGGCGCGAAAGAAGGCGCGCTTGGTCCGGCGATGCTTGGTTTCACGATGGCGTTTGGCCGTTTCTCAGGGCAAGCTGTCTCTGAACGCCTCAGCGATGTGACTGTCGTGATAGGCGGGTCGATTATTGCAGCCTCAGGGGCGATCCTCGCGGCGTTGGCTGGGACGCCGCTTGTCGCTCAGATCGGGTTTGGGATCTTTGGTTTGGGCGTTTCCGTCATCGGCCCGATCGGCATTTCAATGGTGGGACATCTGGTGCGCCCGCATCTGCGAACCGAAGCCATCAGCCGTGTCGCTGTGATCGGGTTCTCCGGTTTCTTCTTCGCGCCAATGCTGATGGGCCTCGTTTCCGAAGCTTTCGGTTTACGGATCGCATTCCTCTGCGTGGCGGGCGTGATCCTATGCGCCGTACCACTTGTTCTCATTGCCGCACGACTACCTAAAATTGGTGCGGCCTCGACAACGGCGGCGGCGTAGCGTCAGGTCCAACGCCCCTCGAAATCCTCAGGTACCAAAAGAATATCTCGATCAATGTCGCTGATGTTCCGCTTCCCACACAACGCCATCGTCGTGTCGAGTTCTTTCTGAATGATGTCCAAAGCGGTGGTCACACCTTTCTCTCCCATCGCACCAAGGCCATAGATGTAAGCCCGCCCGATCATCACGCCATCAGCCCCCATCGCCAAAGCCTTCAACACGTCCTGCCCAGAACGAATACCGCTGTCCAAATGGATCTCAATCTGACCACCGACGGCCTCGACGATCTTCGGCAGCATACGGATCGAAGACAACGCACCATCCAACTGCCGCCCGCCGTGGTTAGAAACGATGATCGCATCCGCCCCTACTTTGACCGCCTCTTTCGCATCTTCTGGGTCCAAGATACCCTTAATGATGACCTTGCCGCCCCACTTTTCCTTCAGCTTCGCAATGGTTTCCCAGTTCAAGGCTGGATCAAACTGTTCAGCGGTCCAAGAGTGTAACGAACTCATATTCTCGACGCTCTTGGCATGTCCAACAATGTTGCGGAACGTGCGCCGGTGTGTGCCGAGCATCTCTAATCCCCAACTCCATTTGGTCGAGAGGTTGAGAAGTGTCTTTGGTGTCAGCTTCGGCGGAGCCGTCAACCCATTCTTCAAATCCTTATGGCGCTGCCCAAGAATTTGCAGATCGACAGTGATCACCAACGCTGAACATCCCGCATTCTTCGCCCGTTGGATAATGTTGTCGACGAAGTCCTCGTCACGCATCACATATAGCTGGAACCAGAACGGCGCACTGGTGTTCTGGCGAATGTCTTCAATTGAGCAAATCGACATCGTTGAGAGGCAATAGGGTACGCCAAATTTCTCAGCCGCCCGCGCCGCTTTAATCTCACCGTCCGCATTTTGCATTCCGGTCAACCCGACAGGAGCTAAGGCCACCGGCATTTCGTAATCGGTTCCAAGCAGCGAACCCTTGGTGGTCCGGTTCGTCATGTCGACAGCAACACGTTGCCGAAATCGGATTTTGTCAAAGTCAGAAGTGTTCTCTCTAAACGTCTGCTCCGTCCAACTGCCTGACTCCGCGTAGTCAAAAAACATCTTTGGCGCGCGCCGCTTATGAAGCCGCTTGAGATCGTCGATGTTGGTGATGATAGGCATAGTTCAAGTCTTTCAGGGCAATATTGGTTAGGATTGCTTACCAATAAGCGCAAAAATTCGCAATGGAGGAAAAATATCTTGAATAATACGATATCGAACTAATATTATTGTGCGAAATCGTATTAATGGAGATCAAAATGGAACTGACGCGTAGAAAAATGCTCGGCATTATCGGGGGAGGCACCGTCATCGCGGCCGGCGCAGGTTTTGGATACCACGTGACCCGCCCGCTGGAGGTTGCCCTCAAACCATGGAAGCTCGCAGGCCAATACGACGATGTACGCCGGAATGTCTTAAGCTATGCTTTGCTCGCCCCTAATCCCCATAATCGCCAACCTTGGATGGTCGACCTATCGACAGACAATGAAATCACATTGTTCGCCGACCTCGATCGCCTATTGCCGCACACCGATCCGTACAGCCGCCAAATCACAATCGGCCTTGGGTGTTTCCTTGAACTTCTGCGTATGGCTGCGGCGCAAGAAGGCTATGGTGTAGCCTTCGATCTTTTCCCAGACGGTAGCAATCCAGAGGCATTAGACCTCCGCCCAATCGCGCGCGTGACGTTGAACGCCGGGGCAGGTGACCCCGATCCGTTGTTTCAATATGTGATGGAGCGTCGGTCAACCAAAGAACCCTATGACCTGACGCGCCCCGTCGCCGCTGGCACCTTTGCCACTGTTGCGGATGTTGTCATCAACGGCGGCTCAGCCGGAGGAACCGTCGATCCGGATGACATCGACGAACTCAGGGCGCTGTCGCTTCGCGCCCTTTTGATTGAAACAGAAACGCCGCACACCTACAAGGAAAGCGTCGACTTGTTTCGTATTGGCCGCAAAGAAGTCGATGCAAATCCGGACGGAATTGACTTCAGCGGGCCCCTTTTTGAAACCGCGCGCAGCGCTGGGTTCCTCAGCCGCGAAGCCGCACTTGATCCCGCGTCGCAAGTCTATTCCGGAGGGATTGATTACATAACCAACAACTCAATGACAGCGATGGGATTCGTCTGGCTAACGACGCAGACAAACACGCGTACAGATCAAATCAATGCCGGGCGCGATTGGCTTCGGATGAACCTTGCGGCCACCCCACTTGATCTTGCCATGCAGCCGATGTCGCAAGCGCTGCAGGAATACCCTGAAATGGCCGAGGAATACGCCGCGATCCACAACCGACTGGCCCCGCAAGGCGAAACTGTGCAAATGTTGGCGCGCGTGGGCTATGGTCCGAAAGTTGCCGCCAGCCCGCGATGGACATTGGAGAACAAAATCATCACATGAAGCCAGAAGACTTCGGCCCCATTTTCGCTTTTTTCAACGAGATCGGAATAATTGAGCAGTTGAGCCGCACACAGTTGGAGGCTCACCTGCCTGAGGGGCTGATCGCACCTCACTTTGGGGTCTTGAACCACTTGGTGAGATTGGGTGACGGTAGAACACCATTGCAGATCGCTAAAGCGTTCCAAGTCCCCAAGACGTCAATGTCTCATACATTGGCTGTCTTACAAAAGCGTGGCTTGATTGATATGGCGACCAACCCCGAAGATGCTCGATCCAAAATCATCTCAATCACGCAGGCGGGGCGCGATGTGCGGGAAGCTGCAATCGTCAGCCTCATTCCCGATTTCCAACGGGTTTTGGGTCAGTTTGATCCAGAGAACTTCAAAGCCGCGCTACCGTTCCTCATCAAGCTGCGCGAGACGATGGACAAGGCAAGAGATGCACCTTGATCAGGCGCTATGCGCCCCGTCTGCCAACTCGCCCACGAAGCCAAGGACGTCTGGCACAGGCTCCCCCGCACCAATCTTTGCGACGATGGCCGATCCAACAACCGCGCCATCAGACACACTTGCCACGGCCTTCGCATCGGCGGGTGTCTTGATCCCGAAACCAACGATCACAGGAAGGTTTGTGGCCGCCTTGATCCGTGCGACCTCTGGTGCCACCTCATCACTTTGGACGTCCGCTGTGCCTGTAATCCCGGTCATCGACACGTAATACACAAAACCGGACGTATTCTGCAGAACCGTGGGCAGGCGTTTGTCATCGGTCGTCGGTGTGGCCAAACGGATAAAGTTGATCCCCGCGGCCTGCGCTGGAATGCATAGCTCATCATCTTCTTCTGGCGGCAGGTCGACCACAATCAAGCCGTCAATTCCTGCCTCTTTGGCATCTGTCAAAAACGCATCCACGCCTCGCGAATAGATCGGGTTGTAGTATCCCATCATCACAATCGGCGTGGTGTCGTCAGATTTGCGGAAATCCCGCGCATATTGCAGCGTCATCTCTAAGGTCATGCCGCCTTCCAGCGCGCGCTGCCCCGCCAATTGGATCGTTGAGCCATCGGCCATTGGGTCCGTAAACGGCATCCCCAATTCGATGATATCAACTCCTGCTGCAGGGAGACCCTGCATCACCTCAAACCCGGTGTCATAGTCCGTGTCGCCTGCCATCACATAGGCCACAAAAGCCTTTTTCCCTGCGGCGCGCAGTTCTGCAAATTTGGCGTCAATCCGGCTCATCGTGATCCCCTGGCTAAATGCTCAACGCGGTTTGACGTAGGCGGGCGGGAAAATCAATGGGTCAGGTGAAAATGCGAGGGGCAAACGCCGGTTCCCTCTCCCAATTTGGTAGCGAACCCAATACATAGACCTTATGTTTTATCTCTTTTTCATCGCCCTCCCGCTGATCGTCTTAGCCGTCTTCCTGTACCGCTGGTTTCAGCGGCAAAGCAGACGCAATACATTGCTCGCCACACCACTCACCGCAGAGCAGCGTCAGATCGTTGATAAGCTGGTGCCCATTACTCACCATCTGCCAGAGGAATTGCGGCCCGCTCTCGAAGGAAAAATGAACCTCTTCCTCGATCAAATCACGTTTCACGGCAATGGGATCGAAATCACGGAAGAGATGAAGCTTTCCATCGCAGCGCAAGCCTGCCTCTTGGTGCTCAATAGCCCGTCTTGGTACGATACACTACGCACCGTTCTGATCTACCCTACCGCCTTCCATTCGCGCCACCAACGCCGTGACGGCTATGTGGTGAGCGAGCAAGACAACATCGTACTTGGTGAAAGTTGGGCGCGCGGGCCAGTGATCCTGTCGTGGCCCCACGCGTTACAAGGGGGCTTGGATGATCATGACGGCCATAACGTCGTGATTCACGAATTCACCCATCAGTTGGACGAGCTAACAGGCAGCACCAACGGCATCCCCGTCTTGCGCAAAGGTCAGGCCTATGAGGCATGGGAGAAAGCGATGCTCGATGCCTTTGGTGCGCATGTGGCGCGCGTCGAACACGGTCGCAAGACTCTGATCGACCCATACGGGGCAACGGGTCATGAGGAATTTTTTGCGGAAGCCATCGTCACGTTCTTCGAAAAACCCAACGCGCTCAGGCGGGAAGAACCGGCCCTTTATGCGCAATTCTCCGAACTCCTCGCCCTCGACCCGGCCGAGTGGGGTTAACGCTTGCGATACCGGCCCGCCCGAACTATCTGCAGCGAGTGATTAAAGGAGAGCCATCATGGGTTTCAAAATGGGTATCGTCGGTCTGCCAAACGTCGGCAAATCGACCCTGTTCAACGCGTTGACCAAAACCGCTGCCGCTCAGGCTGCGAATTTCCCGTTCTGCACCATCGAACCCAACGTGGGTGAGGTCTCCGTTCCCGACGCTCGCCTCGACAAATTGGCCGAGATGGCGAACTCCAAAAACAAGATCCCCGCGCGAATGACCTTCGTTGACATCGCAGGCCTCGTGAAAGGCGCGAGCCAAGGTGAAGGCCTCGGCAACCAGTTCCTTGCCAACATCCGCGAGGTCGACGCCATCGCCCACGTTCTGCGCTGCTTTGAAGACGATGACATCACGCACGTCGAGGGCCGCGTTGATCCAGTTGCCGACGCGCAGGTGATCGAAACGGAACTGATGCTTGCCGATCTTGAGAGCATCGAAAAGCGCCTGCAAAACATCGTCCGTAAAGTACGTGGCGGCGACAAAGAAGCCGTGCTGCAGCAGAAGCTAATGGAACGCGCGCAAGAGGCCTTGGAAAACGGCCAACCCGCCCGCACGGTTGAGGTCGACGCCGAGGATCAGAAGGCATGGAATATGCTTCAGCTGTTGACCACGAAACCGGTTCTTTATGTTTGCAACGTCGAAGAGGATTCAGCAGGCACCGGCAACAGCCAATCCGCCCGCGTGGCCGAAATGGCCGCAGCAGAAGGCAACAGCCACGTCGTGATCTCCGCCCGCATTGAGGAAGAAATCAGCCAGCTTGAAGACGACGAGGCAGAGATGTTCTTGGGCGAGATGGGCCTAGAAGAAGCGGGCTTGGACCGCTTGATCCGCGCCGGATACGACCTGTTGAACCTTCAAACCTACTTCACATGCGGCCCCACCGAATCCCGCGCATGGACGATCAAAGAAGGTACTTTTGCCCCTCAAGCCGCCGGGGTCATCCACGGCGATTTCGAACGCGGGTTCATCCGTGCCGAGACGATTGCGTTTGATGACTATGTTGCGTGCGGGGGCGAGCAGGGCGCCAAGGAAGCGGGCAAGATGCGGGCCGAGGGCAAGGCGTATCTCGTGAAAGACGGCGATGTGATGCATTTCTTGCATAACACCTAGCGGCGTCAGACCTCGAACGGAACTTCTAGATCTTCCAACTGAAGCCAGTTGCCTTTTCAGACACATCCCACAAGCGGGTCATTACAGCTTTGTCGTATGCATGGGCATTCAGCGTACCTTTGCCGACAGGGCCCACGAACTCCATCCGGCCTGTTGGCCCGTAAATCGCGCGCTGTTCCAAGCCCTCTTCTGTTGCACACATCACTTCAGGAAAGGCGCCCTTTTCGGCGGATTGGACCATAGGAGAAAGGGACATCAGTCGGAACAAGATACGTGTGATCATCCCACCGCTTGTTGAGATGAGTGACGTAGCCGACGATCCCGGGTGGCACACGTAAACTTCAACCTTGCGCTCCGTCGATTTCAGTCGGTCCTGTAGTTCATAGGCAAACATCATCTGGGCCAACTTACTTTGGCTGTAGACTGGATTAGCGCTGTAATTCTTGTCCCAATTCATATCGTCGAATTGGATAGTCTTGATGCCCATGTTGTAGCCAAGGCTTGCCACGACCACGATCCGGCCGCCGCTCGCCTCAAGTCGATCAAAGAGCATCCCGCATAAAAGGAAATGGCCATAGTGGTTCGTACCCAACTGGCTTTCAAAGCCATCAACGGTCAGCTTTTGAGACGGGACCTGGGCAATAGCAGCGTTGCAGATCAGGGCATCAATCTCAGGAACAGTTTCAAGCACGATCTCGGCAGCGTTCCGAACACTTGAAAGGTCGGATAGGTCCATTCGGACAAAACTGACATCTGTGTCTTGCCCGAATTCGGTTTTTAGCTCTGCCACAGCCGCCTCGGATTTCTCATGGCTTCGGTTCAACATAACGACCTTCGCGCCCTTCCCGAGGAGGATGCGCGCGGCCTGAAAGCCTGCACCAGCATTTGCCCCTGTGATCAGGTATGTCTTTCCTGATTGGTCGTTTAATCGTTCGGGTGTCCAACCGTTTGGGCCAAAGGTCGTGTCTGTCATCGTCTCCCTCCATGATCGCGCTAACAGGAGGTTTGCGCGAGCTTCGTGATTTCGTCGATTTGTATTTTAATCTCTACGAAGGAACAAAACAGATCAAATTGTCCTGATTGCTTGCCTGATTGTATCGTTGACCTTGAAATTCTTGATGCTCTTGGGCAAGTTTGAGCTATGTTACAAGACCAAATCAGAAATCATATCGAGCCCTTCATTCATCAGGACGGCCTGACCGAAACGGGCCTGCCGGGTGTGCAGCTTTTTCGCGCGACGGAGGCTTTGCCGTGCGTACCAGCTGTCTATGATCCCAGCGTGATAGCGATCGTCAGTGGATCAAAGGAAGCCGTTTTGGATGGTAAGCGATTTGTCTATGACAAGTCCCAATATCTTTGCTGCCCAACGTCGTTGCCGCTGAAGGCAGGGACACCAAAGGCATCCCTAGAGGCGCCCTTGTACGGTGTCTTCATCTCGCTCAACGCGCGCATTATGAATGAGCTCTCGCTTGAGATGGAGAACGCCGGTAACCCAGGAATAAGAACGAATGGTGGTCCATCCTATCGAGCCATTGGACTCTCTCGATGGGACAAACGGTTTTCAGATGCTTTGTTGCGACTTCTTTCGCTCTTGAGCAATGAAATGGATGCAGCGGTTCTCGCAGATGTTCGTGTGCGAGAGTTGTACTATGCGATCCTTAAAGGTGATGCCGGTCAATTCGTGCGTGACTCTTTTGGCGTCGGCAATGCGATCGCACGTTCGATCGCGCATGTATCCTCGAATTTGGACCGGCCTTTATCGATCGATGATTTGGCCGGACGTGCGCATATGAGCCGCGCGGTGTTTCATCGCAAATTTAAGGATGCGACCACGATGTCGCCCATACAATTCGTCAAATCTATGCGATTGAATTCGGCCGCCATGCGGATCGCCGAAGGGTACCCTGTCAACCAGGCAGCCACGGATGTAGGGTACGTAAGTGCCTCTCAGTTTAGTCGGGACTTTAAGCGGATGTACGGCCAATCCCCTCGGCAATGGAGCCTTGCGAATTGATTTGAGCCGCATCTATCTGGAATATAATTCAAGCGGTGAGGTGTCTGTTGTATGCACGCTGTATGTACGCCTTGTGTATAGCTGGTGTACATGATTTTAGAGGGTTTTGGGTGATTTGAGGCTACCCGCCGACCCCCAATAACTCCGCCTCAAATCCCCGCAAAGACGGGCGGGCGAGGGGGCCGTATGTGGCAGGCAGGCTGCGCAGGTCCGGGAAGATGTGAAATAGTTCTTCCCGCTCTGTCGACCCCACAGCATCAAGCCCTGTTTCGCCGGGAAAGAAGCTCTCTGATGGCGCATCTTCGGCGAAGACAACTTGGTGTTCGTCAAACATGATGTGAACGTAAGCGACTGATTTTCCGACCTCTTGCGTGATCGTCTCTCCATTGATCAGATGTTTGGCTGGGATTAAAACCTCGCTATGGCTGAACAGCAATTCCGACCGGCTGCCTTGATAGAGCATGCGGTGTTGCGGTGAAACGAGCAGGTCTTTCGTATTCTCAATGGCTCCAGCCTCAAACCGAACCGGCGCCAGTTTGCCTTCAGCCGGAACCGTCCTCATCCCGATCCACCGCAAAGGCTGCGGCCCATTATCCAGCGTCAAAACAAGATCTCCGGACCGTAAGGTTTCAATTGGCCTCGGCCCATTCGGAGTTGAAATAGACGTTCCAGCCGTGAAGCAGATGATGATGTTTTCAATCTGCGAAAAGGTTAGCACTGTCCCATCTGTGAGCGTCGCAAAACCGCTCAATCCACCTGCCGCATCGTCTGTGTTTGTAAACGTAATGCCGCCAAAGGGCGTTAGGCCTTGGAAATCTAGGGTATCGCCAGCGCTTTCCCCTGTCTCGCCGCCGATTACAGTGATGGTCGATGCGCCAGCTTCACCAAGGTCCGTCACCAAAAATGTATCGTCGCCGCGCCCTCCTCGGGCAATGTCGCCTTCCGCGACATGGATCACATCGTTGCCAGCATTCCCGCGAATATTATCAGCACCAGTGCCACCGAAAATCGTATCATCGCCACCGCGGCCAAAAACAGTATCGTTCTCATCGCCGGCAAAGACCGTGTCATTCCCGGCACCTGCATCAATGATGTCTTCGTTGCGATTTGGCCCCGTCCCGTCGCCGCCATCCACGAAGTCGTTCTCTGGATCGCCATCGTAGGATGCGTCGATGATGTCATCGCCGGCGGTACCGCTGACCGTTCCGTCAGACACAACGATGGTGCCGCCGATAACGTCGGATTCCCACGTCCCGTTCGGATCACCGTTTCCGAAGTCGGTCGTCGGGTAGTTTATGAGCGCCGCAGGATCGCCCGAACCCGGCAGAACAGTGTCGTTGGTTCCGCCGTCTGTGTATCCAACCGTGGCGTCGCCGGTGAAACCGTTGGTCCATTGGATGTCTTCATAGATGAACTCGACCGAGAAATCGCCTCCGCCAGTATCCGTGAGAACAACCTGGAATGAATTTGTTCCCGTCCCGGTGTACGGCGCGACATCCAACCAAGTGATCGTAAAAGTGCCAGCGGTTGGGTCTAAGTCCCAGTAAATCTCACCGCCATCATTGATGTTCACGTCTGACCAAAAGGGCGCAATGGCAGGAGAGGTGAAACCATCGATGCCCACTGGTGTAAAGGCAGTCTCCGGCCCGTCAAATGTGATCAACCCATTGGTATTGATGTAAATCCCGGTATAGCTCGTGCCGAAGAATGAAATACCCGATGGTCCAAAGACAGACGTGACATCGACAAGAATACTACCGTCGTCGAGATTCCCAGCCGTCAGCGTCGACGACGAAAAGACGTTTTCGCCATAGCCTGCTGGGCCTCCCAATCCTGTGTTCATTGTCGCCATTTGTAATGGTACCGTTCGTTCGCCGGTCTTCGAGGCTGCTCAATTTGTTTGTCGTTTTGGGTATTTTAGCCGTGACAGAGCAAAAAATGAATCCCCTTGAAAATATTCGAAAGTCCGCTTGATGTCGCGAGTGAGGTTGTTTCGGACCGTTCGCCTCTCGTGGTCACGTTTTGCCTCTTGTCCTACCATGCACCTATCGCTACACGGGTCAGCGGAGACGTGGCCGAGTGGTCGAAGGCGCTCCCCTGCTAAGGGAGTAGGCGGGAAACCGTCTCGAGGGTTCGAATCCCTTCGTCTCCGCCATTCAACCTATACTTGATTTTTTGATATTATATCAGATGCTTGGGCGGTGCGTGCATTATTTAGCCACCCACGTTTACCACCCACGTTGAGCGTCAGAACGCTGCTCGATCTTACCAAGATTTCACTCGAATCTTGTGTCGTTCAATACTCATTAAGCGTCTGTATCCAGCATTGCTTCATTTCTTTCGGTGAAATCCAATGCAGTTTGTCTATCGTTGTTTACGATGGTTCCATCAGCGCCATTCGTTAGGATACAACTATGTTTCGGAATGTACCCCGCATACTCGTTAGCCGAGCGATTACGCAGGACTGATTGACTTAGTTGTTGCAGTCCGCTGTTAGTCTAGCCTTCGTCATCTGTTTCTAGAATTCGTTTTAGACGTTCGGCCATGGTCTCATCTTCGTAGGTCCAATATGACCAACCATTAGCTTGCTGCCAGTTATAACCATCCCGATGAAGCAACTTGAGCGCACTGCTACTGAGGCTCTCTTCCTGTCCCTCAAAAATTACTTTCTTTGATCCAATTACTACTGCCTTAATGCTCTCATCCTTCAAATATGAGAGTTCATCACCATCTTTCAGTCCAGCTTGATAAAGAGTAAAGGCTCGTTGTCTCTTTTGCTTTTTTAATGACGCGAGACCTTCCTCATCAGCGGCAATGTCGTCTTTGGGCGTAACCTCCACCCCACCAGTCATTTGGAGTGCAGCGATAACTCGTGACGGATCAACCTCAAAAAATTCCCTATTCGAGCGGGTTCGATGGTCAGCAAATGCGCCATGTGCAAGGCGCTCAATCGTATCCATATCTGGGACGCTAACAGCATACACACAGCGAAATGGAAGAGGAACGCTGGTGTTGTCTAACTGTCTCAGACGTTGTTCAAGGTTAATGGTTTTGCCGATTTTTCACGAAATCATCGAAGGCATCATTAATAAGGACATATACAACACCTTCATTCATTCGCTTGCACCTCAATCACAACAGCCGTTCCAGAAGCCACAAGCATCACCATAGAACCTGCAGACGACAACTCCACGTAGTCCAAATCGACCCCAACCACAGCATTAGCACCAACCTCATAGGCCTCACGTTTGAGTTCGTAGAGTGCTGCCTTCCGGGAATCCCGCATGGTCTTTTGGACTGCCTCAGAACGTCCACCAACGATGTCTCTGACCCCCGCAAACAGGTCTTTGAAGACGTTCATGCCGAAAGCACACTCGGCGGATACGATCTCAATACGCTTGGTGATGTTCAGGTTGGGGAGTGTTTCTGTGGTGAGCAGGATGGCGTCTACGTCTGCTTCAATCTCTGCCTTTAGATTGATTTGTTCAACGATCTCTGGCTCTAGGCTTTCTAGGTAAGCACAGGTAGAGCAGAAGCCGTTTGAACCTGCCTCCAGAAAGCCAATTTTTTTTCCCCATCCTGCGCATTTTGCCATGTGTTTCCATCCTAAAAAACGCTATCCAGAAGAACTGTCAGAACGTCGGGAATTTCTAATAAAGTTTAGTGTTTGTATTTTCTGATCTGGCTTCAGCAGTGTCAGCTTGCCCTTTAACTTATTCCCGACAGGGTCCATTTTGGAGCGAGAATTGGGTTCGATTTGGCACTCGAAGCTAACTTGCTCGAACAAGGGCTAAGCCCAAGTTTTATCTTTGCATTGAACTGACCAGCTACCCACAGTTCTCGTAATTGCTGTTCAAGCACTCTGTGGCCATGGATTGCGCTCTTGAGATGTCCTCAGGCGTCATCTGCTTGGCCAGATTGCTCCTGAAGTCAGCAGCACGTTCGTCACTATTCGCACTAGCAAGATTGTACCACATATGAGCTAAGGCATAGTCTTGAGGTATGCCGTCACCTTGTTGGTATATAAAACCTAAATTGGTCTGAGCGCGTGCGTCTCCTTGCTCAGCAGCCGTTCGATACCAATTCAAAGCTTCAGCGTCGTCTTGGGGAACGCCGTATCCTTGTTGGTACATGAAACCTAAATTTGTGTAAGCGTATGTATCACCTTGCTCAGCCGCCTTGCGATACCATTTGACTGCCTCTGCATAGTCTTGGGGGACACCCCGGCCGTTTTGGTGCAACCAGCCCAGATTGTTTTGCGCTTGCGCATCACCTTGATCCGCGGCGTACCGATATAACTCCACAGCTCTACCATAGTCTTGTTGCACACCCTCCCCGTGCTCAAACATCACACCTAGGTTATATTGGGCGTAGGCATCGCCCTGATTAGCGGCTTTTTCGTACCAGTGTGCAGCTTCCTTGTAGTCTTGCTCCACTCCATAACCGTTATCAAAAATAATACCTAAATAGTATTGAGCTTCAACATTGCCTTCTTCAGCCAAAGGTCGCCATTCTTGCAGCGCCGTTAAGTAGTCTTCCTTCTCAAATGCTTGCAGACCTGACTCATAATCCTGAGCTACGGCAACAGAGGCAGTAGTGGCGCTTAAAGCTACAGCCAAACAAACAGACTTAATCAAATTCATAGCAGCTCTCTTACATTCAATTGACACGTGTATGCCTGAAGGCTGCTCTTCAAGGAAGTGTGAGTTGCCGTTACGGAACTTAAAAAGAATATTTTGGCCGTGCTGAGTGGGCTTTCTTTTATGAAGGCTGAACTCCGTAATTAAAAAGATGCCTATTGAAACTTAGCAAAACCTTTTTCTTTATCTTGGATGCCGACAGGCAAACCACCGCATCCCAATCCGTCTGTTGAGAATCTGGGGGGACCCTAGCTCCCAGATCACAACGCCAACTCTGCTTTGATACGGTGGACGCTCTGCCGAGAGATACCTAGAGACTTGGCTATCGATGTAAGAGACGAACCAGCTTTAATCATGTTGCTAACTACCTCACGGTCAATGGAAGCCTTACGGCCTTTGTAAGCGCCCTTGGCCTTTGCTAGAGCAATGCCTTCAGCCTGACGCTTGAGGATCATCGAGCGTTCAAATTGAGCAAACGACCCCATCATCTGTAGCATCAAGGTGGACATAGCATCATCAGAACCAGAGAAAGTTAAGCTCTCAGAGAAGAAGGTGACACTAGCACCCTTAGCGTTGATCTCTTTGATGATGTCCTCAAGGTCTCTGAGATTACGCGCCAGACGATCTATGCTAAATACCACCACCTCATCACCACTGCGGATGTAAGCCAACATTTCTTTGAGCGCTGGGCGATCAGCATTCTTACCAGAGGCTTTGTCCTCAAAGAGGCGATCCACATCCAACTCTTGGCGATCAGTGTTCTGGTCTGTGGTCGAAACTCGCTGGTAGCCAATCTTGGTCATGTTGCTCATCCCCATATGTCACATTAGTATCTGTAACATTATGATGGTGTCACATAAGACCCAATACAACCTTTATGTTACGCTTTATTGTAGGTTTGTGAGGGGGTGAATTTGTAACGCTGGGCCATACCCTAATATGACACAACCATCAGAGATCAATTCTGAGCCGAGAGATCACTAGCTACTAAAGGATAAATCTTGATTGGGGTTTCTCTAGGGGTAAGGTCGCCTAGAAAGGCTTATCGAGTTTAATGCTACAGTTTAGGCTATCTATAGTAACTGGGAACGAGAGACAGTGACCCCTACCAAATCACCCATGCTGTTACTGATCCCTCGATGTGAATTTAGGCATATAGAGCTATCCCTGATTGGTAATTACCCTATTAGATATAAACCTTAATACCAGAACCGGATGACAGATAGAGATACCTTTCGAATACTCAGATAAGATAATTATTATAAGTATATTGATCCTCCCCCACAGAAGTGGTCCGCCCCTATAGTTAGGAAATGGGGGATCAAACATGGGGATCAAACGACGTAAGCCGGAAGAGATTGTCACGAAGTTACGGCAGGTTGAGGTGCTGTGTGGGCAGGGAATGCCGCGCATTGATGCTATCCGACAGGTGCAGATAACAGAACAGACGTTCTATCGCTGGCGTAAGCAATATGGTGGAATGGGAACT